>Ga0247840_10009164_pt1 | contig 12917 bp, 12 predicted proteins | sample LaCruzMarch2015__FD_192404 | JGI IMG/M metagenome (GOLD analysis project Ga0247840, IMG submission 192404) | Freshwater microbial communities from meromictic Lake La Cruz, Castile-La Mancha, Spain - LaCruzMarch2015_17m | ecosystem: Environmental > Aquatic > Freshwater > Lake | place: Spain...
GGGTTTTTGCCGACGCTAGTGTCCTGTTTTCCGCCGCCAACCCAGAGAGTGCAACCCGGACCTTGCTCAATGCGCTCTTCCGCCATGCGACCGTTGTGATTCATGAGCATGTCTGGGAAGAAGCCCGTCGCAATATTGACATGAAAAGCCCAGCCTGGGCCAGTGGCCTTGAGCACTTGAAAGCCAGCTTTCATTTCAGTCCACACATGATCATCGTCAAGGATTATCCGCTCCCCGACAAAGATCAACCGGTTCTGGGCGGGGCCGTAGCTGCCCGCTGTTCTCATCTCTGGACAGGCGACAAACGTCATTTCGGCCATTTATATGGAAAAACCATCGCCGGTACCCGGATTGTCTCCTCCATCGCACTGGCCGATGAGCTGATTCGCAAAGGCTGGCTGCCATAAGGCGGCAACCGCTGGCCCCGCCAGTCCCGGGTGCCCTCAATCACGACCCATGCCGATGATCAGACACGGTGACGGAATACCGAGGCAGGCAATTGCCGGCATGAAGGATTTCCGGTGCCGGCTATGGAACAACGTGTTCACGAGCGATCTGCGCCTGTACGAATCCCTGCTATGGAATCGCATGGAAGACTTCTCGACGATCCTGTTGGGCGAGACAGGCACGGGCAAGGGCGCGGCGAGTTTCGGAACGATTTTTTCTACCGCCTGTGTTCTCATCCCTGTTATGCATCCGCGTTTCGCCGGTCCGCACGGCCAGCCTGCACTAAGGGTGCCCCGGTATACCGGACCGGTCAAGGCGGAAATCAGAAGGGCGCTTCAGCACGGCCTGCACCCTGAGATCAGGGTGAAGCCGTGGCAAAAATTTTTATGCGACTATTCCTGCTGCTCGTATGGGGGATCCGTCGGCCTGGTCGATTTTTAGCGGAAAACAACAAAACAAAAATGGCCGGTTCATTAGCGGCTCCAAATTGCAGAGATTCTCAATGATGACCAGGTCCGAGTTCAATAGTATGTTGTGGTTTACCATTCCTGTATCACCGAGTGGATCGACAGATATACAATCAATTCCGACACCTTTAATGCCCCTGCGGGCCACATAGGTTGCGGCTTTATGGGTTAGCACAGGGAAATTCTTAAAATAGTCTTCCTGACCCCATTTTTTATCCCACTGTGTGTGCAGCAAGATATACTCAATGCCGCTTTTGCCGCTGAGGGAAGATTCAATACACTCGATCTCAATTAAGGCTTTACCTGTTGCAACAGGAATAACGAGTCCTTGCCCAACGAATGTTGACAGTTCAAAATCATCGAGCGATTTGGCGTTTTTTATCAGATGGCTCGGCGAATCCACATGCGTCCCCGTATGGGAAGACAAGGTGAGCCACTTCTCGACAAAACCCTCTTGATCGATGGTGGTCATCGCTTCAATTTTAGGACTCTCCGTTCCAGGATAAACAGGCATGTTCCTGTTGATCCGCTGAGACAAGTCGATGATCTTCATGATCGCTCCTGTATTATCGCGCAAACCTTCTTGCTGGCGCTCCGCCTTCCCTTCCGGATCACTAGAAACAGAGATCGGCCACCCGGTAGTCGGGGGATTTTTCACCCGTCCGGTAGTATTTCTCACGCGGACGATCCATTCAACTTCATATTTCATCGCGTCCGACTACACAGGGGCTGAAGCCTCGAAATAATTCCTCCTCTGCGGTAGAGTGAGGCGGCCCTGACGCGCCGTGCCCCGAGGGCTGTTGCACGGGGTCAGACGAAAGATCGGGTGGCTGACGCACAAATTAGGGCGTCATCCCTGCGCTTGTATTTCCAAAATGCCTGTGCCATGATGCCGGGAATTTCTTTTCCCTTTTCGATCAGACGAACGGGGTGTGGACCCAGCGGGGTTGACGTTTAAACACAAGTCTAATCCAAGGAGGTTGTTATGAAGGCAGCGGTAATCAAGAAGCCCGGTGTCATTGCCATTGAACAGATCCCGGACCCCAAACCCGCTGAAGGCGAAGTACTGCTCAAGGTGGAAGCCTGCGCACTGTGTGGCACGGACCAGCGTGTGCTATCGGGCGAGAAGCATGTCGACGTGGCCATTGTCGGCCACGAAATCACCGGCACGGTGGCCGAGGTCGGCGCGGGCGTCAAGTCCATCAAAAAAGGCGAACGTTACATTGTCCAGACGGTGATCGGCTGCGGCCAGTGCCCGATGTGCAAAATCCATCGCGAGAATCTGTGCGAAAAGGGATTCATCGCCATGGGCTACCAGTTTAACGGCGGGTTCGCGGAATACATGGTCATGCCCAAGGTGGCCGTGGACCAGGGCTGCCTGATCCCCATCCCCAAGGAGACGGCGGCGGACCTTGGCACGCTGATCGAGCCGCTGAGCTGTTGCGTGAATGGGATGAAATATATTCCCATGGAAACCCTTGAACATGCGGTGGTGTTTGGCGGCGGAATCATCGGGGTCCTGAACGCGCTGGTGGCTCGCGCCCGCGGTGCCAAGACGATTACCATCATGGATGTGTCCCAGGAGCGCCTGGACCTGCTCAAACGCCTGGGCCTGCCGTTCGACAACCTGGTCAATTCCGCCAAAGTCAAGCCCGAGGATTGGGTCAAGACCGCGACCGGCGGACGCGGCGTGGATGCCGTGGTGGTGGCGGCGTCAGTCAAAGCCCTGGTGGGTGTGGGCATGAATATCCTGCGCCGGGCTGGGCATCTTTCGATCTTCGCGGGCATGCCCAAATCCGACCCTATGATTCCCATGGACCTGAACAAGATCCATTACCAGGAGCTGAACCTGCACGGCGCCAACAGCTCGTCGCAGGATGAATACCTGAAGGCGCGCGACATGCTGGTCTCCGGCAAGATCGATGGCCGGCCGCTCGTCACCCACCGCTTCTCCCTGGACCAGTTCCATGAGGCCGTGAAGATCCAGAGCGATCCGGCGGCCGGTTCATTAAAAATCGTCATTGTCCCGTGACCCGCACCCATAGGCCTGACTTTTTTTGTAGCCAGGGCAAGGTTGCCCCGGCTCCAAAGGAAAAACTAATTTTCAGAAGAAGGAGACCGCTATCATGACGCCCCAGCTAAACAACAAGCGCGCCGTGGTAACCGGCGCCGCCCAGGGATTGGGCGAAGCCATTGCACAACGCCTGCTGGATGAAGGATGCCGGGTCATGCTGGCCGACATCCAGGAACAGCCGCTGACGCTGACGGCGGATAAATTCCGCGCCGCCTATGGCACGGACCGGGTGGCGCATTGCAAGTGCGACGTCACCGTGGAGCCGGATGTGGAAAACCTGGTGGCCGCAGCCATGAAATGCTTTGAAGGGATCGACGTGTTTGTGGCCAATGCCGCTATCCTGGTTTCAGGCCCGATCACAGAATTCGACGTGGCCAAGTGGCGCAAGGTGATTGACGTCAACATGGTCGGCATCCTGATCTGCATGAAGCACGCCCTGCGGATCATGGAAAAACAGGGGCAAGGTTCGTTCATCGAAATCAATTCCAAGTCCGGCAAAAAAGGTTCATTCAAGAACTCGGCCTATGCCGCGTCAAAATTTGGCGCCATCGGGCTGGTGCAAAGCGCGGCCTTGGAGATGGCGGAAAAAGGCGTGCGCGTGAATGCTATTTGTCCCGGCAACATGCTGGATTCGCCGTTGTGGGTCAACAGCCTGTTTAAACAGTATGCCAAGAACCAGGGCATTTCCGAGGCGCAGGTCCGGCAAAAGTATGTCGACCAGGTGCCCATGAAGCGCGGCTGCCGCTATGAGGACGTGTGTAACGTGCTAGTGTTCCTGGCCTCTGATGCTGCTTCCTACATGACCGGCCAGGCCATTAACGTCACCGGCGGCCAGGAAATGCGCTGAGGATTTCCCCATCAACCTGATCCTGATAGAAGCGCGGGATTTTATTCCCGGCACCCAGCGTGTCCGGCTCACGGACCGCCGGAGCGACCACATCCGGGCCGTGATTCAGCCTGGCATCGGGGATGTCCTATGCGTGGGCCAGGTGGGCGGGCAACTGGGTGAAGGCCGCGTGGTGTCCCTGGACGCAAGCGAGGTGACGCTGGACGTCACATGGACCGCGTTGCCGCCGGCGCCCTCATCCATCACGGTCGTATTGGCCCTGCCCCGGCCCAAGGCACTGAAACGTATTTTCGGATCGTTGTGCGAACTGGGCATCAAGCGGCTATGCCTGATCAATGCGTATCGGGTTGAAAAGAGCTTCTGGCAATCCCCGTTTCTGGAGCCTGAATTCCGGGTCGCGCTGTGTCAGCTGGGCCTTGAGCAGGCCCGGGACACGGTCCTGCCGGACATCCAGTTGCGGCCCCAGTTCAAGCCCTTCGTGGAAGACGAATTGCCCGGCTGGGTCCGGAATACCCGCGCGCTCCTGGCCGACCCCATGGCGACCGCACCCTGCCCGTGTGCCGTACCCGGCCCCGTGACCCTGGTACTGGGCCCGGAGGGCGGCTTTATCCCTTTTGAACTGGACTTGCTGCGAAACCAGGGGCTGGAACCTGTCTCCTTGGGAACGCGGATTTTACGCGTGGAAACGGCCGTCTCTGCCCTGGTCGGCCGATTGCTGGATGTGCGATGCACGTATCGCCCCGCTACGGGGCATACTTCTTGGAGGCGAGGCGCCCCTGCCGAGCCACTTTTCGCCGGATGAAATCTCCCGCCCATGAGGTGGATATCGACAATAAGAAGTCCGATCGGACATCTTATTGTCGATACGCACCGCAAAGGTTCATTTAAAAATAGCGCGTTTCAGTCTTGAAAGCCGGTGCATGGAGCCGGTACCATTCCGGTTGTGCATTGAAACCGTCGGGTGCCCTGTCGGGCAACACACCGCTCCATTTTTGTCTGCGATTATGACGACCTCCCTGGATACTACCGCTTGGGCCATCCCGTTCAACGTGCCGCTGCCATATGATGACGGCGTACGTTTACAAAATGCCCTGTTGACCACGCGCATTGCGGGCGATATTCCTGACACCGTGCTTTTCCTTGAACATCCGCCGGTCATCACCAAAGGGGTGCGGTCCAAGGACGAACACATTCTGCTGTCGGCCGACGACTTGAAACACCAAGGCATTCAGCTGACCGAATCCACGCGCGGCGGCGATGTGACGTGGCATGGGCCCGGGCAGTTGGTGATTTATCCCCTGCTCAAGCTGGGCGAAAACGAAGCCGATGCCCACGGATATTTATGGAACCTGGAAGCCACGGCCATTGCCACGGCGGCTGACTATGGCGTGGAAGCGTATCGCCGCCAGGGCAAGACCGGGGCGTGGACCCAGGCGGGCAAAATCGCGGCCATCGGAATCCGGCTGAAACGGTGGGTGACCCATCACGGAATGAGCTTTAATGTCGATCCGGACCTGTCCGGGTTTGCAAAAATCATTCCGTGCGGACTGGTGGGCGAACCGGTGGCGTCGTTGAAAATTCTGCTGGGCGACGCCCATCCAACGGTCGCCGACGTGCGGCCCTGCCTGGCGCGCCATTTTGAAACCATTTTCCGACGCCGCCTGACCTGGCTGGAAACCCTGAACGCCGCTCCGCCCACGCTCCGGTCTATCCTGGAGCCGTATCAGGCGTATTTTTAGTCCTCCACCCACAGCCGTAGGGACGTTGAACCTATGCCCTCGCCCCGTTGCGGGGTGCCATGAAGTTTTACAACCGGGAACCGGGCGCAGGCCCGGTCCCCGGTTGTAAAACTTCATTCGCGGTCCACCAGGGGACGAGGGGCTTCGGCCGGACGGCCAGCAATGGCGGCGACCACCCGGGCGACCAATTCATCCTTCATCTTCACACGATCCTCGTCGGAGACTCCGGCAATGTCCATGTAGCCGGCGGCACATTGTCCGTGTCCGCCGGCCGATCCTTTCCCGGGTGGGATCAGCCGATGCAACAGCAATCCGCAGCGGGGATCGGGCAATTCGCTGCGCAAGGAAATGAGCAGGCGCTCCCGGTGAAAGGCGGTGCAAAACGCCCAGGTAATCCGCTCCATGCGCACCAGGAGGTCGGCCAGTTCAGCCACGATTTCGGGCTGCTCCACGTTGTTCAGGTGCGTCCAGGACACCCGCCCGTACGTCTGGGCACCGGCCACGGCTTCCGCCAGGTAGGCATAATAGGCGCGAGGCAGCGCGGCATTTTTGATCTGGCCAAGAATTTTCAGGCTACAACGGTTCAGCAAGGTGCTGTACGCCGCCACGTCACGGACGGACGCATGGCGGATAAAATCCGCCGTTTCCGTGCTGATGGCATACGCCATGAGCGACGCCAGCCATTTGGGCGGGACAATCTCGGCCACTTCCAGGCATTCAGCAAACCGCGTGGTGATGGCGCCAAAATCAGGGCAGATATCCGCAAACAGGGGTTCATCCGGCACTTTCCGGGGACTGGGGTGATGGTCAAACACGGCGATGGGCTTGATGAACGCCGGCACCGTGACGTTGCCCACCCAGGGGGCGGTATCCACAAACATCGCCGGATGTCGCCGTTTTCCGACGACTGAGGGCGGCATAAAGCGCCAATGATACTTCAAATGCCGTAGGAACTCGCGGTTTTCGGCCCGGGACACGATGCCGCTGAAGATAATCCGGCTCTTCCGATTCCACCGTTTTTTTAGCAGCAGATGCAGGGCTGCGGCTGATGCCAGTGCGTCCGGATCGGGCGAATCGTGGGGAATAATCAGCAGGCCGCCACGCTGGGACAAGGTCGCTTCCAGCCTGTCCAGCACGCGCTGAGTCTCAACAACAACCGTCGCTTCCATACCACCTTTCGGCTGGCGCATAAGACACGGGCATGAAGAATACCGAAGCCTCAGGCAAGCCGCACGTTATTCAAGAGACACGCGCCAGGACTCTGTCAAATCTTGGCGAAGCCAAGGTCCAGCCTCTCCACTCATCCTCTCGCGGAACGTCACCGCTGGGCGGAATACCGCGACCCCTCATTTCAATAATACACCAATCACCACGCCCAGCGTAATAAACCCAAGGAACACGAGGGATTTGACAGCATGAATGGTGGTAAAAACAAGATTCACATCGACTTTGCTGGTTCCCTTGTATCCCAGGCTGTTGAACACCAGGATGATCGCGGTCGCCCCCAGCAGTAAAAACATAAATGTCATCTTCTTGTTCATTGACGATCCCTTTCCAGACCCGCTCCTGTCACCCGAATCGCTTTTTGCGCGTGCCGCACTCATAAACACTCCTTCACTGATGCTTCGATTCAAACCGTCTTCCCCCCGTCGGATTCCGTTTACTTGAGCGATTCGGCGAGGAAGTCTCCGAGATTCCGGGTCTGCAGGTCGAAGGCCACGCCCACGAGGGTGATGGGACGGCCGTCCGAGAGGTATTTCTCGAAATAGCGCTTGTTTTTAATCTGCGCGAGTGCCTCATCCGCCGTGCCATGAAGCTTGAACTCGAAGATGAATATTCTACTTTTTGTTTCCACCACGACGTCGATCCGGCCTTGGGAGGTCTTGACTTCCGCCGATACATAGATGCCAAGAAGCTTAACAACGAGATAGAAAATTGTCTGATAGTATTTCTCGTGGTTGATCTGAAGGTCGTAGTCAATGCCCGCGAAAAAAGCGCGCATTCGTTCCATAAACTCCTCGATACAGCCAGATTCGAGAGCCATGACCATCCTGTACGCCTCGCCGGCAGCCAGCTCCTTGCGCACTGGCGTGAAAGCATCCACCAGATACTGGGCAAAAGAGTCGTTGACCTCTTTGTTCGGATAGCCAAGCGTGTAGAGACCGCTGGTCTTGTCATAATTCTTAATCGTGAGATAACCGGTCTGGAAAAGCAACGGCTCCACCCGCAACTGGTCGACCTCGTACGCGGAAAAGGCGATCTCGGGGATAGGGTTGATTTCGAGGGCCGGAAGGTCGTAGCGAGCGGCTTTCAGAAGATCAACAAGAAAAGTCGGCGTTCCCGTCTCGAACCAGTAGTTGGCAAATCGATTCGTATCGAAAAGACGCATCACCGAGACAGGGTTATAGACGGTCGTCGCGTCTTCCACAAATCGGTAGCCATTGTACCAATCCCGAATCTTCGCCAGCAGGGCGTCCCGAGTCAGACCGCTGGCGACCACTAAACGATCAAGATACTCGACGAAGTTTGTTTCGAGTTCCTCCTGCGTGTAGCCCAACAACGTGGCGTAACGACCGTCCAGGGTCAGATCAGTCAGGTTGTTAAGGTCGGAAAAGACGGAAACTTTGGAAAACTTACTCACCCCCGTCAGAAGAGCAAAACGCTGAAGTGGCTCGGTCGCCTTGATGACGGAATAAAATTGCTTCATCACAGGGAGAAGCTCCCGCGCCTTGCCGGCATCGCCCAACGCCCCGAGCAGAGGCTTGTCGTATTCATCAACCAATATCACCACCGTGCCGCGGGCTGAAAGAGCCAGCACAAGTTCTCGAAACCTGCCAGACGGATCATCCCGTCTCAGCTCAACGCCATTCGCTAAAGCCTGCTCCCCGACAATTCCCGATAAGTTGCGCTCCATATCCGCAGCGTTCACTGCAGTCTGGTCGCCCAAATCAATATGTATGACCGGATGCGTCTTCCAATCGAAAGGCAGATCATGGATCGCCAAGCCTTGGAACAACTCCCGACGTCCTTGGAAAATGGCTTTGAGCGTGGACACCAACAGCGACTTGCCGAATCGCCGTGGACGGGACAGGAAATACTGGCCAGAAGGACGTCCCACTAATTGGTGAATAAGAACCGTCTTGTCCACGTAGAGGTTCCCCTCCTCGATCAATCTGGAGAAAGAGAACGAATTGGTATTAAGCGGTTTCACAAATGCAATTTAGTCCACACCCCAGGAAAAATCAAGGCAAACCGCCCAGTCAGCAGCGGGATTGTAGTCATGTACTACCGGCGCAATCGGGTATCAACTGAATAGGCATGGAACCTTGAAATGCAATGCTTAACCGTATTGAATCGCGCTCCCCGGCAGGACCTGCCGGGGAGCGCGGATTCAATACATGATAAAAAACCCAGTCCCACCCTTGACTTGTTTTGACCGGCCGTGGCAGTATGTCGGTTGAAGCGGCGCGTTGCAAGGATGGCGGAGATGCCCTGCCTGGAGATTGAACATCGTGGGATTAAGCTATAAAGAAAAGCTGGAACGTTATTTTTTGGAGTTGATCCATGAAAAACGACAGGGGCGCGGGCCTGACCTACTGCGGGGCGTGTTGCGGCACTTATCCATCGTGTACGGCGCCGGGGTATCCACCCGCCATTTTCTTTTCGATAAAGGCATCTTCCGGCATCACACTCTGGGCTGCCAGGTCATCAGTATCGGCAACCTGACGGTGGGCGGCACCGGGAAAACGCCCGTGGTTGAAGTCTTTGCGCGCACCCTCCAGCGGGAGGGGCGCCGGGTGGCTATTCTCAGCCGGGGCTATAAAAAAGTGGAACACGGATTCTGGAAACGCCTGCTCGATGGCGTCACGGGGCGCGAAAAACGTCGCCCGCCCCGTGTGGTCTCCAATGGCCAGGAGCTGTTGCTGGATTCGGATATGAGCGGCGACGAACCGTACATGCTGGCTTCGAATCTTCCCAATGTGGTCGTCCTGGTGGACAAGGACCGCGTCAAAAGCGGTCGTTATGCAGTTGATAAGTATCATTGCGACACTTTGCTGCTGGATGACGGATTTCAATATCGGTCCCTGAAGCACCGTGTGGAGGTGGTGCTGGTGGACTGTTCGGACCCGTTCAGCAACGGCTATGTGTTGCCTCGCGGTCTGCTGCGCGAGCACATCAGCAACATCCGGCGGGCCGACTTTATTTTCATCACCAAGTCCAGGCAGCCGGAATCAGAACAGCTGAAAGCCCAGCTTCGTGCACTCAATCCCAAAGCTGAAATTTCGGAATGTACGCATCGAGCGCAATACCTGCAAAACATTTACACAGGCGAGCGAAAAGCGCTGGGATTTCTGGATGGCCGCCCGGTGGCCACCATTTCGGGCATTGCCAGCCCGGAAGGCTTTGAACACGGCATCCGCAAAATGGGTGCCACCATTGTCTACCTCAAGCGGTTTGCCGATCATCACCGCTATCGCCAGCAGGAGATCATCGACCTGATCAATAAATCGAAGCACAATCAGGCATCGGCCATCATTACGACAGAAAAAGACGCGGTGCGTTTCCCAAAAATCGAGCGCCAAGACGTGCCAGTGTATTTCCTCCGGGTAGAAATTGACCTGCTGAGCGGCGTTGAGGACTTTAACGCCTGCATTTCACGGATTTGCTTCCGATAATGCAGGTGGTTTCAGGAGCAGGGTTCGAGGTTCAGTCGCAATGAAAACCCATAAAAATACGACGCCGCCAGTCCTGATGGTGGGGGTCAACTGGTTGGGCGACAGTGTCATGTCCATGCCGGCCATCCAGGCTTGGCGTTGTGCCCACCCTGAAACGCCCCTGGTGTTGCTGGTCAAACCCAAAATGGCCGAGGTATGGCGTTTACACCCAGCGGTTACGGAAGTCCTGGTCTATCCCGAATCCCTGGCCGGACTCCGGGATGTAAGCGGCCTCATACGGTCGAGTGGATTTCAGCAGGCGTATGTGTTGCCTCACTCCATTCGCGCCACGCTCCCCCCTTTCCTGGCTGGAATTCCTGAACGCACCGGCCTGCCGGGCCACTGGCGGGACTGGATGCTGACCACCCGCGTGCCGCCCTCCATGGATCCCCGGTGCCGGCATCAAGCCTGGGAATACGTTGACTTGCTGGGGCTTACAGTCACAGAGCTGGAACCGCCGCGCATTGTGCCGCCTGAGGCGGCGGTCGAGACCGCTCACCGGCTCCTGCCTGACGGCGGCTCGCCCTGGATTGCGCTGATGCCCGGCGCAGCGCGCGGGCCCGCCAAGCGTTGGCCTCCGGCGGCATTTGCGGAAACCGGGAAACGCCTCCAGAGCCAATGTGACGCACGCCTGGTCATACTCGGTACGGGCGAGGAACGTCCGCTGTGTACCGACGTGGCCACAGAGATCGGGCCGGACACGCTGAACCTGGCGGGACAACTGACACTTTCGGAACTGGCAGGCGTGCTTTCCCTCTGCCAGGCGGCGGTGACGAACGACAGCGGCGGCATGCACTGGGCCACGACCGTTTGGACCCCGGTGGTCGCCGTGTTTGGCATTACGGATCCGACCCGGACGGGCCCTCTCGGCCGACATGTGATTCTCCAGGACAGCCACATCCAGACACGTGACATTCGCCGCTCTTCCCCTGAAGCCCAGGCCGCCCTGCTCCGCATTACGCCCGCCCAGGTCGTCGAGGCGGTTGAAAGCCTGCTGTCGTCCGCAGCCCCGGCGTGAAATAAAGAGGGAGTAGGAAGAGAGGGTTCAGGAGGTGTCTGGACAAGCACTTATCGCCCCGCAGCAGGGCGGACTTCTTGGAGCCGGGGTGCCCTCACCCCGGTCTGATGTGTGAAATGGATTCCGGGGTGAGGGCACCCCGGCTCCAAAGAGGTTTTCTCAAAAAACACAAATTCCCATCAGATTTATTTAGCCCGCACGGGTCTCCGATTTCTATCCGTCTTTCTTGGCACGCCTGGCCACTCGGCAGTTTTTTCCTGTTCCCACCTGCAGATTCCATTCGCCGAGCAGGGGCAGCACGTCGTGGCGGGTTCGGTCCAGGCCGAGCGGCGTGACGGACACGAATCCGTCGTCCAGCGCCTGGAGATCGGTTCCTTCTTTGTCGTCCAGCATTTGCAGCTCACCGTCCAGCCAGAAATACCGGTCGCCGCGCGGATTGGTGCGCTCGTGAAAGATTTCGACGAACCGCGACCGGGCCACGCGCGTGATGCGAACGCCTTTCAGCTCTGACACCGGCCGGTTGGGCACGTTGACATTCAGGAGGGTATCCGGGGGCAGGCCGCGCTGAAAAACCTCGGTCACGATCCGGGGCGCCACGTGCGCCGCCGTTTCCCACAACGGATTCTTGAATGTGGCCAGGGAGATGGCCACGGCCGGGATACCAAGCATAACGCCTTCTGAAGCCGCCGACACGGTGCCGGAGTAAATCACGCTCACGCCGGCATTAGGCCCCAAGTTGATGCCGCTCACGACCACGTCCGGCGGTCGAGCCATGAGTTGGGTAACGGCCAATTTCACACAATCCACCGGCGTACCGGTCACGGCATAGCCCTCAAACCCGCCCTCCCGCCGGACCGGGTAAACTTTCAGCGGGTTGGCGAGGGTGATGCCGTGGCTGACGGCGCTTTGTTCGGCGTGCGGCGCCACGACCGTCAACTGGCCCATGGATCGCAAGGCATGATACAGGGCCAGGATTCCAGGCGCTTCGATCCCATCGTCGTTACAGATCAAAATACACGGTTTCACGCCAGTTCTTTCATCATGGCCATCTCCGCCAGGCGGCTGATGATGGGCAATTTTTGAGTACATTTGGATTCGCACACGCCGCAGGCGATGCAGGCGGCGGCCCGGCTCAGGGGCAGACGCCATTCATATTTCATAGACGCCTGCACGGCGTGATCCGGCTCGCCCATGACCTTGCGGTTGTAAGCGAGCATCAAGGAAGGAATCTCGACTTTTTCCGGACACCCACTACAATAACCGCAGCCGGTGCAGAGTCGGTCCAAATTCGGATTGGGATGTTCGTACAGTTGTTTCAGGCGCTGGGGGGTCCACGGCACAAAGGGCTCGACCGCCTGCGCTGCCTCAGCCACCTCGGCGACGGCGCCAAACCCCACCAGAGGAATCGTGGCCGGGGACAGGCTCAGGACAAATCGAAGCGCTGCCACCACCACCGACCGGTCCTGCGGGCTTTTGAGATAGGCAAAATAATCCGCCCGCTTGGGGATCAAGCCGCCGCCCAACGGATTCATGCACAGCACGGCGCGGCCCAGCCGGGTGGCGGCTTGAACGGCCGCGTCCCGGAATGGCGCATTGATGGCAGACACACC
>Ga0247840_10009165_pt1 | contig 12916 bp, 18 predicted proteins | sample LaCruzMarch2015__FD_192404 | JGI IMG/M metagenome (GOLD analysis project Ga0247840, IMG submission 192404) | Freshwater microbial communities from meromictic Lake La Cruz, Castile-La Mancha, Spain - LaCruzMarch2015_17m | ecosystem: Environmental > Aquatic > Freshwater > Lake | place: Spain...
ATATGGTAGAAGCTAGTGCTAATCGATAGCAGGCATGATGTTTTTAAAACGGGGTTTTGGCAAAACGATAACAGTAGAGCCTAAATTGGGCCAAAATCCTTTTTTTACCGCAAGAGCTAAAAAAAAATCGATATCACCGCTCAGAGACATTCATTTTACAACTTTAACCCCAAATATATAATGCATACATATGATTATTGTTATGACATTAGTATATTAATCATATAACAATATTCAATATGGACGTTTTTAAAATGGAGCTAATAGTTGTAAAATGAATGTCTCTGAGCGGTGATATCGATTTTTTTTTAGTTAGAGTGCTGTATACTGATTTTAGGAAGTTAAAAGACCAAAAGGCGTTCCCCCGGCCCATCAGCCAAATTGTAGAAGCCGTGGGCAAAAGAAATGCTCGGGCCGAAATTGGACTTGAAAGAAGCTGAGAAAGGTAATACTCACTAAGACCGGAACATTACCAGTAAACATGTTCCACTTATGAAACGTTATCAGGAGCCGTTATTTAAAATGAATCGGTATCAAGCAACCTCTTCTTCTGCTATAGCGTGCCAAATTTAGGCTATATTTTAGATAACTGGAACGGTTACAGGAGACCTCAAATCATCAAAGTTGTACATTAGTGAGCTGAAACGGGGAGTAAAGTACATCTAACGAGTTGCTTTTAAAACCAATTTTACGGTACTTTGGACTCAAAACCGTTATGTAGAAGTCAGACTAGAGCCTTTCTACCCTCACCCGGCTTTGCCAACCCCATAAAATCGCTATCTACAGGCTCATTTCCTGTAAATCGTTATCAGTAAAGCACTTTCCCTCCCTACCTCAGGGAAGTAACACTTTTATCTTCAGAGTTGCTACTGATCAAGGGCCTGAAATCAGGCCCTTGATCAGTAGCACTTTGTGCTTCTTTCGTATGCCGTTACCATGCTTCCCTATTTAAACCCCATTCATTTCTCAATAGCCCGAAATTCTACCCGTCTCCTGTATGCAATGTCATAATCTACTTATATTGTCAAAAGACTTATCTAGGATGAAGGCCCCTTAAGGAGATGATGAATCCACAAGACTTCTTAACAAGAGATCAGTTCAAGACGCTGCTTGATAATGCAGGCACACCCATGCACAAGGCTCTATTGCTACTCATGGGCGATTGCGGCATGAGGGTGAGTGAGGTAGCATGCCTACAGGCAGGGGATGTAGACCCGTTGAAGAAATGGATCTATGTAAAACATGGCAAAGGAGACAAGAAAAGGACTGTGGTAGGCACTGAGGCTGTATTCAAAGCCATAGAGGACCTACAGGTACGTGAGGGATATCTCTTCCCTGGTAGGCAATCAGGCCATATCAGTACCCATGCTATAGGCTACATCCTCAATGAGATCGCAGATAGGGCGGGCCTACAGGAAGTAAGGCAGGGCAAAGAACGGCAACGGAAGAAGATCACGGCCCATCTTTTACGGCATTCCCATGCTTCATGGCTGTTGGACTGCAACGTACCGGTCTCTGATGTGCAGGCTCAGCTCGGACACGTTAGTCTTGCAACTACAGGCCTGTATTTATTGAGGCGGCCCAACCATCGCACGGAAAGCTTCCGGCGGTGCGGCTGGATTTGATCTCTCTTTTAGCTAAAAAAGGTACAAAATCGCTAACATGCTCCCCTACGGTTTATTTTCGATAGCAGTAGACCTCATGAGCCGAACGTCTGGTGGTGCAAGAAATCGTATTGATGTCCACAAAATTTTTGAATTTTTTTACTATAAAAATAGACTTATTATAGACCCTCTATAGGCGTCTATAGTCTCACTGTATTCGACTCCATTCACGATCTCTATCTTTAACATCTACTCCAGTACAAAACGGGCAATGAATTACTTTAGAAGGAGCCGGTATGAAGATATCAAAGCTGCATTGGCAAGCATTGCACCATAACTCTTTAGCGTTTGGCGGGATACAAACATTACCCATCTTACGATACTTGTTAGCGTCTTCTGCTGCCTTTCTAAGTTCAGGCATAACAGTATCCTGAAAACGCTTAAACTCTTCTATCCTCTTAGGTTCTCCTGCAAGCCATTCTTGATCGTATTTCTCTGTTATTTCATCCCATTCGGTAGTCAGAGAGACATTCTTAACAAGATTTGAGAACTTCCTTGCTTCTCCAGCACTCTTTAGGATCTTCGTTCTGCATACAGTATTCCCTGAAGGATCTTTCAATTTACTGTCTTCAAATATGAAGTGATTCGTTTCTATGTCACGTTTTACTTTCTCTATGCTCGTAGTCTTCAACATCATTATCACCTCGATTTAGCACTTGGATTTGTTCTCATCGTACTTCTCAAAGAGTTCCCGGCCCGGCATGAGTAAACCAGTATCGACAGGATCAGTGTAGAGCACTATAACCGTTACCATCTTTCCGGCTAACTCTCTCTCCAGCATTATCCTACCGTCTACCCCTACCTTTCTCAGAACGGCCCCGATTATGGCCCGTTCTTTATCTCCTTCTGTCACTTTGAAAGTCATCTATGACACCGATGACTACATTGACAGGCAAGACAGATAAACCTGACGGTCTATCTTCTCACTGACAGGAAAACTAATATTCAAGCCCCTCATAATTTTATTCATGAAAGAGCTAACGACTGAAGAGACTACCGAGCTTGCAAACGCCTATGTTAAAAGTTTTGGCTACAGGGAAGCTGCAAGAAAACTTGCAGAAAGGGGTTTCAGGAGCCGGGAAAACAAAGAAATACGGCACGCTCACCTTTCAAGAATCTTAAGTGGTTCAACTACTCAATTCCTTGCTCCTGAGCCCGAGCCGAAGGAAGAAGCCCCTCAGAGCCCGGCAAAGCCCGTCTCTGCGAAGGCTGGAAGCCCCCCTCCAGAAGTGCCAACCCCGGCCCTTACCCCCCGGCCAAAGCCCCCCCTCCCCTCCCCCCTTGTGGTCAAAGAGGATGTAGCTGTCCCCTTCTCCGATGAGGAGATAGAGCGGGAAGAAGCCCTTAGAGAGCTGCATACCAAGAATAGAGCGGCCCTTCGTGAGGAGCTGGAGACCGGGGAAGAACTCAGGAAGCTCAAAGAAGAAGAACTTCCCGGCCTGGTCCCGGCCCCCTCAGGCCGTGGAGAGCATCCTCACGTCCAACAGCTTGCCAGGCCTCACGCCGTCTTCTCCAGGAGAGGCCCGGCAGAAATCAAGACCGATGAGGAAGGAAACGAAGAGAGTTTCTTCGGAATTCCAAAGCTGATACATAAACCCCCGGTAACTAAAAGCCGGGCCTATGAGCCGAAGTCCTATGGGGGTTTCTCCATTTCCAGCAAGGATATCAACGTCCGACGGAAGAAATGATCCTGAGGCCTTTAGAAGCCTCACAGAGTGCTTCTTAAAAATAGTGGAAAATAGAGCCCCTAAAGGAGCTGCATTTTCTGCCTGATCGGGCAAGCTGCATGGTTTTGCAGCCTGAGCTTTCCGTCCGGCCCCCTGCGAGGCTCAACTCCACTATGGCCTTGAACTTGCGGCACTACCCGGACACCTGGAGCGTCTATCGCAGGAATAAACAACGGCCCTAAATCATCGAGAGGTTGTGCGAACTTTTCCATGCCAGACTTTCCAAACATTCTTAAATTGAAAGCCCTTTGCTCAAGCTCCAATTCCCGGTGAGACCGGGTCGGGGGATGCTCCTTTTCATATTTCGCTTTGGCCTGAGCTTCCTCTCTCCTGTGGCCTTCAATGGCTAACTGATCTAACCAGGCCTGATCACGGGGAATTTTCCCCGTACTCATTGCCACCATCTTTTGATAAGTAGAATCATCCATGAATATCACCTAAACGAGCCCGGCTTCCATCCGATTTAACTCTTCTTCTGAAGGCTCCGACAGAAGCTCATCATAATCTCCTTCCAGAGCGGCAATCGTGGTCGGATTTACCTCCCTACCAGGCCGGAAGACGGCATGAACCTTAGCATCTACTTCAGGGTTAACCAGGTGGATGATTTCATCTTTCAACGCTATCAGGATGACGGATTCTTGATCACCTGCAACTGTTGCCTTTCCTCTTTCGACTTCCAAAGCCATGATTTCAGGATTTGACCAAACCTCAGGCAAGGTTATGCCGCGGCGGTTATTCATGAGTTGAATCACGAGGCTATTTATCTTTAAAGCGATATCAGTAGGTCTATTCAGCACCTCACTCAGATGCTCATCTAATTTCTGCATGGAGCAAGGAATTACCCCATAACTTTCAAAGATCTCCTCGATGGCCTCAAGGATGGCCGTGAGCCCGTCCTTCTCCCTTGTGAGCTTCGCGATGTCTCCTTGCAACTTCTCAGCCTCACCCTGATTTGAGAACCCGAGAGCCTGAGGCTCACCTGTCTCCGAGGAGATCCCGAAGATACAAAGCTCCTTGATATCGTTTTGCTTCTCTTCAATCCTTTCCTGTAAAGTGAGAATGGCAAGAGGAACCTTCAAAACGCCATCCTGCGATGTCTCTTTTCCTTGCCGGTTCTTTTCGGCAATTTCTAAAAGTGTCATAGGCTATTGATTATGCCGAATGCCTTATAACCCTATCGCCCTTTCACCTTTTCATGAAATCGGTTAAGAAGAGTAAACCCCGTATTGACCTATCGCCCTTAATGCATAGACTCCTACTTGCCGAAGCTGCAAAACGGGGTATACGCCCTAATGCCTTAGTGGAGAATCTGATAGAAGAGGCTTCAAGCCCTGAGGCTAAAGCCTTAGTTGGCATGCCTACTTCAGCCCATGTAGAGAGTGCTCCCTCTACCGTCGCGACTGAAGAGCCACAAAGAGAAGAAGAGAAGAAGCTCCTTTTGGCGGCCCCCTCTTCAGGCTTACAAGGTGCTGAGGGAAGGAAGAACAAAACTTTGCTTCCTCGGATATCAAAGCATCCTGAGATAGAAGAAAAGATCATCGCCATGTACAATAGCGGCATGAAGTCACCTAAGATTGGAAAGGCTACAGGCTACTCACACCAAACCATAGACTCAAATCTTGATCGTTTACGCTTAGCCGGGAAGATTAAATAGACCTGGCAACCTTATTATCATGCAGAACTAAGGAGGCTTAAGAAAAATGAATCAGAGAAAAGCCTCCGGGAGCTTACCAGGCCTACCGGAGGTTTTCGCACAAGACAGGAATAGCTCTTCTGAGAATTTAAACCTTGCCGATGAAAGCAAGGGAGGAACCCCGGCCCTCTCCCTGGAGCAAGAGAATGCCAGGCTCAAAGCCCGTATCCAAGAGCTTGAAGGCGATCTTCAAACCGTTTTCGTTAACGTCGTAGAGACCTTTGAGGCGATCAGTAGCGTTCTAAAAGATCAAGGCATTCTCCGAGGTAAGGATATGGCTCTCTTCATGCAGCCTGCGAAAGAGGCCACAAAAGAAGGTGATAGCATCCGGCTCCTTGCCCTTGCCCGACAAGGCATCTCAAAGCTTCGTAAAGCCCTGCAAAGTTCTCCAGTCACTTCTATTAAAGCTGTAGCTGATCACCCCTCCTCCCTCCTTGTGGCCACAACGAAGATTGAACTCCGAGCCCTTGAGATCAAGGAGAAGATTGAGACGACCGGCTCTAAGGTCTTCAGCTCACGCGATGCAAGGCAATACCTTGCAGGCAAAGAAGGGCAAGAACCAAGCAGAAGAGACACAATCCGGGCCTTAAAGAGGACGGTTCGGCTGTTACCTAGATACGTGCTTGAAGTCACGGGAAACATAAGCAGGCTGATCTGTAGAGACACACGAACTGACATTGAGATAGCGATTACTGAAAAAGAGGAGAAGCGTAGCCTCTGGCAACGCACGGGAATGAGTCTAGTCTTACCCTGGTTAAATCCTCAGGGTTTGCAGGGTAACTCAGGAGGCTCTTAGGGAAAATACACCCCCGTATAGACCTTAAGCAGCCCAATGCAGAGAATGCTGATTTTTGTTCTTCTTACTTTTAGTTCTTTTTACGTCTTCGGATAACGGTTCTATCTTGGTAGCAATTTTTGGCTTTGACCTACTCACAAAAGGAGCTGTTGCCGGTGGCAACAGTTTTATCCCTCTGCTAACCCCTTCATCACATCAGAAAGATGAGGTGAACTACCACATAAGAAGAGAGCCGGGATTAAGATGTAAAGACCATACCACCCGTATATAGTTTCATACCTATACCAAAAAACGCTTCCTTGTGGATAGTTGTATGGGTAGTTAGACAAATCCCACCATACATAGATCATTGCAGAACCGATAAGAAGCAGGCTAATACCGGTAATGTCTATAATCCGATTTATTCGAGAAGAAAACATATCACGAAATGGCCTTCCTATTGAAAAAATTGCTAGTATTAGAACCAAGAAAAATTTAAGAGCCCCGGCAAAAGCCTCATTGGATTCTCTTTCTCTTTGTTCTCTTTCTCTTTGTCCTATAGCTTCAAGTTCAATTCTTATTTTTCTAAGTTCCTCATCGGATTGTCGTGACATGCCTGCAATCGTCCCTCCATTCATTCACATTTTTGAAATAACAGAGAAACTAAGAATCTTTTTTAGGGGTCTTAGAGAGCTTCTTAACTATCAGCTCTACGAAGTCACCCGGCTTAAGCTCCAGGTATTCGCATACATCAGATGGCATAGTTACACGGCACCTGTCATCTAAACGCTTAGTGATCTTAACCCCGTCAGCTTCTCCTGGCAATATGACTCTCTCCCATTGGCCTGCAAAGACTCGGCTCTGCAATGCTGCGATAGCTTCTGCAACGATCATATTTAACTTCTCCTTAAATGGGTACTAATGGGAATCTTTAAATAGTTATGGGTACTAATGGGTAAGTATGGGCCGGGGTAAGTAACTATGCTACTCCCCCCCGGCCCCATCCCTGTTATGCTTGAGGAGATCGATATGGACTTTGCAAAATTCGTAGCTGAAAAGGAAGCAAGGCAACGCTTCTTAGGGAACATAGGCCCGGCTGATCGGTTAAAATCTGCCCTGGAGCACCTCCGGCCCTGCCTATCTGGAGAGCCTGGCATAGAGGAAGGGCTTCTGGTATGATCGCCCAAATATCGGCAGTGTGTGCTGCTCTCTCCAGACAAAGGAAGAAAGCCACCCCTGCGAAGGTAGAACCTTCCTTTCGGCCTGTCTTGGTAGTATGCCAGGCAAAGACGTGCAATTATGCCTTCGAAGGTATTTCCGGGGAAGTTTGTCCGAGATGTCACCAGGGAATAGGACTGAAGACGCTGGAGAAGGGGACCTACTGAAAAGCTTCCCCGATAGCGTTTGAAGCCTGAGAACCCCATACAAAACTCGGGCTTCGGGCCGGGTTAGAAGTTACAGAAGAACGAAGGAGATATGCCGGGAAGGAAAGGAAAAGAACCTTCCCGGCCCTCCGATATGGATGTAAAATTAAACTCGCTAGAAGACCTTTTCTCGAAGCTGGTTCCCACGGGCAAGGAGCCCGATATTCCCAACGCTTTTGAAGGCTCTGCTTGAGGCCCAAAACCTTCAGGTCAAAGGCACCGGGCTTTCCTAGGGAGGCGGCCCGGCGACTTTTCACAGGAGCTTTGACTATGCTTGACGGGAAATACATAAACCGTCTCACAATAGCATAAAGTGCTATATGAAAGTATTTAAATCTTATCCTCTACATACTTTTTGTATCACTCTGGAGAGCGTGAGAAGCATGGACTACACCCAACAAATTATTGAAGAAGTTCTCGCACTTCGCAAAAATGGCATGAGCATTCCGAAAATAGCTCATGCAATTAGCCGAACTCATCCATGTTATTGCAAAAAAACAGGCACCAAAAGAATTTTTGTGGCTATGATGTCGTGAGAATTCTTGAAAGGCTGAAAGCTCAAGGACGGCTACCGACAACGCTTTTAGATGATCTGAAACAAAGAATAGGAGAGAGGGGCCGATTCAAAAGCAAATTGACAAAGCCCGTCAAAAAAGAAGTTACACCACCTCTGAAATTTTTCTAAGGTCTCTAACATCTTATGCCTAAAATTTCGGCAAGGGCTTCTTTATCACTTGAAGAAATATCAAACTCTGATTTATCTGGAAGAAGTAAGCAGCGAGCCTTTTCTTCCTTCAGCTCTTCCATAGCTTTTTCACCTTTTCTATAACATTGTGTACTTTTGCTTTGAACGATTGCGGCTCTACAGAAATCTCCTCAGTTAAGGGAACTACTGCCTGCATTTTCATAGGCTCTTGCTCATTAACAATTTTTATTCCCATTCCATAGGAGAGAGGAATGTCTTTCTTCTGAAGGAGCATATCAACTTCAAAATCTTTTGCTAAGCGTCCTTGAGTTAAGCAAAGCCTCTGATCATCTGTTAAGCCTTCAGGTAAGATGCTTCCTTCCTCTAAAAGTGGACAAAGTACGCGGGGATTAACGGCTGAGACCGTCCTTCTCATGAATTCAGGCATTCTCAATCACCAAGAATAGATCAATCTTTTTAGACTGTGATAGGGTGGAAATCTGCTTTGCTGTAATCACGGAATGAGGAGCTATTGACTTATTCCATTCGGTTAAATCGGCTTCGGCCTCTTTATCACGTAGGGCAAAAGTTCCTAGTGAGACCCCGGCAATAGCGATCTCTAAAACCGATCGAGCGTCCAGGCCTTCAGAGACGGCACGCACGCACACGAGGCTCCCTCCCACATGGGAATAGGCAAGGCCTACGCTTCCATCCTGTAGAGCTTGCCCATTTTCGGTTATCGAAATATGGAGAGTCTCCAGCTTCTTAAAATTGATTGCAGATAAAGGGATTAGATCGGCTAAAACCAGGTGCTCGCGGCTGGAGTTTTGGAAATCGGCCAACAGAAGTCTAACTACCATATTTGAATCAACTCAATGAATAAAAGATTTCTTAAGTTAATATAGATGACGATGAATCTTTTAAAGATAGTATAGAATTCAAAGCTTATAGTACGCTATAGCATCGCTTTAACTTAAATTATAGCAAGCCTTTAATACAAGTCCTAGCCATACAGCTAATCATGGCAAGAGGAGATTACATAGTAGACTGGCACCTTTGCAAGTCGATAGGGATTAGAGTAGACCCCGAAGATTTAGAGGTCCTGGAGGTCTTTGCAAAAGAGAAAAGAGTGACGATAAGTCACCTTGTTAAGCAAATGTTCTTGGAAGGTTTCGCACGCTGGAGTAAGGGAGAGTTCAACCCTGAGATAACCCGAGCGGCTAAAAGGCGTTACCCTGCAAGTCATACGGCTCTGAGAGCTGGAGAGTAAAATGGCTTCAACTCATAAGATGATGATGTCACTCACAGAGGAAGAGCATGAAGATCTCGATAACACCCTTTACGTTATAAGTTGTTTCTTACAGTCACTTTCGATTAATCTTGCCCGTCGGTATGGTAGAAAGGTCTATGATCCTGGTTTTGCCGCTCAGAACCGTGTAAACGAGCTTAGAAATCAGCTCGATTATTTAGGAGAGTATGATTCTAGATCAAACGAACTCGATATAGAGGGTGGTTTAGAGTTTATAAGGAACTCTAAAGCGTTTTTTGCAGAAGCCTTAGATGATGCCTGGATAATAGACGGCTTTAAAGGATTTCTTAAATGGGTACTGATGCAAAAGAATAGGGATGATCCTGTAGGTGACGTGGCAAGAGACCTATTTGCAGACATCGAAATGAAAAGAGCGAAAGGAGAGCACCTTTACGATTATGCAAGCGGTTACAGAGAATTCAGGAAATATCTGGTAAAGAGAGGAGCTTGCAGCGAAGCTGTTGAAGCTGTAGATGAAGCCTGGAGAGAGTACAAAGCAACAAAGAAGAATGCAAAGACGGCATAGGTAAAGCCTCAATTCGCAGGTTAAAACGCTCAGGAGGCTAACGAACCTGCGAATTGATGAATAAACGCCTAGGAGAGGGTGGAATAGACAGGGAGGCTAAATGAGAACCTGAATACGAAATACAAAAACCAATAGGATGTGAAATGAAATGATGCAAGCAAAAAAGAAAGCTTGCCTGGTTTGCAACTTCGTGAGGACCCCGTTTCAAACCAGACAGGCTAAGATTAGAGTTATTGGAGATAATCTCTATCACTACAGGAATAAAGAGTTATTGGTAGGCAAAACCAGCATGCTGAGCCGGGGTGAAGTTTAATGTCATCCTGGTTATTGGATGTGAAGTTACCACCCTTGCCCGAAGAGGTAGTTCGGGGCAAAGCTCTCTACCTGAAGGGCTTTAATGGAAAGCTTAGCCTACCTCTTTCCCCTGAAGATTCGCATGATTACCGGGCTTATGAGGAATACACGAGTAAGGATAGGCCTATCATACCTCTTAGGTTTGCTGAAGATGAAGACTTCAGGTTCCTGAAGGTTGGCTTCTACCGCATCGGGGCTAATAGTTATCAGTCAATGATAGATGGTATTCTCAGAGAGGAAGCTCTCCCTAAGCCTGATCCTGTAATTATTAAAGGCAAGCTAGACGGCCTAAAGAAGAGAACCAAGCAGCCCATAGATAGGAACTGGCAACAGTCACCGATGAGAGCCGATGATGTGGATTTAGTCCATTGGCTAAACAACGGCTCGGGCTATGGGATACTTGCCGGGCAAGGACAAGATCATAAGGTTATTTTATTCGATCTTGATTATTTAAAGGAATGTGTTGAACTCGGGGTTATGGACGGTATGCCAGAGAGTGCCGTCTCAATGGCAAGGGAAGACGCGGCCCACGTATTCTATAAGATGACAGCCTCGGACTATGAGGTTTTGGTTAGTAATGCAACAGATGATGAGAAGAGGTTAGGCAAGATAACCTTCTATGATCCTAAGAACCCTGACAGGCAAATAGGAGAGGTTAAGCTAGGAGGTTCTCAATGCGTTGGGCCGGGCTCCTGTCACTGGAAGGGTGGCCGGTATGCTCTGGTTCATGATGTACCCGTGGCAATTGTACCCCTTGCAGTTATCAGGCCCATTATTGAGAAGTTTAGAAAGAAGGGTGACAGTAGGGAAAGAGAGACGGCCCCGAAGCCGGGCTCTTCTTCTCCTCTTTCTTCTTCCTCAAAAGGCAAAGGTAAGGTCAAAGGTAAGAAGGGTTGGACTGATAAGATCAGAATTGAGAAAGTCCTAATGCCTGACAAGGCCACGGATGAAGGCTATGGTGAGCATAAAGGTGCGCACCCCCTTCATGGCTCTGAAGGTGGAGCCAACTTAAGCATCAATTTTGATAAGAATGTATGGTACTGCCATCGGCATAAGACAGGTGGAGGACCCTTACAAGCTATTGCTGTAGCTGAAGGGCTTATTGAATGCCAGGATGTAGGTAAAGGCTGCCTTAATGGGATTTATGCTAAAGTAATTGACCTTTGCATAACCAAATACGGCTTAAGCCCTGAGGATATTCCTTACATAAGTTACGCCGGTAAGGCTCCTGACATAAAGAGGAGCCGTCTTTCGTATATAATGGACATAGTTGAAGAGCTATGTCCATTTAAGGTACTGACAGATGATACTATTGTGCTCTATGATGAGGCCACTGGAGCTTACCAATATAACCAGGAGAATCCAGCTCAAGGAGAGCAAGCTATCTTAGCCTTTTGTTCTCATTTAGGAAATAATTTTATTGATAACAACTTTGCCCGAGAGATCTTAGGCGTTATCCTTCGGCGTGACAGGGTACATATCAATGAATTTGATAATGAGGTAGGAAGAGTACTCACCAAGACCGGCATATTGGACATCAAGACCGGGGAATTATCGCCCTTTACCCCGGACTTCCTGAGTTTGAACCCCTGCAATATTGAGTGGCAAGGCTTTGGAGCCGATACTTCTGAAGCTGATACCTACATGGAGTGGTGTCACCCTGGAGATGAGGAGACCCAAGACTACCTCTGGAGGCGATATGGCTCAATTTGGGCCGGGGTTAAGGGCGATCAAACCTTAGACATAGAGTACTCACCCGGCACGCTCGCAGGCAAAAGTACCTGGATGGGAATACGGAAGCTGATTATTGGAGAGCAAACGTCCTGGTTAGCCCCTGTTGATATTATTTGCACTTCGAAGACTGGTAGAAGTGGCAACCTTCAGTTTTCGGCTGCTTTCATGGAGCATAAGAAATGTGTGGACTTTGCAGAGCCCCCTGAAGAAGCAATATTGAATGATCAGGGTGTTAAGCAAGTTACAGGTGAGGTAATGAATGCCAGGCCTCCTCACGGTAGACGTGAGCGGCCCGTTGTACATGATGGGGGGAGCATACTTGCTGCAAATCCACAGCTCAGAGCCGCCGGAGGGGTCTCAGCTTCGGTTAAGAGGAGACTGAGATATACCTTATGGGATGCTCGGGTTAAGGAAGAAGATGTAATTAACAATTATGAAGAAGTCTTGATAGCTAAGGGAGGCCCCGGCTTCCTGGTAAGGTTTGCTGAAGGATACCAAAGATACCTTGTGGATAAGCTAAAACCATCTCCTAATATGGTTAAGTGGCTGGATGAGTTCATAGGTCAAAACGATCCATTGATGGGATTTGCTCAGGCTATGCTTAGCCCCGGCACCAGGGAAGATTCTATACTCTTTGAGGAGATTTTTAGAGCATGGGAATTGTACTATGATGCTAGTGGGTTTGCCGGTACTGATAAAGGGAAGAGCTTTAGAATTCAGCCGAAGTCTTTTGGAAAGACCTTACAAAGACAGCTTAAGGAAATGAAATGGCCTTACCACGCTGAAAGGGATAAAGCACATCAGAATACGTATTATTATGGACTTAAGTTCACTGATGACTACTGGAATCTGATGGCTGAAGATCAAGTCATGGTTAATGAGGTAAACAAGAGCTTCAATATGGTAGAAGCTAGTGCTAATCGATAGCAGGCATGATGTTTTTAAAACGGGGTTTTGGCAAAACGATAACAGTAGAGCCTAAATTGGGCCAAAATCCTTTTTTTACCGCAAGAGCTAAAAAAAAA
>Ga0247840_10009171_pt1 | contig 12908 bp, 13 predicted proteins | sample LaCruzMarch2015__FD_192404 | JGI IMG/M metagenome (GOLD analysis project Ga0247840, IMG submission 192404) | Freshwater microbial communities from meromictic Lake La Cruz, Castile-La Mancha, Spain - LaCruzMarch2015_17m | ecosystem: Environmental > Aquatic > Freshwater > Lake | place: Spain...
CTTTATAAGGTTCTCTCTTCTGATATTCTGCTACTTTAACTTCAAGTCTTTCTAATACGTTTTCGTCTTGATATATTATATCAAAATTAGAAGCCGTTGGTTCAGGATCAATCCTTACTATATAGTTATTGGCTTTCATCCTTTTGTAGATCATCTGTTCACCGTAGTTCCCTTTAACGGTGCTTTTAAGCTTTTGGAATTTCTGTAGTGTCATCTTTACTAATCCTTTCATTTATTTTTTGTAGTCCTATATTAAACCATTTTTGGTCTTTCTCTATACCGATATACTTACGCTTCTGATTGATTGCTGCTAAGGCTGAGTTGTAGGTTCCTGCGAAGCAGTCTAATATAGTTTCGCCTTCTGAGGTTGAATTTTGTATTAGATATTCCAACAAATCAATTGGCTTTTCGCAAGAGTGAATTTGATTAACACACCTACTGAAGTTCATTACATCAGGGGATAGGCGTGAACCCTCTTTATGTCTCAACAGGCGCTCGTTCCCATCATTGTTATACTGACGAGCGAATACTATCAATTCGTATTGGAAGGCGTATCTCTTATCAAAATCACAAAGTGAGTTGTGGTTCTTTACCCAGACTAATACGTTTGATATTTCAAAGTATTTCTCTATAATAGGGTTTAGCCAAGGGTAGGAACCCCAGCCAGTAAATATATACAGGTGTGCATCCTTCTTTAGTTTTTTCTGCCATAACTTTAAGCAATCATCCATAAGTTGTGCTACATAGTCAACCGAGTCATCGTTGAAATTCTTTTCTGGTGACCAAGTTGGTGTAAATTCAATTCCATAAGGTGGATCGGTTAATAAGCAATCTATACTATTGTCTTCTAAGGTTTCTAATATCACCCTACAATCCTCGTTGTATATTTTTACATCATCTTTAGTAAATTCGTGTTCAGTTTCTTTATTACTATAGTAGTTTTCTTTTCTTGCTTCCTTTACTACTGAAACAATTGAGTGATAGTTTCTACCTGAATCTACTTTGGCTTTAACTTTGTTAATCATTTCAATCTTTTCTTTGGCTAATTTATAGCCTGCATCTACTGACTGCGTATTTACAATATTGTTTATGAAGTCCTTTACTTCTTGATCTTCTATACCGTCTACTATATTGTTGACCTCTCTAATCTTTAAGTAGTTTCTTGGTTTTAAGCCTATTTGGGCGGCGACTTTATCTGCAGCCTTACCTTTGTTCTCCACCGGGGAGAGCTTCCAACCTTGGCGAGATTTAGCGGCTCGTGTTTCAATTTCTAATAGAACGTCTGACTCCCTGACGGTTTGAGTCAGAGTCTTTACTCTATATTGATTTGCGGCAATAAGGTATTCTAATTCCTTATCTGGAGTTTCAAATTCTTTGACTTCGTATTCTATTTCATTCCAACCAAGGGTAGTAAAGGCTCTTACTCTACGGTGTCCTGATAATATTTGGTCTTGGTTGTTTATTACTATCGGTGTTTGTAGTCCATATTCTTCCAAGGACAATACTAATTCCTCTATTGGTTCTTCTCCGTATATACGGAAGTTTACTGGGTGAATTTTTAATTCTTCAATTGGTTTCTTCATTTAGTTCTATTATTTTTTGTTTGAAATTCATCTAAATCAACTTCAATTATTTCATCTGGGTTTTCTATATCTATTATAGCGTCCCTTAACTTAGCACATAGTTCATAGTCTTCCTTAGCCTTTAGAGCCTCTAATAAGGCTTTATAGAAGTCTACTTTCTTTATTCTTCCTATCATTGCTTTAAATTGTTTTCTAAGCCCCAGAATTCGGCTACTTCAGCTCTTGCTGGGTCTTCGTTCTTACTATTATAGTCTTTGATAAAGTCTTGTAGTAAGGAACTTGCTGATACGTTCAAGGCGTTTGTTATAGATATAAATCTATCCCAGTCGCTTTGTTCTACGCTAATACTTTTAGTGGTCTTCATATTAATTGTTTGTTTATTAATTGTATAAACAATTTTGTAATAAGTTTGAAATATCTTCAATAAAAAGACCTTAGTGCAAATTTGCACTAAGGTCCGTTGTTTGAATTTTGGTTGTGGCTCTCGTGTTATTAAGTTGTATTCTGGATCAACCTTTAATAGATGTCCGCCCACAACCCACCGTTTTAGGTCGTGTTTCAAATATGGGCGGCTTGAGCCATCCTTTAGGAACACAAGGAGTTTAACCAAATCAGGCAAGATCATGATTAATATAATATTATATAAATACTATAACCCGGCGTCCGTAACTACACATGGAATAGAAGCAGATCTTAAATCAGTTCCCATAACCACCTACATAAACAGAAATATCTAATTGGATTTAAGTTAATGTAATTGTTGTTCCACTACATATTTGTGTTTCATCTGCGCTTATTAGTATTATAGGACACCAAGGTTTATATAGTATCATATTATCTATTTATTTTTATTTTCCCTCTTATTAGTTTAGGTTCTCCTGTTGTGCTTGTTATATCTAATGTTATTTGTTGTCCGTTCACAACACTATTTAGTGCTGTTGCTTCTGTATAAGTTATTGCTGTTGTCGCACTCAAATTTATTAGACTTGTTACACCTGTTTGGTCTATTCTTATATCAAATGTAGATGTTCCTGCGTCACCTTGAATTGTTACACCTGAAATTGTATATGGAAAGTATGCTGATAGGTCAAGTATATATTGTTGTGCGCCATCCGCAATATCTCTAAACTCAAACATAATATGGTCTATTCCACTTCCTGTTCCTGAACCAGAAGTTCCTGATGAGCCACTCGTTCCGTTGGTTCCATTTGTTCCTGGTGTTCCATCTGTTCCGTTGGTTCCATTTGTCCCTGAACTACCTGATGAACCACTTGTTCCATTGGTTCCATTTGTCCCTGAACTACCTGATGAACCTGAACTACCTGATGTTCCATTACTACCAGAACCTATTATAGTTGTTATACCAGAACTACCTGATGTTCCGTTAGTTCCGTTAGTTCCATTTACTCCATCGGTTCCTGATGAACCTGAACTACCTGATGTTCCGTTGGTTCCTGATGAACCTGAACTACCTGATGTTCCGTTGGTTCCTGATGAACCTGAACTACCTGATGTTCCGTTGGTTCCTGATCCTGTAGTTCCAGTCAGCGACCATAGTCTCATATTTTCATCTGCAACTACAACTCTATATGTAGTACCTGTATAATTAGTTAGTCCAGTTAGAACTAAATTAGGTGAATATAACGTATTATTTGTATAATATAAATTAACATTAGTTAGTCCTGTCATAGTTCCTGATGAACCAGAAGTTCCATTAGTTCCAGAAGTTCCAGATGTTCCAGATGTTCCAGATGTTCCAGATGTTCCATTAGTTCCAGATGTTCCAGATGTTCCATTAGTTCCAGACCCAGTTGCTCCAGTAACTGACCATAATTTTTTATTACTATCAGCAACAATAATTGTATATGTAGTGCCTGTATAATTAGTTAATCCAGTTAGAACTAAATTAGGTGTATATAATGTTGTTGAACCAGTTAGATAATAAAAATTGACATCTGTATATCCTGTTAATGCTCCATTAGCGCCTGAACTACCTGATGTTCCATTGGTTCCGTTAGTTCCATTTACTCCATTGGTTCCTGATGAACCTGAACTACCTGATGTTCCGTTGGTTCCATTGGTTCCGTTAGTTCCATTTACTCCATTGGTTCCTGATGAACCTGAACTACCTGATGTTCCAGCAGTTCCAGTAGTTCCACCACTACAAAATACATAAGTAAGTCCAGTCCAATAGTTTATACCATCACCTCTTTTGTAGCAACCAGTATCAGTTTCGTAAGCGTGTTCGCCTACTGCTAATATAGGATTACAAGTGTTCCACTCTGCTTGTGTTCCCCTTCTCATTTGTATAATAACTGCCATTTTATTTTATTTATTTTTATTTTCTCAACATATAATTATGTAAACGAAACATATCTAACAGGTAGACAAGCACCGTGGAAGTTAATGTTAATTCTTTTGCTTTGATAGCAAGAAGGACCATTACCAACGCCAACCATTATTCCACAATAACCAAAGTCATTACAATATGTGCCTGACCAATACATCACAGAATATAGAAAACCTAAATTATATTCTGGATGTCCATTATTATAAAGATATACGTTATAACTTATATTACATAATTCTGTAACACTTGGTAAATACCAGTCAGAAAAACCACCTTCAACCAAATTATAACAATAATTTATTGCTTCAGTTTGATATAATCCATTTTCCCATCCTGGTATAGGTCCATAATTTCCACAAACTAAACCAGTTGTCTGACCTGGATCAATATAAACTATTTTACCACCACCATAAGTATCACCTAATTGTAATTGTGAATATATAGTTTTATTATCACCATATATAAATACTCCATTATCGTGAGCGAATGCTCTATAATAATAAGTAGTTCCTTGAATTAAACCAGTTAAATTATGAGTTAAAGTAGTTTGACCTGTATATGTTATATTACTATTATCTATAGTAGGATTGATAGTTGTGCTCCAACAGAAACCAACATAGTCTATTATACCAGTTCCATATATTATTGTTCCATTTAATGTTGCTGTGGTTTTTCCCACATTAGTTGCATCATCAGTTATTACTATTGATGGTGTGTAAATATAAGTAGTTTCACAAGGATATTTTCTACTCTCTAAATAAACTTTACCATTACTATCAAAAATTACCATTTTTTTATTTATTTTTAATTCCCATTCATAGAAATAAACCACATTGTATTAACTGCCGATGAACCAGTAGCATAAACATTATATAAACCAGGTGGTATAATTCCATTACTATCATAAATTTGTGATCCTTGAACTGTGTTTCTAACTCCTCTTGTAGTAGCACCATTATATGTTAATGCTCCTCCAGATGAATTATATGTTACGCAACCAACCATCCAAGCCGTGTTTCCACTTGCGTAAGTATAACCAGTAAATGATGTTGAAACCGCATTAGTTAATAATACTGCTGTATCAAATGTATTGGTTTGTCTAACATTACAATAAGAAGAAGCAAGGAAAGCACAATTTCCAGTATTGGTGTCAAATGTTACTGTTATTTCACTTGTTCCTATGTTAGGGTTTAATAAATACCAACAATAATGTCTCCAATTTGCTAAAGGAGATGAAGTTTTATATTTTAATAATGTCATACTTTGACTTCCGTATGTTACGGAAGTTATATACGCACTTGTGTTAAATACATATACTATCAATACTCTATCTGTTCCACCTGTTATTGTATGAGGCCAATGTTTTGGTGGCTGACCAATAGTCCAAGCATTACTACTATACATACTTGCATTATCAAATGATATTGGTTCTGCCATCAATAATGTATCTGTTGGACTTAAGTATATTTGACCTGTTGAATTATATTTTATCTCATTCATCTTTTTTATTTTTTTAACATATTATATTTCCACCATCTATAACAGGTATTCCACCATAAACCTCACAAGGCCTTCCACCATCCCAGTTAGACCAAGTTGAACCTGAATTGCTTATATTATATGAATAATAAACTTTACCTTTTTCATCAATTACTAAAGTTTTATTGCCTTCGGACTCCGTGGAGTTGCTTATCATATATTTAAATTTTAGAATTGTTTAACTTATTTTAATTATTAATACTATTAAGCCACATATTATCATGTCCTCTCTGTTTGATAATATACTCTACTTTGTCTCTAAATGCCTTTGTTCTAAATTCTTCTACTTTCATACTATATGTGTTTAAATGAACTACAAATATACGGAGTAAATTCCGAAAAAAAAAGACTTAGTGCAAATTTGCACTAAGTCTTTTAAGAAGAAAGATTTACTCGACCAAAAGAAATCAATCATTAAATACTTATGTTGTTGTATTCTTCTTTTTAGAAAAGGTTTTAGGTTTTTCTTCTAAAGGTTTAAATTTAGGCTCCTCAAGAACAGACTCTTCAAATTTAGTATATATAGGTTGAGTTTCATTCTCCTTATTGAAACTGACTTCCAACTGACCGTAGGTATTCAATAGTTCGAGCCATGCACTCTTAGCACAAGAAGGACAAGAAACGTCTACTTTCTTACCAAGTATAGTGGCTGCGGTTTTTATTATATCAAAGTTCGCTTTGTTTTTATTGAGTAAGTTCTCTTTAAAGAATTTACAAAATTCCTTTTCATTATTTGTTAATCCTGCTTGTATCATCATTGTTTTGTTTTATTTTTTTAATAGTAGTATATATAATTACCCGGGTCTTTATATAGAACTGCAGTTGGTATATATGCTATATATCTCTTTGCTGGAATCTTTAAGCCAGCATAAACTTCACCATTGTATGCTATATCTAAATTATTAACATCTATATTTGGTAATGCTAAAATCTCAAATGCTTCACCATTGTATGCTATATCTAAATTAAGTGTTTTTGTTGCCATAGTTTATTGTATTACTTCTAATGAATCAACCCATACTGAAACGGTTGTTGAATTGATATACCATGCATGAACTTGAATTTCAATAACACCTGCTTCTTGTGGTGTAAATGTTGGTAATGTAACCTTAGTCCAATCTGTTCCAGTTGAGTATGTTTGTAGTTCAGTTTGACCTGATAGTTGATATGGTGCCATATATAGTTTTGCACCTATCGCTGTTGCTGAACTATTTTTCATATATACTGATACTGATACTGGTGATCCTGCTGCTACATAAACTCTACCAATGGTTAGAACTAATGGAAATCCTCTCTCATAGTTGAAGTCTATTACTCCTAAACCAGTACCTATGCTCATCTTCCAAGAATTAACTCCATTATAAGTAGTTCCTGTATCTTGTATAATTATATCTCCTACTCTATATGTAGTATTATTTAATACGTTTACACAACCATAAGGAAAATACCCACCGGTAGTATAGGCTTGAACTGATTTGAAATTCTTAATTATAATCTTATTTGGTGCAATAATATATGAGTTTCTACCGTTTAAAAATTTCTCGTTGTTATAAATTATAGCAGTTCCACAACCATTAATATTAACAGCCCCGGCTGGAACAATTGCGGCTCCATTACCATTACCGGTATTGTTGTTTGTTATACCTGAAGTTATATATATTGTATAAGGATATGTATTAAAAGCTGTTAATGCACCATAACCATCACCACAATAGTTCAAATCAACTAACTTTAAAGTTACATCTGATGTTGTGCCTAATAGCAATGGACCGCTGTTATTACAATAATAATCAAATTTATTTAAGGACACCTGAGTTGCTGTTGATGCATTAATAAATCCAAGTGATGCTGTTCCTGCATATATGCTATTTTTCATATTATAAATATGATTAATTGAAATTGGCTGGCTAGATACTATCAACTGGCAATTGTTATTTAATAAATTCCATATATTATCTATACTTATACTCACGGTGAATGATAAGCCTATAGAGCATATAACAGATAGGTTTGAAAAATTACATAAAACAACTGAAAGAGCACCTCTTGAAATTCCAAGAAATCCCTTTGTGTTTGTATATCTATATGAATTAAAACCTAAGTTATAAAATCCAGCCAAGTTTAACCAAGTTTCACCATCTATCGTAGTTGTTCCTGTTGTATAACCATACTCAATATTTAGTAAATTTGATAAACTTGATCCTACTACATAGCACCAATGTTCACCTAAATTAGCATTAAAAGGTTCTCTTTTATATAATGGCACATTTTCTGTGGCTCCGTAGTAACCTGCGCCTGTATTTGCGTAAGAGTTATTATCATTATCAATTACTACTATTGTATCATTTATAGCCTTTATTCCATACCAGCCTTCGGTATTACCTGAATTAATTTGAGTTAAACTATTTTTAGAAAGAAGTGTAGTATGACTTATGCAACTATCAGATGACGGATCTCTAACTGCTATAAAATTATCAAAATAAAATGTCTTTGATGCGAATGCTGCTGTGGCATATACTGCTATTCCTTGAACCGTTGAACTAAGTGCTGAACCTTTATTTATTGTAACTGGCTCAAAGTAATTTACATGAGATGCAGTAAATCCTGGTATATCAAAACTTTCAACCTCAGATGTGCATCCAGTATCAGAGTATAATTTAATTTGTAACTGACCTGCTGTTGGTGCTGTTGTTCCAATTCTAAACCAGAATGATATACCTGAGTATGCTGACAAATCTAAACTTGCAGGCAATGCCGATTTTGCTAATATTTGATTTGCACCTGCTGCAGCACCTGTAATAACTGCTACGGAACTATAACCTTCCTTCCATATTGTTGTTGATAAATTTGATGATGTTACATTTGTTCCAGGTGTCCAGTTGTTTATTGATGCTGATATATAATCGCAAGTAGTTATATTCTTTGTTAAAGGTGAATCAAGTAGAATAACTTTAGGATTTATTCTTGTTATGGTTCCTGCTACTCCACCAGTTCCCATACCTATACTACCTACTAATTGCATTCCATTTGTAGTGATACCTGTTATAATCCAATAACCATTTGCTGATAAATTAGTTGTATGTGCTTGAACATGAACTACATCTCCATTACTATATCCGTGTGTAGTTGCTGAAATTGAAATAGGTGTTGTATTTGATGAACCAGTTATATTTTTTGCATTTTCTAAACCTCCTATACTTGTAGTTGTGTGTAATGCTGATGCTCCAGTCCATAAAGCATTAATACCAGTATTCTTTGGATCTTCTGTCTTCGAAACTCTGATAGTATCTCCACCTGTGATCGTAGTAACTCTTGATGTTAAACCAGACATAGTTTTATAGGCAGTAGACCAAGTCAACCCAGATGCAGCGTGATTATGATTCACACCATTATATAAATCTACATAATAAATTGGCATTTAATTTAATTATTTTTTATTGTATTGGTCCCGTGATCGCAGTAATTATACCCTTTTCAACGTGAATTTCAATAGTTCTACCTTGTGAATCTAATACAAAGAATATACCATCAACACCTAAATTGATATAAGGTATATTTTCCTGTTTAATTTCTTCCATTTTTAATAAATTATTTTTTATTGGCTGAGTATCAACATATTCATATCTTGTAATATGATACTATCATTAGTTCCAGTATTTTTAGCATAGATAGAAAAGTATTCATTTTCCAAAAAGTCATCCAAATATATATTAGTTGAAAAATTAAATGCCCTGGCATTTTGATCCAAAAATACATTCATATTTCCATATGTAGTTCCAGTATTTCCATTTTTACAAATTGCTAAAAACGCATTACTTTGTGATGTTGATGTTGTTAAAGTTCCTGAAATCCATATCATCAACGCTTTTTTGTGTGATGGTAAGTAGGTTATATTATTATCCGTGAAACTAAACTTTTTCAAGTATGTTGATGATGTGTCATAATTTACTTTAACATAAGTAGTTTGGTTTATAGCAGTAGTTCCTGTATTAGCAGCAACATTTATTTTAGCGTGTGGTTTCATATCTTCATCGCCAGTATTGCTTAATAAAATTATATCAGCATCGCGTTTAAGTGTGAAATCAAAACCAGTTCTAAAAGTTCCTAAATTGTTCCATATACATCCAATAATAACTATATCAGTATATGTAATTGATGAACCACTATAAGCAATAAATGTATCTACTGCTGTTAGTTGTGATGTATCATTTTGTGAAGACAAATATATTGTGTGTCCTGATGTTAATTTGATGCCTGTATATGTATATCCTGTATGGTCTGCGGACCAGTCATTTAAGGTTGATCTAAATGTAGCACCTGATGTATTAGTATTCAACTCATATCCAGCATTATAGCAGTTATTATAGCCACCTTCCATAGTCCAGACTTCAGCATTACTCGTTTGATATATACCGTTGTAGAAGCCAGTCACCAAGAAGTCTTTTATTTCAACATAAACTCCATTAGTATCTAAATTAAAGCAGTTTTCTGTTGAAAGTGTGCCGTAAGATGCTAATGTTGAACCATCAAATATAACATTTGTAAATGAGGTATTTGTTTGTAATATAAACATAGGTTTATTGGTTAAACCAGCACCTGCACTTAAAGTATTCTGGTCGTAAGCACCACCCTTTATAGCCAAGTTAAATGGTAGGTTTATTGTGATAGTGTTGGTTATTACCTCATTATCAGCGGTTAAAAGAAGAGTAGTATTTCCACTCATATTTCCAGCAGCGAGCCAAGCAATAGTGGCTGCTAATGTAGGTAATTCAGTAGTTCCAACCGTTATTGAATATGCTGATTGATATGTGAATTTACTTGTGTTAGTTTTAACTTGTGGCACATATAATATAGGATCTGAATAATAAAAATTAGTTGAATATGATACACCTGTTAATGTTCCGTTTGAACCAGATGAACCAGAACTTCCATCTGAGCCAGTTAATCCGTTTGATCCAGAAGTTCCAGATGAACCTGAACTTCCGTTTGAACCAGAACTTCCATCTGAGCCAGTTAATCCGTTTGAACCAGATGAACCAGAACTTCCATCTGAGCCAGTTAATCCGTTTGAACCAGATGAACCAGAACTTCCATCTGAGCCAGTTAATCCGTTTGAACCAGAAGTTCCTGATGAACCCGAACTTCCATCTGAGCCAGTTAATCCGTTTGAACCAGAAGTTCCATCATCTCCATCCCACACGAGAACAGCCCAATAATCACTGGCAAATGGATCACTACTTGGATTTTTATTTATATTATCTTGTATGGCGATAAATGCTCCAGCAGAAGGTTCATATCCAGTAGTATGTCTAACTACATCGTTTTTGTAATATTGAACACTTTCGAAAGGGTCCCATTCACCTCTATATGTAATTCCAGTTCCATTAACTCCTGATGAACCCGATGAACCCGAGCTTCCATTTAAACCATTTGAACCTGAACTTCCTGAAGTTCCAGAAGACCCAGAAGACCCGGATGAACCATCTGAGCCAGTTAATCCGTTTGAACCAGAAGTTCCTGATGAACCCGAACTTCCATCTGAGCCAGTTAATCCGTTTGAACCAGAAGTTCCTGATGAACCCGAACTTCCATCTGAGCCAGTTAATCCGTTTGAACCAGAAGTTCCTGAAATACCCGATGAACCCGAGCTTCCATTTAAACCATTTGAACCTGAACTTCCTGAAGTTCCAGAAGACCCAGAAGACCCAGATGAACCATTTGTTCCTGCTTGCATATTAATAAGCCAAGGACTTAATCCTGTTCCTGTGCCTGTGCTCCAAGTAGATATAACTTCAAATGCTCCGTTACTATAAGATACAACATCACATTCAAATCTATTATCAATATCGTATGCGATAATAGCAGATTGACCTACGGTCCAATTTAATCCTGTTGCTCCAGTTAAGTATAAAGTAGTTGGATGTGAGGTAGGAACATCTAATATTGTATTTGAAGTTGTTGAAAATTTATCTGATAGTCCTGAAGTTCCGTTTGTTCCTGAACTACCATTGGTTCCAGAAGTTCCATCTATTCCTGATGAACCTGATGTTCCGTTTGTAATAACAACGTTACTACAAATTATACCTGCTGATATTTCTAAATCAAAATAAATTCCATCTACATTTGCATCCCATAATACTACTGGTGTAAAAGTTATAGGGTATGATTCAAACCAATCGTAAGGTAGAGCTTTAACTAAGGCTTCTGCATAAGTTGTTAGTTCACTTAAGACACAGAATCTATTAGTTAATGTTCCACCCGTAGGTGACCAGTTAGGTGATGTGCTTGTATTATTAACCAAATATACTCTTATTATATATTTAGTTATAGAACTTGAAGTCATTTCAAATGGAACTGGGCATATAAAAGAAGCAGGGAATGTAGTCTTAGGGTTTAATTCTATCTCATCTTCAAGTAAAACTTCGCACCAAAAGTATGAACCATTTATAGCCGAAGCTTCAATCCATAATTTTAAATTTGCTAATAAAGTATTATATGTCATCTATTTAGATTATTTTATTTTAGAGATTATATGAATATATCCAATACCCATATCAGCCATAGTCATAGTTGCTGGATTTACATTTGAAGAATAAGATAGTAAGGTTACTGGTAATTGACCATCACCATAATTATCTGCTATAGACCAAGTTGCCCATATACTTTTGTCTGTTTCGTTTACAAAAGTTATGACTGCCTTACCTGATTGTAAAGTGTTAAACCATAAAGTTGCATATTGTGTTTGATTAGCAGCATCTACTTTAGAAAATGTAAATTGTGGGAATTCTGATAATGTCATTCCAGTTGTGCCTTGTCCATCTGTTACTGGTGATCCTGAACCTCCTTCTAAACACCCATTTGGTATTGTATGATTACCACCGTGAGCAATTTTAACATAACCAGATGATGTTCCTGTATAAGGAACTGAATATAGATAGGTCCAAGTATTATCTTGATTAATGTAGAGATCACCATTATCTACTTTTATATTTGCATTATAACTCATATTATATATATTTATTTTTTATACTATATTCCAATTACCTGCTACACTATCCATTAACAATAATGCATCATAGGAATTTAATGTTTTTGTAGTTAAATTATCAATTGAACCTACTACTGAAATTATACCAGTAGAAGCATTTTTAATCAATATAGTTCCTAAACTACCTATTGCTTCTGGTAAATAAATTGAATATGTGTCACCTGAACATCTAATATAATCATTTGTTACACCTGTATATTCTGCTGAAATCTCACGAAGAGTATAACTTACTGATGATCCATTTGTTCCAGATGATCCTGCTGCTCCATTAGTTCCAGATGAACCTGATGAACCTGAACCTGATGTTCCTGATCCATATACTCTTAATGCTGGATTATCACCTGATGTATCAACAACAGACCTAAGTAAATCTGTTGCTGTTGAATAT
>Ga0247840_10009175_pt1 | contig 12903 bp, 15 predicted proteins | sample LaCruzMarch2015__FD_192404 | JGI IMG/M metagenome (GOLD analysis project Ga0247840, IMG submission 192404) | Freshwater microbial communities from meromictic Lake La Cruz, Castile-La Mancha, Spain - LaCruzMarch2015_17m | ecosystem: Environmental > Aquatic > Freshwater > Lake | place: Spain...
GAACTTAAAAGAAAGATCGAACACTGGAACAGATATTACAACAATTTAGAGCATTGTGGCCTAAATGGCAAAACACCAAATGAAATGTTAGAGTTATTTAAAGTGACAAATGTGTGTGCCTAAAACAGACTATTTTTGGTTGACCATGGCTTTCTTTTCCCATATAGTCAACTTAGACAGGAAATTTAACATATAAAGAAAGGAGTTCCATTATGCAGATTAACCCTCAATATAAAGGGGCTTTAAAGCACTTGGCGACCAAACAAGAAGAAGCACACAGGAAAGGCCTTGATAGTGAAGATTGGTTTTTGACGAAGTTGGACCCTTTTGAAACAGATTTCTATAAAATCATTTGCTCTAAAGCTTGGCGCCGACTAAGATTCAAAACCCAAGTCCTAACTGGCCGAGTAAACGCTCACATTCGGCGACGTGATTCGCACAGCCTAGAAGTCTTGGCTGTAGCTGGACCTATTGCTGAATTTCTCGGGCTCAATGTAAACTTGTGCCGAGCAATCGCTGTTGGTCACGATCTGGGTCACACACCATTCGGACATGCGGGAGAAAAATTCATCACAGAGATGAAGGGAAAAATCATAGAGTTTCCAATTAATAAAGAAGCTCCCATCTTCCGTCATGAAGTGTTCAGTGTCATTGTTTGCCAATTCATCGAGCGTCATGGGAAAGGACTCAATCTTACTCATCAAACGCTTGAGGGTATTTTGAGACACTCACGCGGAAAAGGTGAAGTGACTGTTGACGGCACTATCTCACAAGAAGCTAATACAGTAATGTATGCCGACAAGATCTCCTATCTCCTCAGTGATTTCAATGACTTATTTCGGCGTAGACTGTTCTCTATCGATGACTACCCTGAACTGGCCAAAATAATGACATCATGTGGAGAAAATCAGCGTCTGCGCACTTGGTACTTTGTAAATGAACTCTGTACGGAATCAGCTGAACAAGGAAGGGTTTCTTTTTCTCTGTGCGAAGCAGCTAAGCGCTTTGATGAAATCAAGAAATTGATGTACGAAGTCTACAACAAAGCAGACCTGTTTGGGGCCAAAGACATCTTGAATCATGTCTATCAATTTCTGGACTACATTGCCAGTAGTGAATTCAACCCACTATTAGCACTTACACTAATGACAGATGAGGATGTCCTCTATCTTCACAGTCAGCCTTGTCTCAGTCTGGCTACACTGAAAGAAACATCTGTTTGGGAATTGATTCCATTTCTAAAACAAAACAAGGACATGTCTCTGACAGATCCAAAACTTGATTGGTAAAAACCAATTACATCTACCGCCCCTAAAAAGGCGGTTTCTTTTTTATATCAACAACTATCTTTCTCCTTTCATTTCACGATTTATCTCTCTGTTTGTCTCACGTTTTTTAATATCTTCACGTTTATCAAATTTTTTCTTATTTTTAGCTACCCCAAAGGATAATTTTATAAACCGGCCTTTGGCATACAAAGCTAAAGGTATGAGGGTTAAACCTTTTTCACTCTCCCGACCAGTTAAGTATTTTAGTTCCTGTTTGGTCAACAAAAGACGTCTAACTCGCTCAGGATCATAGCTTTTTGGGGTGTTACTAAGCTGAAAAGGTGGGATTGTCGCCCCCACCAAAAAAGCCTCGTTTCCGCGGATTTTTACATAGGAACCCTCTAAAGAGCCCCGTTTTAAACGAAGAGACTTGGTTTCATGGCCCAAAAGCTCAATCCCAGATTCATATTTGTCGGTTATTTCATAGTTAAAACCGGCCTTTTTGTTCTCAACTAAAGACATGGTCTAATATTAACAGCCATAACCCCAAATGGCAAAGAACAAAGGGGAATAAGAGCAAAAGACATTGACAATAGGCCCCAAATAGCTTAGTATTACCCTAATCCCAGCCTTATTGGGAATTTACCTAGTATATACTTGAAAGACATAATCCATATCAATCACCAAATAAGATCCAAAGAGTTACGCGTCCTTACCGATGAAGGCGAAAACTTTGGGGTGCTCTCTCTCCAAGAAGCTTTAAGCAAGGCGGAAGAAATGGGCCTGGATTTGATTGAAATATCTCCAAATGCTGTTCCCCCAGTTGCGAAGATAATGAATTACGGTAAGTATAAGTACAAGGAACAAAAAAAATTAAAAGATTCCAGGTCTAAAAGTCATACTACCGAAACTAAATCTCTGCAAGTAAAAATTGGTACTGGTGACAAAGATCTGGAAATAAAAGCTAAAAAAGCTTCCGAATTTTTAAAAGAAGGACATCGTGTAAAGATAGATCTCTTTCTCCCTGGCCGTTCCAAGTATTTCAACTTTCAATTCTTACAAGAACGACTAGACCGAATCCTCAAATTGATTACTGAAGATTACAAAATAGCCGATCCTGCCAAGAAAAGTCCAAAAGGACTAACAACTGTCATCGAAAGACAGATTGCCAAGAAAGTAATTGCTGAAACACCAACACCAATAAAAGAAGAACCTAAAGAAGTTCTAAAAGAAAACACTCAAATTTAATATCATGAAAACAACTAAATCATTCACTAAACGACTAAAAGTAACCAAGAAAGGTAAAATTTTGGGTCGTAAATCTGGTCAAAACCATTTCAATGCTAAGGCTTCACGTAAGAGTCAGTTAAAGCACAAAGGAACGGCCGACTTCTTTATGACTGCCAAACAAATTTCTCGTTTTCTACCCAACGCCTAAATTACATTTTAACTAATAACTGAACTACTATGCCAAGAGTAAAAAGAGGAACAATTGCTAATAAAACCCGTAAGAATACCCTAAAGAAAACAAAGGGTTATCGTTTTGGCCGTAGCACCAAAGAGCGTGAAGCCAAGGTGGCAATCGTTAAAGCTGGTGTCTATGCCTTTGCTCACCGTCGTGATAGAAAAGGTGACTTCCGCCGGTTATGGACAGTCAAGATCAGTGGTGCTGTCAAAAAGTTTGATATCTCCTACAGTAAGTTCATCAATCTTTTGAAAATCAAAAATATTGAACTAGATCGCAAAGTAATGGCTGATATGATAATGAACAATCCTGAAACCTTTACCAAGGTTGTAGAGATGGCTAAATCTTAAAAAATTATTTTTTAAAACAAAAAACCACCTTCTGGCGGTTTTTTGTTTTAAATTTTTATGATCCTTCTTTTGCTTTCTTAGCCATCGCCATCATTTTTTGCACTAAAATTTTAGGGTCTTTTTCAAATACCACCATATCATTCTCGCGAAAACTATTATCCATAATCATCTTAATCACTTCATCGGTCATCCATGGACCCTCTAAAATACCTAGTGGTTTATGATCTTCAAAAGCCACCGTAAACTCGTGAACTGTCCCAATTCGGCCACAACCCAAAATAACAGCATCGGCCGTCCGGGTAAGTAAAATATCTCGCCCAGGGTAACCCTGACCAGTATAAACAATAAAATCCAGATAATCTAAAGGTAGACCATAACTTTCCACATGCTCTTTTTCTGTCGCGGCCGGTGATAGTCCTAAAGAAAATCCACCCGCCTCTTTGGCCCCCTTAGCAGACCACAAAGGGAAACCTGTTGTCGCACCGGTTACAATCACTCCACCCTGAAGAGCAATCTCTTGACCAATAGCTAGAGCAGCCTCTAGAGTACCTTCGCCACAATGACTAGTTTCAGCCGCACCAGAAACACATATTTTTATTTTTAAATGTGGGCTACGAGTATCATTTTTATCAATAAGTAATTTTTCTAAAGTTTCTTTATCCATGGTTTTTAAATTATCTAGTACTTTATATTACTCTTGGTCCCAAATTTCTTAGCGACCATATCACAAAATATTTTAAGGCCAAACCCCGAATCTACTGATTCAGACATAATTTTTATGGTGCAAAAATCAAGAATGACACAGTGGGGAACCTTAAAACTCAATCGTCACAGTCTCATTATACTTTGGCATAACAGCATCTATTCCTAGATAATCACGCAAACGCTGGACCAAAAAGAGTGAGGCTCTTGGCTCGCCCATTACAACAAATACTTTCTTAACCCGATCAACTGTATTATGAACAAATTCAAATAAACCATCAGAATCTTTGTGGGCTGAATAACCACTAAGACTCGTCACCTTGGCATTTACTGGAATATCTTCTCCAAGAATTTTTATCACTCGTGTTCCATCTTGAATCAAACGACCCAAACTTCCCACACTCTGATATCCAGCTAAAAGAATTGTATTTTTAGCATCTGGCAAATATTTCCGCTCGTGGTGAATAATCCGACCGCCATTGGACATGCCAGAACCAGCCATAATAATCTTTCTAGTATTAGACTGAGCAATCGCCTTGGACTCTTCTGTGGTCATCGTTTCATAAAATTGCAAAAAACGGAAGATACCATCGCCACTTTTAATAATTGAATTTGTAGCGGTGTTCAAATAATCACCATATTTCTTATAAATCTCCGTCACCTTTATTGCCATGGGAGAATCCAAGAATACTGGAACCAAAGGAATGCGTGAATTTTCCATCATATTCTCAATTTCATACAAAAGTTCTTGTGTGCGTTCAATTGAAAAAGCAGGAATCAATAATACTCCATCTTTAAGCATTGTTTCTTCAATCACATCCTCCAATTTATCACGTCGTTCATCTCGATTTTCATGATTACGATCACCGTAAACACTTTCCATAATTAGATAATCAATATCTGTTATTGTTTCGGTATCTTTCAAAAGTGGCGCTGGAGAATTACCCAAATCTCCAGTAAATAAAATCTTTTTATTTGCATAAGTGAATTCCACCATGACTGAACCTAAAATATGACCCGAATCACGAAAAACTACTGAAAAATCACCTACTTTCATTGGCTGATGATAACCAAAAGTTTCCCACTGATTCATTAAAATAGTTACTTCTTTTTGAGTATAAAGAGGTGGTACTTCTTCTCTTACTTTGTGTTTATGATTACCTTGCTCTCCCCCACGAGGATGACTTTCTCTTTCCATAAGACCAACAGCATCCTCAAAAGCAACTAAGGAAATCTCTTTGGTTGGTGGAGTAGAATAAACCGGTCCCTTATAGCCCTTTTTAATTAAAATTGGTAAACGTCCAATATGGTCCATATGAGCGTGGGTAATAAAAACCGCATCAATCGTGGCAGGGTCATAGGGAAAAGGATTCAAATTCATCCGTTCTTCTTTTTTTGTCCCCTGGAATAAACCACAATCTACCAATACTCGAAAAGGTTTACCTTCAGCTTCGGCTTCCAATAAAAAATTCGCACCCGTAACATTCTCTGTTCCACCACAAAAAGTTATTTTAACTTCTTTAGATTGTAATTGTGAATCCATAAAACAAATAGACCAGCTAATAAACTCCCAATAATGCCAAAGAATAAATCTTCCGAAGCGTTGATTGAATTAAAACGAATAATACGGTCAGCCCAAACTTCAAAAATTTCCCAACCCAGTCCGATTATTGAAATAAACCCAAGATTAAATGTATAAAAAACCTTCCGACTGGCGACCACCCGTTCTTCATTTTGATCTTTGGGCAATTTTTCTTTTTGCCATTCCCAGTAGACATAAGCTGATATCAATCCTATCGCGACACCGCCAATCAAATGCATAATGATATCAAACCAAGGATATCTCCAATAAAGATAATGTTGGAAAGCAACTTTATCTAAAAGGCTTAGGATAAAAAGATCAATTACTCCCGCTAATAAAAGCCATTTTCGGTACATTACTTAAGATTATAACAGCTCAAAGTACAAAATTCAAAGAAAAAACACCCTTCGAATAACTCAGGGTGGCTTTTATGAGGTTATTTGGAGCTTACCCTAGCTCTTGCTAGGTGGGTGACCGCAACCAATGAAAGTGTCAGACGATTACATAAATGTTTTCGTCATCGACTAACGGCAATATAAGTCTCCCGAAAAAAGAACAATGATCTAGATAATACTCCAAACAACCTCACCTTAATTATATAACTACTCCATTAAAAATCAAATGTAAAAATCAATTTTCACTACTAGTGTTATTGTATTACGATCGGAACCCAAGCAGAATTTGAGTTTTCACTCGGGGTACCTAAAACAGCCGCGTAAAGATAGTGTGGACCATATTTCGAAAACTCGGTACTATCTGAATTCCACTCAATAGAATAAAACCCTTCTCCATCTGGCTGATTGGTCTCTCCCAAAAATGTACCATTGTTGTCTGATAGATAAAATAAAACATTTGATGCTCCCACGCTCGGATTAGTAAGACGCAGTTTGATTGACATTGTCCCCTTTATTGTCGTATTAGAAGTCGGAAAGACTATGTCTCCCGGAATATTATTTTCCACTATCAATTCTGGCGAAGGTTTTTTTTCTATGGTCAGTGTACAGGTCGAGACCACTATTTCTTCCATAGACTGAACAAGGGGCGTTGTTGAGGTCGCACTATTAGTTACGATCTCAGACGACGAAGTGGCGGTACTGGTAGCCGTCGTGGTAGCTTGCTCGCCGGACAAAACTTCGTTTGTTGTTGTAGCATTAGAAACATTTTCATTCGGCAAAATAGCAGTATCCGAAGAAGACGCAGTAACACTATCTTCTGATGTGTCACCTTCTGTTGCAACTTGCGCCAAAACGAAACGATAGCCGGCAAATGATGAGATTAAAAGAATTAAAATAAATAGTTTTTTAGTCATAAATTAATTTGTTATTATTTTTTGTATTGTCATTCCAGCGAAGGTCGGTATCCAAGTTTAAGCTTTGTAATTCCTCTCCTGGATTCCCGCCGGAGTTTATCCTCTCGAACGCAAGGACATGAGCCGGGAATGACACTCCACTAATTTTTATTTCGTTTTAATTTTATCAATTAACGTTCCTAGTAAATTTTTCACTTCAGCTTGGGCTGACACTTCGTCCTTACTGTTAATAAATTTCCCCCATTGAGCCAAGATTTCGGGGTTTTTTATTGACCGCACGGCATTTTCTAATTCCAATCGTTTTTCAAAATCCACTTCACCCTTGGACTTCAACACATCATTAATAAACAAACGGGTAAAATCAAGAACTTGAACATTCGTCGCCTGAACAACTGTCGCCTGGCGTTTTTCCACTAGTTCCCTACGTTGGGAAAAATAGAAGAACCCCCACAGAAAATTACTGGCGATTAAAAGTACGAGCAGAATGAAACTTAGTCTAGGTTTTTGCATATTTTTTTGTTTATTAAAATAAAATTATTTTTTGTATTATCATTCCCGCGGAGGCGGGAATCTAGTTTTTTGTTGTAATACTCTGGATTCCCGCCGAAGTTTATCCTCGCGAACGCGGGGACATGAGTCGGGAATGACAAACCTCAGCAACTATCTCGTTTTCTATAAAGTCGATACAACAAGAACAAAACACTCAGGACAAAAACAACAACGAGAATCATCTTCCAGTCAATCCAACCAAAACCCGTTCCCACTAGTTCTATATTAGCATGAATACTATTTCCCTCGGCCACCAGAAACTCATCACCTTGATAAGGTTTATAACCAGACGCTTTGACCGTCAAATAGTACTTTCCTTCCGGTACTAAAAATGAGTAATTCCCTCTCATATTCGTCAACTGGGGATTTTTCTGTAAATATTCTTTGGATGGCCACAATTCAAACTGATTAGTCTTTTCATTAAACCAAAAGAGTGAAACGGTCGCTCCCTCTACATTGGCCTCCAATTTTCCACTCTTCGTAAAGACATAACCTTCCGGATCAACCACGGCAATCAAACGAATCTCTTTGGCCCCCATTTTAGGATTCAAATAATCCATCACGGTGATTACTTCATACTGGCCGGCGACAAGCGGAGCTTGTACTTCAGCGGTATAAATACCGTCATTATCCGTATCCATGTATTCAAATGTTGTTAGAACAAATTTGGTATCTTTGGTAATCGGTTGCTCTTGGTTATAGGCAAGTTTTGGCGCGGCAAAAACAGCCGAAGCTACCAAAGAGTTCATCGGCAAACGGAATGCGGTCTTTTCCGGCTGATTAGTCAATACGATATAACCCTTTACCCCTCGTACTGGAGCATCAGGTTTTACCACCAAATTTATTACCTTTCCGGTCGTTACTGATATCTGCTGTTTAGCTTGGCCTTGGCTATTGAAAGTCAGATTAGTATTAATATCTATTTTTTCGTCATAGACACGTGCAAAGACTATATCACTAGGCAATTTTTTCTTAGCCGTACTTGATAGTCGGTCTATGGGGATTCCAACAGTCAGTAAATCATCTCCTATCTGTTTCTTTTCCGCTAAACCTAAAATTGTTGACAAGCCCGGCAATTCCAAATTGGTCGCTTCCAACTTTCCAACATCTGATAATTTATTTATCCCGATATCACTAAAGGTTTTTAACAATTCCGGAAATTTTTGAGCCAAAAGACGAGTTTCCGCGGGAAGTGGCGCCAAAGCAAAACGGCTGGCTTCATTTGGCATAATCTCCCAAGTCCCACGTAGAGCGAGCGGTGCCTGTTTTGACAAAAGGTCCCGCAAAGACGGTGGTATCGATTCGGGCGGAGAAATAATTTCTTGAATAAAATCAGGGGCAATAATTTTTGCCACCTTACGCAAAGTATCAGCTAATGGACTAACTGGTTCTACTTCCGGATAAAATACAAAAACGGGCGAAGTACTAGCTAAATTATTGACAGGATTATTTAAACCAAAAAATCGGGCAATACTGGAGATAATGCTTCCACTAGAGGAACGAGAAGCACTTGGACTAGGAGTGGGTGTTGCTCGAGCCGAAGCCGGTCGATAATCGGTTGTAATTTTATAATCGGTTGATCCACACGAGCTTGTTTCGGCACAATTAAACACAATCCAGCCCACATTTTCGCCCCAGGCTGTCCCCAGAAATTCACCGGATGAATTTATCGTCACTCCCCCACCCGTCGGATCAAATTCCACCCACCCAATATTTTCAGACCAAGCATGCCCGGAAAGATTACCGTTACTATCATTGACTACTTTATAATCCACCGTCCCACACGAAGTATCATTGGAACAATTTAAAGAAATCCAACCAACATTTTCACCCCAAGCATAACCAGTAAGGGCAGTGTCAGTAATATGGACATTACCTTCACTAGAGCCAAAATCAATCCACCCGACGTTTTCGGACCAAGCATGTTTATTTGCACTTTCAATTGTACCGTCAGTTTCTGAGGCTCGGACAATACCGCCACTCACAGCAAAAACTACCACAAAAAGAACGGTAATAAAGACTCGAAAAACGGCTCGGTTTTTAAATAATATTTTTCTCAGCATTTCTTATTTATGGCTAGAAATATATATCTATTTTACCACTCCCCTATATCAATACAAACAATATCTGTGCATAAAGTAGCCTAGATTTCAACTTGCATTTGTGTCATTCCCGCGAAGGTGGGAATGACACAAAAAAATAATCACAATGTTGCATATCTAAAACCCCGCCATTTGGCGGGGTTTCAAGTTTACAGAAAAATACTTTAATTTTTTCTTTATCAGTTACTTGATTTTTAAAGCCGTTTTTGTTTGTCGCATACCGTCTTCTAGTCGTTCCACTCTCCTTTCTAAACCAGCCGTTAGAATATTTTCAATTCGATCCAGACGCTGATCAACATTATCAAAGCGTTTTTCGACGCCGTCAATTCGTCTATCTAAACGAGTAATATCTGATCTCGTTTCCTCAAAACCCGTTTGGACCATCACTGCCAAATTTTCGATTTTGGAATCAGTGTCTTTTATTACATTAGCAAATCCTTGCCGCATTTCGGCCACCAAGTTATCATGTCTATTGTCAGATTGAGTAAAGCCCTTTTGCATGAGGTCCGCCAAGTCTTCAATTGTTAAATCTTTCTTTTTTACCATAATGCTATTGTATCACTTTGGATTTTAAAAAACAAAAGTAGATAAAACACTGTAAATATAGTTTATAATACTAAAACTATGAAGTTACCCCCCCCCCGCAACAATCCGGAGTTTAATTTTCAAAATTTATATCGCGCTTATTTGGATTGTCGAAAAAACAAACGCTATACTTATCATGCCGCCAAATTTGAATTAAATCTAGAACGTGAGCTCCTGAAACTAGAACACGACCTCCAAACACAAACCTATAAGATTAGCCGGTCAATTTGTTTTGTTGTAACTATTCCCACTCTGCGAGAAGTTTTTGCCGCCACTTTCCGCGACCGGGTTGTTCACCATCTACTGTACAATTTTCTAGAGCCGATTTTTGAACCCAAACTAATTGATCAATCTTTTGCCTGTCGCAAGAGCAAAGGAACCCATCAATCACTCGAATATCTCAGTGCCAGTCTACGCAAAATCACCCACAATAATACTCGTCCGGCGTATTTCCTTCATTTAGACATCAAAGGTTTCTTCATGAGTTTAGACAAAAATATTCTTTACGGTCTAATAGAAAAAGAAGTTAAAAACCCCAAATTGCTTTGGCTGACAAAATTAATCATCTTCGCTGATCCGACCGAAAACTTTCTTAGTAAAAGCCCTCAATCGTTATTTAATCAAGTGCCACAACACAAATCATTATTCCACGCTCCAAAAGATCGCGGTCTCCCAATAGGAAACTTGTCTTCGCAATTTTTTGCCAACGTATACTTAAATGGAATAGATCAGTTTATCAAACACAAAATGAAAGTTAAATATTACCTGCGTTATGTGGATGATATGCTTTTTCTATCAAACGATCTAGAAGAATTGAAAATTTGGCGCGACGGCGTAAACGAATTTATTGAAAATAGATTGGGATTGAAATTAAATTTTAAAAAACAAATCCTCCAGCCGGTCGACAAAGGTATAGACTGGCTTGGCTATTTCGTCCGTCCGGAGAGTGTTCTAATCAGACCTCGCGTGGTAAAAGCTTTTAAACGCAAACTTTATATATTTAACCAAATCTTGCAAAACAGCCTGTTTGAAACACAAGACAAAAAAAGCAGCCAACTGCTTATCCTCCTACCAGTTGTCATTCCTGATTTTTGCACCACAAAAATCAGGAATGACAAAAACGCAAAACTTGGCAACAAAACTGTAAAAGGCCAGTTATCTCTTCCTTTTACTGATCCAAACCCATCCATCGAAGTAATTGAAAAGATGCTCGCCACAATCAATTCTTATTTTGGCCATTTTGGTCATGCCAATACTTATCAGCTCAAAAAACATCTTTACAATAAGCATTTTCAAAAACTAAACGAATATATCGAACCGAAAAATAAACATTTTTCAACAATGCAAATGAAAAATATTTTCATAGCAAAATCCAAGAAAACTGAAAAGTGATGCTTGGCCTTCGTCAAAATAATGCAATAAATGAACCCTCCTCTAAGATTGTCATACCGGCGAAGGCCGGTATCCAGAGTTAAAAATCTAAGCTCAAATCTTTCCACATAGGATTCATTTCTTCAATCAGTCGCAATTTCCATTCCCGTTTCCATTTTTTTAAACACTTTTCTCTAGACAGAGCACTCTGTATATCATTAGTCATTTCATAATATGCCAAGCGGTGAACATCATATTTTTTGGTAAATCCTTCAACTATCTTATTTTTATGTTCATCAACCCTACGAACTAAATCATTTGTTACACCGACATACAATGTACCATTTTGTTTACTAGCCAAAATATATACATAATATTGATTCATTAGTTTATTATACTGGATACCGGCCTTCGCCGGTATGACAATACAAAAAGCAAGGTTCAGATTGCTTCGCTCCGCTCGCAATGACACTCAAAAAAAAATAAGAACCTGTAAACAATATTGCAACCACTACGGGGTAAAAATCTGATTTTATTTTACTCCGTAGTTTGTTGCAAACTTCCATTTCCGGGGCGGACACAACGAACATAGTTGGTGTTGGTCAACTTATTGTTGTTGTTGGTGTTGCCGTTAGAGAGGTTGGTGTTCCACGCATTAGCCGTATTGTTCGACACAGTCGTGCCGGACCAATAGTTGCGATTGACGCCGGATGCCCGAAGATAAAACTTTGTCGTTTTAGGAAAACATTCCTCCTGCTCCAATCTCGGCCTAAACCGAGTATAGAGCAGTGCAGTTATGGGTTACCCTGTGAAATTTGCTACGCGATAATTTTGTTTACAAAATTATTTCACAGGGTTACCAGACAAAGCCGAAATGAAAAAGCACACTCTCACTACCGACCAGTAGCAAGATTCCGGCTTTTTTGGATTTTTCTATTTTTTCAATGAACAATAATGAACGTTCCCCATATTTTAATACTATCCTCATGTTTGTGTCACCCCGGCGAAGGCCGAGGTCCAGGTTTAAACCACAAATGCGGGCATGGATACCGGCCTTCGCCGGTATGACAATACAAAAAGCAAGGTTCAGATTGCTTCGCTCCGCTCGCAATGACAATACAAAAAACTAAACCTTCGCCTTCGCCGGTATGACACAAGAAGCAGGCTGACAATTTTTTCTTGACCATTCCAACCAGCCGGAAAGCTGTTTGGCAATTTCTTCCAAATCCCGATTAAACGCCTCATACCTTTTAAGCCCCAAAATTTTAAGATCGCAGGCCAATCTAAGTTGAATTCTAAACTGTTCAAATTTTGTCCACGCCCGCTCAAGTGTCTCTGTTTTATACTTCATCGAATTTGCCTCCACAATCAAATTTAGTAAATCTGAGATAACTTCTTTAAGTTTCTGGCCAAGAGTATATTTAAAATCCCGTGGAAATAAATGTGTCGTTTGATAAATAGCAATGGTCAATTTGTAAGTTAATTGGAAAATTGGTAAGTGGTTGTATTGAGCCATATTTTAAGCCATTGACTTTTACAGACACCAGTATATACTATAAATAACAGACTTGAAAGGCACCCTAAATAGGTGCCTTTTGCTTTTATTATATTATAAGTCTA
>Ga0247840_10009177_pt1 | contig 12901 bp, 19 predicted proteins | sample LaCruzMarch2015__FD_192404 | JGI IMG/M metagenome (GOLD analysis project Ga0247840, IMG submission 192404) | Freshwater microbial communities from meromictic Lake La Cruz, Castile-La Mancha, Spain - LaCruzMarch2015_17m | ecosystem: Environmental > Aquatic > Freshwater > Lake | place: Spain...
AGTACACAGAACCAATGAAACATTGAGCGTCATTAAATGCAAAGCTACTCCCGATCTGCGAGAGATAACATCCAACCGAGCACATAACTTAACTAACTTCTCAGTCTCAGTTTCCATAACTAAACCCCCTAGGTATAAGTATGTGAATGTGTAATGGAATGATTAATACGTATGAAGAAGTATATAAGTAACATGGGAACATGTAATCAATGTAAGGGAACATGGAAAGGAACGTATAGAGTATAAGGTACATCTTAGTAGAGAGTAGTAAGGAATACTCGTATATATACCTAAGTAACCATGTAAGGTACTAAGTAATCCCCCTAGATGCCTATCGGGAAGCATAGAAGGGATATTAGATAGGTACATACCAGGTACATACTAGGTACATTTGAAAGAACCCAGAGGAAAAGTAAGGTACATGTACCATAAATGATAGGTACATTTGAAAGAACCCAGAGGAAAAATAGGAGCTCGGTTCCAATTAAGTTCCAACTCGGTGTCGATCGGGGAGAATATTAGAACGTTTGAGGTTCCTCTTTGAGGTACAGATAGGGGGGCAAGTCTGCGCTTTCCTGCGAAGTTCCCCGCCCCTCATGGGCAGAATAGCAAAAATTAGCTACTAGACAGAATAAGAATACTTTACTGGTTAAAAAGATACATTTACTTATGTGTATTTTAAAAACCCGATAAGTTATTCCCGTTTGATTGTCAAGAGGGTAAGCTTAGTGTACATATGGTAGATATACAAATGAGTCGCAGTATGTATAGTAGGCCCACCCGAATGCGAAAAACCTATGCCATTTGTAAAAGCCAGGCCAGTAAAATGCTACATGCTTGTACGTTAGAGCCTGCCGTTTGGAAAGGCCCGGTAGCCCGCCGGGAGATCCTGGTGAAATTCAGGCTCTACAGTAGAACCTCGATTCCCGCCTGGCATGCTGGTTTCGATGATTTGGTCAGGCTCTTTGATAGAGCCTGGGTGAGCGGGCGGGATTTTGCGCCGGGAAGTGGGGAGGTTCTACGATAGATCCTTCGTAAGGGCTTCTTTTAGTCTCCTGAACTGGAAGCATTTGGCTGGATCGACTCCTAATGAATGCTCTAACCAGAACCAGATAGCCAGGTTAGAGGCTGCTTCGAATAGTTCAGACTGGGGCTTTGGTTGGGGGGCGTCTTCGGGGGCTTCAAGTAAGAAGACTGAGGCTGATACGCCGTCTAACTGCTGTACCTCTAACTCCTCATGTATGATATCTCCCTCTCCTGCTTTGAAACGTTTGAAAGCATCTTCAGGGCTGTCTCCAGTAACTCTCCAGGTTTGTGTACCGACTACCGTGATAGCGTCGATCGTTGCTTTGATATCGGGTCTATCGGAAGCGATCGATATTCTTAATGTTCTTCCCCCGATAACCTCATCACACAGTTGAGCGATAGCATTATCAGTGGCTTTATCTGAGTCCATTTCGATGAAAGCATAGCCCAGAGATACGCCGGTCTCCTTATTGATGATAAGGTTTATCTGAATAACCCCGCCGCATGTTTCGAACATGGCTCTAAGGTCAGCTTCAGTGACAGAGTAGGGGATGTTTCCTACATATAACTTTTTACCCATGTGTACTCCTTTGAAAGTAAGGTCTTGATAGTTCAATTTAAGGACTTCCTTTTTAATTAAGATAAGATTTCACATCAGAGAACCTAAATGCATTGGTGATAAACTTATCATTCTTATAGACTGTGTACATTTGCTTGGTACAGTTCCAAGTAACAGAGAAGTCTGTGTTGATTCCTATGAATAGCATAAGTCTCCTTCTTATAGAGTGAGGGGGTACCCCCTGTATTACCGGCTAATATACTAACCTGGGATAGGGTTGTAACGGGGGTACCCCTCTATACGGCATAATTGCTTAAAAAGGCATGTTTTTTGATAGGATTTATGGTAGAACCTCCTGGGGGTAGGGTGCCCTGGGAAAGAGTAAAACTTTTTAGAAGGGACATAAACTGAGGGGGGTACCCACTCCAGAATCAAGTAGGGATGTATTTGTTATTTAACCAAACATCGAACTGTTCAGCAAAGCACAAGTGGAAGGCGTAATCATAGCCTTCCTCCTTACAAAAATCTCTCCACTGCTGTTGTATCCAGAGCGTGAATCCGCAACCTATCCCGCCAGGATACTCTTCATAATCAGAAGCGTGCTGCTGATCGGGGGTGTGATTGTGAGCGGAAGCGTATGCTACGTATCGCGGGTTCAAGTCCCCTTCATGGGCAAGTATTCCTGTTTGGTCTTCCATAGTATAAGCTCCTTGATTCAGTGTTCGTCACGTTCGATGCAGTGTAGTACCCACTCATGATATCCGAGTACGGTATCTTTCTCTGAGACTTCCCGAATCCAATCTTCTTGAGGATAGCGCGTGGATTCGCCATCCTTCCAGACTTGCTGCCAGAGTTTTTGACAATCAAAACATTTTCCATGCTCTTTTAGATAGTTGATGTTTTGCTGATTTTTGATTACATTCTTTTCACAAGCAGGGCAGTAGATCTTTTGGCGTATATTGCACATAGTTTTTAGGCTCCGGGTAGAAGTTTATAGAGGCTCTTTGATAGAACCTCTGTGGATTATTTCAGGAGCTTTGCAAGTTCCTTTTGGAGAGCTGCATACTCGGGCTGTTCGGTACCTCTGTGGTAATCTTCTTCATAATATAGGATCTTACTTCTGAGGTAAGCAATCTTCCAGTCCTTATCCTGGATGAGTACCTTAGCTTCTTCAAACTCAGTTGCGAGTTGGGGGAGTGTAGGAGGGATCATGGATAAGAGCTTAGATAAGTTCTTAGGGTTGTTTGCGTACTCGGTCAGTTCTGCTTTACTCACAGCATCCTTTACGAGGATTTTGATATTGCAGTCCGCATCTTGGATGCCGGATACGTACCCTCTTGAGAAAGCATTAGGTACATCCCCGAATATTGTATTACCCCAGATGACGAGGGAGTATTTCTTTACGGGCTTTCTGTTTGGCAGGATGAAGAGTAGGATGTTGGTATACTTATCATCTACCAGGGATTTGATAGGAGGGATAGGAACCTTACGTTTATTGGGGATGTAGTTTCCGTTTAGGTCCTTATCTGAGTAGTAGTATACTTCGGGGGTTTGTTTGACTGGATTTTCTGCTACGAGATCCATCATAGTAAGGATACCTTTTACCTTAGCTATGTTGGCTTTGTCTTTTTCCAGGTTAGTTACCATAGTTTGGATAGTGGCCTCATTCTCTAGGAGGACTTCATTGATCTTTGTATCCCGTTCTTTTTCGAGATCATAGATTTTGTTATTGTAGTCGTACTTGAGTTGGGAGGCTAGTTTATCAGCTTCCTTTTTAAGGTTCTTTTGGGATTCGTAGGAAATTTTGACAGCGATTAAAGAGTCTTCACATGCTTTTAAAATAGGATTCGTCATGATGAGCCTCCGGGATTATAGGATTTATGATAGAGCCTGGGTTGATTTTCACTATCAGGTTTTGACAGTGACTAGATCAAGGTTTGGTATTCCTGGATGATCTTAATAAGTTCAGGTTTAGTTATGTTTCTTAGTTCTCTTGAGATACACTGAGGAGCCATCCCCTGGATGGTTAGCTTAGCGATTTTTTCCTGGACAGTCCCTACATGTATTACTTGCATACCAGGATCTACGATGGTTAATTTTTTGGGGACCCTTTCATTAGGGACTTCTTTCCAGGTGACCTTGATAATTTTTACAGGTTTTTTATATCCCCGTTCCAGAATGATAAGATTGCTCCAAGTACTTTCGGAGATGCTTTCCGGGTATTCTCTTGTGAGATGATTATAGAGATGTTTTACAAAGTGTCCTACCTGGAAGATTACATTACATTGAAACATATAAATCCCTTTGGTTGAGAAAAGAAGTGGGAGAGGATCTACGTTAGAGCCTCTTCCCTGGATTGTAAGTTCTTGTAAATCTTTGTAAGGGACCTGGATCAGTAGTCTTCATCATGGTAGGCGATACATTCTTCAGGATCGACTTCTTCATCTACTGTATAGTTGGGGTCAGTGAATATTTCAGGTCGGTACTTAGCTTTGGTTTCTGCTTCGCAATTATCGCAGATACGAGCACAGAAGATCCCGTTTGCATCTTCCAGGGAGTAGTTAGGAAGACCGCTACCGCATCGGCAGGGTTTGCCTTCACCTTTATATACCGGGTTGGCAGATTTTACACCGGGGATACTTTCGATATCTTCATAGCTGAGGGGGGTAGTTACCCAGATGGTTGGTTGTTTATTAGAGATGGGGTATTCGTCATCTTCATATGACCCTGGGTATTTATCATCGATAGCTTTGAGGACGTCATTTTTTACAGCAGCTGAGGTAAGACTGATTGCATATTCTAACATAGAGCCTCCCGAGTTATGGTGTATATCATTTGTACAGTTGTTTACTTATTTATTAGGAGTCGCCATTTGAGGATATCTTTAGCGATCTCATCGGTCACATTTACATAGAGCCCGAGCTTACTGAAGTCTCCATAGAATACGTTTACTGCATCCCAGGCAGATAGAGCTAGTGCCTTTACGCTGCCTTTCCCATAGAAGGGGGTTTGCTCCAATAGGAACTTAAGACCAGCAGATGATGTAGACTCATATAGAAGAGCGTGGTCTCGCATATTATATCTACCCATGCGATTTATAAGGCTATCCTCTTCTTTGTGGAAGTACCTTGGAGGATTTTTCATAGAGCCTGAGGAATCGGATAGCGTAAGTTGAGCACCTTTCATAGAGCCTCCAGTGTATATGTGATTAGATATTGAGCAAGTGGATGATGAGCAAAGACTACTACGGGACGGGTAGGTAGAGGGACACCGTATAGTTCGGATATCCCTCTTAGGAAATTATCTTATACTAGATGAGAGTTGGCATACGCAAGGTTGAGAGATGCCACAGCGTCTGGTGATCTCTGACTGACTGAGCGTTGTATTTGTAAGCATGTGGACAGCAGCCTTGCTTGCAGTTGAGAACGTAAGTTTCCCGATTGTGATCTTACGATAGTTAAAACCTTTCTTAACTACCATGGGAGTCTTCTGTTCCTTCTTAGCTGGAGCAAGCTTTGTATCGTTGGTGAGAATATCCTCGGAAGAGTTTCCTAGAGGGTTTGTGTTTTTAGCTGCTTTCTTTCCAGGCTGGTTGATAGGAGTCGGGTGTATGACCGTCATCTTACCAGGTTGTTTAGCCTGGGGTACAGAGATATTACTTGTGTGATGTGGTACTCTTAAGCTTTCGATGCCTCCTTGGTTGATGTCATTACGTTGTAGCACATAGAATGTAGTGTTACTTAACGCTGATAATTTCATATCAGAGATTTTGACTGGGCGAAAACTATAAAACTCTGTCTCAGAAAAATCTGTAGGGGGTAAGGTTACAGTAGTGTTTTGATTGTTTTCTTTCTGAGACGAAGCCCTTCTGGACTGCATAAGTCCTCCTTTAAAAAGTTGCTGGTGTTAGGTTGTTAGAGTGTGTTCGTTTCTCATTATGGGAAAAAATTCTTATTTTATCTTTCACCTCGCATTCTTTCCATGTATCTAGTTTTAAGTTCAGGTACAGACCAGTTCTTATTAATAAGCTTGGGTAGATCCTCCTTTGAAGCGGAATCAATTAAGAGTATTTCTGGATAGATTATTACGTACAAGAATTTTAATAGGTCCTCTCTGTTTAACCACCCCATCTGGGTAGTACAGCTTACAGATTTCTTATCCGAGACTACTTCATCTATGAGGGTTCCTTCCTCCATAGGTTCCTTAAGACGTGCAGCCAGAAGGTCCTTAAGGAGTTCTATAATACTTTTGTTAGAGCGTTTCTCGAACATAGGCTTTATCATAGGACACCTCATTTCATGCAAGAGCTTTTGCATGTTTGATATGTTTAGTAAGTCCGGCTTGTTTGTGATTCTTATGTATCCAGTCATAATGCATCACAGGTTTGTTGATCATTCTTAAGAAGTGCTGCATAGTCTTAGCATAGCAGTCTACACAAGAGTATGGGCATATCCCAGAAGAAGTCATGTTCAGGGAGTAGATTGGTAAGTTCTCTCCGGTGTTAAGTACTGAGCAAAGACCGCACCCACTGCATCCCAGGCCCGCCTGGTCGCAGATGTAGACTCTATCCTTAGAACCTGCCAGAGCTTCTACCGCCGCCAGGCTTTCCCCGTATAACCGGAAGCGATTGCAGGAAAACTTATAATGCTCTCTGAAGTTTGGGACGTACTTAGTCAGAGATTTGATCCCGTTGAACCGCTGAAGGGTTATGACTACGGGTAGGGTTTGGCTTATCTTATCGATAAGATCGAGGATCTTTTTATTGCCGGGGATGTACTTGATCCTGGTGAACGCCACCCGGTCAGAGGATATATTATAGATCCTCTTTACCAGGGCAGCGTTCACGGTGATGTCGGGGTTAAGGGTGATGACCGCCTTATAAGGGTGGTCGTTGATCTTAAGAAGATCAGGTGTTTTGATGTTTGTGTTGATGAAGAAGGTAGAATCAGGATGAGCTATACTTAACTCATTGAGTTGGTTGAACTCTGCGACTGAAGCGTTGAAGTTATTATTGACGGCTACTCGGACTATTTTCTTACACATAGCTTCTCCTTGGGTCGTACTATTAAGATAAGTATCAGTGGGGGTTTCCCCCCTAGCTGGAGATCGATCCTGGTGTCATATCGGAGCGGGACTGCGCACCTATAGCATAAGTTCGCGCTTAGCCTCTAATTATAAAATAGTCTATTTTACAACAGAATGCTACAAAAAGATTACATATCGTAGTTTTTTTGTTAATTCTTAAGCCTCCTACATAGCAACCACTAAGTTTTTAGTGGCTGTTTCGTTTAGGAAAGTGGGTACATGTTCTAATGTAACATGTAATAACCTTATGTTGTTAAGGGGGTCTTGATCTAAAGGTATTCCCTTAAGTTATATACCATTTGTGCAGCGCCACTGGACAAGAGTCTTAGAGAGTATACCTGCATCATTTATATGCAGGGCTACTTTCTCCAGGGGTTCTTCCATAAGTTGGAAGTCCACTTCGTATTCTTCCAGGATAGTTTGGAAGAGCATAGGGTTGTACCTTATAGCTTCGAGTTGTCTTACGAACTCCATAAGCGTATCGAAGTTCTCCTGGTTGGGAGGTTCTACCTTAAGAGCCTCCTTAGCTGTCAGCCGGGAGAAGTCTGCCAGGCTTTTGATATCCTCTGAGTCGTACATAGTGTTTATCCTTTCATAGCTTGGATAAATTTAAGTTCTTGTTCATCAGCTACGAATGGTTTTTCTGGGTGACCCCCGTACCCCTCTTCGCTGGTGATGAGGAGGGGCTGGTCATCGGTGAACAGTGCTTCATAAGAGAAGTATTCAGACTGTTGGAGGATGAAAGTACTAACGAATGGGTTAATGTAGATCCTTTCCTTTTTATTTTGTTGGTACTTGGGTGTTTCATCCTCTTTATAAGGAGTGAAGGCATGGAGTGGAGCTTGATGTAAGAAGTGCTCTATGGTATCCTTTCTTAAGTTCTTGATGATAGCTTTATACCCGCCCATCTTTTGGACGGCGTCGTTGAAAGTATTAAGGCTCTTTATTAGAGCCTGGTAATACTCCATGTAGTGTGTGTATTCTTCCAGGAAGCCTCCTTTTCCTAAGTAGGTTTTCTCTGAGAACATACATCCGTGTGCAGAAAAGTTTCGAGGATTGATAAAAGTGTAGTTATCAGTCTTAAGGGTGTTGGCTGGTATGCTTAGGTACTCTTCAATCTTTGAATGAAAGGTATCATCTATGTAGTGATCGATGATAGCTACGAATGTTGCTTTGATGCTTTCTTCGAGGAGTCTCTTAGGGAATACTTGTGAGTTAGTTTGGGATACTATATTGATGATACTGTATTCCTCTTTGTGCCAGTATACATCTAAGACTTCAGGATCTTTAAGGACATTTAGATATCTATACCCTGTGGCGTTCATCTCTTCTTGAGAGGAAGGTTCCTCTTTGAAAATCGTGTGATGTCTAGCCCGCAAGTTTACGGCGAAGAGAGGTTCTTTGGTAGAGACTGAACTATCCTGGAAGCCACTTACTGTGTAGCATTTTGCTGAAGAGTTATGGGAGGACTTTGAGGGGCCCTTATATCTTATCCAGAAACCTAGAAGCCGGATAGCTTTTGTTTGTCTTCCTCCGTGGCTTTCAATCTCATCAGAGGAGACTTCATAAGGGTCATCTCGTCCAGAGAGGAGGTTCCTTGCGACACATGCCCAGATCCGCAGCTTGAGTTCTTCGAGTCTTTCTATATCAGCCTGTACCATAGAGCCTCCCTTATAGAGTTACATACGCAGTTAAGAGTTTGGTTTCTTCAGGAATCCAAAGTCACTTATAGTTTTTTACATGTATTGTCGGGGCGTTCTTAAGTTGGTCCCCGAAATTTACCCAGTAGTGACAGTGATATGGGCTGGCGTCCATCTTTTCTATCTTTCCGATCAGGTTTCAGAAGTCTTCTATGATTCTGCTGTCAGGCATAATCTGTACTGTATCACCTACAGAGAAGGAAGGGAATACCTTATGCCTATTAAGGTCTTTAGTTCTTATGGAATCGATCATTGCATCCAGGATATCCTCCCGGATCTGTTCTAACTTTGCCTCTTTTTCTTTTTCGCTCCAGTAGCTATTTCCTGAATACTTTGTAGCGTCATACAAACGTTTCAGGTGGTTAACTTCTCTGAGTTGTTCTTCAGTTAACTTAAGATATCGTTTCTGGCTGCTGACTTCAAACACAGGAACTTCTATGGTAGAACCTATTGAGTGGGTATCGCCGCAGCCAAACTCGCAGGGTGAGGCTTCTACTGAACATTCCCGGAGGAATCTGTCAAGAGGTCTTGGGTATACAACAGTAAGTCCGTCAACGTTTGAGCAGTAGACACGCTTAGCTGTTACTGCCCGGATCACTGTTACGCCGTGCCCAGTTCTATTTGACCAGTGGACTATTCGACCTATCGTTAATTCAGTAACGTCCATAAGATGCCTCCAGGTTTAATGTAGTGAGGGTTTATGATAGAGCCTCAAGAGTTACTCCTGGAATTTCTCCAGGTATAATCTTCTTGCTTCTTCACAGGACCAGGCTCTATTGATTAAGAGGGGAAGTTCCTTACAGTTATCTATAAGGAGGATGTCTTCCACATAAGGCTGTACACTTTTATAATCGAGATACGCTGAGGTGTTCTCGTATGCCCAGTGAAGGTTGAGGTTAGTTATTCCTTCCCAAGCAAGAGCTTCAATCTTATCACTGTCGGGTTCGTAGTCTGGAACATAGTCTTCCAGGTTTATATGATTGCATAGTGAGTGCACTATATCTTTCATATCTTCGACTTCCCATTCATGTTCTATCGCACTGACCACATCACCATCTAGGACTGGGTAGTCTTCTAGGCTATCTAAAGTCTCTTTGATATCTGAGTTGTTTTCGTACACATCTAATCGGATAGTTACTGAATAGGTTCCCATGCCTCCGTATAAGTTGTGTACTCCTTCTACATCTTTGAATTTTTCAAGGAATACCTTATGATTAGAACGCTGGACAGATCCACCGGAGTAATCAGACCCGGTTAACTCATCCCGGAGGATGTATAGGCTCTTCCATAGATCCTCTGTGACTGCCCCGGAGAACTTTTTAAAATCTCCATATGAGCAGCGGCTACCTGTTGCAAGGGTGTCGCTGACCCACTCGCCATTTACATAACTGTTACCTTCAAATGTAAATACGTTCATAAGCCCCCCTTGTTTACAGGCTGCGTCACAGATTTTAGTAAGGAGGATCTAAGGTAGATCCTCCATAAGTTATTCTTCATTTGGTTCGATTGGTTCGAGTTCTACGCTGCGATAGGAACTCATCACAGGGACACCCTGGACGATATCCAGTTTAAAGATGCCATCGTTTTTATCGGGGTCGTTATCCCGATGTTCTACAGCTGTAAGAAGTCTGTCCTCCTCCGTTTCAAACGGGCCTTCGATTGTTGGATCGATGTCTTCCACTATGATAGAGAGATAGAGCACAGGTTTGTTCTTTCCCATGGTGATTCCTTTGAAAATGTGTAGTAGGCTTTGTCGTCCTTGACAGTTGCTGGTTAGCGGAAGACCTTGTGTTCAGTCTCTAAGATAGATCCTTTAAGGAATAGCTTTTTGGTTAAGGTATAGGTGGATAAGTTCTTGAGGAGAGAGGCTGTGTACTTCCTTGTACGTGTCTCCTTTGTCGAAGATAGCTACTACTGCCCTTTCGCTGGCTGAGGTGTAATAAGTATTCTTAGTTTTGAACCCGGTGATCTCAAAGGTAGGCTCTATGCTATAAGCTGGGAGCGCCCTTTCGATCTCAGAGATTACCAGCTTGTGAGAGAAGTCGATTAACTTCATCTCATGTAACTCTCTATAGACTGTTGGGAGGCGTCGTCTGTCATGGCAGAGCATATCAAAGGAGATGGGAGATACTTTGCCGTTTGGGTTATACTGAATCTCAAGTTCTCGTTCAGCGTACTGTCCAAGAAGATTAACAGCCCACTGGGTAGCCCTTGGTAGTGAAGCAAAGTGTGGATTATCGGTGTGCATATTAAACTCCTTTGATGATTCTGAATGGAGGAACGGTAAGTTCCGGGTAAGCGATCCTGGATGCCAGGCTTTCGATGAGGATCTTTCGTAGATCCTGCCCAGCCAGCTTGCGCCGGGCGATATCTGCTGTGTAGGGGTCGCTGTTTATATCCAGGGGAGCCTGGTCTAAAGGTTTCTCATACTCAGTTATTATTTCGTTGAGAGCAGTAAAGACATCCTCGACTAACGTTGTAGGCTGCATCTCTCCATCGGTTGGGACAACTATGTGATCACCAGAAGGTTGGCTGAGCCAGACAGATTCATTGCAGGATTCACCTATTGAGTTGATGTGCGGTGGTGTTCTAACAAGAGTCTTAAGGTTATTGTTAGCACAGAAGACAAACAACTCATAAAGGATATTGCTGTTTACAAGTTTTACAGGGATGTCAAGAGAGGCATCCTGAGTGCTATCTATATACTGATATAACTTTCTGTAGTCTGTAGTGGGCTGAGTTTTGTTTGGGTCGTTGTTGAGGATTTTCTTTAGTGTCTTATAAAGTTTAGGAAGTTTACTTTCAGGGAAATCGCCACCGATTCTTAAGAGGCCGTCAAAGACATATGCTTTACTGGTAGCCATAGTTCCTCCCAACAAAAAGGCAGAAGCTTCTATGATAGATGCTCCTGCCTGGTTAGAATAACATGCTTGAGGGTTAGTCCTGTTTGACTTGTGGTTGCCCTTTAGGGATGATACGAACTCGATCGCCCCAGGTAACTGGTGGATCGCCACCTCCAACGAGTACCCAAAGGACATCCTTAACTCCTGTAGGATACTCTATCGCTCCAGCGCAGCCATCAGTAAGGACTATAAGTGACTGGTAGCGCCGTTCGCTGGCTAGGTCGAACACTTGCTTAAAGTTTGTGCCTCCTCCTCCTTTAAACTCGAATGAGCTGTGTCTACGATCAAAAGGAAATGGCCCATCACGTATCCCGTCATCGAACACTACCATATCAACGGGCTGGAGTTCAGCGAGTTTGTTTACCTCAGCAAGGAACTGTGGAAGATCTGCACTGGTAGAGCCTGATCGATCGATAGCGACTAGCTTTCTATCAGAGTACCCACGTTTTTTACCAGCATATGGGTAGCCAAATCTTCTATCAGGGCGCTTCATCGTTCGTTCATAGGAGGCAGATACCATATTACCAAGGTGATGTTTGAGGTAGCGTTCCCATGAAACATATGTTTCTTGAGCTGCAAGGATGACCGCTTTAAGATCACCAGGCATACTTCCCCATACTCTTTCATCCTTAGAGATCCTGGATACTGCACTACGTACTATCTCTTTGATAACTTCTGATTCTTCCCATCCATCATGGTTATCAAAACCTTCACCCTTCCCGTTATCCCCGTCCTCCCCGTCCTTATCTTGCTTCTGTCGTAGAAGCTGAACATACTGTTCCATCGAGAGTTTGTCAGCAAAACCATACTGACTTGGGAGAACTCCGATAGGCTTTCCCTTATCATCGATAGGCATTGTGCGGCTGGAGCTTTGCGGTATGAGACAGTTGATAGCGAGGTCAGCTGCCACATTGTAAAGTTTCCTATCTTTTTTATCTAAAGGAAGGCGTACTGTGCAGTGATGAAGTATAAGGTGATAAATCTCATGAGTGATTACGAACCTGAGTTCTGCATCGCTTAGAGACTCTACAAATTTTTCACAGTAGACAAGTTCAATGCGAGTACCTTCTACTGAGACTCCCATAGTCCCGATAGAGTTGTCGCATGACTTACTCATCAGCATAAGAACTTCATGTACGAATTTGTCTTCTAAAACCATGAAGGTGATTACCCAGTCCCAGCGTTCACGAAAGCTGGCATATTTTTTATCGTTAGGGTTTCTCATGATAGTTACCTCCCGTTAATCAAAAGTATATATAGCTTCACTTGCGGCGGTAGACTGCTCCGGCATGTTCGCAGCTTCTAGCAAAGAGGCTGTGATGGATGCTACCCCGTCGTTGTATCCGATGTTTTTGTAAGTCTCCATATTGAATTCCTCATTATAGAGGAGTTCAAGGCATTTGCCTAAGTCCTTTTCGAAAGGATCATCGCCACTTAGTCTGCACTGTATGAAGAAGTGTTCCGGTGAATCTTCCTCGTGAGTGTTGATGTAGAGCGGGAGTTTATCTTCAGGTATCTCAGAAATCTTCTTAAAGGGCTCAGCATGTCTTATACGCTGTTCAGAATTAAACCGTACATCACGCATATAGGTGAGAAGTTTATCCCTCATGGCGTAGTATGCTTTGATG
>Ga0247840_10009179_pt1 | contig 12898 bp, 10 predicted proteins | sample LaCruzMarch2015__FD_192404 | JGI IMG/M metagenome (GOLD analysis project Ga0247840, IMG submission 192404) | Freshwater microbial communities from meromictic Lake La Cruz, Castile-La Mancha, Spain - LaCruzMarch2015_17m | ecosystem: Environmental > Aquatic > Freshwater > Lake | place: Spain...
ACAATCCAGACGATTGGGCTAAAGAAGTGGTCAACGCCGGATCTGTTTTCTTAGGCTCTCTCTCTCCTGAGGCTGCTGGAGATTACGCATCGGGAACCAATCACACACTTCCCACGAATCGACACGCATTGGCTTATAGCGGGGTATCGTTAGACAGCTTTGTTAAGAAAATAACTTTTCAGAAAATAAATCATGAGGGCTTGAAGTGTTTAGGGCCTGTAGTCGAAGCGCTAGCCCACGCCGAGGGTCTAGAAGGACATAAACGTTCGGTGAGCATTCGCTTAAAATCCTTGGAGGAAGCATGAGTTCAATAAAACAATTAGCACGACCACACCTGCATCACTTTGAGCCTTACTCGTCGGCGCGGGATGAGTTTACTAACGATGCTCAAGTAAGAGAGCTTGTATACCTAGATGCGAATGAGAACCCCTTTGGGCCACAGAGAATTTTGGAACAGATGACGTCGCGAGGAGACGCTTTCCATCAAATCCAGAGTGCATTATCTCTGGCTAATCGCTACCCCGACCCTCATCAAAAAAGCCTGCGTCAAGCTATAGCAAGGCTTAAAGGAGTTCTCCCATCTGAGGTGTTTGTAGGCAACGGCAGCGATGAGGCTATCGAACTTCTGATAAAGATCTTTTGTGAGCCTGGGAAAGATTTCGTGGTCTCCTGCCCTCCTACCTACGGAATGTATCAGGTATCAGCGAAATCGAATGCCGTAGCGCTCAAGCACTGTCCTTTGCAAAAAGATTTCTCTCTTGACCTTGAAGCTTTGGGCGAAATCGCAAAAGACCCTCACGCTAAGCTTCTTTTCCTGTGCTCTCCGAACAATCCGACAGGACAACTCGTTCCTTTAGATCAGATAGAAAGAGTCGCTAAATTCTTTCCGGGTATAGTTGTAGTAGATGAAGCCTACATAGACTTCGCGCCATCATCGGCTTCAGCACTCAATCAAATCAGCAAACTGTCAAACCTAGTTGTCTTGCAAACACTCTCGAAAGCTTGGGGCTTAGCTGCTTTACGTGTCGGGATAGCATTTGCCAATAAAGAGATCATAGAACTCATAGACAGCATCAAACAACCCTACAATGTAAACGGACTATCACAGCAGATAGCTCTTTACGCTCTTACACAAGCGGACGACAAGGAGTCTCAAGTCGGTATGATTTGTAAAGAGCGCGATAGGGTCCTAAACATATTGCAAAGAACCAAGTGTGTGCTTCACGCATTTCCTTCTTCGGCGAATTTTCTGCTTGTCCGCTTCGACGATGGGCCTGCAACTTATCGCTACTTGCTTGAGAAAGGCATAATAGTTCGTGACCGTTCCTCCCAACTCTATTGTGACAATTGCCTTAGAATCACGATTGGAACGCCAGATGAAAATGATGCATTGGTAGCAGCTCTTGGAGGTTTGCAATCATGAAAAGAGTTTTGTTCATAGACAGAGACGGGACATTGATCATAGAGCCCGAAGACAAACAGATAGATTCTTTGGAAAAGCTAGAATTCATGCCTGGAGTTTTTAGGGGCTTGTCGGCCATCGCCGCCCAATCGGACTTCGAGCTCGTCATTGTCAGCAATCAAGATGGTCTTGGAACCAGTAGCTTCCCAGAGGATACTTTTTGGCCCGCACAAAATAAAATGCTCCAGGCTTTGGCAAACGAAGGAATTCAATTTGCAGATATTCATATCGATCCTAGTTTTCCCGAGGACAATGCACCTACCAGAAAACCTCGCACGGGCATGTTGCAAAAGTATTTCTTCGCTGACTACGACCTCCCCAATTCCTACGTCATAGGCGACCGCCTGACCGACTTGGAGCTAGCTAAAAATTTAGGTGCTAAGGGCATAGTCTTTGGCCCCTCGAATAGGCGCGCAGAGATAGAAGATGCTGGACTGAGTCCATCTCTAGCCATGTTGACCCAGAGCTGGTCTGACATATCGGACTTCCTACTCTCAGATAATCGTCGAGCTTTTGTTGAGCGGAAGACAAAAGAGACATGCATTTCTGTGGAACTAAAATTAGATGGGAGCGGTCGATCCTCCATATCAACGGGCCTTGGTTTCTTTAACCATATGCTTGAGCAAATCGCAGGGCACTCTGGATGTGATCTGACGATTACTGCCGTTGGAGATTTAAAAGTAGATGAGCACCACACAATAGAAGACACCGCTATCACATTGGGGCAAGCCTTCCTCAAAGCTCTCGGCAACAAGGTTGGATTAGAACGCTACGGATTTTGTCTACCTATGGACGATTGTCTGGCTCAAGTAGCGATTGATTTTGGTGGACGCCCCTGGCTTGTATGGGATGCCGAATTCAAAAGGGAGCACATAGGAGAAATGCCGTCAGAGATGTTTATGCATTTTTTCAAGTCGTTCTCAGATGCAGCTCTTTGCAATTTAAACATTAGGGCTGAGGGTTCAAACGAGCACCACAAGATAGAGTCTATTTTTAAGTGCTTTGCACATGCTTTAAAAATGGCAATTCGCAAAGATAAACACAGCACCTCTTTGCCCAGCACCAAAGGGGTGATCTAAGTAAAGAATGGCAAGAGTTCCTGGCAAAACGATCTCTGTAGTTCCTGTCTGCGAAGCGACGATTTTGAGTCGAGGTTGAGAGAACGGAACTATGTAGAATGACGAGCACACTCAAGGCGAGCCTAACCCACAAGCACAATCTCAAGAATCGATTGCTGCTGAATGATCGAAAGCCCGTTAGTTATTAGGCGATGCCCACAGTCGTCTTGAAATGTCCAAGAACGCAGAGGGTCCTCCTGGTCTGGTAGAAGGTCAATTGCCAACTCTACGGGATGAAAGGTGCAACTAGCAACACGTGGGTGGGAGTCGAGAAATTGGGTTATCGATTGTTTAGAGAAGATGTTGAATCCTGTTTCATACACAGGCTCGTGACGATTGGAGCTTAGTCTGTAGTTGAGAATTACATCTACGGGATATGCATTGAAACAGCTATGGACATAGATGCGACCGCTATCAGCGGTCCAATGGATTAGGTTGCGCAGGGCGATCTCAAAATCATCAAAAATCCCCAATACACCAAAGAGGAGAGAGATGTCAGAGGATCTCGCAGCCAGTAGATCTTTATCTAACACGCTGCCCTCTAACCAATCTGCTGAGATTGCCTGCTGCTTGGCCTTAGCAATTAACTCAGGCAAAAGATCCACACCGCAAAAGCGACAACTGGGGAAACACCTAGAGAGAAAATATAAAAACTCACCAGCGGCACATCCAAAATCACAAACAACAAGAGGATGGTCTTTGAATGCAGGCACGGCAGAGATCAAATCTGCGCACTGCTTAAACACTTCCTTCGGCTTATCGTAGCGCGATTCTTTGAGATACAGACTGTCATGTCGGCGAACTATCTTCATTCCCTCAAGGTGACAAAATCATGCGGTGTTAGCAAGTCATTAAGCGTGCGCATGAATAGAGCAGCGCAGAGGAAAAAATTGTGGAACCTTTAGCCGGTGTCTTTGCTCTTATGTCTATTCCACAGTAATGTTCCACCTCGAAGTTTGCTTGGTCGATGCATCCCTTGATGACAGCGTCGTGTTTAGATTCACCGCGAAGCCTTCATTGATTCTCTGTTCGGAAACGGTATCTTCGCTTGCGTAACTGCTCACTCAAAATGGGCAAGACGACCAAAACAGGCCATAGAAGATTTCGTAGGGGCGGCTTGCAAGAACCGCCCGTGTCTCTAGATAGCGACCCTTGCCCGTGCGGACTTCCCAACCAATAAAAGGAGAACGAAAGTGAGAGTTCCACTTCTAGACATCAATGCACAAGTCGAGCCCATTCGGCATGAGATCATGTCGGCGATTGAAGGCGTTATGAACTCCTGCCGCTTCGTCATGGGGCCAGAGGTGTTGGAGCTGGAAGAGCGTCTGGCTGATTACGTTGGATCGAGGCATGCAATAGGCGTCTCCTCTGGAACAGACGCCTTACTCGTTGCACTCATGGCTCTTGATATTGGCCATGGAGATATAGTTCTCACAAGCCCCTACTCTTTCTTCGCTACAGTCGGGGTCATATCCCGCCTAAACGCAAGGCCTATTTTTATAGACATAAACCCTGACACATACAACATAGATCCAGAAGCCATTGCACAGTGGCTCAAAGACAACCCTCAGCTAGTGGGCCAAGTCAAAGCGATTATCCCCGTTCACCTGTATGGGCAATGCGCGGAGATGGACAAGATCCTAGCCATCGCAGATCCTCTGGGCATAGCTGTTATTGAAGATGCGGCACAAGCGATAGGTGCCACATATCCGAGCATCTCAGGGACTAAGAGCGCAGGGAACATGGGTGCTATCGGATGCTTCTCTTTTTTCCCAAGCAAGAACTTAGGAGCAATGGGCGATGGTGGATTAGTTACAACGAATGATCAAAAGCTCGCCGACAAGATAAGAAAACTGCGCAACCACGGCTCAGAGCCTAAATATTACCACTCGCTAATAGGCGGCAATTTTCGTTTAGATACTCTCCAAGCGGCAGTGCTTCTTGTGAAGCTCCCCCACCTTGAGAGTTGGCACCAAGGCCGCCGTGAGAATGCAGCGCGATACGATGAGTTGCTTGCTGACTCCCCCGTTAAAACACCGATGATCCGCTGGAGCAGAGAGAACCACATCTACAACCAATACATAATCTGCGTCCCGGAAAAGCGCGATGAACTCAGAGCCCATCTCCAGCAGCGAGACATAGTCACTGAAGTTTACTACCCCGTGCCGTTCCATGAGCAGGAGTGCTTTGCGTATCTGGGCTATAAATTAGGCGACTTCCCTAAGAGCGAATACGCTGCGCGTCACACGTTGGCACTGCCGATCTACTCTGAAATCACGCGAGAAATGCAGGAGTATGTGGCTAAGGTTATATCTGAATTTTATGGTAAATGAGTCCGACTGAGCCGTCCTCTTTATCTTGCTCTACTCATTTTAAAAATTCCTGGGCTCAGGTGACTGCGGCTGGCTATCTTGCAGAGATCTCAATTCGACAGCTAGGGCAGAAAGGAAATGTGACATCTTTCTAGCATCTCGAGCGGAGATCCCTGGAACCTCTCCGCGATCTACAATTTGCAGTGTCGATAGAGAGACCCTCTGAGCGAAGAGAACAAAAGCATTCTTTGTAGAGGAATCAAGGAGAGAGACTATCCTGACATAGGTGCTTGCAAGAGCCCCTATGTCTTTGTACTCGACAGCGCCGATCCTAGATAGAGATCGGCGCAAGAAAGATAAGTCAAGGACTGAAAAGGTAGCGAACTCACGTGCGATTCTTAGAGAAGAGATCGTCAGGCTTGCCTGCTCTAAAAGATGAATGAGAGCGGTGCTGTCTACCTTGCTCGGCGTATATTCTCTAACGAGGGAGACTATGTCCATTAGACTAGGTAGGAGGTCAATCCCTACTTTGTTGTACGCTGCATTTGGGTCTACCGCTGTAGTTAACCGAGCCACCAAACCTCGAGAGGACACAGCAACGAATCCGCCCCTTACCACCACATTCCCCGCACCGGAACTACCCATACTCACCACCTCCCCACGTCGAACCAAATGCACGCACCTTCGACAGCCCGCACACGCTATCTATTCAGATGTCGGAGGAATACCGCTTCAGTATTTTTTAGATAATAACGAAAAAAGACAATTCAACTTCGTAACCTTTCACACACAAACCATTATGAGTGGTGTGAGGTGAGACACAGAAACTGGACAGATCCGTGACTGTTGGAAAGTAGGTGGGAGAAGTGCAGCTGTAGATCATATCGCCAGCGGCGGGTTAGAGCTTGGGTCACAAGAATAAAACTGCTCGGCAGCCCTATCTGGACCACCGAGCAGCAGGGTGCTGCCCAAAGAAAAATTATTGCAGCAGCGAGAGTGCCAACGCTGGTTGTTGGTTGGCTTGAGCAAGAACAGCAGCTCCAGCCTGCTGAAGGATATTCAGCCTAGTCAGCTCGGCGGATTCCGTCGCAACGTCTACATCTCGGATCTGAGACTCAGCGGCAAGGATGTTTTCGCGCGCGACTTGGAGGTTATTGATCGACACTCTCAGACGCCCTTCAGCCGCACCGAGAGTACCTCTACTTGAAGTCAACGAGCCAATCGCATTCTTTACCTTATCCAGAGCTGTCCTTGCTGCATCCTGACCTGCGCTGGTTGTTGAGGCAGTCAGGGAGTAGATCAGCGCGGAGGAACCAGAGTTGGCCAATCCAAGAGAGGCCAAAGTCCCCTCAACTCCAGAATAGCTGATTCGAGAGTTCATCGTAGAATCAAGCCCGACTTGGAGTGAAATAGACGCACCACCCGAGAGCAGGTTTATACCGTTAAACTGAGTGGTGTTGGCTATACGCTCAATTTCCGATCCCAAAGCTTTGAATTCGGCATCCAGCGCATTCCTCTGAGTTGTAGTCAACACGCCGTTTGCCGACTGTTCGGAAAGTTCCGCCATACGGGCAAGTGTATTCCCTACTTCTCCTAATGCACTGTCAGCAATCGAAATTAGCGACACACCGTCGTTTGCATTTCGAATAGCGACAGAGGCTATTTTTGAGTCGGCACGCAAAGAATCAGCAATAGCAAGTCCAGCAGCATCGTCTGACGCACGTACAATGCGCAAACCAGAAGACAATCTTTCAAATGTCTTCTTTAATGCTGCTGAAGAAGAGCCTAACTGACGCTGAGAGTTGAGCGACGCAACGTTAGTATTTATGGTAATCGACATAGTATCCTCCCTGGATAAAAACCAATCCTTTATTTATCTTCATCAAATGGGGCATATCCCCTGAATTGTGCTATCGGTAGAATTGGCTTGGAGCTTTAGGATATTTTTCGATGGGAAGGTGAAAAAATGAGCGGACTGACATTGAGAAGACTGCATGGAACTGGAATAGTTAAAAAATTCGATCTCGAGTCTCGAGTAAAAACTAATTTAACTCATCGCATTAACAGGAATGCAGAATATTCCCCAGAAGAGATAGAACATGTCTCAAGACTAGATAAACGCTTATTCGGAGATGCTTGCTTGCTGACTAAAGATCAGACCGAACAAATGCGACGATTGTGTAGGTTTTCTAAAGTTGAGATCAAACAAGGACAAGAGATTCGCTCCCATCGCCGCTTGATCGGGGTAATTATAGTGTTCTTAAAACGGCTCACACTTCCACTGATCCAGGTTCACCTCAAACCGGTCTTTGCGGGCATAGAGGAAGTCCATTACGCCCTAGTTGAGACGCTAGCCCAGCAACAGGTGGAAATAAACAGATTAAGGAAACTGGTTCCGAACGCAGACAAGTAAGGCTCTTCACGTGAATTTGTGGGTGGAAAGAGGAAGAAAGTCGGCAAGTGGCCTGAAGCTTACACACCAACGATGATCTAACTTTGTGAGCACGTGAACGGTTATACCCATCGCAATTCGGAATTGCGATGGGTATACTAAACAACTTCGGTGACGAACATGTACTTTTCGAGTACATTCGCAAGAGCATCTCTCGTGATCGGCTTGCTGATATAGTCGTCCATACCAACCTCTATACATGTTTCCTTATCGCCGGTTAGCACCCTGGCTGTTAGGGCAATAATTGGCATGTGATCGCCGGTTTCCTTTTCTTTGGCTCTGATTACAAGCGTTGCCTCCAACCCATCCATTTCCGGCATATGCACATCCATGAGGATTAAATCATAATTACCAATTTCGAGTAGCGCCAAGGCTTCTCTACCGTTGTTGGCTACAGTAACCGTATGCCCCATTTTTTTCAGGATATGCATACCCACCCTCTGGTTGACTGGAATATCTTCAACCAAAAGGACATTCAGTTTTTTACCCGTGTTCTGGGAGGTTTTGACGCGTTTATTCACCGAGGTAAACAGATCGATGTCCTTGTGAGATTCTTTCTCTCCGGCTTGTTGATTTCGCGTGCCCTGAGGGACCTGATAGCTTTGAGTAGAGGTGAAGGCGACGGTGAAATGGAATTCCGACCCCTTGCCTTTTTCGCTATGCATCCAAAAATTGCCGCCCATAAGCTTGACTATCCGAGTTGCAATTGCCAACCCTAGACCCATGCCACCATAGCGCCTAGGTAGCGGGTTGGTTCTGCTAGAATCTTTCAGCACTTTCTGCTTCTGTTCCGGGATCCCAATACCTGAATCAGAGACAACGAAATGCACGAGTGGATCACCATGACTTTGATCATACGGATTGATATTTAGCTGGACGGTCCCGCCGCTAGGCGTGAATTTGATGGCATTGTCTATGATTAGGTTGAGCACCTGAGACAATCGCTCCGAATCGCCGATAAGGAATCTTGGAAGTTGGTCTGACACGTCAGTCGTAAAAATTAGGCCCTTGCTCGTTGCTAACTCGTCCCATGGAGCTGTGAACTCTGTGGTAAATTTACGCAGATCGAAAGTTATTCGCTTCAGCTTTAATTTACCGGCCTCTATGCTTGAGAAGTCTAGAACATCGTTGATCACCTTCGTCAAAGAGGTGATCGAAGATTTTAGGATTCCGAAATATTCTTTTTGCTCATCATTAAGAGTCGTATCTTCAATCATGTCCGCCATACCCGTAATACCATTCATGGGTGTGCGTATTTCGTGACTTATATTTTCTAGAAACTGACGATTGACTCTACTGTTCTCCTCTAACTCGGAATTCACCTTGTTCAACTGAATTAACTGGCGTTTTTCCTTATCCTGAACTTCAAGAAAATTAACCAAAAGGACCCGATAGAACCATATAGAAAATAGAACCATAACAAAGGTTACACCCATGCTGGCTACAGCAGTATGCGACCAGCCGTCGATATAGCTAGCACTGATGTCACTGAAAGCGAGAAGATAAGCGACCGTCTCCCCGAGATCGTTCTCTAAGGCATGCATTCCTAAGGCATAAGTTTTGTTGCCTATGGATGCGATCTTCTGCACGAACTTGGGCTTAGTTCCGAACTGTATCCCAGCAGATTCAAATTCATCTCGGCTCTCTAATCCGTAGATGAGATTGCCGCTACTATCGACAAGCGCGACATCGCCCATAAGACTCTTTGATAGCTTTGTAAGTAGAGGTTCCAAGAAACTGCTTGCAAGAGCTACGGCTTTTACGTCTCCGTCAAAAAACAAAGGCGTTGCTGTTTGCAACATAGGCCGTCTACCTAACTCTCCTAGACCAGATACTGTCGTTCTGCGAAGAAATGCCTGCTCGCTGAAATAATTTAATGCCTCCTCATCGCTGGATCTGCCAAAGAGCGTAGATCCCTGAACAGAGACAACCCTGAAATCGTCAGCAAGACCCTGACCTATCAGCTGATCCGACATCGCCTCAAAGCGAACTTGTCGGTCTACATCACTATCCTGAGACAGCATTTTTTGGTGAGCCTCGGGGAAGGTCAATAGCTGGGCAGTTAGCTCTGCGGCGTGATCCTCTGCTAAGCGCAACCAAGCTGTCTTTTGAAGTTGGGTTGTGGAACTAAGTAGGGCTAAGTCCGTAGCTTTCGTATATGGCAAGAGTGCGGCACAGGTTATGCAACCAGCCAACAGAGCACAAACGACCGTCAGGATGAAGAAACTTTTCTTCAAGTGAGTTTACCTCCAATATGCATTTTCGCTTATCCTTTGATGCCGGTGAATCGAATAAGATTTCAAATTTTGCTTAGCCACAACCATTTGCAAAACTAATACGCTTATATTTACCCTGATATGCACCAATTTCGCTATACATTTTAGAGCCAGAGCAAAAGAACCTGAATTTGCTTTGGTTGTGTCGATCCAGAAAGGATCCAAATTGAGCTACGCCGCTATGTTTGTATGTTCAAAAGTCGTCCTCTTCCAACAAGTATTGTGCTCTCCCCTAGCTTCTAGTACAGGTAAGTGTCTGAAAATCCTAAGGGCTCAGATATGGCAAGATTGTTGCTGATCTATGTGCCTTTAAAGTTCACCTTTGAATCTAAGGGCAGAAGCTAGAAGATGAGACATTCCGTCGATCATGTAGGGTAGAACTCCCGTTTTTAGGGCCAAATGGATTCCCCAATAAAACCTCATCCAAATAGGTTCCAAGATGAAGCACATTTCAATTGCTCGTTTATTTCGGTCTCTTGGACAACTAGAGGATGCCTTAGCTAAAGCAAAATCTAGCCTCCAAAACAAGGACGAAGTTCCTCAAGCAATTCTAGAACGGCTGTGTAGCTATGAGCAGATCTTAGAAAAACAAAAAAAGATGTCTTTATCTCTCTGTGACTACTTGGAAAAGAATGACTGGTTGCAGGTCAACCGTCACTTGAAAATGATCAATGCTTTATCAACAATGCTTCAAGAGGATGCTCGCGGGATCATTAACCTCACTGACTGCAAACCTGACCATCTTCAAAACAACCATCTTGAATGCAAACAAAGTTAAACGAGCTACTTGCAAAATTAGCTTCGTCGCGAGAAAGGCGAGGTTTGAGCGTAAGGCAAGGAAGCGGGATCAAAAAAACCGCAGGCGTATCCTCTTGGATACGTTGAGGATTTTTTTGACTTCGCGCAACGCAGCCGCAGGCCAAAGATCGACTTTCGCAGCAGAAGATAATTTTGCAAGTAGCTCAAACTACTCACAGCGTCAGAACTCTCAGGACTCGGGATTGGAACTACATCACTCAGCCATCTTTGTCGGAAAACATTCTTCGGAAAACGGCGTTGCTCTTATTCTCACCTTCTTCATCCTGCTTTTCACTTCTTTACTCGTCTATGAATTATCGAGGGACAGTATATATTCCCGAACATCCGCTAGGATATACGCTGAGCAGATCCAGTCTCGTCTCATAGCCAAATCGGCTATTAACATGGGCAGGGTCCTCTTAGAGATCCCAAAAATAGAATACGCAGACGAGGACTGGCTCGGTGATATCTGGTCTCAACTCGGGTCTCTCCCAAAAATGGAAGTAGAAGGAATATCCGCAACCTCAAGAGTGATGATCGAAGATTTAGATGGGAAAATAGACTTGAATTGGTTGGTCCCCCCAGACACATCTCTCGGTGGTCATTCCGCTGGATTCCCAGACCAAGAGGATACTCAAAACGTCGTCTGGCTTAAAATCATGAATGACTTATTTGACCGACTTGGTTTTATCCAGGAGAGCTGGGATGCAAACTCAAATAAGACAGTCGGAAACGTGTCATTCTCATCTCCCACGCAAGTAGCGGTATTACGAGACTGGCTCGATAGAGGCTTCAGCCCTTTTTCTTCGCCTGATTTCAATGGGGAAGGGATGGAAAATCAGTCTTTGTCCGCCCTGTTTTTTAACCGCCATCTCTATTCTCTACCCGAACTGTTGATGGTTCCCGGGTTCACACAAGAGAGAGTTTCGTCACTATCTGGAATCGTCAAAGTTGAAGCGCCTAATCCGGATAGAACGACTACCCAAGGTAGGAAGATCAACATCAATACGGCTCCCCTCGACGTATTAGTCGCACTCGGTTTTTCTAATACGACAGCCGACAATATTATTTCCGAACGCACAGCTGAGCCTATCAGCAAAGAAAAGATTCAGGTGCTCTGCGAAGGAGATCAAAACTTACAAAAGAGCATCAAGGTTAACAGCTCTATGTTTGCTGTATACGCCAAAGTCGAAATGCCAAATACCGTCACCTGGCTTAGGGCACAAGTTAGCTCTCCTCATACAACGGGCAGCCGTCGCACTTCGGTGATAGCTGTAGAGATCTACTAAGCGCCGATCTAGTAAAGATCGAAAATCACATTGACTTTGACGCACGAACAATGTTACTCGTGCTCGGCTTTTGCTGGAGAAGAAATTTTAAATTGGGATAATCTATTATGTCACGGCGCTGTCAGGTTCTCGGGAAAGGAAGGGTCCAAGGAAACAATGTGAGCCATGCTCACAATAAGACTCGCAAGACTTGGGAAGTGAATCTTCATAAGAAGAGGATCTTCGATCCAGAAAAAGGTGTTTGGGTTAAAGTCAAAGTCTCGGCCCGTGGCCTAAGGACCATATCCAAGAGAGGCATGTCTGAAGCGATTGCAAATTTGGTTCCCAGATAACGCGAGTTGCCACTTCTAGGATTTCCTGCGCATATCCAATAATTCTCCTTCTTCAGGTAACTCTGCCTTAAAGTCCACAGTCTCTCGAAACATAACTGTTCAGCTCCTTTGTAAGTTGGGGCCTCATTGGCGTAGATCGCAAGAACGGTGGTAACTCCATTGAACGGCTAGTTGTTGTCACCCCTAATTTCCATCCGCAAATCTGCCACTCAAGGGGCATTCGCAGTTTTTGAAATTTGATGGACTCAACGGCTACCTCGAAACATGCTACTCACTCGGAGGTCGCACATCGTGGCGATTTGGTGCGCAAGCAATGTATATACCGATCACAATTCAAAATTTCGTTTTTCTGGAAGCAGATTGTGGCCATCTTTGAAAGTTACTCAATCGCCAATCCTCGCAATACTTCAGTATTGCTGTGGGTTGGCTCAATCGCAACTTCCAAATACGACCCCAATCTGCTTCCAGAGAAAACGAAATTTCGAATTGCGATCGGTATACGCATATCCATCGCGAATGAGAATTCCCGAATTTAGAGAAGTAGGTTGAGGCCAGATTTGAGAGTTGTGATTGAGGCAAACCGCAATTGATACTGGAGTATTTCGAGCCCCCAATATTTTAATAACGGGTCGATTGAGTAACTTTCAAATCTGGCCTTAAGATGCTTTCAGAAAGACGAAATTTTGTAACCGTTCAGACCCTCGGTAAGTTGGGGCCTCATTGGCGTAGATCGGAAGAAAGGTGGCAAATCGATTGAACGGTTAGTTGTTGTCACCCCCGATTTGCATCCGCAAATCGGCCCCTGAGGGGCATTCGGGATGATTCAAATTTTGGGGACTGAACGGTTACGAATTTTTGA
>Ga0247840_10009180_pt1 | contig 12896 bp, 12 predicted proteins | sample LaCruzMarch2015__FD_192404 | JGI IMG/M metagenome (GOLD analysis project Ga0247840, IMG submission 192404) | Freshwater microbial communities from meromictic Lake La Cruz, Castile-La Mancha, Spain - LaCruzMarch2015_17m | ecosystem: Environmental > Aquatic > Freshwater > Lake | place: Spain...
GAGGTGTTTTTTCTTATTTTTTGGATTTTTCGCCATAAATGCATAATACCTTACCCTTCGTATTTAAAGGTGGGGAGAAGTGGTTGTATTGGAATTCGGAAAGGTGAGTATTGTATTTTGAATAAAAAATATACAAAAGAAGAATACAATGAATTAATTCCTAAAATTATTAAACATATGAATGATATGCCATATATAGATAAAAATGGATGTATATATAAATATGGAGAATTTTTTCCATCAGAACTTTCTCCTTTTGCTTACAATGAAACTATTGCTCAAGAGTATTTTCCTAAAGAAATTAGTGATATTCATAATGAAGGATATTTATACAGAAAGCCAATTGAAAAAAATTATCAAATTACAATTGAAAGTAAAGATTTATCAGATCATATAAAAGATATTACAGATAGTATTATAGAAGAAACAATTTCTTGCCCAAACAAAGGAAGTGAGTTAACCCAGTGTACTTTTGCTTATCGTATACACCCCGAAGAATTAACTTTTTTAAAAAAGCACAATATTGCTTTACCCCGTTATTGTCCTAATTGTAGACACTATGAAAGACTCTCGGAGCGTAACCCCATGAAACTCTGGCATCGAACTTGTATGAAAGAAGGTTGTAGTAATGAATTTGAGACCTCTTATGCACCAGAGAGACCAGAGATTGTTTACTGTGAAAAATGTTATCAAGCAGAAGTTTATTAAAAGTCGAGAATTATTAATATTTAATTATAAGAAAATATATGATAGTAGATATGACAAAAAAAGAGTTGAAGAATTTGGTTTTTATTTATACTACTTGTCCCAATAAAGAAGAAGCCATCTCTATAGGGCTACAAGCTATAAACAACAAGCTCGCTATTTGTTCTGATTATTGGCCTGTCGAGTCTATTTACCCGTGGAAAGGAGTTGTCCAGCAAGTTGAGCAATATATGCTTATGCTTAGCTCTGAGAATTATCTAAGTGATGAATTAATTAAATTTGTTGATCAAATACATTCATACGATACTCCAATGATTGCTATGTGTGAAGTAAGTAAAATAAATTATCCCTATAAATTTTGGATGGAAGGTTTATTACTAAACAAAGATAAATATTTAACTGAAGAAGAAGCAAAAATTAAAAAAATTGAAGATGAAGAAGGGGTGTATCATTACGGAAAATTGAAGTAGTAAATAAAAAGATATGATATATCGATTAAGATATATCAACGGCAGTCGGACATTGTGCAAATATGACATAAATACATTTGCTCATGCTCCTCATTTGTTGTTATAATACAAACATGCACATTGATGAAGACGCAATTGTAAATCTTTTAAATAAATCAGGTTTATTAAATAAAACTGATGTTTTGATGGCTCTAAAGAAATCTAAGGAAACAAAACAATCCATAGGAGATATTTTGGTTAGTGATGGAAAGTTAACGGAAAAAGATTGGAGTAGTATGCAGGCTGTTTCTTTGGGCATACCTTTTATTAGTTTAAAGGGAGAAAAAATTGATCCTGAGGTTTTGAATTTAATTCCTGAGCCGATTGCTCGAAATAGTAATATCATTGCTTATAAAAAGAGCCGTCTTGGGCTCGAGGTAGCGATGCTTGATGTAGATAATCTTCCTGTTATTGATTTTATAAAAAAGAAGGTAGGACTAAAGATTTTACCTAGAATGACGAGCTCTGATTCTATTAAAGATGCACTAAATCAATATAAAAAAAGTTTGCAAGCTGATTTTGAAGATATTATAAAAAAAGAAAGTGCAACAATAAAATCTTTTAATTTAGATATAAAACAAGATGTAATAGGTGATGAAAAAACCGAGAAAGAACTCAAAGAATTGGCGGAAGACTTACCAATTGTTAAAATTGTCGACACTCTTATTTCTCATGCGATTTTGCAAGGATCGTCGGATATACATATTGAGCCATGCGAAGGCTCTCTTATCGTGCGATACAGAATTGATGGTATTTTACACGATGCCATGGTCCTGCCAAAAGACACAGCTCCGGGAATAGTCTCTCGCATAAAAGTACTTTCAAATTTAAAACTCGATGAAAAGCGTCTTCCTCAGGATGGTCGTTTCAAAATCGTAAATGATCAAGGGCGAGTTTCTTTTCGTGTTTCGACATTACCAACTTATTTTGGAGAAAAAACAGTCATTCGTATCTTGCGAGAAAATTCAAAGGGTTTTAATCTGGAAAGTTTAGGTTTTCATGGTGAAGCTTTAGAACGAATTCACAAAGGTTTAAAAAAGCGCGATGGTATGCTTTTAGCTACAGGGCCAACTGGTTCAGGTAAAACCACTACATTGTATACAATGCTCGATATTTTAAATACTCCAGATGTAAATATTTCAACCGTTGAAGATCCTATAGAGTATCAGATGGCTCGTATAAATCAAACTCAGACGAAATCAGAAATCGGCTTAACTTTTGCTAATGGTCTTCGAACTCTTCTTCGTCAGGATCCAGATGTAATAATGGTGGGGGAGATTCGTGATGGGGAAACTGCAAGTCTTGCTATCAATGCAGCTTTAACAGGACACCTTGTTTTATCTACTATCCATACCAATTCGTCTGCGGGAGCTATTCCTCGTATGATTGATATGGGTGTCGAGCCATTTTTAATTGTTTCCACGGTAAAGACTATTATTGCTCAGCGTTTGGTTCGTCGGTTGACTGAAGAAAAAGAAAAATATTTCTTGAGTGAAGGTGAGAGTAAAGAACTTCAAAAAATTGTAAATCTTGATAGAGTTCTAAAATTCTTGAAAGATGAAAAAATAGTTGATGAGAAAGCAACTTGGGATAAGATTCCTTTTTATAAACCGAAAGAAAGTAAGGAGTTTGCTGATGGATATCATGGGCGTGTCGGTATTCATGAAGTTTTGGAGGTTAGTACTACAATTCGAGAAATGATATTAAAGGGTTCTACTACTGATGAAATAGAAGAGCAAGCCAAAAAAGATGGAATGATGACAATGCTTGAAGATGGAATTTTTCTTGCAGTGCAAGGTATAACTTCTACAGAAGAAGTTTTGCGAGTGGTTTCTGAGTAATAAATATCCATAAATCTGAATCTATGGATAAAAAAATATGAAGTATAAATACAAGGAGCAAACAAAAAGTGGAGAAGTTTTAGAAGGGGTAAAAGAGTCTTTTGATAAGTTTACCTTGGCTAAAGAAATTAGATCAAATGGGAATATCCCTTTATCTATTGTTTTAGAGTCAGCAGGCAAATTTTCTTTTTCAAATATTTTAAAATTTAATATTTTTTCTCATGTTTCATTGGCGGAGAAAATTGTTTTTACAAAAAATCTGAGTGGGATGCTCTCGGCGGGGCTAGCAATTACTAGAGCTTTGTCTGTTTTACAGAAACAATCCACAAATAGGAAACTAGTTGATGTTTTGCAGTCTCTCAATGATGAAATAAATAGCGGAGGGACACTTTCCTCTGGTATGGCAAAATTTCCAAATGTCTTTTCTACTCTTTTTATTGCGATGGTTCGCTCAGGTGAAGAAGCAGGTGGTTTGCCAAAGGTTCTTTCTGAAATAGGAATAACTCTTAAAAAATCATATGATTTAAACAAAAAAATAAAAGGAGCAATGATTTACCCGAGTATTATTATTGCCACGATTATTTTGATTGGAATTTTAATGATGATATATGTAGTCCCTACCTTGACGGCTACTTTTAAAGATATGGGAGGAGAGTTACCAGCCTCAACAAAACTGGTTATTTGGATGTCTGACATGATTAGTCAGCACATACTAATGATTATTATTGGTTTTATTCTTTTTGTTGGTGTTATTATTTCTCTTTCTAAAATAAAAAAAGTCGTTTGGTATTTTGATTATATTATTATAAGGTTGCCAGTTTTAGGAACATTAATAAAAGAAATGAATTCAGCAAGAACAACAAGGACGATGTCCTCTCTATTATCTTCTGGAGTAGATATGTCGAGAGCTTTGAGTATTACAAGAGATGTTGTCCAGAATGTTCATTATAAAAAAGTTATTGAAGATTGTATTATTGCAATCGAAAAAGGTGTCCCCATGTCTGTTTTATTCAAAGAAAATTTACATCTTTATCCTGTGATGGTTGGTGAAATGATTGAGGTAGGGGAAGAGACGGGTAAATTATCACAAATGTTAATCGATGTAGCAACTTTCTATGAAAATGAGGTTGATGATAAAACTAAAAATCTTTCGACCATTATTGAACCAGTTTTGATGGTTTTTATTGGTGGAGCTGTAGGATTTTTTGCAATTTCAATGATTACACCTATGTATAGTGTTATGGATACAATTAATTAGAAAATATGAATATTTTAAAAAATAAAAAAGGATTTACTTTGATGGAATTACTAATGGTTATAGCTATTATTGTTATTATTAGTCTAATATCAGTCCCAAAATTAAGTGATTTTAAAAATGAGCAAACACTTAAAAACACTGTCGAAGATGTTATGGCTCTATTACATAAAGCTAAATCTGACTCTTTGTCATCTTTGAATTCTAATAATTATAGTGTTCATTTTGAGAATAATCATATGGTTTATTTTGTTGGTGATACCTTTTCAGAAGGTAATAGTGGTAATCAGGTTGTCAATTTTGAATCAGAAGTCAATATACCAACAACTGGAGGGATAAATCTAAATAATGGAGGAAGTAATGTAATTTTTTCAAAATTAGCAGGAAATGTCATTGGTTATGGTACAATAATAATACAGTTGACCTCTGATTCTACTAGACAAAAGACAATTACTATTGAAAAAACTGGAGCAATAAGCTCAAATTAATTCTTTTTATAAAAGTTTAATGAAAAAAACTAAAATAAATAAATTTAAAAAAGGATTTACAATTGTCGAGGTTATTATTGCTTGCTCAATTATTACAATTACAGTTCTCTCCTTGATGTCAGTCGCAAGTAAAGGAATTGAGCTCTCGGGAAGATCTCTCAGGCAGACTCAATCAAATTCATTACTTGAAGAAGGGGTAGAAGCAGTTAAAACTATTCGAGATAATAATTGGAGCACGATATCATCTCTCGTTTTAGATACTCCTTATTATTTATTTTACAATATAAATACAAATACATGGGCATTATTCAATAGTTCCGATACACCAACTAGCTCTATTCCTACTTATCCCATTGATGGTATTTTTTCTAGGCAGGTTGTATTTCAAGGAGTAAGTAGAGATAGTGAAGATAATATTCAAGAAGTTACTAATCCAAGTGACATAGATGATGGAATAAAAAAAGTTACTGTCACTGTTACTTGGACATCTTCGGGGAGTCTAGTCTCGAAAGATATAGTTTTTTATTTAGCAGATATTTTTAATTAAATGAAATACAATTTAGAAAATAACAATAAATCGATATCTATTCCCCAAAAAAAAGGAGGTTTTTCAATTATTGAAATTATTGTGTATTTGGCTATTTTTACAATGCTTTCTATTTTAGTTATTAATTCATTTATTACAGTTATGCGTTCTTTTTCTGTCACTAGAGAGAATATCAGTCTACTTGAAGCGGGGATAAACTCGATGGAGAGGATTTCTCGAGAAATTCGACAGTCTAATGTTGTAGATTTAACAAGTACAAATCTATCACTTAATAATACAGATGACGATGGTGATGGTGATGGTAATAGTAGGAGATTTAGTAAAGATGGAGAATTATTTAATTTATATGAATGTTCTAATGTAGGTTCCTGTAATACTTTGTCTGGTAATTTATTGGGTCCAAATATTATACTTGAAAATTTGGTATTTAGAAGAATTGAGACAATAGAAAGTGAGGCTATAAAAATAGAGATGAGTATTCGGGATGTTCGTAGTAAAACAGAAAAAGTCGAGAGTTTCTATAATACTGTTATATTGAGAGGTGGGTATTAGAATAAGTTGCAAGTAGTTAGTAGAAAGTGTAAAGGAATAGAAAATAAAAAAATGCAAAACAAACAAAAAATAAAATACAATGGAGGGGCAGCAATGATAATACTTGTTTTCTTTTTTGTATTTATTTCTCTAACTATTTTACTTGGAATTGTCACTCCTGTTGTTCGTGAATTTAAAATTGCATCAGATGGTCTTAAATCAAAGCAAGCGTATTTTCTAGCTGAGTCTGGGGTTGAAGATGTTATTTACCGCTTGAAAAATAGTTTGGATGTTGATGCAACAGAGATAATAGTTTTAGGTGATAAAGAGGCAACCACTACTATTACAGATATTGGTGGGTCAGAGAAGCAAATAAGCACTATCGGAGATATTGATTCTCGTCAAAGAAAAATTGATGTTGTTTTAAATACAGCGACAGGAGTCTCTTTTAACTATGGTCTTCTCTCTGGTCAGGGCGGTATTTACCTAGATAGCGGGACAATTGTTGGTAATGTATATGCCAATGGTCCAATCACAGCGAGTTCGTCTGGGGGTAATTCTATTAGTGGAACAGCTATTTCGGCAAATAGCCCTTCTATTATTTCTGACCAATCGAATGGGTCTGGAACGCCGACAAATAATATTAATTTTGGAAACGCAAATACGACTCAGGATATAGCTCAAAGTTTTAAAACGGAAACAGAGAGTCCTTTGAATAAAGTATCTTTATATATAAAAAAGGTAGGATCTCCTGGTAATCTTACTGTAAAAATTATGAATGATTCAAGCGGAAGTATCGGCTCGACTCTCTTAGCCTCAGGATCTTTGCCTGCTTCTTCGGTTACAACTTCATATGGTTGGGTAGATGTTTCCTTTACGACTAATCCTCTTTTAGATACGACAAAAACTTATTGGCTCGTTTTAGATGGCAGTTCTTCTAGTTCCAAATATTATACTATTGGTGCAAATACTAATACTTACGCAAGAGGAGTTACAAAAATCGGCCAATCCGGTGGTACTTGGAATAATACCACTCCATCTGGTCTCGATTATTTTTTTAATTTTTATTTAGGTGGAGTAAATGGATTAATCCAAGGAGATGGGCGTTGGAACCCTCTTCCTATTGGAACCGTTTCTGGAACAGCTTGGGCAAATACTGTAAATTATGTAAGTGCTAGCGGAAATATTTATTGTCAGTCGTCTTTGTATAATAATAAAGCATGTATTTCTCAAATAGATCCTGTTTACATATCATTGCCAGTATCAGATGCCAATATCACTGAATGGGAGACAGGTGCGTCTTCGGGTGGGACTTACACAGGTAATTATACTGTAGGCTATGCTGGAGCTACTCTAGGCCCAAAAGTAATAACAGGTAATCTGACTGTAAGTAGCGGTGGTACTTTAACAATGACAGGGAATGTGTGGGTAAAGGGCAATCTAGTTCTTAATGGTGGTGGAAATATTAAATTGTCTTCTAGTTATGGAGCAAGCGATGCTGTTATAATCGTCGATGGTACTATTACTATTTCAGGTGGTGGTCATGCTACTGGTTCGGGAACTACTGGAAGTTACATAATGACTTTATCAAAGAGTACTTCAACTACTGCGATAAGTGTTTCAGGAGGAGCGGGGGCGATGATTGCTTATGCTCCATATGGGACAATTACTGTTACTGGAGGAGCTTCACTAAAAGAAGCTACTGGTTATCGTATAGTTGTTACCGGAGGATCAGATATAACTTATGAATCAGGGCTTACAAATAATAATTTTTCAAGTGGCCCATCAGGAACTTGGGGAGTAAGTAATTGGAAAGAAGTCGAGTAATATTTTATTCGATGAATTCATGTTTTTGTGATATAATCAGAATATGAGAAAGATAGTTGTAGCTAATTGGAAAATGAACCCTGGAACACAAAAGGAAGCTAGGGTTATTTTTGATGGTATCGTCAAAAATATTAAAAACACAAAAGATATAGATGTGGTGATATGTCCTCCTTTCCCTTTTTTGTCTATTGGTGAAAAGCTAAAAATTAAAAATGTTAGTTTGGGGGCACAAAATGTTTTTGAAAAAATTATTGGTCCTTATACTGGTGAAGTTTCACCAAAAATGCTCACAAACCTAGGTGTTAAATATGTTATTTTGGGTCACTCAGAAAGGAGAGCCTTGGGAGATACGGATATTATAATAAATAAAAAAATCCTAATGGCTTTGAAATCGAAACTCATGCCGATTCTTTGTGTAGGTGAAAATACTCGTGATTCAAATGGTTTTTACTTGGCTTTTATAAAGCATCAGATAATAGAGTGCCTTTCCTCTGTTCCAAAGAATCAGATCAAGAATCTTATTATTGCTTATGAGCCAATTTGGGCAATAGGAGAAAATGCTATTCACGAAGCCACCAAAGAGGATTTTGTAGAAATTCAAATTTTTATAAAAAAAGTTATTGCTGATATTTATGATATGAAGACCGCCGTTGCCATCTCTGTTATTTACGGTGGCTCGGTGCATGCCAATAATGCAAAAGAGTATATTTCTGCCGGGGCCAAAGGTTTATTGGTTGGAAGGGATAGTCTTTCAGTCAAAAAATTTGGTGAAATTATTAAGAATATAAAATAAAATAAATGAAATCAATTAAAGAAATAAAAAATTTGAAAGGGAAAAGGGTTATCGTCCGGGTAGATTTTAATGTTCCTGTTGTAGATGGAAAAGTTTTGGATGATTTTAGAATAAAGAAATCTCTTTCGACCATAGATTATCTTCATAAAAATAATGCGATTGTTATACTCATTGCTCATTTGGGGGACGAAAAAGAAGAAAGTCTCAAACCTGTTTTTTTAAAGTTAAAAAAATATTTACCAAAAGTAATTTTTATAGATACTCCTATTTTAAGCGAGAGAACTGCTATGGAGATTGGTAAATTAAAAGATGGTGATATTATTTTAATGGAAAATCTTAGAAATGATGAAGGAGAGAAGAAAAATTCGCCTTCATTTGCAAGGGGTATTTCTAGATATGGAGATATTTATGTGAATGATGCCTTTTCTGTTTGTCATAGAGCTCATGCTTCTATTGTTAGTCTACCTAAATTCTTGCCTAGCTATGTAGGACTTCAACTAGAAGAAGAGATAAATAATCTATCCAAGGTTTTTAGTCCAGAGCATCCATTTCTATTTATTTTAGGTGGTTCTAAATTTGAAACAAAAATTCCTTTAATAAAAAAATTCCTTAGACAAGCTGAAGACATATTTATAGGTGGGGCATTAGCAAATGATTTCCTAAAAGCTCGAGGATATGAAGTTGGGACTTCGTTGGTGGGCAAGAAAGATTTTCAAATTAATACTTTTTTAAAGCGCTCCAATTTATTTATTCCCACAGATGTTAAGGTCGCAAAAGATAAAAAATCTTTCTTTGCGAATTCTAATGAGGTGAAGACAGATGAATGTATTGTAGATATAGGACCAAAAACAATTGAAACCATAAAAGAAAAAATAGAAAAAGCAAAATTTATTCTTTGGAATGGCCCACTCGGTAAATACGAAGATGGTTATTCGGCAGGGACAGAAGAAATTCTAAAAATTATTGCTAAATCAAAAGCATATAGTGTGATTGGTGGGGGAGATAGTGTTTCTCTTATCTCGAAATTAAAGTTAGAAAGTAAATTTGGTTTTGTATCGACTGGCGGTGGAGCCACTCTTGATTTTCTTACCAAAGGGACCTTGCCCGGTATTAAAGCTTTAAAATAAAATTAAAAATGCTCTCTATTAGAGAGCATTTTTAATTTTATTAAGTATTTTTGTGTCTTCTTTTTTGAGGTATTCTTTAGTCGGAAAGTTTCTAAAGTTATCATCATAATATCTTGGTATCAAGTGAATATGGAAATGGGGGACTTCATTACCAACAACTGATAATTGAACATAATCACATTTTAAACTTTGTTTTAGAGCAAGCATCATTTTCTTAGCAAGCTTGTAAATATTACCAATTATTTTATCATCGGCTTCTTGCATCCAAACTACGTGCTTCTTTGGAATTACAAGAAGATGTCCATGATTGATTGGCTTTATATCCAAAAATACTAAGAAATTTTTGTCTTCATAAACAAGGTTACAAGGGATTTCTTTTTTTACTATTTTGCAAAAAATACAATTTTTGTTTGGTTCGTCCATATATCTATTATATGGTAAAATTACCACTATGCCAAATCATCAAGAACTTCTGGATATTTTACTTAAAAATCGTGGAATTACAGAAGAAAACAAAGAAAAGTTTTTAAACCCAAAGTATGAAGATCTATATGATCCTTTTCTATTAAAGGATATGGAAAAGGCGGTTGTTCGTATTTTTGAGGGGATAGAAGCCAAAGAGAAAATTGTGATTTATAGTGATTATGATTGTGATGGTATTCCTGCTGCGGTAATAATGAGTGATTTTTTTATTAAAATTGGTTATGAGAATTTCTCTGTGTATATTCCTGATCGTCACGATGAGGGTTATGGGCTTCATATGGATGCGATAGATTTATTTATCAAAGATGAGATAAAGCTTTTGATAACTTTTGATTTAGGAATTACTGCGATTGAAGAAACGACAAAAGCAGAATTAAATGGAATAAATGTAATAATCGTGGACCATCACTTACCTAGGGATGAAGGTGTTCCACCGGCTTATGCAGTGATTGACCCAAAGCAAAATGATTGTAGTTATCCTGATGATATGCTTTGTGGGGGAGGTCTATCATTTAAATTAGTTCAAGCAATAATTTTAAAATATGGAGAGTATTTTAAGATAGAAAAGGGATGGGAGAAATGGTTACTTGATATGGTGGGGGTTGCCACACTTGCTGATCAGGTCCCACTTTTAAATGAGAATAGGATTTTGGCTTATTATGGTTTAAAAGTTTTACAAAAGACTCGTCGGCCTGGTTTGCTCGAAATTTTTAACAAAGCTCGTGTAGATATTTCAAAACTAAATGAAGAAGATATTACTTTTACTTTGGCTCCTAGGTTGAATGCTGCAAGTAGAATGGCAAGCCCGATGAGTGCTTATGAAGTTTTGTCTACCAGAGATATAGCAAAAGCCAAAACTCTAGCCGATTATTTATTAAAAATAAATGACGAGAGGAAATACTTGGTAGCTAGTATAATGAAAGACGTAAAAAAGAATTTGGATAAAAGAAAATTAAATGAAGAAGAGAAATCAATAATTGTAATTGGTAATCCAAAATGGAGAGTAGGAATTCTTGGTATTATTGCTTCTAAATTAGTCGATGAGCACAAGAAGCCGAGTTTTGTCTGGGGTATGGATGGTAGTGATGTCATTTGTGGATCTTGTCGGTCTTATGGATCTGTTAATCTTGTAGAAGTTATGAATGCGTTACCCAAAAATAGTTTACTCCAATTTGGTGGACATGCTGGAGCAGGGGGATTTTCTGTGGCAAAAGATGAAATACATTTTTTAGAAGAAAGATTATCCACCATTTTTAAAAATAAGAAAATTAGTGAATTAGTAAAAGGGGAAGAGGAAGAAGACGAAAAACAAGTCTTGATAGATGCTGATATAAGCATTGATGATATAAATAATGAGAATTATAAAGTAATTGGACAAATGGCACCATATGGTGTCGGTAATCCGAAGCCAGTTTTTATCTTGAAAAATGAAGAGATTTATTCTATAAAAGAATTTGGTAAAGAAAAAAATCATTTAGAAATAAGTTTTAAAAATAGTAAAAATAAAATAGTAAAAGCGATTGCTTTCTTTAAGACTGCAAAAGATTTGGGTGGAGTTTATCAGGCAGGTGACAAGATAAGCCTACTTGTGAATTTTGAGAATAATACATTTTTGGGGAAAACAGAATTAAGATTAAGAATAGTAGATGTGGTACAATAAAGAAGCCAAAACGAATAAAGTTCCTCTTCGCAAGGTCTAGGGACGTGTGGTAACGGGAACCGGTGCCAGACCATTGCTCATAGGACTTTATTTGTTTTGACTTAAAAATATGATAAATAAAAATTTAGAAATATATACAGATGGTTCATCATTGGGGAATCCGGGTCCGGGAGGATGGGGGGTGGTGGTTGTTTCTGACAATAAAATACTAAAAGAAATTGGTGGGTATGATAAGGATACGACCAATAATAGGATGGAGTTAACAGGAGCCATAGAAGCATTAAAATTTTTAAATAAAAATGATTTTTCAAAATGCGATATTCATACTGATTCTGCTTATGTCTTAGGGGGAGTCACTACTTGGATAAATAATTGGGAAAAGAATGGCTGGAAAACAGCAAATAAAAAACCAGTTTTGAATAAAGAATTATGGATAGAATTGGTTTCTCTGTCTAGAATTTTGGAAGATAAAATTTCATGGCAAAAAGTCAAAGGTCATTCTGGGCACATTTATAATGACAAAGCCGATGAAATCGCGACAAGTTATGCTTCAAAAAATTATAAATAGCTCTTCTCAAAGGGTACGCAAATTTTCTGTTGAAAATTTGCTCCGTTCTCGCTCCGTCGAGCTCCAAAGCCCCTTTGATAAGACTATTTATAATTTTTTTAATTAATTTACTTTTATGTCTAAAAAAGAAATTATATTAATTTTTATTTTAATAGGAATCGCTTTGGTGCGGTTTTTCTTTTTTATTCCAGAGAAAGTAGATTTTGATAATGTCGTAGATAGGGAGGTATATTTTATAGGAGAGGTGATAGAGCCTCCTGATGTGCGCTTGAATAACCAGAGAGTTATTATAAAGCCTGATGGCCATGAATCAAATATTTTAGTTGTGATACCACGAAGCTCATTGGTCTCTTATGGTGATATTGTAAAGGTTACGGGGATACTTGAGACACCAGAGAATTTTATAACCAATGTCGGTAAAGAATTTAATTATAAAAGGTATCTCGCAAATAAAGATATATATTATATTTTGCAAAGAGCTACAGTTGAAATAATTTCATCAGGTAATGGTAATAAAATCAAATCAATACTTTTTAAAATTAGAGATTCTTTTATGAACAAT
>Ga0247840_10009182_pt1 | contig 12892 bp, 11 predicted proteins | sample LaCruzMarch2015__FD_192404 | JGI IMG/M metagenome (GOLD analysis project Ga0247840, IMG submission 192404) | Freshwater microbial communities from meromictic Lake La Cruz, Castile-La Mancha, Spain - LaCruzMarch2015_17m | ecosystem: Environmental > Aquatic > Freshwater > Lake | place: Spain...
CATCGCGCAGGCCGGCAAGGAAGGGATCGACACCCTCATCAGGCGCCACCGGCTGCGGGGCCGGGCCGTAGTTCGGATTCGGCCAGCAGATCAGTCGCTCACGGCAGGCCCCGCAGCGAATCCAGGCCGCGCCGTGGGATTCGTGATAGACGCGCTGCGCCTCGTCCACCGGCAATACGACGGCGGTGCTGCCTGCCAAGCGCGGACGCGACGGAGCTGGGGATTTGCAGCCATGACCGGCCCTCGGGTGGCGAGCGGGACGAAGCGACACAAAACCAAGTGAACAGGTAGGAGTTTAGTCCGGCAACGGCGAGTCCGCAAGATCCCCACCCCGTCCCGGCAAGCCGACGGATAACGGATAGCTACGGGAACACTCGCCCAGTTCCGCAGCGGTGTCAGGGGCGCGAACGCGCATTCGTGAGCAAGGCATGATCCTGCTCATCGGCCGCCGGGCAGCCGCCGCGCAGACAGCAGGTGTCGCAGCGCGGGTGTTTGCGGCAGACCTCCTTGCCGTGGCGCACGATCAGTGCGTGATAGGCGTTGAAGAGCGGCACGTCCGCGCCCAGGGCGGTCTCGAAGGCGGTGCGGATGGTCTCGTAGCCCTCGTCGCCGCGCAGCAGGCGCAGCCGGGTGAAGACGCGCCGCGTGTAGGCATCGACCACGAAGACCGGGCGCGCGAAGGCATAGAGCAGCATGTCGTCGGCGGTCTCCGGTCCCACGCCCGGGATGGCCAGCAGGTGCCGGCGCAGTGGCGCGGTGTCCAGGGCGGCGAGCCCCGGCAGCCCGCCGCCGGCCAGGAAGCCCTCGCAGAAGGACCGCAGGCGTCGCGCCTTGATGTTGAAATAGCCCGAGGGGCGCAGCGCATCCGCCAGGTCGGCCTCATCCAGGGCCAGGATCGCCTCGGCCGTCAGCGCGATGCGCCCGGTCAGGCGCGCCAGGGCCCGCTCCACGTTGGTCCAGGCGGTGTTCTGGGTCAGCACGGCACCGACCATGACCTCGAAGGGGGTCTGCGCCGGCCACCAGCCCTGGGGGCCATAGGCGGCCTCCAGGGTCGCGTAGACCGCGCGGCAGCGCTCGGGATTCACGGTCCTGGGAGGCCCCGTTCGGTCATGACCGGGTTACTGGTTCTTCCGGTTGGTCACGCGCATGACCCGCTCGACGTATTCGTCTTCAGTGATGGCGCCGTCCTTATTGACATCCCAGAACCGGCAGCTCTTCTCTGAGATCGCCGGATCAGTGAAGATGGACTTGCACTCCGCGAGTGAAATGGTTCCATCCTTGTCGGCATCCGCCTGTGCCAGCAACTGCGCATAGACGGCCCTGACCGTCTCCTGCGACGGGGCCGCGGCCTGACCGACACCGACCAGGCCCGTCATGGCGACGAGCACCAGCCCTGGGGTTGTGAAGCGTCTCATGTCGTTCTCCCCTGTCTTAGAAAAAACGCTGTTTCGGCGCCTATTTGGCGAGGTAACGCGCGTCGCCGTGGACCCAGCACAGGTGTAACTGCACCCCGTCGCAGACGCCGGCCGCGGCGACCTGCCCGACGGTGGGCGAGGCCCCGAAGAGCGCGGCAAAGGCGGCAAAGTCGGCAAACCAGCGCTGCTCGCGGCTGAACGAGTGGATCAGCAGGACGGCGTGCGGCGCTCCGAAGCGTTTGGCCTCGATGACGGCGGACGCGCAGCGGTGCAGTAGCTGATAGCGTAGACCCGGCGGCAGCGGCGCGCCTAGACCGAGTATGCGTTGTAGAGCGGCCAGACGCGCCTGCTTGCCGGGCGAAGCCCCCGCGAGCCAGTCACCGAGCGTGGCGCCGAAGGGCTCGGCAACCTTGCCCTCGACCGCGATCGAGACGAGGTTGGCACCGGCGCGGGCCAGCACCCACAGATCGGTCTGTGATGAGTGACCCGCCCCCGGTAATGATACCCGATGCTCCGGAAACGCCAGCAGCACCTCGATGCCCTGAAAATCCGCCGCGGTTGCCAGGGCCGTCGCGACCTCGCGGGGGAACCCCTCGGCCTCCTGCCAGGCGTAGGCGAGGGTGCGTGCCGAGAAGCCGGTGCGCCAGTGCTTGGTGGGTGCGGCGAGGCACTGGGCCCATTGGTCGGCAGTGGTGGCGGGGAGATAGATGTGCGACATCGGTCCAAATCCTGGAAAGAGTACTTGGCCGCAAATGAACGCAAATGAGCGCAAATAAATCTGCTGGTTAGCATCGTCGCGAGCGTCACCCGGAGGGCGCACCTACCGTAAAGGCCAAGTCTCTGATTATTTGCGTCAATTTGCGTTCGTTTGCGGCTAAACTGCTTTTTCTGGGTTGATCGTCTCGGTCGGCGCCATGGTGCGCGCGGCGCACCCTACGGCCGCGGTGCGGGCCTCGATCATAGTCCCGGCCACTGGGAGCGCCGCACCCCAGTGCGGCGCGATCTCGCTGGCGACCGCTGCGTTGCGTGCTGCGGACAGGCCGGGCCGCACTGGGGTGCGGCGCTCCCAGTCGGTCGGCCTGAAGGCCGACCGACACACCGCGGTGGCGGGAACGATGATCGAGGCCGCGGTGCGGTTAGTGATTTCCATCCTGCGGTATCAGAGCGCCGCCCGGATCTCGCCCAGGGCGCGGTGCACCGACGCGGGCAGCCCCTCGCCCAGGGCGATGAGGAAGTCCAGATATTCCCGCACCGTGGCAATCTCCCGTGGGCTGGCGCCGCCGTCCACGGCGGCCCGGTAGAGGTCGATGATGCGCGGCACCGTGGCGGGGTGCGGCTCGCTCTGGGTCAGCAGCAGGGCGGTCTCGTTGTCGGCCACGGCCACGGCGTTGTTGAAGCTGGGCTCGGCGGCGTGGTGCGCGGCAGCCTGTTGGATCATCGCGCGCAGGTCATCGGGCAGGCCAGCCTGCCAGTCCGTGACCGGGGCCGGGGCCTGGGTAAGGACCTTCACCGCCGCCCACAGGGGGAAATAGCGTGGACTGGGTGCCGCCGACCTGGCCAGCGCCTGGGCCAGATAGCCCTCCATCTTGACCAGGGCCGCGCGGCGTGCCGCCGGCTCGCTCTGGAGCCAGGCACGGTAGCGCCAGGCGTTGCCCAAGGCGTGCAGGCGCTCCACGGTGGCGGCACGTCGGCAGGCCAGGGTCAGTTCATCGATGCTGGCCTCGATCTGTTCGACCAGGGCGGTTCGCCGGTCCTCTTGCTGCCCGTCCGCGGGCGCGTTGCGCAGGGCCTGCCAGCGCTCGCCGACCAGCCGGACCCGGAAGTCGTTGCACAGTCCCAGCACGCGCAGCGCGCAGTCACCGGTCTCCGCCTGGAGCGCCCGTTCCAGCCAGGTCACGGCCTGGGCGTAGTCGCGCGTCTCGCCCCAGACCAGCCCCAGGGCGGCGGCCAGGTCCGCCCGCGCCAGCCAGACCTCACGTTCGGAGTCCGGGATGGCGGCGACCAGGCGCTCGATGTCGGCGCGCAGTGCGGCCGTGGCCGCTGCTTCGTCGCCCCCCGCGTGCACCTGCATCCGGATGCGCTGGCTCAGATTTTCCAGGTCGGCGAGCAGTTCGGCGGGGTCGTGATAGGGCCCGCGGGCGGCGGGCGCGCTCGCCACGGGCTGGATCCGCAGGCGAAAGGCGGGGTCCCCGTAACACTGGTAGGCACCCCAGGTGTTGACATCGGGGAAGCGCTGCCAGACCTGCTCCCGGGCCGCGCGCACGGCCTCGCCGAAGAACTCGCCGGCCAGGAGCCGGGTGTAGAAGCACTCGGCGAAGCTCAAGCTCGCCTGATCGTTCACCGCCCAGCCCGCCGCGATCACCGCCTTGACGCCCATGCCGATGAACTGCACCGCCAGGTTCGCCGCCAGCTCGTTGTAGCGCGGCGGCACGCTAGCCTGGGTCTTGCCCAGGTGGCAGCAATTGATGAAGACCAGTTCCGGCACCCAGCGCATCTGTTCCACGTCGCCGGGGGTGAGGAAGGTCTCGCGGCCGATGACCATCCCGGAGCGCCGCTGCGCGCGGGCCGCCGCGGCCTGACCGCAGGCCGGGCAGGCGGCGGGGGCGGCGACGGACACCGGGAACTCGTGAACCCCGTGGCCGGCCAGGTGCAGGATGCGCCAGGCGTCCTTGTGCAGGCCGCTCAGGATGGCGTCGGCCTCCTCGTCGATGCAGTCCCGGACCTGGTAGTCGTTGGCGCGCAGCAGTCCGATCACCAGGTTGGCCTCGTCGCGGGCGCCGGGCAGGTCGCCGAAGGCGTCCCAGTCGGTCAGGTTGGGGTTGCCCACGACCAAGGCGCGGGGCTCGGTGGCGTGGCCGGGGTGGGGGCGATAGCGCGGGGTCTTGAGCTGGCGCACCATCCCGGCGCCGACCGCGGGCGGGCGCCCGCGGTCGCTCCAGCGGTCCTCCAGGAGCTCCCAGGGGAAGCGGGCGGAGGTCTCGTCCACCAACAACACCAGGGCGCCCTGCCGGGGTGCCAGTTCACGCAGGCGACTGGGCAAGAGCATCTCGAACAGGGTCTTGGCCGCCTCGGTGTTGGCGGCATCACTGCGTGAGGCGTGCGCGATGAAGCTGTCGGCCAGCCGCAACTGACCGGCGGCCAGGGTGACCTCGGCGCGCGCCCGGTCGGTGGAGGCGATGAAGCGCAGGGCCTCGCCGCCGTCCTGACCCGCGCCCTCCTGGATGATCTCCAGGCGTTGCCACCAGTCCGGGGCCTCTTCGCAGCGGATGCGCCGCTGGCCGCCCTCGCCCGCCTCGATCACCCGCCGCGGCCAGTCCACCCGCGCGGCCACCGCGGGGTCAATGAGCGCCCCGTCCAGGGCCCGTGCCGCGGCAATCGCCAGGTCGTGATAAATCTCCAGAAACTCGAGGTGGTCGATGGCCACCCGCGACCCCAGCCCGGCCTCGCGCAGGCGGTCCGCGGCGGCCAGGGCGCCGCGCAGGATCGCCTTCACGGAGTCGGTCACGGTCATGCCCCCGGCCCCGGAGCCCACCAGCAGGCAGGAGACGCCCGCGGACCTGACCGTGTCCGCGGCGCCGAAGCGCCCGTCCGGCCACCGCGAGATGCGCAGCGCATAGTCGATCAGCGTGTCCCTGACCACCGTCTCCAGGAGCCCGGGGGCCAGGTCCCCGACCTGACCGAGCCCCACCACCAGGGCCCCCGCCGGCCGCCCCCGCGGGCCCGCGCTGAAGAACAGGGCATGGGTGCCCGGCCGACCCGGGTAGAGCCCGAGTTGCATCCGCTCGCTCAAGGCCCCGTCGAGCCGCTGGTCCAGGGCGCGCTCGGCACTGACGATGGTGTCCCCCAGATAGTGCCCCACCAGGACCGGATGGTGGGCGTAGCCCAGGTCGCCGTGGCGGACGCCGACCCGAATGACCGGTGCCGCCGCCGGGGACTGGGGGTCCGGCGGCGCCGCGGCGTCGGGGTCCGGCGGCGCCGCCTGGCCCGCGTCGGGGCTGGCGGCGGCCGACGCGGTCGTGGGCAGGGGCGAGTTCGGGTCCCCGTCGGGCCTCTCGTCCGCCCGGTCCCCGGCGATCACCGACGGGTCAGCAAAGGCGGCCGGGTCCGGGAGGGTCCCGGGGGCGGGTCCCTCCTGCACCACCCCCGACCGGGCGGGCGGGGCGTCCTGGCCAGCGGCGGGCGTCCCCGCCGCCTCGATTGCAGCGCGGCTGCGGCGGGTCCGGTTGGTGGCCATGGCGGGGGCTCCTCTATCTTTCCGGTTACAGCCGCGAACTACTCGAACACCGCGAAGCGCCGTGCGGTCGCACTCCCCATGATCTGCGGGGTCTGGGTCAGTCGGCTGCTCGGCAGATACTGCCGGATGGCGTTGAACCAGGCGTCGTAGTTGGCTGGTTTGCGCTCGCGCAACGTCTTCAGGGCATAGTAGGTGAAGGCCCCGTTGGCGCGGCCCTGGAAGCTGGTGTCGTAGGAGTATTCGGTATCCTTGCAGCCGGCCAGGAGCAGGTCGCCGCCGGTGCGCCTGATTCCGCTGACCACCCGCGGGGCCGCGGCGCCGGCCGGGGGCAGCTCGTCCTTGGGCATCCAGTCCGACAGCGGCATGAAGCGGGCGCGCGTCTTGCCGACATCCAGGTCATCCTCCCGCCCGCGGATCACCGAGCCGGAGTGGCAACTGTCGGAGATCAACAGGATGCGCACCCCGGTGCCGGCGGACCTGAAGAGGGTGCCGATCTCGTCGTCCAGGAGCGGACCCTTGGTGCCGATGTCATAGGGGCAGAGCGCCTCGTCGCGCCCGTCCGGCTCGTCGCCGGAGCTGTCCGGCACCCAGGTGCCGTGCCCGGAATAGGTGAAGAGCAGGGTGTCGCCGTTGTGGGCGGTGCTGATCAGGTCACGGATGGCGCTGACCATGGCCGCCTTGGTGGCCTGCCCGTCCAGCATCTTGGCCACCGTGAAACCGCGTCGGCCCAGTTCCGCCGACCAGTCATTGGCGTCGTTGACGCAGCCCTTCAGGTCGTTGGCGGTGCCGGGATAGTCGTTGATGCCGATGCACAGTGCCTTCTTGCTCATGGGGTTGGTTCTCCGTCGTTTGCCTTGGGTGATGGATCGCGACCCGCGGTCTCAGGGTAGCGGCGCGCGACCTGATCCGCTCGCACAGAAGTTTGGTTGGTGAAGGCCGGTTGTGCAATATCCGGGGGCGCGGATGTCGGTCAGCCGGGGGCGGGTGGTGGTGTCGGAAAGGGCCTAGCGGGGCGTTTCGTCTTATCTTGCGATTCGTCTGAGCCCCGAAGGGGCGTGACATACCAGCCCAGGGCAACGCCCTGGGATAGCGTTGTTTATTCGGCCTAGCCCTGAAAGGGCGTGACATAAGGAGCCATGCCGTTATGTCACGCCCTTTCAGGGCTAAGCTCCGCGGATAACCCATGCCCAGGGCGTTGCCCTGGGCTGGTATGTTCGACCCCGTTGGGGTCGATACGCAAGATCAGCTGAAACCGGGTATTAGCGGGCGGGGGCGAAAGCCTGGCCCCGCGGGTGCCGGTGCGCCGCCGATCGGGGTCCGCGGCGTCCGACTTGTCCGCGGCCGAACCCGCGCGTATCGTCTGGTCAAGCCAAACCAAGAGCGCCAGGTTCCATGCCGGAAACCGTCCTTGATCTCGACCAAGCCAAGACCCTGCTCTCTGAGCTGGCCGAACGTGCCGCCGGTGGGGAGGAGATCCTGATCGCCAAGGCCGGCCAGCCCCTCGCCAAGCTGGTGCCCCTGTGCAGCCCGCGCGACCGGCGCAGCCCCGGCGGCTGGCAGGGGAAGGTCTGGATCAGCGAGGACTTCGACGCCCGGCTGCCGCCGGACCTGATCGACGCCTTCGAGGGTCAGCCGTGACGGGGCGGTCGCGGCTGTTATTGGACATCCATGCCTTCCTGTTCTGGACCTCACGACTGGTTTGAGATTGAGCGCTTGCCTGGCTCCTCGCGTGGATGGAGCGCGGCGCAATCCAGGTCCCTGCGGCAATCCGCTGATTCCTGAGGGCTTTGCGACGCCGCCTCGGATTGCGCTACGCGCCAACCGGGCTAAGGGGGACTGGGCCCGAAAAGGTCCCTGTCGGGCGCCTGCCGCCCCTGGCTTCGCGGCTATAATCATCCGGGGCCGCCGCATCGGCAGGCCACCGCTGGAGGGAGGCGAAGGTGGGCGACAGCATGACCAGAGCATCCAAGCGATTCGTGATCGCGCTGTCGTTCCCCGGCGAGCGCCGGGCCTTCGTCGAGCGGGTGGCGAGCGCGCTCGCGGTGCGTGTGGGCCCTGAGCGGGTGCTCTACGACCGCTATTACGAGGCCGAGTTTGCCCGCCCGGACCTCGATACCTATCTCCAGCGCCTCTATCACGACGAATCCGAGCTGATCGCCGTCTTCCTGTGCGCCGAGTACGAGCGCAAGGACTGGTGCGGCCTGGAGTGGCGGGCGCTGCGCGATCTCATCAAACGGCGGCAGTCCGCCTCCATCATGCCGCTACGCTTCGACGCAACGGAGATTCCGGGGCTCTTCTCGACCGATGGCTACGTCTGGATCGACGACCGACGCGAACCCGCGGACATCGCCGGGCTCATCTACCAGCGCTGGCAGATCAATTGCGCCCAGGCGCCCCCCACCGGAGGTCGAGGCTTCAGCCGGACGGGGGCCGCGCAGACCCAGGCTCGACCGGCTGAAGCCTCGACCTCCGGTCTGGATTGCGGCCGGAACCACGATCAAGTCTGTCCGGACAACCCCTTCGACCCCTGGACCCCCGCCGTGCCGCCCGCCTTCGTGGGGCGCCGGGAGACGCTGCGCGCGCTGGAACTGGCGGCGCGGGAGGGGCGAGGGGTGTCACTGGTCGGCGAGTGGCGGATGGGCAAGACCTCCATCCTCAAGACCTGGCAGGCGAGCGCGGTAGATCAGGGGCTGCGAGTCTGCTTGGTCTCCGGGCAGGGGCCCGAGGGGGCCGGGCAGCGGGCACTGGTTGCGCGGGTGATCTGCGATGACCGGCCGGACCTGGACCGGGCCGCCGTCACGGCGCTCGATTCGGTGCCCGAGACGGCGGACGGGGCGGCCGATCGGATCAAGGCCTGGTGCGACCAGGGGCCTGCCGGTGGTCAGGGTGCGGGCGGGACCCGCCCGATCCTGCTGCTGGACGAGGCGGACGCGCTGCTGACCCGTTGCGAGCCGCGTTTTCTGGAGCGCTTGCGCGGGCTGCTGAGCGACCGGCGCCTGTCGCTCGTGCTCGCCACCCGGCGCACCCTGGATGCCATCTACCAAGAATTGGGCCGTACCTCGCCATTCGGGAATGTCTTTGAAGTCCAGCGCGTCGGCCTGCTGGACGGCTCGGCCGCCCGGGCGCTCATCGAGCGCGGTGCGGCCCGCTGGCAGGCGGACGATCCCGACTGGCTCCTGGACTGGGCGGGGGCGCACCCCTTCTATCTCGGCCTGCTGGCGCGGCGGCTCTATGCGGCGCGGGGTGCCGGGGAGCCCCGCGAGCGGGCGCTGGACGGGTTTCGGGAGGAGGCGGAGGTCCAGCTCAATCTCTGGTGGCCGGCCCTGGCCGAGCGCGACCAGGAGTCCCTGCGCCGCGCCGCCCGCGGCGAGCGGGTGGACGCCTTCCGGTTGCGGCAGCGGGGGCTGCTGACCGAGGACAACAGGCCCTTTGCAAAGGTACTTGGCGCATGGCTGAACGAGACGAGTTAGCGGGGTTGCCTGGAGTCTGGGAACTCGGCTGGTGGCTGCTGATGCGGCCCTTTAGCCTGAACCATCGATTGCAGTCGCTGCCTACCTACTCAGTGATGGCGATGGGCACGCGGGTGTCGGGACGCCTGCGAAGTGTTTACGTGGCGCGCATGGCGACCTTGCTGTTAGTCGGCATGCCGGCCCTGACAGTGGGGGCCATCCTATTGGTTGCTGCGTCAGGATTTCATGTCGATCCAGCACGCTTGGCTGTCGGCGTGGCCCTTGGCGAGGCACTCGGCGTCGTCGTCGGCGCGGTCGTCGCCTCGGCCTTCGACGTGGCCTTTGCCGTGGCTGTCGGCGTGGCCTTCGGTGTGACCGTCGGCGTGGCTGTTGGCGTAGCCGACGGCGCGGCCGTTAGCGCGGCAGTTCGCTTGGCCGCCAACATAGCCGCCAGAACGACCGATCTGCTGGTTACCTTCGTTGCTATCGTGGTGTTCTTCGGCGTGGTCATCGGCGTGGTTTTCGGCCTCAATGCCAACATAGCCAATGGCGATGGTATGGTCGTCGGCATGGTCAGCGCCGCGATAATTAGCGTCTCGTTCGTTGTGGGAATTCTCCTCGTCTGCATTGTGTTGCTCGTCGGCGCCGCAGGAATGGTGGTCGGCATACCAGTTATCGTTGCGTATCTAGGTTTGCGCTTCTGCGCCATTGAACTTCCCTGGCAACTCATTGCCTTCATTATCCAGCGCACCGAGGGTAAGATCACACTTGCATGGAGTCCTGCGCTCCACCACGAGATCAACTACGTCCCACTGCCTACCCTCGCCCGGCACATCCTCGAGACCGCCAAGCGTGACCCCACTCTGGCTCGTCGCGCCTTGCACGCCTGCGCCCTCGCCTCAGGCCAACGCCGCGTGGGCCGGCGGGCACTCGCGCACCTGCGCGCCCGCGAGCTGACCGACCTGGCCAACCGTCGAGCCTTCCAGTCCCTGCGCGACCTGCGCGGTAACTGGCTCCCGGACCCGGCCGCCGCCGACGGGACCTTCGCCGCGCTCCAAGAGGTCGGCCGCTATCTGCGCTCCGCCGAGCTGACCCTGCTTCCCGACCAGCAACGCGAGCAGCTCCTGGCCGCGCGCGACCGGCTGCACGGCCTGGACAACGCGCTGCTGGGCGGCCGGGACTTGGAGTCGCCGATCTATCGCCAGGCCGTGGCGCAGTGGCGCTGGCTGGTGGACGCCTGGCTCGCCGAAACCCAAGTCGCGGCGGCCCTGGTGCTGCCCAACCCATTCCGTGCCGGTGACCCGCTGGACCTGGAGTTCGGCCGGGAGGTCTTCCGCGGTCGCGAGGATCTGGTGGCGGAACTGGAGTCCATCCTGGGCGACCCGAACCGCGGGGCCTCAATGGCCCTGATCGGCCCGCGGCGCTGCGGCAAGACCTCGCTGCTGCGGATGCTGCCGCTGAAGCTCCCCGACGCCCAGGTGGTCTTCTTCGATGTCCAGGCCAACCCCATCGACTCGCCCACCGCGCTCGTCGGCGCGCTGGTGCAGGTCGCCCAGGAACAGGCGCGGCGCGAGCGCCGGCTGCGCCTGCCGGACCTGCCGCCGGGGCCGCCCATGGAGGCACTGCACGACTGGCTCGCGCGCTTGGAGGGGTTCGCCGGCATCGGACGCATCCTGATCTGTATCGACGAGTTCGAGCGCTGGGCGGACCTCTTCCCCGGCGACCGGCGCGCGCTCCTGCAATTCCTGGGGCTGATCCGCGCCACCATCCAGCACCGGCGCCGGGTGCGGATATTGATTTCGGGGGCGACCCCGCTCGACGAATTGGAGCCGCTGTGGGCGGACCACTTCGTGAACCTGCGCCAACTCGCCATCGGGCACCTGACCCGCCCGGTGGTCTTGGATCTCCTGACGCGGCCGAGCCCGGCGTTTCCGACCGATGCTATCCCGAACGGGGTGGCGGAGGCGGTCTGGGCGCGCACCCTGGGCCAGCCCTATCTGACCCAGTTGTTCGGTCAGCTCATCGTGGCGCACCTGAACGCCGCGGGGCGGCGGCAGGCGGAGGTCGAGGACTGTGCCGTCGTAGAGCCCCAGCTCTTGGACCAAGCCGGTTCTCCGTACCTGAGCTATATCGTCCAGGCGGCCCCTGAGCCCGTCCGTCGCGCGCTGGAGTCACTCGCCCGCGGCGAGCCGTTGGACCTGGACGCACTGGACCGGCCTACCCGCCGCTATCTGCGCCGCCGCTCCCTGGTCACCGAGACGGGCGGCCTGGGCATCCCGGTGCTGGGGGCCTATCTGGAGCGGGAGGACTAGCCGAAACGTCGGCTTACGCTGCGCTAACCCGACTATAGAAAACACAACTCGGGGCAACCTATGTCCACGCAACTACAAATTGCCGTACCCGATTTCGTCGACCTCGGCGCCAGCGAATTGCGCTTGCTGTTGGCCGCCACACTCTATGATCAAGGTCGGATTTCACTCGGTCAAGGCGCTGAAATGGCGGGGCTATCCAAGCGGGCCTTCATGGAGTCGCTAGGCGGCCGTGGGATCTCGGCCTTCAATCATTCTCCGGACGATCTGGCGCGGGATCTGGCCAATGCCTGATAGGTTGCCGTCCGCTATGTTTCCGCGCGTGACATCGGTTTCTGACCTATCGGCCGATGCGTTATGTCACGCCCTTTCAGGGCTGACGGGTTAACCTGGGCTATCCCAGGGCGTTGCCCTGGGCTGGTATGTCTGACCCCGTTGGGGTCATGCTGACGATCGAGCCCACCGCATCCATGTAGGTCGAGGAGGTCGCCTGCGTGGTGATCGGCCCAGTGCCTTCAATGATCTGTCTTTTTGTGTCTTGGTGCGAACAATTGCCGGATCTGGGATGACAATCCGGCCGTCGTTGTTACCGTGAGGTCGCTGGTCCGCGCAGCGGACCCTACAGACCTCCCGGGCGTCCCCGAGACTGGGCAAGCCAGACGTCGAGCGCATTGGCAAAGGCCTGCCGGTCGCGCGGACCCAGAGGCGGCGGCCCGCCGGTGTCGATGCCGCTGCCGCGCAGCGTATCCATAAAGTCGCGCATGGTCAGGCGCTCGCGGATGTTGTCCGGGGTGTAGCGCTCGCCGCGGGGGTTGAGTGCGTGACCGCCCTTGGCGATGACCTCGGCGGCCAGCGGGATGTCGGCGGTGATGACCAGATCGCCGGGGGCGAGCAGGCGCACGATTTCGTTGTCGGCGACGTCGAAGCCGGGGGCGACGCGGATGCTGCGGATGAGTCGCGACGGTGGCGTGGGGATGGGCTGGTTGGCGACCAGGATCAGCGGGAGGCCGACCCGTTCCGCGGCACGGAACAGGATGTCCTTGATCACCTTGGGACAGGCGTCGGCGTCGACCCAGATCTGCATGACGGCGGTGCCCGGGCCCCGCGCGGGGCCCGGTTGTTCAGGCGGCGGCTACTCGTCTTCCGCGGTGGCTGGTGCGATCACGGCCGCCGACGCGAGGGGGCCGGCATCGGCATCCAGTGCGTCCAGGTCCGCGGGCTGCGCGTCCGTGCCCGCGCCCTTGACGGGCGGCAATTCGTCGCGGTGTGACTCGTGGACCAGGATCAGTCCGCCGAGCGGGGGCAGGGCGATGGGGATGGAATGGGGGCGGCCCATCCAGCTCACGTCCTCGGAGCGGACGCCGCCCTGGTTGCCGACGTTGCTGCCGCCGTAGAACTCGGCGTCGGAGTTGAGCGCCTCGCGCCAGAAGCCGGCCTTGGGGACGCCGATGCGGTAGTTGTTGCGCGGGACCGGGGTGAAGTTGA
>Ga0247840_10009183_pt1 | contig 12892 bp, 12 predicted proteins | sample LaCruzMarch2015__FD_192404 | JGI IMG/M metagenome (GOLD analysis project Ga0247840, IMG submission 192404) | Freshwater microbial communities from meromictic Lake La Cruz, Castile-La Mancha, Spain - LaCruzMarch2015_17m | ecosystem: Environmental > Aquatic > Freshwater > Lake | place: Spain...
GAAACCCGCTCCGGACGCCCGGGCCGCTCCTCCCGAGGCTCACGAGTCGCTCATCAGCCGGAAGACCGGTGCGGAGGTGCCATTGACCGGGCTATCCTTTCCAATCGTCGGCCCTCCATGAATCGGCCGCGGCGTGCCACGGAAATCCCCGAAGAGCCATTTCAAGGCAGGCCAGCATCACACGTGGCCCCGCGGCTCACGACGAGCAAGGCCTTGGCGGCAGGGCAAGAAAACAGCGGCGACCGTAGGCAAGGCTCGGCAGCACAGGCCGCAACACGATAAACTCGGGCCGCTCGAATGGATTGTTAACCCCCTTGGCGGCACGGTGGTGCCGACGGTGATCTATGCGTCTGCCCTTTCAGGAAATCCGCAATCGGGCGATTCAGTTTGCCCACGACTGGCGCGACGCCCATAGCGAGCGGGCCGAGGCGCAGACGTTTTGGAATGAGTTCTTCAACGTCTTCGGGATCAATCGGCGGTCGGTCGCCAGCTTCGAAGCGACGGTCCGAAATCTTGGCGGCAGCTACGACCGGATCGATGTAATTTGGCAAGGCGTGATGATAGGCGAGCACAAGTCCCGCGGAGAGGATCTCTCCAAGGCGGCGAGCCAGGCTTTTGGGTACGTCCAGTCGCTAACGACGCAAGGCCGTGACGAGGAGGTTCCTCGCTACGTCATCGTGTCCGATTTTGCGCGGATGGTGCTCTACGACCTGGAAGCAGCCGACCCCACGCAGCAGGCGGTGCAATTCGACGTTGCCGATCTTCACCAAAACATTCGCCGCTTCGACTTTCTGAGCGGCATTCAGTCGCGAGCCGCGGATCCGGAAGATCCGATCAACATCAAGGCCGTCGAGGTTCTCGGGCAGCTCCATGACGTGCTGGAACGGAGCGGTTACACGGGCCACCAACTCGAACGGTTTCTCGTCCGCATTTTGTTTTGCCTGTTTGCAGAAGACACGGGCATCTTCGAGCCCGACGCCTTCAAGCTCATCGTCGAGGAATCAAGCCAGGATGGGTCTGACCTTGGCCCGCGGCTGGAACGGCTCTTCCGAGTGCTCGACACGCCGGATGATAGACGGCAAAGCGGCCTGCCTGAATCTCTGGCGGCGCTGCCGTACGTCAACGGCGAGCTATTCGCCGAGCGGCTGGACATGGCCGAGTTCAACGCCGACACGCGAAATGCTCTCCTCGCGGCCACTCGGTTTCAGTGGAGCAAGATCAGTCCGGCCGTCTTCGGCTCGCTCTTCCAGTCGATCATGGCAAGCGAAGCGGGGGCGCGGCGACGCCGGCAGATCGGGGCGCACTACACGTCCGAACGCGACATCATGAAGTTGATTCGGTCGCTGTTCCTCGACGACCTGCGGGCTGACTTCGAGCGAGCCAAGGCGCGGCGGCCGGACCTCCTGCGATTCCACGACCGCCTCGCAAACCTCAAATTTCTTGACCCCGCATGCGGGTGCGGCAACTTTTTGGTGATCGCATACCGCGAACTGCGGCGACTGGAAATTGAAGTGATTGCGGCACTGCACGCCTCGGCCCGACTTCTCGATTCGGTTGACCTGGAGCTGTTCACCAAGATCGCCGTGGACCAAATGCACGGGATCGAGATCGAGGAATGGCCGGCGCGGATCGCGGAAGTGGCGATGTGGTTGATCGACCATCAAATGAACCTTGAAGCCAGTCAGCGTTTCGGCCGGCCATTGATTAGGCTGCCGCTAAAGAAGACCGCAAAGATCGCTCACGACAACGCCCTTCGCATCGACTGGAATACTGTGCTTCCCGCTGCTGAATGCAGCTATGTGATGGGAAATCCGCCGTTCGTGGGTCACCACCTCCAGACAGCCGCGCAGAAGGATGACCAGAATCGTATTTGGTCAGGTTTGAGTGCCGCGGGCGTCTTGGATTTTGTGACGTGCTGGTATGCGGTTGCTGCGGATTACATTCAGCGGTCATCGATTCGCTGCGCCTTCGTATCGACAAACTCGATTTCGCAAGGCGAACAGCCCGGAATCTTCTGGCCGCGAATTCTCGAGAAGGGCATTCAGATTCAATTTGCCCATCGCACGTTCAAATGGGAGAGCGAAGCCCGGGGTAGAGCCCACGTCCATGTGGTGATCATCGGTTTTGGCCTCGGCGATGTTCAGCCGCGGGCGTTGTGGGATTACGAAAACGACGATGGCAATCGCGGCTCTGTGGCACAGGTCTCGCGACTGAATCCGTACTTGTTTGACGGCCCAGCTTCACTTCTCCCAAACCGAAGCACGCCGCTCTGCCCAGTGCCGGGAATGAAGTACGGCAATAAGCCCACGGATGGCGGGCATTTCCTCATGACCGCGGAAGAACGTGATCAACTGGTACGCGACGAGCCGGGGGCTGCGAAGTGGATTCGTAGGTATATCGGCGCTACGGAGTTTCTTGACGGCGTGCTGCGATACTGCCTGTGGTTGCCAGACATTTCGCCCGCAGAGCTTCGATTTCTCCCGCTCGTGAAGAGGCGAGTTGAGCAGGTCAAGCAGTTTCGTGAGGCCAGCAAAGCCGGTACAACGCGCGAGTACGCGGCATACCCCACACGTTTTCGGCAGATCGCACAGACGGCAGGCAACTACGTTCTTGTTCCGGGACATACGTCGGAGAATCGGCAGTACATCCCGTTTGCATTTTTCGGACCTGAAGTCATCGCGAGCAACGCGTGTTTTTTCGGTCCATCGGGGATTTTTGTGGGTAGCTCCGTAGGGGAGAATGCCGCCTTTCCCCGGAGGCAAGGCGGATGTTCGACACGGAGCTCTACCAGCAGGTTCTTGGCTTGACGGCCCCTTGGAAGGTGACGGACGTGAGGCTCGACGTCGAGTCGACCGAGATCCACGTCCATGTCGAGCATCCCGAAGGCTGCCGCTGGAACTGCCCGCATTGTAGCCGTGAGCTGGCCTGCTACGACCACGCCCCCGAGCGGCAGTGGCGGCATCTCAACACCTGCCAGTTCCATACGCTGGTCCATGCCCGTGTCCCACGGGTCGAGTGCCCGGAGCACGGAGTGGTGCAGGTCAAGGTGCCGTGGGCGGAGCCCCACGGCCGCTTCACCCTGCTCATGGAGCGATTCGTGATCGACGTCCTCCAAGCCTGCCAGACCGTGAAGGGCGCCTGCACGCTCGTCGGCATCACCTGGGATCAGGCCTGGCACGTCCTTGAGCGAGCCGTCGCCCGCGGGCTGGCCCGCAAGCAAGCAACCGCCATCGCCCGAATCGGCGTCGACGAGAAGGCGTTCCGCAAAGGCCATCGGTATCTGACCATCGTCAACGACGTTGACCGCGGGACCGTCGAGTTCGTCGCGGAGGGCCGGGAAAAGGCGAGTTTAGCGGCTTTTTACGAGTCCCGCACGCCGGAGCAACTCGCGGGCATCGAGGCAGTCGCGATGGATATGTGGGAGCCCTACATCCAATCCACTCTCGAAGCCGTTCCTCTGGCCTCCTCCAAGATCGTCTTCGACCGCTTCCATGTCATGCAGCACATGACCGAAGCTGTGGACATCGTACGCCGCCGTGAGAATCGGCTACTGCTCATTGAGGATGACGATCGCCTCAAGGGCACGAAGTACCTGTGGATCTCCTCCAAGGAGAACGTTCATCCCAAACGCCGGGCCGAGTTCCGGTTCCTCCGAGGAAGCGATCTCAAGACTGCCCGTGCCTGGGCCATCAAGGAGAATCTGCGGCACCTGTGGTCGTTCCGCGTCGAGGGCTGGGCTCGTCGCTTCTTCTCTCAATGGAGTAGCTGGGCGATGCGGAGCCGACTCGAGCCGATCAAGGAGGTGGCCCGCATGATCGACCGCCGACTCGACAACATCATCACCCACTGCCGCCATCAACTGACCAATGCCGTCGCCGAGGGCCTCAACAGCAAGATCATGGCCATCAAGCGCCGGGCGGGGGGCTACCGGAACGTCGGGAACTTCAAGACCGTGATCTACTTCTACTGCGGCGGCCTGCAGCTCTACCCATGAAGATCCCGGATGGACCGTTTTTTCATCCCCGATGCCACGGCTTTTCATTTTGGGGTGATCTCCAGCCAGATGCACATGGCATGGGTAAAACAGTTCTGTGGGCGCATCAAATCGGATTACCGCTACTCTAAAGACATCGTCTACAACAATTTTCCTTGGCCTCAGGAAGTTGACGCGGCCAAGAAGGCGGCCATTGAGGTAGCGGCGCAAAGCGTGCTTGATGCGCGAGCCGCATTTGCAAATCAGACGCTCGCAGACCTCTATGACCCGTTGGCTATGCCAAAGCAGCTGCGGGATGCACACGTCAAACTGGACCGCGCGGTCGACAAGTGCTATCGCTCCGCCCGGTTTTCATCCGATCGGCAGCGGGTTGAGTTTCTCTTTGGGCTCTACGAGAGGCTCTGCAGACCGGCTTTGCCGCTGGCTTCGCCGAGCCCCGCGCGTCGCCGTTCACCCCGGCGTTGAACGGCCTCGCGAAGATCCCCAAGGGAGGCTCGATCCCAACCGACCCGGAAAACATGCCCGACGAGATGAAGTACGGCGCTGGCAGTTGCACGCTCCACGTCGGCAAGGGGCGAATTGAAAACGTCCCGCCGGTGGTCTGTGAATACGAAGTGTCGGGCAAGCGGGTGCTGACTCAGTGGTTCAGCTACCGCAAGAAGTCGCGAACCAAGCCGCAGATGGGAGACAAGCGGCCGCCGTCCAAGCTCAGCGAGATTCAGCCTGACGGGTGGCTGGCCGAGTACACGACGGAGCTCCTCAACGTGATCCATGTCCTCGGCTTGCTCGTGCAACTCGAGCCGCAGCAGGCCACGCTGCAGGAAGCCATTTGCAATGGCCCGCTGATCTTGCGGGCGGAACTAAAAGCCGCCGAGGCGCTCGAATGCCCGCCAAAGTGGAGAAAAGTGATGCGGGCCGCGGCCGCCACGCTATTTGACGACCAAAACGACGAGGAAGACACCGACGACTCGGATTCTTAGAGGTTTTTCCGAAAAAACGCCGCGAAATTGAAGACCAATGCTGAAAACGCCGATATCCCTGTTGCTCTATCCGCTCCGGCAGGGTAGAGTTCGACCAACACACCCGTCGCACCACTCCCTTCTTCGGAAGGTGACGTGCATCAAGGACGGGTTTTTTTATGCGCCGACCCCGCCTCTCGGGTCGTATTTCCGTCGGTTGGTCGGGGTGGGCCGATGAGGCAATCCCTCCCTCCCTACGACAAGCCCTGGCTGTCGCATGCCGACCAGCTGAAACAGCTGATGGACCGCGGATTGGTCGTGACTGACCGCCGTTCCGCCGAGGCATTTTTTGCGCACGTCAACTACTACCGATTCAGCGGGTATTGCCTCGCCTTCGAGAACAAGCGACACGCGTTCACGGCTGGCTGCACTTTCGAGGACGTCAGAGCGGCGTACGACTTCGACTTGAGACTCCGCGATATCGTGACCGATGCGCTTGAGATTCTGGAAGTGGATGTCCGCTCAACGATCGCCTATGAGTTCGGAAAGCGGTTCGGAGCATTCGGCCATGTTGAGCCTCGCAGCTTTTTCAGGGACTTCCGCCATGCCGAGTGGCTCGAAACAATCCAAAAGGAAGCGGTAAGGTCCACGGAAACCTTCGTCAAGCACTTCAAGGCTCACTATGCTGAGTTCCCTGATCTTCCGATCTGGATCGCTACGGAAACGATGTCGTTCGGCGCGGTTTCGAAAATGTACCACGGGATGGATGACCGGTTGAGAAAACCGATCGCCACTCGGTATGGGATGCAGCCGAATGTCCTGGCGTCGGTGTTGCACCATCTCGTCTACGTTCGCAACCTCTGCGCGCATCACTCGCGGCTGTGGGATCGAAAATGGGCAATCACTCCCCACCTGCCAAATGGTAAGGCTTGGGAAAAGCCTTTGCTTCCGAGGGGCGACCGACTGTATGCGTCGCTCTTGCTTCAACACCGTCTGTTGAACGGGTGCAGCGGGGTGCGCCAACAGGTGCAGGCTTGGCGCGATCAGGTGTTGGAGCAACTGAAACAGCCGCCGCCGGCGGACAACGCGTATTGGCGCATGGGCATGCCGGCAGATTGGCGCAAGCATCCGGCGTGGCACTGACGTTCGCGTAGCGACATCGGTTTGTGGATCGGTGCCCTCCAAGAGCTACTGACCGGCTTGGGATTTTTGTACCAGGCAATATGAGGGTTCAGGGTTGGGTCTGACCCAGGCAAACAGCCGCGTGTGCGGCAGGAGCCGAGGCCTTGGCCGAGGTGAATGCCGGAGACGAGCCCCCTTCGCCCTGATTTCCCCCCCCGCAGAGACCAGCATCGAGGGTAAGCCGCCGCTCAGAACAGCGGGAGGGCAGGATGGCCGATCTCCGTTTTTGGCTTTGCGGCGCGACTGAAGCCACACTCCACGAGCTGGTGTGCCGATCTGGCCGGTTGCCATCGTCTCACCAAGTATCGCTGGTTGGGGCCTGGGCGAGTCTGGCAACAACGACGTTCCGTTTTCCGCCCTGATAGGGCTGCTGCCGCTATGCGTCGTCTGCGACAGCGTCAAACTCGCTGTCCTGTTCCACCTCATCCGGATCACTGTCATCTCCGATGACGACGGGCTTGGCATCATCGCACGGCCGCAACGGAATCCAGTTCCGCAGTTCATCTGAAATCGCTTTGCATCGGGCCGCGAAGAATGCGTCGTAATCGTCGTCCCAAACGCCCGTCTTGAGGTCGATGAGATGCGATGTCATCGTGTCCGCGAGGTTCGGGTTGTGCTGGCGGAACTCGGACATGTAATCCGAGGGCTTGCGGGTCTTGATTTCCGCTTGTTCAAGAAGTCATCGACAATCGTGATGTTGGCGATGTGATTGATCCGTCGCGGCTCCACGCCGCGCCTGTTGAGCACCGCCTTCGGGAAGAAATGGTGGTAGTTCTTGCTATTCGCTTGCTTGAGCCAGTCGTTCGCTATGCGAACGATCCCGTCGTCGTCAAACGAGCGCGGCTGTTGGTACGAAAGCAGGCACAGGATTGCCTTCACGAAACTGCGGCTCGCTCGAAAGAACCCGAACCGGTCAATCGCGTCCGGGGACGTGTCGACGGCAAAAGCCGTGTCGTAGACCGGCTGCCTCCCTTCCGCGATCGCAATAACCTTTTTCGCATCTTGGGCAAGCTTGGTTTCGGTGGCCGACGTATATCGACCGGTCAGTGAGATTCGCCAGAACAACTCTCTCAGCAGCGGTATTTGCTCGCCAGATGGCTTATCAGGATGAGCGTCGAAGAAGACCGCGAAGGGAACGACGAGAGATGCGTACGGTAGAAGTTTGGACGCGGGCAGGCGATAGGCACCTCGAAAGTGTTCGCACGCGGCCTTCACCGACTCCTCGACCCGGGGCCAGACGCTCCGAAACTCGGCAGTGTCGAGTCGCAGGATGTCCTGCTTTCTTGCCTCACCGACGAGAAGAAGGCTGGCGATCTGCAACACCGCTGATTGGGGCAGCGTGTCGTAACCAATGGTCTCGAGCTCGCCCAGAAGCAATTGGTATCGGTCGGTGAGATCAAAGTGGTTCACATGGTCATACGTCTTGGCGACCATCACTTCGAAGACACTGAGCGGCTTTCCGGTCACGTTGATTCGGGTGAAGACTTCGGTGGCAACGTCGATCGGAGCGTCCTGGATCAGGATCACCGAGAACCGGTACTCTTTGACGCGCCGGCTGCATTCACGCAGGCGCTCACGCCGCTCGGGCGTAAGCCGCGCAAGAAAATCAAAGTCCTCGGCCAGGACATCGACAAGTCGGACATGGCGGCCCGGCTCGGCGTCGGGGGGCGTCGATGGAAGGACGACGACAGTGTCTGTGTCGGTGTCGGCGTCGAGGTCAACGCATATCTGCGCGAAATCATCCGTGCGGCCGTCGGAGCGTTCGAGCATCAGCCCCTTCACGGCGGCGTAAAGGCTCGTTAATCGCTGCTGCCCATCCAGAACCTGCTCCGCGTAATCGCCATGCGGTGTGGGCGGAAGCGAAACGCCACCAATATCTCGCACGGCCCTGAGTTGCTCTCTTGTCTTCCAGAGGATGAACGTCCCGATCGGATAGCCCTTGAGGATGCTATCAATCAACTTCGCAGACTTTTCCCGCGACCAGACGAACTCCCGCTGGAACTGCGGGATTTTCATGGTCCCAAGTTCGATGCCGTTGATGACCTGCGTGTAGGAGCGACTCTGTGGGTCTGGCTGGTGCATGTGTTGAACGGCTCCGAGACAAATGCTACTCGCGGCGGCGTCGCGTTATGAATCCCACAGGGACACCCAGCGCCGGGACTCGACGCGTTCAACAAACCTGCACTGGGACGGCGAGGGTAGGAACGCCAAAATCGTTGTCCCAGCCTCGCGGGGATCCTGATTGTGAGGGGAGAGCCCCTACGCCGTAGCGGCATCGTAGTCTCGGTCACGGCAAAAGCCTACGATGCCGGCGATTGACCGATTGCAGGGGTTAAACCCGAGTTTGGGACTGACCCCGGAAGAACGGCGGACTCCGCGATCGCGTACTTTTGGGCCGCCGTCGGCGGGGTCCACCGCTTCACGATGTACGCCAGAAGCGAGCGCGACAGAAGTGGGCCTGTTCCTGCGCCGCTCTGATTCTGGACGGGCTTTGCGTTCGGAGTGTCCTGTAAAACTTCGACTCCCGCCGCCTCCATCCTTCGCGAGCCAGCGCCGGCAACGGTGCTGGCTCGCGTCGTTTCCAGACGGCTTGGTTCGGAACCTCAAGCGATCGCCACGGCCGGACGGAGCCCGTCACCCCCGTCCCCCTTCGCAGCAGGTCTCGCAGATCCGGTGGCACTGCTCACAGTGGAACTTCGCCCGGATCTCGATCAGCCGCCCGCCACATACCGGACAGGCCGGGCGCGATTCACAGGGGGGCGTCGCACCGGCATCATCCTCGGGGTCGGTGGAGTCCATGGGAATCTTCCGGGAGGAATCGTCCGACGTGGGGGGCGCGATCGGGCGGGAATGGATTGGGCGAATGATCATCTATCATGCCCCGACGGCAACCGCCGCGGCAACGCCGCGAGCCGCCTGGAGGAGTTCTCCCCGGCGGCCACCGTGCAACGGCCGATCCACGCTCACGGCCGCGTGGCAATCGAACACTGATCATCGAAAACTGACCGTCGAACAAAGCCCCCCAGAGGTGTCCGCCATGATCCAGAGAGTCGGTCGATGCCTTGCGGCCGCAATCTTGGCGATCTCCGCGGGGGTGGGATCGGCTGCGGACGAGCCGACCTCCGCGGCAGGTCGCGTCAATGTCCTGCTGGTGTGTGTCGACGACCTCAAGCCGGCGATCGGCTGCTACGGCGACGCCCTTGCCAAGACTCCCAACATCGACCGACTCGCCACCCGCGGTGTCCGCTTCGAACGGGCGTACTGCAATCAGGCCGTCTGCTCGCCGTCGCGAAACTCGCTGCTGACGGGATTCCGCCCCCAGTCGCTCGGGATCTACGACCTCGCGACAAACTTCCGTCGCGCCGTGCCCACGGTCCGCACGCTTCCCCAACTCTTCCGTGACGGGGGCTTTCACGCGTCGGCGCTCGGCAAGATCTTCCATGTCGGCCACGGCAATCACGACGACGAGGCCAGCTGGGACGAGCCGCTCTTCCGGGGCAAGACGGTGCAATACCAGCTCCCCGAGAACCGGGGGCCGAGCCGCGAGGAAGCCCGCTTCGAGGGACTCTCTCCCGAGAAACTCCCGCGCGGCAGTGCCACCGAGAGCGCAAGAGTCGACGACGAAGCCTACGACGACGGCAGGATCGCCGCCGAGGCCGTGAGGCGAATCCGGGCGGCGGCGGCCACGCCCGGAAAGCCGTTCTTCCTCGCGGTGGGGTTCCTCCGCCCGCATCTCCCGTTCGTCGCCCCGAAGCGGTACTGGGTCCTCCACGACCCCGACGCGCTGCCGCGACCGGAGACGACCGTGGCCCCGATCGGTGCGCCCCCATACGCGTCCTCCGACTGGGGTGAACTTCGTCAATACAAGGATGCCCCCGACAAGGGGCCCGTCGACGAGGCTCTGGCGCGGCGTCTCGTCCATGGCTATTACGCCGCCGCGAGCTTCATGGATGCGCAGGTGGGCAAACTCCTCGACGCCCTCGATGACACCGGCCTCGCCGATGACACGATCGTGGTTCTGTGGGGCGATCACGGCTGGCATCTCGGCGACCACGGTCTGTGGTGCAAGCACACCAACTACGAGCAGGCGACCCGGATCCCGCTGATCGTTTCCGCCCCCGGCATGCGCCGGGGCGAGGCGACCGCGGCGCTCGTAGAGAGCGTCGACGTCCTCCCCACACTTCTCGATCTCACCGGCCTGCCAGCCGTCGCCGGACGCGACGGCCAAAGCTTCGCCCGCTCCCTCGCCGATCCCTCGGCGCCGGCTCGCGATCACTGCATCCAGGTCTATCCGCGCGGAAAACGACTCGGTCGCGGGATTCGCACCGCTGACCTGCGGCTGTGCGAGTGGAGAGAGTTTGGGGCCGCCCCCGACCAGGCCGAGGTCGAGCTTTACGACATGACACACGATCCCGGGGAGACAAGAAACGTCGCCACGGAGCGCCCGGAGGACGTCGCCCGACTGCGGGCCCTCCTTGCCGAGCACCCCGAGCCGCGTCCGCCGCTGGTCGGGCCGGCGGCGGATCGCTCCCCGAAGCGGCTGTTGCGCGGCGCCGCTCGGTAGCGGTTCCCGGACGCTGTAGCCTCTGCCGCAGGGCCCGCTGGGGCTCTCCTACTCGAGCACGATCGCCACCGGCATCGAGTCGCCGAAGGTCTCGAAGTCGCGGAAGCTCCACACGACCTTTTTCTCCGGCGTGACCTCGATGATCTGCGGGTTCTCGGGGCCCGCGTGGCAATTCACGAACCGGGTGTTGCCGTTCGGGAGCCGCCACACCTGGGTTACCCAGGCCAGCGTGATCCCGGGGAGATCGTTCTGGTCGAGCCGCCAGACGATCTCCTTCGCCGGCGTGACTTCAAGCACCGCATGGCCATTGCCCGTGCCGATGAGCGTGTTGCCGTTGGCGAGCCGCACGGCCGAATAAAGTTGATCGCCGAAGGCTTCGGGGCCATGCCCCGGCTTCGGCTCCTTCCCGAACAGCGGGACGTCGTACTCCCACACCACCTTCCCGTCGCGATCGTATTCGCGGACGACTCCATCGCGCTCGTGGGCCACGAGGATCGTTCCGGCGGCGGTGCTTCTGGCGTTGCGCGTATCGGAATGGACGGCCGGGTTGTTGACGACCAGCTTGGTCGACTTCCGCACCTTCCCCTCGCGTGTCACTTCGACGATCCGCGCCGGCCCCGATTCGACGACCATCGTCGCGCCGTCGGGGAGTCGCTCGAAGGCATGGACCTCGACCGGCTTGCCGGCGTTGTCGCCCCCCGCGGCGTCGTATTCCCACACCGGCTTGCCGTCACGATCGAGCTCGAGGACCCGCGTCCAGCCGTCCTGGATGAGGAGGTGGCCATCGGGCAGGAGGTGGAGATCGTGGATCGCGCCGTTGGCCCGCTTCCATTCCACCTTCCCGTCAGGGGCGATGGACGCGAGCGTTCGCCGCGAGTCGTCGGCGGCGATCACGCGCCGCGGCGTGCCGGTCTGCTCGGCGACCGTCGTGCCGCACAAGCCCGCCGCCAGCGAGAGCATGAGGAGGACCGCGCGGGCCACGGCCGCGGGAGACCAGCCCGCCTGCGGCTCAGCGTGAACGCTCGGAGCCTGCCCGGCGGCAGCGGCGAGCACCTCATCCCGCGCAAGCGTCACGCTCGGCCCAGGGACATGGTCAATCGCCAGAGAGAACGTGATCTCCCCGCGGGGAGGAAGCGTCACCACCCGGCCCTGCGATCGGTGACTACATCGGCCTGAGTGAAGTGCGTTTCGTGGGAACGGCCGTCCCCGAGCCCTCCACCTGCGCCATGGCTCTCGCCGGTCTGGCCTGCGGCGGCTACTCGCTCTTTTGCCGTCGCAAGCGGGCCTGACGCAACCCAGCCAGTGACTTCTCGATCTCATCGGTGAGCAAGGCACGCGGAGCCATCGCGTCGGCCACTTTCAGCGTCGCACGGAATTGGACTCGCTCTGTCCCGTCAACTGCACTCGACGCCCAAACGAGCGGCGATCCGTCGCAGGCGGGAATCCCGCGTCCACACCACGTGGCCTTCGGCAACAGCTGCATACAGAAGGTGAGCATCGATCAGCCCGATGCCACCGCCGTGAAGGCGCTGCTTGTCGATGAAGGCGAGAATTTCTTCATGCGTGGCCTGGCCGGTCCGAGGCAGAGCGGCGAGGAGTTCCAAGATCTCATGCCGCCTGGAAAGGGATCCGCAGGCGAGTTCACCGATCACGAACGGATGGCACACCACGTCGCCGGCTTCCAGCCGGACCGCCAGTTGGCGGTCACTCTGCCGCAGATGGTCGATCCAGATCGATGTATCGACGAGGATCATTTCGGCTTTCTTCAGCCCGGCCTGCGCCGCGGAGCCACACGAGCCCTGCGGTCGGAGCCACCAAGCACGGCGAGCTTTTTCGCGGCCTCGCGGGCGATCAGCGCCTCGAGGCCCATCCGGACAAGCTCGGTTTTCTTGCGTATGCCCGTGAGACGAGAAGCCGTGGAGATCGCCTTGTCATCGATGTCAAGAGTGGTCCGCATGCATCAATTTTTGCTAAATCATATGCATCCGTCAAGTGACGCCGTGTGGACGATCGGAGGAAGACTGCCGAGAAAGCACAAGGGTGGCTGTCACCTTGTGGTCGAGCATCGCTCCGAGGGGCCTGCTGGCGGGGGGCGGCATCCCGCAAGTAGTGTACGGGCGATCACTACCCCCGTCCACTCGCCGCTCTGCCCATGGTCGCTGCACTCTGCGGATTTCCCGCGCGGCCCCGCCT
>Ga0247840_10009184_pt1 | contig 12892 bp, 14 predicted proteins | sample LaCruzMarch2015__FD_192404 | JGI IMG/M metagenome (GOLD analysis project Ga0247840, IMG submission 192404) | Freshwater microbial communities from meromictic Lake La Cruz, Castile-La Mancha, Spain - LaCruzMarch2015_17m | ecosystem: Environmental > Aquatic > Freshwater > Lake | place: Spain...
GTCCATTCTACGGTCAATTTGGTGGAAGATGCAGGAGAGAGTTGGGACAACGAGCTTATCTCCCTTCTTTAACAGTTGTCCCTGTTCAAAGACCTGAAAACGACTGTTCTTGAAAGCGTCGGTTTTGCAGCTCCTTTCTTGTTCCTGCAGCATTGTCGATTACCTCGTCTCTGGTCTCTGCGGATAGGACTACTGAGAGTGTGAAGTGGCCGTAGCGCACAGAACCGGAGGCAGCCTCAGCTTGAGCTTCAAGTGAGTCGCTCATCATGAAGTCTGCGTGCTGGTCTATGTGGCCACTCTCGTCCCACTTGAGGGAGCGTGCAAACATGTCGCTAAGGCGCATACGTTTTTGCTCCCAATAGGCTCTCTTGCGGTCGATCTTCTTCTCGGAGGTATAAGGATCGCAGAAAATATACCTGGATGCTTCCTGGCATATCGTCACTGCGGAGACTCATTTGGGCATAGCATATGTGCGCTGTGGAGGTATGGCTCGATTCCTATGTCTAGTCTGTGCCGGAGAGCCTATTAGAGGAGTTCCTGATTTGACTAAGATTGAACCTACTCAAAAGACCGTTGTTTTTGGTTCGGAGCGTAACTGCGAAGATCTGTCGCCTGGGCAGCTTTATGAGTTTGGTTTATACAGCGAGGGTGGCTACGGTTGGCTTCGCTTGCCTGACAAAATCAGAGATGAGCATGGAAATGTAGAATCTCTCGGTTACCAAAGCACTCTTCCAGCTCATGCCTCGTGTTGGATGTCGAGCGATGGCTATCTACACTACAAATTTCCACTTCCCTCTGGCAGTATTTCCACAACCGTTGCAGGGGCAACCGTTGAAGGAGGGCCTTTTATCGACCCATATATCAGCGTTGTCCTCAGTGGAGGTGGCAGTCAGGACACCACAGAGAAAGTGGGCCCAAATGGAGGTAGCCCTGACCAAGCTACGCAAGAACAGGCATCCGTGCCGCCCGAGCCCAGTGAGCCGGTAACTATGGTGGACGCAGCTGGAATATGTGATCAGACAATGTTGCCCGACACCATCTTTGTTAGTAAGCCAACGACGGGTTTAGATATCCCACAGACTATCCGTCCTGTTGAGCAGGTCGGCCCAGGTAACTCACGATTTTTTGGTATCGTTATAAACGACGCGCATTTCGTCTCTCTTCCTGAGGGCATGAGGTGGGCAACAGAGAAAAAGAAAGAGGGGCTTCATATTACAGGGGTTTCTTGGAAACAAGAATCCGATTCACAGGGCGTTCTCTGGGTAGGGCGTCCCATCCAGGATTCAGATTTCACTCTCAACTTGCTAGATGTCGTAGTGGGCAGCGATGGCAAGATATCGATGACGCAGTACCGGGTTAGTTCTGATAAGTCTCCTCAGATTGTCGGTGATAATAGCAAACCTAACATAGGAGATTTGGATACTCACCAAGTGGGGATGATTGCCGATCAAGTCAGGACTGCTGTTGCCGGGCAATCTGAAACAGTATCTCCATATCCAGTTAGACAAGAGGATCGATACTGGAGACCTCTATTCAATGATGAAAAGCCCGTCCCCGACTATCCGTTTGCCGGAACGCCACCAAGGATTAGCCCCGTGTGCCGAGCCTCGATATTGAGACGTATGCGAGAACAAGCAATTGAAGTTGCGAATGTTGCAGCCTGGAGAACATACGATCAGCCGACAGAGGAGACTTCGGAATAAGTCTGAGCACTTCTTTTCTCACCACCAGGGACTCAGCCCGCCTGTCGCTGGCCAATTACTCGATCTGGCCGCAGTCTCATCGAGACTTGTGTAAAGTGAGATAGAAGTTCTCTTGTGTAGGCGTTGATGGACACTACGTTTGGAGCGTTGCAGTGAAGCTCCTTGGTGTCCTCTATAATCACAAATCTTTCCCCGTAAGCGCTTTGTGTCTGTGCAAGCTCAATGAAGGTTTTAGCGAGCGTGGTTTTTCCAGAGCAGGTGCCTCCGGAGATGAGAATGTTTTTTCGAGAAGGATCGGCCTGCACCGTTCTCCAATTGGGCTGAGAGAGGTTTCCTGAATCCGTTGGAATGTAGACTCCGGGGAGGTCTTCCATGGAGATGTCATCTGGAAATCTCAGGTAGATATGTCGGCTGTCGTCAAAGACTAGGTCTGGTTTCCAAGAGGGATCGTCGGGAGCGTCTATGTCCCAGGCAAAGCTGATAGACTGTACAGGAATGCTCTGGGTGGGAGATGTGTTTTCGAAAGCTTGAGTAGATTTCCTGCTGGTTCGATCTTGGCCTGAGACTCTCGACTTTTCTCTCGCCTGATATTCTGTCAAGCGCTCTCTGGGGTAATAAAAGCGAGCGCTTCTTACATATTCCACGCTTGTGGTGGAGAGTAGTTCGAGGTGGTAGGTGCGCCGGTCAGTGCCGATGATTGCATTGGTTCTTGCGTTGGGATCTCTTGGCCCAATGGTGATGTGGGATACCGGTTGAGTATGCTGATTGCTGTCCCAAACCAGGTAATCCCACATGGTTTCGTCGCCGATAATTACGGCTGTGACCTTTTCGCCCGCCTGTAGCTGAACATCGCAGCCGTAGTTGGGTCTGCAGTTTAGGATTGGCTGGACTTCTCCGTATGGGTATTCGACAAAGCCGGCACGTTTGATGACGGGAGCCTTACCAGTCTCTAAGAAGCTCTTCATGGCAGACTTAAGCTCAGGAGAGTTGTCGTATAGGAGAGAGTCTTCACTAATGGGAATTGTTGGTTCTTCAGAGAAAGCTGGTGCTCTGGACTCCAATGCCGGTGCGTTGACCGGCACCAAGGCGACGGGGTTTCTGACTGCGTGGCATCCCGAAGAAAATATGACTATTGCTGCAAGTGTTCTTAGCTTTTTCATGGTCTACTCCTTTGCCCAGGTGATCTGCTCGATTTTTAGAGCTAGTGGGTTTGTGTCTCTCTCGTTTGGATCCTGGCCGGCTGGTTTATCCAGGTGGTAGGTGAATTCCCCCCAGAACATGTCTTGGGAGAGGATTTGGCCGCTGAGTGCTCTGGTTACTTCCTGCCATCTGGCGCGGAAGGTGAATTCGGAAACTCGGATTACCGAAATGTTTTCGATAAAGACAGAAAGTTGCTTGGCTCTCTCGAAGGGCTTTTGAGCTTGCTGGTAGTAGTCGTTTAAGAAGTTAAAGGCTGCGCTTGGCTTCTTTACGAGTGTGTAGGCTCGTTTGATGCTTGCCTCTAGGGCAAAGGTGTCAATTGAGATATACCCATCGCGAATGAGAATTCCCAAATGTTAGATGACCTGCGAGAACGTGGATCGTTGTTAAAGTTGAAGCGGCCTGGTCGGCCGCAAGTTTTATGCGATGGGTATATGTTGTTGTTGGCTTGGCCTTACGGCCAAGCGATATACTGCTCGCAGAAATTGTGAAGATTAGGGAAATCTCATGCGCGAGCAGTATAGAGCGTGATGCCCGAATGAAGTCCTTCAGGTGATACTGAACATAGGTCTCTTGATTGACCGGAACACCTTCGCCGATAGGAACAGTGTAGCCCCACTTGTCGACGGCAATTACAAAGGGCGTTTCCTTTCGCATTTGCGACATGCCGACAAGTCCTGCAGCGAGAGCCGTATTGGCCAGGAGAGCCAATATGGCGATGGTTCTCCAGAGCTTGCCGGCAGAGAGAATCAGCAGCTGACGGTCTTGTCTCTCCTGTCTCGCTGCAAAGTAGGAAGAGTGTGACACCGGCTCAAGGTACGGATTTTGGGATCTGATTCGCCTAAGGTTTGACATGGCTTGAGGCTCTCCTTACTCAGAGACTTTTCGCTCTTGAATCCAAAGCTCCAGCTCTTTTTCCAGAAAGCCGACCTTGCGAGTCGAAATGCTTCGAGCCTTTGGAAACATGCCGAGCTTCATTTGCCTGTAAAGTGTGCTGCGAGAGAGCCCCGTCAATTGCTGCACTTCCCTGAAGCTAAGAAAGCGGCGAACGTGTTGCTCACGGTCTTCGTTTTTCATTTCAAATTCCTCCAATAAGTGAGTTACCTGACCAGCGATTGCTGCCTCTATAATGGCAATGGGTGTGCCAGTTGTTGGCGTAGAAAAATATGTTGAGGTTGTCGGGGGTTATATGCCTGCGTAGAGGGTGAAATGGGGCGAAATGCAACAGGTGCGGGTGGGGTGAAATGCCACAATAACCGGGTGAAGTAGAGCGGGGAATAGCGACGTATTGCGATGCTGCTCGTTGCGTAGGTGGCAGGGCTTCATTTGAAAGCTTACAGGAGAAAGATGGTCATGGCGCTGATATTGGATCAGGTCAGAACAATCTTTAGTCGTCCAAAATACCTGGTGCATTCTTGGGGCCTATGCCAAGAATTGATTTCCCCAGTTTGTCATGTGTTAGTGAGGGAACTCGCCACCTGACTATAATAGTGTTGACCGCCGTAACGTTACGGGTTACGATATGATATTATCATTTAAGCATAAAGGTCTGGAGAAGTTCTTTCACTCCGGCATTAAGTCGGGTATTCGTCCAGAGCACGCCCAACGTTTAAGGCTCATCCTGGCTAGACTGAACGTTAGTGCTGAAGCTCGGGACATGGCACTTCCAGGTCTTCGTCTTCACGAACTCAAAGGTAAGTTAAAGGGGTTTTGGGCGGTAGATGTAAGTGGTAATTGGCGAGTTTGGTTTCGGTTCCAAGGTAAGGATGTAGTTGATGTTGATTATGATGATTATCACTAAATGAGGTAGAGAAATGGAAATGCATAATCCACCACATCCTGGAGAGATCATTCGCGAGTTGTGTCTTGTTCCACTTGGCTTAACGGTGACCGATGCCGCAAAGGCCCTTGGAGTATCTCGTAAGAGTTTTTCAGAGCTGCTTAATGGGCGCTCTGGTGTCAGTCCTGAAATGGCACTCAGGTTAGCCAAGGCATTTGATACCACCGCTGAGAGCTGGCTATCACAGCAGATGCAATTCGATCTCTGGCAGGCACGGCAAAAACATAAGACTTTAAAGGTCGAACGGCTTGCAGCGTGAAAGAATACTGTCCCGTTTTTCGGGGTCAGATCGGCCTGATGGAGATAACTCCATCAACGGAGAGGGGGATGCCCCCAAATCACGTTTGATTGTACCCATCGCAAATGAAAATTACGGTTTTGCGAATACTGAGGAAGTATCGAACTTTGATTGAAAGTGGAAGCGGCCTGATCGGCCGCGCTCAATATTAGATGGGTATACGTTGTTATTGGCTCGGCCTACGGCCGAGCGATATATACCCATCACGAATGAGAATTCCCGAATTTCTGAAAACATCTCGAGGCCATCTTTGAAAGTTACTCAGTCGGCCAATCCTCGCAATACTTCAGTATTGCTTGCGGTTTGCCTCAATCGCAACTTCCAAATATGACCTCGATCTGCTTCCACAAATTCGGGAATTCTCATTCGCGATGGGTATACTGCTCGCAGGTGATGCGCATATCCCGAAATTTTGATGTGCGAGCAGTATAGATCCACCCACTCACGACTACAGAAAATATATAACGTTGGGTTTCGTAGGTGCCAAAATGACCCGGTAGGTGCCACCTAATCCAATGCAAAATGGCACCTATCTGGCACCTATTTTTGACTCTTGGGAGTTGATTACTTTGGTGTGTTGAAATTCTCTAATGATTCTAATGCCCTGGGAGCGACTTGAACGCTCACGCCGTTTCCAGCACATGGCCCTCAACCATGCTTGTCTACCTATTCCAACACCAGGGCTCAACTCAAAAGGCGCCGGATGATAACAATAAACAATTCTTATTACAACGTCAGATATGGGTGAAGCATTATGTGAATATCGAGGACTAGAGGATCTAGCCTTTTCACCGTTGAGGACGTGAAATTCAATCTAGTCAAAGGTGAGTTAACATGTTAGAGCCTTCCCATTCTGGATCGGTTAAGAAGTGCTATTTCTTAGCATGTAAATAAAACAGTTATGCTAATACGGAGTGAAGAAAATGATAGGCGTATTTAAAAAAGTTAGGCCCCTTAGTTGCTTGCTAGCAGCGCCTCTGCTGCTGCTAGGGCTATCTACGGTCGCTTTAGCTGCCCCTGGAGATTACGACGGGGACGGGAAGTCAGATCTTTCTGTTGGCTTAGTTAGTAAAAACACTAGCTCGAACACGGGAACAACAGCATGGCTAACACGTAATAGCAGTGGAGCCCCAAGCTCGTTTTGGACTTGGCAGCACCCTGCGGATGCATTTGTTGCAGGACGATTCTTTTTGGATAACCAAAAGTATTATCCTGGGATCATCTGGGTGAGGAGTTCCTCTTCTCCTTTGGAGTGGTACATTAAGAATCCATCCAACCAAGAAGTTGCAGTTCTCTATGGTCTGCCAGGCGATATTATTCCGAACCTCGGGGATTTTGACGGAGATGGCAGGGATGACCTAACTGTAATTCGCGATATCAACGGTTACTTGCACTGGCTCATCGCTTTAACTTCAGGTGGTGTTGTGGATTATCTCTTCGGTGTAACAGGGGATAAGCCTTTTGCTTCCGATGTGGATGGTGATGGAAAAGCTGAACTGGTTGTGCTTCGAAGCGGATACAATTGGTACGTTAGGAAGATAGGTGAAAATACTTTTACAACTGTTCAGTGGGGTCTCAACGGAGATGTCCCTCTAGCGCCTCAAGACTTGGATGGTGACCATTTGCCAGACTACATAATCGCGCGTCGGACCGGATCCATGCAAAATGGTTACATCCGCTATGGCAATGGGCAAACAGCAATCGTCCAGCTTGGTTTCGACTCATCGATCCCACAGATTGGAAAATTCGGCACATCTCTCGGTTTTGCATGGACACAGCGTGATACTGGCTGGAACGCTATCAGGACTGCCACGGGAGATCTGGATCTGTTCAAGTTTGGTATTCCGACGAACGCCATCATTCGAGCAGATGGCACTGTCGTTCAACCATCTGAGAGCGGTGTATTCCCTGCAGCGACTACACCTGTAGATCCTGTGGATCCTGTGGATCCAACGCCTGGAGGTCAGTGCTCGAATGTCGTGTCTATCGGTCAAATACCGGGTGGAGGCGTTCTTTATAAGCCTTCAAATTTACACGGTGGTCGTGGGCCTTCGTTCCTGGTGCAAAATGTTAGGCAGAGAACACACAAGTCTGTTCTCCAGATCCGCAATGTTAATTGTGAACTGATTGCCAAAATTGGTCTGTATGCAACCGATCAACCATATGGGTCTCGTTATTACATGAGGAGTGGTGGAACAGGCCAAGATGCCGGTGAGCTAAGGCGCCTCGCCAATCGTGCTGGTAGCAACAATATCCTGATTGAGGGTGTAAACGGCACTTGGATCAGGGTTCAAAATCCTGAAAATCGCGAAGGCAGTGTTAGCAAGTAAAGTGGTTGCTTTGTTGAGAGCCTCCTGTTGAGCATATCGGCAGGAGGCAATCTGCTTATCCTCAAAAGAGCACGGCACACGGGCTTGTTTATAGCCTGGGCCTGGAAATAGGGGAGTAGAGGCTGATATCGCCTCTACCTCTGGCAGTGAGAGGCAAAACGAGAGTGGGGTTGATGTGGTCAGTTTCGTCGCATCAACCCCATAACCGTTTCTTGCTGCTTGAGATCACGACAGGGGAGTCAAGAAAAGTGCGCCCACCAGGGCTTGAACCTGGAACCTACGGATTAGAAGTCCGTTGCTCTATCCAGTTGAGCTATGAGCGCGTAAATTCCAGAATGGGAAAGGCCCGCACATTCAGCGAATCTCTGAAGAGGTTCCCTGCTTACCTCATGCGAATTAATTTCTCAAGAGCAATTGTGACATTGACTCAATTCCTGTCTGCATTAGGAGCAATACCCAGATGATCGATTCGCCAGCTTGGCAAAATGTGAAGAACGCATTGAATAAGCAAGACTACTGCTGGCTTGTCACTGGCGCTGCTGGATTTATAGGCTCGCATCTAGTCGAAAAGCTTCTAAAGCTCGGCCAGAGAGTTGTAGGTGTAGATAATTTCTCAACTGGTCATGTGGCCAACTTAGATGAAGTAAAGTCTACTGTAGGTAGTAGCTGGAAAAATTTCAGGTTAATAGAGGGAGACCTGTCTTTTATCGAAGTTTCTACGGAGGCAGTTCGTGGAGTAGATTTCGTGCTTCATCAAGCGGCTCTTGGATCTGTGCCGCGCTCAATTGCCGATCCACTGCCGACTCATCAGGCCAACGTAAATGGGATGCTCAACATGCTTATTGCATCTGAGAATGCAAAGGCCCGGCGCTTCGTTTATGCCTCATCGAGTTCTGTATACGGAGATGAGGCGAGCCTGCCTAAAAAAGAGGTTCTCATAGGCAAGCCGTTATCTCCCTACGCAGCGAGTAAACAGATCAATGAAATCTACGCTCATGTTTTTTCATCATGCTACAAGTTGGAGACAATAGGCTTGCGCTATTTCAATGTCTTTGGTCCAAGGCAGGATCCTGATGGCCCCTATGCTGCCGTGATTCCCAAATGGCTATCAGCGATGATCTCCGAAACTCCATGCACCATTTATGGGAGTGGGGGGATATCTAGGGATTTTTGCTATGTGGATAATGTTGTACAGGCTAATATTCTAGGGGCGCTTACCCAATCCCCTGAGTCGATCAATCGCGTATACAATGTGGCTTTTGGCAAAGAAACTACACTCGCCGATCTTCACTCTATGCTGGTAGGGGAGTTGAGCAAACACAAGGGCCATACGCCAATCCATAGCGAGCCTACTTACGGCCATCCAAGGCCTGGAGATATAGAGCATTCACTTGCAGATATATCCTTGGCGCAAAAGCTCCTAGGTTACCAACCCACACACTCACTAGCTCAGGGCATGATGGAGTATGTCGGATGGTATACCCATCACGAATGAGAATTCCCGTTTTCTGAAAGCATCTTGTGGCCATCTTTGGAAGTTATTCAATCAGCCCGTTATTAAAATATTGGGGGCTCGCGATACTTTGCGTATCGCTTGCGGTTTGCCTCAATCGTAACTTCCAAATATGACCCCAAGCTGCTTCCAGAAATTCGGGAATTCCCATTCGCGATGGGTATAAGTGCATTCCACATGATCTCCAGCACGGAATCCACTCTCACCTGCAAAATCCGACTAGGCTGCTATCTGCGCTGGGTTTTGCAGTTAAGTATCTCCCTGTGCCTCCACACTCAGCGCGTGATCTTGATCATGCCGTCTACAACTCACTCAGTGCTAGTCTTACAAATATACCCATCGTTTTCTCTGGAAGCAGATTGGGGTCATATTTGGAAGTTGCGATTGAGCCAACCCACAGCAATACGCAAAGTGTTGCGAGGATTGGCGATTGAGTAACTTTCAAATATGGCCCCAAGATGTTTTCAGAAAGACGAAATTTTGAATTGTGATGGGTATAAGTAGTGGTGCATTCGATAAGAGTGTCCTCAGAACTTAAGTGTTGTAGTCAAAACAGAAGCTGGGACATCTTGTGGGGATCATAGAGCTTTGGCATCCATGAGGTTTTTCCGCGCATATCGAAGGGGATTTATATGAGTTACTCAAGAGGACTTGTGTTGAGTTCGCTTGTGCTTTGTTTTTTATGCTCTGGCTGTAAGAGCCCAGATCAGAACCTCGAAGCAGAGAAACTGAAGGCAGGGACAAATATCAGGGAGGCACAAGAGAACGTGGCCAAGGTGAGAGAAGATGCAGTGACGACGATCAAGGAGTCTCAGGGGCAGGCCGTCGACGAAGCCAAGATTGAAGCGACAAAGGCAATCGCCGAGGCAAAGAGGCAGGTGGATTATGAGAAGGTGGATGCGACTGCGGATATAACCTCAGCAGAGCAAAAGGCTAAGGTTGAGCCCTATCCGCAGGTCCCGTAAGAAAAATCGGCACTTTCGGAGCGAGCGATGGTTTAACGTTGAAAGGGTGCTGTGTTTGGCAACGAACAAGAGCAACAGCAACAGGAGGTTGCAATGATGAATAGATGTGGGGTGTTTATAGCTCTAATCGCGATAACGATGCTGTCAGGGTGTTCGACTTGGAACAAGTTCAATGACACCGAGAAAGGAGCAGTGATCGGGGGTGGTAGTGGTGCTGTCGTAGGGAACGTTATTTCGCCCGGTATAGGAGGCACTGTCGTCGGTGGTGCCGTTGGTGCCTTGGGCGGAGGTTTGATCGGAAATGAAGTAGAGAAAGATAAAAACAGAGGAGACTGAAAATGAAAAAATATGTGATGTTTGCAGCGGCTATTGCTTTGCTTGGGCTTTACGGGTGCACAGAAAAAGGACCTTCGCAGAAGGCAGGTGAAAGAGTGGATGAGATAGTTGATAACGTCCAAAAAGGAGATGCCCCGCTGAAGGAGAAAGGGGCAGTAGAGAAGATGGGAACCTCAATCGATGGTGTTATCCAAGGTAAGGACAAATGAGCTGGAGTCTTAATTCGTAGGACTTTGTCGCCTCTGGTTGAATTGCTATTTCTTAACGAACAGCAATCTGCCAGAGGTCGGTTCCCCTATCTGCCGATTATTTGTAACCGTTTGCGGCCCTCGGTAAGTTGGGGCCGCAAACGGTTACAAATTTGCACTCACCGATTTAGGTGAGGAGACCTAATTCACAAGCACAGGCCCAGAGATCCCGACCTTGACGGGCAACTCGCCTATTGTCTTATCGCTATAAAAACGCAGGTTGATTTTCTCTCCCTTTATCAGACGGCCAGAGAATTTTTGCACAATTTTTGAGATCTTGTCGGGGTCGCTCTCTGTGTAGCTAATGACATCTGAGTCTCCCTTGAAGTAGAAGCGACCTATGGCTGCTCGACGCAGGTAAATTGAAAAGCTATGTATGACGGGGCTTCCCTGCTGGCTTCCGGAAGAGACGCGCAAGATTAGAGCGACGATTGGTCGTATCCCCTCTACGGGAGACTGAATGTTTTGTGCCGCAATTACGGACTCTCTTTGCCCAGGCGTAAGCGGCTGCTCATACAGACCGATAGAGATGCGATCTCCCGCTTCAGACAGGAGGGCAACAGAATCAGACAATAGCGCATCCACTCTGCTTACCATGACTCGGCCTATGGCGTTTTTGGGCAGTCTCTCCAAAAAGGGGATGTCTTGCATATGAACGACAGACGCAATAGGTATCTGCTTAAAGTCCACAAACAAATAGGCGCCACCTCTAAATTTCTTTTCGAAGAGCAGATCGACAGTCTCATCCGTAAATAATCCAGCGCGTAGTGAGAATTTATCTGGGGCTAGGGAACTGCTCCAGCTTTCTGTTTTTCCGGAGATGCTGTCCCTAATCGAGACTTCGTATTCCCCCAAAACCATTTCTTGGTCCTTGAGTATCTCTGGCTGAAATTTAAAGCGCAGTTGAGCAATACTATGCTTGTTGGAATCTTGAGGCTCGTCGATCTGTGCATCCTTCTCAACGTAGAGATAGACAGTCAACTCAGAAAGATCTGCTCTCCAATCTGATCGAGCGCTGCGTAGTGCCACTCTGGATCCATGCCACTCTACATAACCTATATGATCAGTTGGCCTTGTTGGAGCCACATCGGCAGGAGACTCTTCATCTACGGCATTTGAGCTAATAACCAATTTTGCGGAAACGTCTTGGCGAGCATACAAATAAGGAGGCACAAAGACGAGAGAGCCTCCAACTAAACCGAGGACTGTGCAAGCTATCAGGCGAGATTTTGAGTAGAGCGCAGAACGCACAACAAAAGTATCTGTGACGAGATCGTGTAGAGTTTGTCGGTCAGAGCGAAAGAGCACAATGAAGCTATAGATCGAAATCAAAACCAGGCAGTTGGCATACGCTGATAGAAACAATGTTGCACCTTGCTTGTCTACAGGGCCAACAAAATAAGACAGAGCTATGACAGCCAAAAGCAGAATTGTCGGTGCTCCCCTGACCACCAATCGTGCCAAACTTTGGAACTTGGTTATCGGATTGCTATCGGCATTGACAACCACAAGCCCCACCAGAGCTTGGCCAAGAGATGCCTTCCTGTCTGATGATTCTAGAAAGAGAAAATAGGCACAACCAGGCAAGAGGTTAATCAACGAATAGAAGCCAAAAATTACAACCCAGGGACATACAATAGTAGCTACGTTTATAGAGTGAAATTTGCCCGAGAATGTGCTCTCTATGAAATCAAAGAAAAAGGAAGGGCTTTGCCATAGAATGATTTTGCTCAATACGAGAACCGCTGCACCGAGTATAGACATGTCGATGGCATGCGCTGCAAAACGGGCCATAAAGCCCGCATCGCTTTTGCAGATTTTTGCCGGAGACTCCTGCTCAGGTGATTCTCCATTTGTCGATTCTTCTAGGCTCATCAAAGTTTTTGCCGATGTAATCGTTCACCACAAATTAAAGCTATGCGTATACCCATCACAATTCAAAATTTCGTCTTTCTGAAAACATCTCGAGGCCATCTTTGAAAGTTACTCAATCGCCAATCCTCGCAATACTTTGCGTATTGCTGTGGGTTGGCTCAATCACAACTTCCAAATATGACCCCAATCTGCTTCCAGAGAAAACGAAATTCCGAATTGCGATGGGTATAACCGTTGAGTCCATCAAGTTTCAAACACCCCGAAGGGGTGACAACAACTAACCGCTTCCAAGCGAGTCACCACTTCTCTTGGGATCTACATCAATGAGGCCCAAACTTACCGAGGACTTGAACTGTTACATAAAGCTGATGTTCGATCCTCTTATAATTCTTAGATGTCCGTGATCCATATTTCGCTTCTGTCATTTACAAGAATGATGACGCAACTTTATGATGACGCGATGGGTATATACCCATCACGAATGAGAATTCCCGTTTTCTGAAAGCATCTTGTGGCCATCTTTGAAAGTTATTCAATCGGCCAATCCTCGCAATACTCCAGTATTGCTTGCGGCTGGCCTCAAT
>Ga0247840_10009186_pt1 | contig 12886 bp, 9 predicted proteins | sample LaCruzMarch2015__FD_192404 | JGI IMG/M metagenome (GOLD analysis project Ga0247840, IMG submission 192404) | Freshwater microbial communities from meromictic Lake La Cruz, Castile-La Mancha, Spain - LaCruzMarch2015_17m | ecosystem: Environmental > Aquatic > Freshwater > Lake | place: Spain...
GGACAAGGCCCCAGCGCAGCATGTTGGTCACGCCGATTTTGAAGACGTGGAGCAGTGAAAAAAAGAAGGCAACGGCGGCGATGCTGTAGCCGAGGTAGGAGAAGAGGTTCTGGAACTGGTCGAGCAATCCGCCGCGCAGCTTACCGCGCACGGAACCGAAGGCGGAGAGGTCGGGCTGGAGGTTGCTCATGAAAGCGTGTTCCGAGCCCGAGGCGCCATCGAGGATGCTGAAAAGGGCGAGGCCGAAGGGGTTGCCGCAAACAAGGTAATTTCGAAGCAACCAGGGTGCGACGATGGCGGCATAGATGAAAAAGACGAGCAATCCGCTCACCGCATGCGGACGGAACCAGGCAAAGACGAAAATGAGAAAACCGAGGAAAATCCATGATGCGAGCGGTTGGGCCAGCGTCATCAGCGCGAAGAGGACGGCGACGATGGAGAGAAGCAGCAGCATGCGGCCGGTCCGTTGTTCCTCGCGCGCCTCCATCGCGCGGTGCACCATCCAGAGGGCCGCACTGAAGAAAAAGAGCATGAGCATCTGCGGGAGGCCGGAGAGGGAGAAGCGCCACAGGAGGTCGGTGAGGACAACGAGGCCGGACGTCATCCAGGCGATGCGCGCATCAAAGAGGCTGCGCACGAGAAAGAAGAGGATGAAGACCGAGGCGAGAAAGAGCATGATGCCGGCAGCGGCAATCACCGTGTCGCCGGTGTAGACCATTTGGGTCGGCTCCATAGGCCACCAACGTTTGATCGGGCGCAGGAGGGCGGCATTGAGCAGGGGATTCAAAGGGAAGTTGTAAATCTCGGGCATCGGATTCGGTGGCAGAGTGTCGCGCTGCTCGAGGAACTGCCACATGGCGAGAGGGCGCACGTTAAGCGTGGTGTAGCCGGCGCCGGCCGCAATCTGCCGCCCGATCTGAGCTTGGTCCATGGCCGTCTCGTTATTGAGTCCGCGGAAGTTGACCAAAAGGTAGGTCGTGGCCAGACCGGCGATCACCGCGAAGAAGAGGACACGAAGGATGAGACCCTTCAGGTTGCCGCTTTCGATGTCGTGAACGAATTCCTGAACTTGTCTGTCTTCTGCTGGGATCATGCGCGGAGGCGTCTGAAAGTTATTATAACGGGCGGGCGGGCGGGGCGTCGATGGAGAAGCGGGTTAGCGCCAGCGGGGGCGGTCGGCGAAGAAAATGGATTGGGCGTCGATGGGGAGGTTGACCGCGGAGCGCAGCATCCAATTGCTCAGGTCCTCCTGCTTGATTTCGCGCAGGACAAACCGGGCCCATTCGCGGTAGCGGCCATTGACGATGCCCTCGTAGGTGGCCTGGTCGCCGCTGAAGGGGGTGAGGTAAATGCCGACCAGTGGTGCTCGCAGGAGCCCCTCGCTGTGGATGATTTCGAATTGGCCGATGCTCTCGGGAAGAAGCAAGGAGGTGCGACCGGCATACCATGCGGTGGCCCACGGGATGTCAGCCGCGATGGCTTCGCCGGGTTGCACCCACTCGCTGAAGCGGGTGATGAGGGGTGGAAGATAGGGTGGCCAGTTGACCCGCTGCGGTTCGGACAGGATGGTTCCGAGCAAGGGGACCGCGGTGACGGCATAAATCGCGGCGAGGAAGCCGGCGCGCAGGAGCGGTTGCTCGAGGCCGAGGCGGCTGTAGAGGACGAGGAGAAAGGCCAGACCGTAGAAAATCATGACCGGCAGGAACAGGATGTGCAGTTGGTTTGCCGAGACGGCGCCGCCGGTGCCGAAGACGGCCATACCGGTCGCCGCACCGAGCCACATGAGCAGGACGGCCCAGCGGAATTGCGCGGGTTGCCAGCGGCGGAAGACGTGGAGCACCACGGCAAGGAAAAATGCGACGGCCACAATGTTGCCGCCAAGGTAGGTGAAGAGACGCGAAAGCTGCTCGATGGCTTGCGCGCCGGTATTGGTGAGAACGTGGCTGATGTTCAAACGCAGGACCGGTTCGAGGTCGGCCACCAGGGCGAGCGGATCGCCGCCGGGTTGGCGGTAGAGTTCGTAGAACGGCAGGCCGAACGGGTTGCGCAGCGCCCGCCAGTTGTGCCAGGCCCAGGGCAAGAGAGGCGCGGCGAAAACAACCGGGGCGGCCAGCGCAACGAGCCAGCGGGGCCGGATGACGGCCACGGCGAAAATCCAGAATCCGGCAAAGATCCAAATCCCGATGCCATGGCCGAGGGTGACGATGGCGAGGAGGAATGCGGCGAGCAAGGTGAGAAGGACGGACTTTATGCGTCGTTGCGCATGGCCGGCGTCCAGGGCCGCGGCCAGCGCGAGCATGGCGCCGGTGAAAAAGAACAGCATGGCCATTTGCGGCAGCCCGGAGAACGAGAAGCGCCACATGAGATCGGTGATGATGACCAATCCCACGCCGAGGAGGGCGAGGCGTGGATCGAAGAGACGGCGCGCGAGGAAGTAGGAGAGGAGCAGTGATCCGGCGAAGAAACCGAAGCCGGCGATGGTGATGGCGCGCTCGGCCGAGGAAATGGTTTGCCCGGGAATGAAGGTGGAGTTCATCCCGGTGGCGCGGAGCACGACGGCGTTGACGATGGGGCCGAGCGGCGCCTGGCTGGTTTCAGGCATCGGCACTTCGAGGCGGCCGGTGCGTGAGAGCGAAAGATGCATGGCGAGGGGCCGCGCGTAGAGCGTGGTGAAACCCTGGCGTGAGGCCAATTGCCGTCCGACCTGGGCCTGGTCCATGGCCTCGGGAACGGCAAAGCCGCTGAACTTGAAGGCGAACCACATCATGGCAAGCAAGCCGAGGATGGCGACAACGAGAAGACGCCGGATCCAGACCGCGACCCGGCCCTGCTCGAAAGCGTGGATAAACGACTGGAGGTTGGTCTCGAGGCCCATGCGATTTTAAGCGGCGTCCAATCCGGGATGTTCGCGCAGTTTGCGGTGCAGGGTGCGGCGGCTGATGCCGAGCTTTTCCGCGGCCAGCGTCCGGTTGCCTTTGCTCTCGGCCAGGGCGCGGCGGATGAGGGAGAGTTCGGTTTCCCCGAGATCGAGGGGCAGGGGGGCACCCGCACCGCCGGCCGCCGCGGTGGCCCGGACATTTGCCGGCAGGTCGCGCAGGGTGATTTTGGGGCCGCCGGCCATGACCACGCCGTGCTCGATGGCGGCCCGCAACTCACGCACATTGCCCGGCCATTTGCCGGCGATGAGCGCTTTCATCGCCTCGGGGGTCAGTTCACGGAACGGCTTGTCGTTCTCCTGGGACGACTCGCGTAGGAAATGCAGAGCGAGGAGCGGGATATCCTCGCGGCGTTCGCGCAGTGGTGGAAGAAGAAGTTGCACGACGTTGAGACGGAAAAAGAGGTCCTCGCGGAATTTACCCTCCTCCGCCATTTTGGCCAGGTCGCGGTTGGTCGCAGCCAGGAGGCGCACCTCGGCGGCCAGGGTTTTGTTGCCCCCGACGCGCTCGAAGACGCGTTCGCCGAGGACGCGGAGGATTTTCACCTGGGTCGCTGCGTCGATCTCGCCGATTTCGTCGAGAAAGAGGGTGCCGCCCGCCGCCTGCTCGAAGCGCCCGATGCGTCGCTCACCCGCTCCGGTGAACGCGCCTTTCTCGTGCCCGAAGAGTTCGCTCTCGAGCAATTGCGGCGAGAGCGCGGCGCAATGCACCGCGACAAATGGTCCGTCGTGGCGCGGGCTGAGCCGGTGGATGGCCTGTGCGGCCAGTTCTTTGCCGGTGCCGCTCTCGCCGGAGATCAGGACGGTGGCCCGGGATGGGGCGACCTGTTTGATCGTGTCGAGCACATGCGTCATGGCGGGCGAGTCACCGACAAAGTTGGCCAGGCCGTAGCGTTTGTCGACTTGCTCGCGCAGGCGGACGTTCTCGCGCTCGATTTCGGAGCCATGGAGGGCCCGTTTGATGAGGAGGTCGAGGCGGTCGATGTTGACCGGCTTGGTCACGAAGTCATAGGCCCCGCGTTTCATGGCCTCGACGGCGGCATCGACCGTGCCGTAGGCGGTCATGATGATGCACACCGGCGGGTGACTTTGCCGCAGGGTCCAGGCGAGCAGGTCCATGCCGTCATCCGCCCCGAGGCGCAGGTCGGTGAGGAGAAGGTCGACGCGGTCGGTCTCCATGACGGCATGCGCGCCGGCGGCATCGGCGGCCACGTAGACCTCGTAGTTCTCCTCAAGCGAGGTGCGCAGCCCTTCGCGGGTATTTTTCTCGTCGTCGACGACAAGGATGGTTTTCTTCACGGGCAGCGTCAGGTGTGACATTTTTTCTCTATGGACGGGCCGGCGATGGCAATACGCAAGTTCGCCCCGCGTCGCTTTGTGCTTGCCTGCGCGGTCAAGCTGCCTATGAGTTTTGGACATGAAAAAAGTCGTTTTAAACTCTTTGCTCTCGGTGTTGGCCCTCGCGGCGCTCACCGGATGTGAAACCACCCGCCCGGGGGGCAACAATTCTTTCACCTTTGACCCGCCGGTCCGTCAGCCCCGCAATCCGGCGAACGTGCAGGTGAAGCTGAGCACCGGTGCGCAGCGTTTGTATGTGGTCGAGGGCAACGATGTATTGCTGGCCACGCCGGTCTCGGTAGGCACACCGTCGACGCCCACCCCGCACGGCAACTACAAAATCTACTCCAAGACGGCCAACCGCCGGAGGATCAGCAATCCCGGTGCGGGCTATCCGATGACTTATTGGATGGAGTTCAAGTCGGCTTACGGCATGCATTGGGGTTTTGTGAAGCCCCACCCGAGCACGATGGGTTGCGTGCGTATGCCGCTGAAGGCCGCGCAGAAAACCTTCAATCTCGTGCGGAGCGGAACGCCGATCAACATTTCGACCAGCCAACCCTGGGACGCGACCGTCGGCAAATCGCTGCCCCGTCTCGACGACTCGTCTCTGCCAAACCCCCCGATGTCCTACATGCTCAGCCCCCAAGTCTTCGCCGACGCGAAGCAAGGCAAGCTGTGGCGGTTCTGACCGCGCCGCTTGCGCGGCGCGGAGTGTTCAGTGATTGGCTAAGGCCCGTCTCGAAGACTCGGCTCGGTGTTCAGTTTTCAGTCGGAGGGACTGAAGTGCTTGCAGTATTGAGATTTGATCGCTCGGCAAATAATGAACACGGAAAACTCTCACCTCACTCCTCCAGCAGGCAGGGGGTGAGGAGATAAAGAACGCCGCTTGGGGTGGTTGCCAATGGCGGCGCGCACGAGACCCACGGCAGGGGGGAGTCCGGCCAACGTTCTTTTTCTTTGCGGCCCCAGAAAAGGTAATGCGTCTGCAATCCGCGGGCCGCATCGCGCCAACCGTCGCGGCCCGACATCAGAACGTCCAACTTCGCGGAGACAGGTCCGTAGTCCAGACCCTGACTGTAAAGGTGGCCGTCATGGCCCATCACGACGGGTTGTCCGAGGAGCAGGGCCGGGTGGTCGTAAGCCGGTGCGCAGGCCAGTCGGGCGTTGACCGGGAGGTGGCGGAGCATGAATTGCACGTCATCCAACTCGGCCCGATCGGCGATTTTGTAGCCATGTCTTCCGTCGAGTCCGCCAACCAGCGCCAACGCGCCGGAGGCAAAGAGGCCCAAGCAGGCTGCGACGCGTAGTCCGGGCGGCCAGTGCTTGATCAGTCCGTCCCAAAGCAATGGCGCCAGGACGAGGTAACCCCAGACGATGAGCTTCGTATTGTCCCAAGGCCAAGTGGCGAAAAGGAAGAGGAAGCAAAAAACGAGGGTGGCCGCCGCGACGCCGTAGAACACGCGGGTTGCGGTATCGGCCGCGCCGCGGCGGAAAAATATGACACCGAGCACGACAGCCAGCGGGAGAAAGAGTCCGAAATTCCCCAGCCAGAACCACCATCCGCCATCGCCCTGCATCCAGCCCGGCGCCCAGCGCAGCGCGTTCGGGGCGGTGAAGTTGCCGGTCACCGTGCGGACCAGCCAGGTGGCAGGAATCACGGCGAGCAGGGTGACGCTAAGAAAGTCGCGGGAGCGTCCCGTTCGCCAACCGGCAAAGAAGCAGACGGCGAGAAGAACGCTGAGAAAGGCGAAGGCCGGTGCGTTGAAAAAAGGCATCGACGCGTAGAGCGCCGCTTGTGCGGGGACGGGAAGGCGAGGTCCGTCCGATCCGGAAAGCTGGGTGCGCCAGACGGTCATGAGGATAAACCCCGCCGGCAGCGAGAAGAGCATGCCGCGTTGTGTCACCAGCATGGTGAGGAAAAGATTTTTCCATTCCACCCCGTCTTGCCCGCCGTCGAGGGCACCTTCCTGGAGTATAATAATGGCGCCGAGTCCTCCGGCGAAAAGAAATGCGGCGAGGGCGAAGCCGCGACCGTAGCGCCAGAGCGCCGCGGCCGCCGCGGCCGCACCGAGCAGCCCTACCCAGCGCAAGCCGGCGATGACCGGCACGCCGAGCACGCAGAGGATGGCGTTCCAGAAGTCTATGCCCGGGTGATAGGGAAACACGGCGCCGGCAAGGAAAGGGTTCTCCGGCCAGAAAGTGCCGCCATTGGTCCAGCGCAGGATAAGATTAAGGTGCAGCGCGATGTCGCCGAGGTTGTGCGGCGAAAGAATTTTCAGGTCGGGTCCTTGCGGATAAACGACCCAGAGGAAAGCCCGTAGGGAAGCGAGGCCGAAGACCACGAAAAGGATGGCGTCGGCGAGGGTGATCTTCTGCCGCGGGGCGCTCGCGCCACGGGCGGCGGCGAATCCGGCCGCCAAACCAAGCGCCACGGCAATCCACGCCCCGCGGGGCTCAAGTCGTCCGGCCAGGGTGGAGAGTCCGGCCGCCGCGATGGTCGCAACGGCGACAGAAACGAGACCGCCGCAGAGGATACGCCATCCGATCACAGCTCACTCCTCCTCGGCCGCCGAAGTCGTGCCGCATTCTCCATCGCCCCGTGAAGTTCGTTTTTGATGAAAGCAACGCACTGGTCAACGCCGCTGCGCAGGGCAAAGCGGACCTCATGGTAACCGGCGCCCAATTGCGCGCGGACGGCGTCCGCTTTGTCTGCCTCAACCACATGAAAGGCGACGTCAGCGGGCAGCGGATCCGGGATCTTGCCGCCGTAGTAGCCGATGTGCGGAAAATCCCCCAAGGTCCACGGAAGCGGATAGTAGCTCTCGAGATAAATCGCCCCGAGCGTGTGGAAGCGCCGTGGATCGGCGGCGGCCAGCGCGAGGAGAGGACGCGTGAATTTGTCCATCTCGCGCCGGGTCTGCACATAGACATAGGGCTCGTTGTCGTCTTCGTAGCGGAAGAAGTTCAGGCGCACGGTCAAGGCCAACGAGACGGCAAGCAGGGCGGCCGCGGCGAGGCGTGCCGGGGGCCGCGCCGCCGCCGCGATAGCGGCTCCGAAGAAGAGGAAAAAGGGCCAGATGATCGAGGCGATGCACCACGGGGTTTTGTAGGGCACGACCGAGTAGGCGAGGAGGATGCCGCCGGCCAGGATGGCGAGAAGGCGCGGTGCGGCCGGACCCGGCCAGGCGTAACGCACGGCCCAGACCAACCCGACCAGCGCCGGCCACTCGTAGCGGGCGAGGAGGGCGATCCAGTAATAGTTCACCAAGGGGAGCAGTTGGTAGGTCTCCTTCCCGTGGCCTTGGCCTTCTGTCCCTGTTTTGGTCCAGGCCACCAGCGCTTCGAAAGGACCGAGCAAACCGCTCCAGTGGAAGAAATTTCCGGAATAGAAAAAAACCAAGAGGAATGCGGCGACGGCCGCGGCGGTGCGGGCCTCGCGGGGCGTCCATTGCCGTTGCGCCGCACGACGCCGTGGCGGAGCGAGGGGAGAGACGCGGTTCCAGAGCAGCATGACGCCGGCGGCCAGAACCAATGATCCGGCGTGGATGGTGTAGGTCTCTTTGTTCAGAACCATGCCGGTCAATCCGAGGACGGCGGCCCACAGGCCGGCGCGGTCGCGGTCCAGCCAAAGGGCGAGCGCGCCCCAGGTGAAGATCATGGTGAAAAAGACAAACCACGGCTCGTGGATCGAATAGCGTCCGTAAAAGACGCAAGCAGGCGAGACGGCGAAAGCCAGCGCCGCCCAGCGCACCGCTTCACGTCCGAACCAGCGGGCGAAAAGAAAAAAAACCGGAAGGCAAAGCAGACTGGCCAAAACAACCGGAAGCCGCAGCGCCCAAAGGTTGCGTCCGAGCAGTTCCTGCGAGAGAAAGACGGTGTAAAAATGCCAAGGGCCGTGGAAATTGTCCGGAGTGTAAGCAAAGGTCCCTGTCTCGCGCAGGTGGTCGGCGAACCAGCCGTTGACTCCCTCGTCGAAATGCGGGGCCTTCAGGTCGAGCAGGACGAGGCGCAGCACGGCCGCGAGGGCCGTGATGGCGATAAGGTCCCATGGCCATGTGCGCATTTTCCCGGGTCTCCACATAACGGAATGATTTTATGGCAGAATTAGGCCCCGATGACGTGTCAATTGTGGTGCCGACCTGGCGCGAGGAGCGCCGCATCGGGCGGGCCGTGCGGGAATTGCGCGCCTTGGCAGCTTCGTTGCCCGGTCTGCGCGAAATCATCGTGGTGGTCGAACCCGGTAACGACGGCACGGCGCGGGTTGCTCTCGAGGCGGCGCAGGGTGACCCGTTGGTCTGCGTGGTGGAGAATGCCGAGCATCGCGGCAAAGGATCCGCAGTGCGCACCGGCATGCGGCACGCCACGGGCGGTATTATTTTTTTCATGGATGCGGATCTCAGTGTGCCTTTGGCCCACGTGGCGCCCTTCGTCTCTCATTTCGTCGCGCATCCGGAGGCCGCCGCGGTGATCGGAAATCGTCGTCACCCGCAAAGCATCCTGACCAAGCGGCAGCATTTTCTCCGCGAGCGCGCCGGCCGGCTTTTCAACCAGGTGGTGCGGGGCCTTGGTCTGAGTGTGAGCAAGGATACGCAGTGCGGCTTCAAGGCCTTCCGTCGCGCGGCGGCCCGGGAAATTTTTTCCCGGGCCCGGATCGATGGATTTGCTTTCGATACGGAGATTCTTCTCCTCGCCCGGCAACTCGGCCTGCGGGTCGATGAGCTTCCGGTGGAGTGGATCAACGACGTGGAGAGCAAGTTCCGGCCGCTTGGTGACGGATGGCGGAGCTTCCGGGACCTGCTTAAGATCCGGCGATTGGTTCGTCGGCCCTGACCCGCAGGGTGAGCAGTGCGGCGAGGAAGAAGCAGAGGCCGCCGAAGGCCACGGCACCGACGGGATCGTTGCCGAGGAATTGCTTCACGAACAAGCCGAGTCCGAGCGAGGCGACGACCTGCGGAATGACGATGAAGAAATTGAAGATGCCCATGTAGAGGCCCATTTTTTTCGGATCAACGGCGCCGGAGAGCATGGCGTAAGGCATGGAAAGGATGGAGGCCCAGGCAATGCCGACTCCGGTCATGGAAAGCAGAAGGAGTGTCGGGTCCTTGAAGAACATGACCGAGCCAAGACCGGCTGCGCCGCAGAGCAGGCAGAGGATGTGGATGGCCTTGGCACTGTAGCGCCGGGCGAGGGCCATGATGACAAAGGAAAAAAGGAAGCAAACGCCATTGTAAGCGGCGAAGCACAGACCGGCCCAGGCCACGCCTTCGCTGAAGAGTTTGCGTTGCTCGTCGGTGCCGTCGGCCAAACCTCCGTAGAAGTGGACGCCCACGCTGACCGAAAAATAAATCCACATGGCAAAGAGTCCGAGCCAAGTGAAGAACTGGACGGCGGCGAGTTGCTTCATGACTGACGGCATGGCGGCGATTCCGTCCCAGATGGCTTGCACCCCGCGCCAGAAGCCCTTGGTTTCCTCTTTTTCGCGAAGAAAAGCCGCGATGTCTTCCGGCGGATACTCCGGCGTGGTGAAAATGGTGTAGAGCACGGCGATGATAAACGCGCTGGCACCGATGTAGAAAGCGAGGGTGATGGCGGCGGGGATGTGGCCTTCCGCGGCATCCATCGACATGCCGAAGTTGTTGCTCAGAATCCACGGGAGGGCCGAGGCGATGACGGCGCCGAGTCCGATGAACAGGCTCTGCATGGCGAAGCCTTGTTTGCGTTGCTCCTCGGGAAGTTTGTCCGCCACAAAGGCGCGGAAGGGCTCCATCGTGATGTTGATCGACGCGTCGAGGATCCAGAGAAGCCCGACCGCCATCCAAAGAAAGGCCGAGTTGGGCATGGCCACCAGAGCGAAGGAGGCAATGATGGCGCCGATCAGGAAGTAGGGGCGGCGCCGGCCGAGGCCGTTCCAGGTGCGGTCGCTCAGGTAGCCGACGATTGGCTGGACGATCAGCCCGGTGAGCGGTGCGGCGATCCAGAGAAGGGAAAGTTGCTCGGGCTTGGCGCCGAGGTAGGTGTAGATGGCCGACATGTTGGCCATCTGGAGGCCCCAGCCGAATTGGATGCCGAGGAACCCGAACGACATGTTCCAGATCTGCCAGAAAGAGAGATGGGGTTTCTGCATGGGGGAGGCCGGAGGCTTAAACAAAAAGCCGGCGCCCGGCAAGCGTCACGCGCCGCGGCGCCACCAGGCGGCGAGGAGGCTGCCGAGCAGGGAGTGGCACACGCTGGAGAGGGCGGACGGCACGGCGGTGAGCGGTTCGGCGGCAAAACGTGTTTTGGCCAGCACGGCGCCGAGCCCGGAGTTCTGCATGCCGACCTCGATGGAGATGGTGCGGGCCACGCCAAGGTCGAAGCCGAAAAGTCGCCCCACGACATAACCGAGGAAGAATCCTCCGCTGTGGAGCAGGGTGACGGCGAGGAGCAGTTGGCCTCCGTGCGCGAAGATGGCTGAGGCGTTTTGGCCGATGATGCTTCCCACGATGAGACTAATGACGAGAACCGACATGATCGGGCCGGCCGGGAGAATAAATCCGGCGAGGCGCGGCGCCTGATGGTGCAAAAGCAGGCCGGCCAGTACGGGGGCGAGCACCACCTGCGCGGTGGTGAGAAAAATCCCCCAGGCATCGACCGGCACGTAAGCGCCGGCCAGCCAACCGGTGAGCAAAGGCGTCATGACCACGGCAGCCAAAGTCGAGCACATGGTCATGATGACGGAGAGGGCGACGTTGCCCCGGGCCAGGTAGGTCACGACATTGGAGGCCGTGCCACCCGGGCAGCAGGCAACAAGGATCAGCCCGACGGCGAAGGGTGCGGGCAAGGCGAGCATCTTGCCCACGCTCCAGCCGAGCAAGGGCATGATGGTGTATTGCGCGGCAAAGCCGACGGCGACGGCACCCGGCAGGCGCAGCACCGCGGCAAAATCTGCCACGTTGAGGGTCAGACCCATGCCGAGCATGACCAGAGCTAGCCCCCAGACGATCCACGGGCCACTGAACCAGGTGAAAAGAGAAGGCTGCCAGAGGGCGAGGAGGGCGGCCGCAAGGACCCAGGCGGGGAACCAGTCGGCAGAGGCCAGAAGGAAGCGGCGCATGTGGCCGACCACTACGCAGCTTACGCCGCAGGTTTGACAATGAAAAACGGCCAGATTTACTGCAGGGAGATACGGCTATGAAACTGACCTACTACGGACACTCCTGTTTCGGCGTCGAGGTGGACGGCACGCACCTGCTCTTCGATCCGTTTATCACTCCCAACCCAAAAGCGGCCGCGATCGACGTGACCAAGGTTCCCGCCGACTACATTCTTCTTTCCCACGGTCATTTCGACCACGTGGCCGATGTGGTCGCCATTGCGAAGCGGACCGGCGCCACGCTGATCGCCAACTGGGAAATCGTCGAGTGGTTCGCCAAGCAGGGGGTGGATAAAGCGCACGCCATGAATCTTGGTGGGGCGAAACAGTTTCCCTTCGGCCGGGTCAAGATGACGGCCGCCACCCATTCGAGCAGCATGCCGGACGGCAGTTACGGCGGAAATCCCGCGGGATTCCTTGTCGAAACAGAGCAAGGTCATTTTTACTACTCCGGCGACACGGCCTTGACCCGCAACATGAAGCTGATCGGCGACAGTGCGTGCCTGAAGTTGGCCATTCTTTGCATCGGCGACAATTTCACCATGGGCCCGGCAGACGCTGCCCGTGCCGCCGGGTTCCTCGAGGTCAAGGAAGTTGTCGGGGTGCACTATGACACGTTTCCCGCGATTGAGATCGACCGGAATGAGGCCATCCGCGAATTCGCCGACCGCCAACTGCGGTTGAATCTCCTTGAAATCGGCGGGTCGAAAGAGTTTTAGGCTGGCCGCCCTCCCGGCCACGGGGCCTGGTCTTGTTGACCGAACAGTCCCAGCGGGCTTGGCCCACCCGTCACGCGCGCGAAAAGCTTTCCGGATCGCGGGACTTTACACCGGGCCCGTCGCCAAGGGGACGCCTTGTTCGCCGAGTTTGGCTAAGGTGAGGCCGCTGAAAGCGGGGACGGTGGCGGTCATTTCTTTGAAGACACCTTCGAGAGTCTGCGGCGCGTCGGCCCCGAGGGCGCGGAGGAGGTCGCAAAGAATTTCCCAGTCGTCGCGGGCTTGGCCCGGGGGTTGGGTCGCGCGGTTGAGGCGCTGGATGCGGCCTTGGACATTGACCATCGAACCGCGTTTTTCGGCGAAGCCGGCACCAGGCAAAACAGCGGTGGCGAGCTTCGTTGCGGTGTTGGGCAGGATGTCGAGGCAGACGACAAGATCGAGTCGGGCGAGTTCGGCTTCGGTCAGGCCGTAGTGCCGCGGGTCTTCGCCGAAACAGAGGAGTGCTTTCACCGTGCCGTCGCGCACCGCTGTGGCCATTTCCGGCGCTCGCGCTCCGGGGTCGGCATGGGTGATGCCGAGGAGCTGCGCGCCGGCGGTGTTCGGGTTGCCGTCGCTGCTCACCAAAATGCCGTCGGCTTTCTGAGGGCGGGCCACGACGTCGTGCAGGGTGATGCCGAGGTGGCGGGCGACTTTGCCCGCCAACCAAAGTTCCTCGTTGGTCATGCGGGCGGAGGCGATCATGGCGGTTTCGCCGCGCGGGAG
>Ga0247840_10009189_pt1 | contig 12882 bp, 9 predicted proteins | sample LaCruzMarch2015__FD_192404 | JGI IMG/M metagenome (GOLD analysis project Ga0247840, IMG submission 192404) | Freshwater microbial communities from meromictic Lake La Cruz, Castile-La Mancha, Spain - LaCruzMarch2015_17m | ecosystem: Environmental > Aquatic > Freshwater > Lake | place: Spain...
AGTTGAGCGATGCCGGCTTGTGGGGCGCCGCGGTCTCCGGGATCAGCATCGCAATGCCCATGCTGAGCGCCAGCACGGCCATCGTCGCCGCCAATCCCGCCCACAGGTTGCCCGCCGAAATCAGCCGGGCAATCGTGAAGGAGACCAGGATCAGCGGCAGCGGCACTTCGAGGATCGCTTTGACGCCGGAGAACCGGCCGCGCTGATCTTCCGGGACGAGATCGGGGATCACCGCCTGCTGCGCGGCCTGACCAGCGTTCGCCGCGACCGACAGCAGGATGGCGACGGCGAAGAAGAAGGTGTAGCCGGCCAGCCCGGTCATGCCCGCGGAAAAACCGATGGCGGCGATGCAGCCCAGAGCCGCCAGCGTGCCGCCGAGGATGAAGGGCCGCCGCCGTCCCCAGCGCAGCGGGCTGTGATCCGAGAGCAGCCCCCAGAGCGCCTGCGTGAGGAGCGCCACCATCAGCGTCCAGAGGCGGAGCGTGCCGTAATACGTGCCCTTCTGCGCCTCGCCCACGAATTGCTGGACGAGCAACGGGAAAACCAGCCCGTTGGTCTGCGAAAGGGTGGTCAGGCCCAGGAAGAAGATATTGAACGTGACGAAGTCGTACCAACGGATGGGTCGCGCCATGAGGTCTCCTGCCTGCCGAGAACACGCTGGATGAAGTCCAGCGTCAACTCGAACGCTTGTATTTGTTCGACGCCCAGTAAGAGGGTATGCACTGAATTGTCCAGCCAGTAGGTTTCTTTGCGGGTCGAACGCACCGCGGCCGCGATCTCACCGGGCGCGCGGGCCGACACCGTGGTATCGAGCCGGCCCTGCATCAGCAGGAGCGGCTGATGGACGCGCGCCAGGCGGCGGCGCACGGTGCGTTGGAGATCGAGGAGTTGGACGGCGCCGCGCAGCGGATTGACGCGGTAGCCCTGCCACAGTTCCGCGTTGCTCATTTGGCCCTTCGGCAGCGAAGACTTGAACGGCGCCAGCAGACGCAGGAGCGCGGCCTGGACCGGCGGCAGGGTGAGCCGCAGCGCGGGCGCATAGCACAGCAGCGCAGTGATCTCCGGGTGTTCGCTCGCCAGGTAGAGGCTCAAGACCGCGCCGGTGGACTCGCCGCCGACGATCACGCGCTGGCAGCGCGTCGTGATCTCGCGATACGCCGTCTCGATGGCGCGCGTCCAATCCTGCCAGGTGTAGCGGTTGGCGTCTTCAGGGGCAGTGTTGTGGCCGGGCAGCAGCGGGCCGGCCACGGTATAGCCCTGCTCGCACAGGAAGCGCGCCAGCGGTCGCACCTCGGCGGTGGTCGCGGTATAGCCGTGGATCAGCAGCACGCCATCGGGGCCGCCGGCCCAATGGAAGGCGTCCCCTTCGAGTTGCGGGTTGTGGATCATGTCACGTTCCATGGCCCCCTCCGTCAGCGGCCGGCGATGGCCGCGAGGATGCGCTTGGGCAGCTTGCACACCATCGTGTAAGCCGGATCGTAGATGTTGCCCAGGTCGTACTCGACGCATTGCCCCAGGATCGTGCTGGCGTCAGCGGTGTCCAGGCCGAAATCCTGCGCCAGCCAGCACAGCAGCTCGGTGGTGGCGTGCTGCACCGCCTGATCCAGCGGCCGGGCGTTGCCGACCGCAAAGATATAGTCGGCATCCTCGCCGCGCGGCCAGCCGATTGTCTTGCCCTTCAGCACCCGCACCGTGAACTGCACCTCGAACGAGGTCTCGATGCCCGTGCCGACGATCTCGCCGTCCCCCTGGGTCGCGTGGCCGTCGCCCAGGCCGAAGAGCGCGCCCGGCACGAAGACCGGCAGATAGACGGTCGTCCCGGCCGCAAAGCGGCGGTAGTCCATGTTGCCACCAAACTCGCCGGAGGTCATCGTCCCGATGACCTGCCCGCCGGCCGGCGCAACCCCGAAGCAGCCGAGCATCGGCGCCAGCGGCAGGGTTAGCGCGGCCAGGCCGGGCGTGGGTTCGGCCAGCGCCGCGGTCTGGCGGTCGCGGTCAATCCGCCAGATCTGGCGTTGGCGGGCCGGCAGCTCGCGGACGAAGCCGGGGTCCACGACGTTCGGCGCGACCGGGGTGAAGGTGAAGCCGGTGTCGCGGTTGGGCATCATGCGGTCGAAGTACACGGCGAGCGTATCGCCCGGCGCCGCGCCCTCGATGTAAAACGGGCCGGTCAGCGGGTTGGGCCGGACGCCGATCAGGTTGCCGTATTGATCCGTGCCGTGCGCATCAATGGTGGTGGTGACGACGGTGTCGCCGTCGGCGATGCGCAAGACCGGCTCGTGCGGCCCAAGCGTGTTGTGGTAGTGGGTGGGTTGGAAATGGAGCATGTGCGCGCCCTCCTCTGTGGGTTGGGGAAGTGAGCTTGCGCCAGGCGCCGTCATCGCGCCCGCGCAGGGGTGAGTATACCGCACTTGCGCCATTGTGACAACGTGACCTCAACAACAAGCACGTGGTCTGTTCGTAGCCGTCCGTATATGAATCAGATACTCTCACCGCCACTTTTTGACAGCAGTGACTCCTAATGATATACTAGCACTTGTAGGTCGTAAGGTGTGAGGAGGGATGGCCGAGTGGTTTATGGCGGCGGTCTTGAATAATCGAGCGCTTACCTGGAAATGAATGGGTAAGCTGCACCTTGCTGTATGCTGAGAAGCCCTAAAGCCACAGGTACCCACTGGGGTGACAATCCTGTCGGATAGATCATGGGTGATCAGCAGGAAACTGGAAGCCACACCCGTCTCGATGGATGCGCGTACACGGCTAGGAAGTTTGGCTGAAGCCAAAGTACTTGCTAAGCTCATTGAAAATGAGTTTGACGTGTATGTGCAATTGTCGGGCAAAGCGCCGTTTGATCTAGTTGCTCATCTCAATGGGCAATTGTTCAGGGTGCAAGTGAAAGGATCGGCAAGCAAGACACGGTATGGTGTGTACCAGATACAACTGAAAGCAGTTAGAGCAAACCGCACAGGCAACACGATTCATTGTTTTGATCCAGCCTGTTGCGATGTGCTTGCGGTGTATATCGAACCGTTGGATACAGTCTGTTTTCTAAGAGCAGACGAGATTCGGAGCCGTAATCAGTTGAATCTTCGAGAGCACCGTCCGGTTCAAAATCGTGAATGCTGGCTTATTGCCGACTTGGTGGGGGTGGACAGGATCCTCAGAGGCCATACGCAAGGCGCCTGAGATGGCGAAGAGATGGTCCAGACCACAACGTATTAGCGGCCTGTGAAAGCAGGTGTGGCAAGGAAAACCGTTGTGGCGGCAACGTCACCGGGGGTTCGAATCCCTCTCCCTCCGCCAAACAAATCAATACGAAACCCTGGGGAGGTCGCATAGTCCGGTCGAGTGCGCCCGCCTGCTAAGTGGGTAAGGGTGTTTTATAGCATCCTTCGCGGGTTCAAATCCCGCCCTCCCCGCCTGGCCCTCTTACCAGGGCGAAAAGATCCGCATGTCCCAGTAGCTCAGTGGATTAGAGCGCTTCCCTGCGGAGGAAGAGGCCGAGCGTTCGAATCGCTCCTGGGATACCTACAACGAAGCTCCCGTCATTGGGAGCTTCGTTGTTTAACGGCCCGCGGGTGTTGCCACTCACCCTTCGTCGCAAACTTCGCCTGTTGCCTTCCGGGATTCGCGATCCGGTTTGGAGGCTTCAGCCGGTTTCTGTGGTTTGCAAGGGGGACCGGCTAAAGCCTCGATACCAGAATGCTATTTGGCATCCATCCAGCTCAGTACTTGGACTGCTACATTGCGGTTATCTCAGCAAAGCCTTCCGCCGCGAGCTGGCTGCGTAGCATCTCGCGCTTCTCGCCGGTCAGCGGCAGGAGCGGCAGCCGCGGCTCGCCGCAGTCGAAGCCGAGGAGCCGCATGGATTCGCGCAGCGCGCCGGGGAAGCCCGCGCCGATCAGCGCCGCGGTGACGCGGTTGACGCGCAGTTGCAGCTCGTTGGCCCCCGCCAGGTCGCCGGCCTGGAAGCGCCGCCGGATTTCCCGATACGCGCCGGGCATCGGGTTCAGCGTGGAGCCGATGTTGGCCGGCGCGCCCGACATGGCCCCGTAGATGCACTGCTCGTCCATCCCGGAGAAGATCGTCCAGCCTTCTTCGCCGAGATCTACCAGCCGCTTCAACTCGAACATGCTTGACCCGGTGTATTTGGCGCCCCCGGCGTTGGGGATGCGCCGGCGCAACTCGGTCATCAGTGAAAAGGCGTCGGTCTGCCCGCCGAAGAGGTAGGGGAAGAAGGGTAGGCCAGGCGCGGCCGCGGCGATGGCCTGATAGTGCTGGTAAGTGCTGGGCAGACCCTCCCCCAGCGTGGGCAGCACGGCGCTGACACCTGCCGCGCCGATCTGTTGGGCGTGGGCGGCCAGCGCGACGGCCTGGCGGGTGGCGACCGCGCCCACATGCACGATGACCGGGATCCGGCCCTGCACTTGATCGAACACTTCTTCTGTGACCCTTGCGCGCTCCTCGGCAGTCAGCAGCAGCCCTTCGCCAGTGCTGCCACACACATACAGCCCGCCGATCCCCTTGCCGATCAGGTATTCGGTCAGATCGCGCAAGACACCGTGGTTGACTTCGCCGTCGGCTGTTGCGGGGGTGATGAGCGCCGGCCAGGCGCCGTGAAATGTGTTTGTCATGTCAAACTCCTCGCATATATTTGGTCGTAGGGGCAGGTTTTTCGTGCGTTGACGGTGTACTTGCCATCACAGCCAGCCTGACTCCGATGGCAATTCCGTACTAACCGCAAAGAACCTGCCCCCTACATCGCCTCGCATCCGAAACGCGCCAGGGTGATTCGCTCGTAGGCGTGCGTCTCCCCGCGCTCATAGAGGCAGCAGATCCGCCCATCGGCTGTCAAAGCCAGGTCGGAGTACGCGGACGGGCCGGCGTGCAAGACCAGCCCGTCCGACCAACTCTGGCAGCGGTCGGCGCTGATGCGCACCGTCAGTCGCTCGCGCTGCGTGCTGGCCGGGTTCGCGAAGACCACGCGGTCGTCGGGTAGCCCCAACAGCCCGGCCTGGCAGATCGGCTCGATCAGCGCCTCGTCCAATTGCACTTCCGACCAGGTCAGCCCCTCGTCGTGGCTCCATGCGACTGCCCGGCGGTTGCGGCCGTGATAGGCGCGCATGTTCAGGTAGACCGCGCCATCGGAAAGCTGCACGGCCATGCACTCGTTGACCTGACCGGCGATTGCCCCACCGACGTGCCAGGTCGCGCCGTGGTCGTCGCTGTAGATGATGTGCGAGCCGAAGTAGCGGTGCGCCGGGTCGGGCTGGCCCACGCTGAAGTCACATGGAATCAACAGCCGGCCGCTGGCAAGCTGGATGCCGTGGCCCGGCCCGGTGGCATACCAGCGCCAGCCTTCGGGCTTCACTTGCGCGGTGATCTCGACCGGCGCCGACCACGTCAGGCCGTCGTCATCGCTTCGCAGCAGCCAGACCCCGCGCGGGGCCTCACCCACCACGATCTTGCTCTCGGAGCCTTCGGCCAGGTTCCAGTTGAGCGGCAGCCAGATCGTGCCGGTGGCGCGATCCTGCACCGGGCACGGGTTGCCGAACACATCCGGCCCGGCATCGGCGATGACCTGCATCTCGCTCCACGTCTCGCCGTTGTCCGCGCTGCGCCGCAGCACGATATCAATGTCGCCGGAGTCCGATCGGCTGTGCCGGCGGCCCTCACAAAACGCCAGGATCGTGCCTGCCGCCGTCACGAGCAGCGCCGGGATGCGGTAGGTGTGGTAATCGCCCTGGCCGGAGACGAACAGGTCAGTTTGGTGTAGATTGAGTGATTCCTGCAAGGTGGTCATCTCCCTTCTATTTCATTACCCGACAGACGTAGCATAGCCCCTTGTGGGCGTCCCGACGGGCACAAGGCCCTATGCTACGGAGGCAGTTCTATGCCGTTTTCTCTGCCCAGCGCGCCTTCATCTGTTGCATCTCCGCGTTGAGCGCCACCGGCCGGCCGGGGACTTCTCGCTCTGCATCGCGCAGCCAATTTCCCTGGTTGTCGCGGAGCACCGGCAGGCGTTGGCGCATAGGCGGCGGTGCGGCCGCGGCGGATGGCCGATCCGCGTACCAGTACGCGACCGATGACATCTCGTTCGCCAGGTGGTTGCCGTGACCGTGCTCGATCGTGACCTTGATCTCCTTCTGGAAGCGCACCGGGTTCTCGACATGCAGCACGTAGCTCGTCTGATAGCCGTTGGTGTGGCTCTCGAAGATCGAGGAGCCGTTGCGCAGGAAGGCGTTCGGCTGCATCCCCCACGCCTGGTTGAGGTAGTCCTCGCTGCCGGTGCCGTGCAGGTCGGGCGGCCACTTGTAGCCATCCACCCAGATCATGTCGTCCCCTTCGCCCCACCAGGTGCCCTGGAAGTTCGTCACCGACAGATTGCAGCCGATGTAGTGGCCGCGGCCCTGCGTGTCAAGGATGACGTAGTTGTTCTCCCAGGCCAGCCGCTCGGTGTTGACGATATCGGCCTCCGGCGTGTTGACGCGGATTTCGTGGCCCCAGCCCCCGAAGGGGTTGGTCCGGCGGAACTCGGCGTGGAAGTAGCCCGCGTCGGGCTGCGGCCGGTCGTAGGTCTCGTAATCCACATAGAAGTACTGCCGGTGAGTCTCGGTGCTCTCGTTCACCAGCTCCACCACCGCGCGCTCGTTGAACGGCATCCGCGCATAGCTGTTGAGCGCGCAGCCCTGGTTGAACTGGTTGTTGTTGCGCGTCGAGGCGGTGAAGAGCAGCGACTGATAGCTGTTGACGATGCCGTGCCCCAGGCCGAAGAAGTCGCCGAGCGGAACCAGCACGCTCGGCCGGCTCGCATTGTCCCACGTGATCTTGAGCAGGCACTCGCGGTAGTGATCCCGCTGGGTCATCCAGAGATGCGTGATCGCGCCAGGGCCGCGCAGATCGGCGAGCACTCGCGACTCGCCAGGCTCGATGCGCCATGCATCGGCGTTCCGGCCGCTGGTATCCCAGGAAGAAGTCCGGCCGCTTTGGCCGGCGGTGAGGGTTGAAAGTTGGTGGATCATCTTGCATGCTCCTTAGACCTTTAGGGTCTCGCAGACCCTAAAGGTCTGGGTCAACTGGATTGAATTTTCCGAACCGGATCGCCGTCCGCGGCACGTCCGGGCTGTCGGAGCTATCCCAGACGGCGTAGAAGCAGCCCGGCTCGTACTCCAGCAGCGTTGGGTAAGAATTGCGCACGCCCGCATCGTAGAAGACCCGCTCGTCGCCCCAGTCGTCGCCCGGCCGCTGCATCTTATAGCCCAGCCCCATCCGTTGCCGAGCCGGGCCGGTGCTGAAGATGTAAACATGGCTGCCGTTCGCATCCTGACCGAAGTAGGCCTTCGACACGGTGTTGTGCAACGCCGGTTCAGGCTGACCCGGCGACCACGTCCGGCCGCCGTCCGCGCTGATCGACGAATAGGCGGTCGGTGGTTCGAGCGCCTTGTTGTCGCGGCCGTAGGTGGCCGTCCGCATGACGATCTTAAGTTCGCCTGCCGCATCGCCCGCCGCGATGTTGCCTTCGTGCATGAAGACCTTGCCGGTCGCGGGATGTGGCACGTAGCCGGCCAGCTTCCATTCCAACAGGTTGCTGCTTTCAAGGACGAGCTGATCCTGGCTGCCCTGCGGATCGTGGCGCAAGGTGTTACGATGCACGGGCAAGAGGTAGCGCATGCCTGCCGACCGCGTCACCGGCACGATCCCCGCGCAGGTGATGATGGGCGAATGGTAGTCCACCGCCAGTTCGACCGGTTGCCACGAGCGGCCGCCGTCGGCGGAATACGCCGCGCAGAGCTGGCTATCTTCACTGTCGCGATAATGGAGCGGGCAGCGCATGGCGAAACACCAGACGGCATCCTGTCCGGGCGGATGGTAAAGCACCGGATTGGCATACGCCACGCGCAGCGGTCCCAGCCCCACGCGGTGGTCGAAGATCGTCACCGGCTCTTCCCAGCGATCGCCAATGTCGGTGCTGATCGCACAAACGATGTCGCCCATGTCCACTTTGCCGGTCAGGTGTTGACCGTAGGCTACCAGCAGATGGCCGGATTGCCAAATTTCAATGACGGGCTGCCAGAGCCGGTTGAACGGGCCGGGGCGTTTCAGCGTCGCCACCAGCCGAACATCCGTCACGTCGCCCGCGTAGGGCCTGAGATCGTTGGTCATGTTTGCCTCGCATTCTGGGTTCGTAGTGGCGACTTCAGTCGCTCGCCCGCGCAAAACGGCTGAAGTCGTTACTACCAACTTCATGTCAGGTCTTCTGCCGCCAGATAGACACCCACCAGGTGACTTTTGCTCGGCTTGTCGCCATAGTTGGTGTAGTCCACGAAGATGATTCGGCCATCGGGCAGGGTCAGCCAGGAGGAGTAGCCGTGATCCGGGCCATGATCCGCAGTCTGCGAGTTCGCGTGGATCTGGATCAACCGCTCGCGCTGGTACTGGTCGGGCAGCCGCCCGGCAGCCGCGTGCCACTCCCAACTGCAATCGCCGATGGATGCGTTATGCGCTTCGTACTTGAACGACTTCCAGAAGCTCCGCCCCGCGTCGCCGACCTCGCCGAACTGGGTGAAGCTGTGCAATGGCCCATTGCCGTACCACCCGCCCGGTGGCGCGTCCTCGCGGAAGATGCACTGGTGGATCAACACCTGGCCGTCCACCGACACGCGCAACCAGCCCTCCTTGTGATAGAGGCGCACGGTGCGATAAGCGGTCATGTCTATCTTTTTCTGGAAATCCACGCCGGGGCGGGTGCCGATGCCGTCCGCCGCGATCTGCACCTCGACGCCGAGATAGGAGACGGCCATGAAGGCCACGGGCTGGCCAGCCGGCCCTTCGACCTTAACCTCGGCCTCCATCAGCACTTCGCTCCGGGAGGATTCGGGCGGGAGCAGGCTGTAGCGGCAGCCGGGTAGGCCGGGCGTGTTGCGGATCACGAGCGCCTCCGGGGTCAGCTTGGCGTCGTATTCGCTGCGCGGGCCGCCCACTGACCAGGTCCCGGCCTCCGCCCGCAGGTCGCCCACCCAGGCATACGTGCCGATCGGCCCATTGACGTGCCGGCCCGTCACCAGCACGCGGCCATCCGGGAGTTGTTTGGCGTAGGGCCGATGGATGGCGAAAGGCATCCGCTGCGGCTTCGTCCACGTGCGGCCGAGGTCACTCGAAAACGCCACGAACGACGGGATCCCCCGTGAGTGGTTCTCACGCAGCACGCACGCCAGGTCGCCGTCGTTCAACAGCACGATCGCTCCCTCGCAGAAGCGGTGGTAGCCGTCGTAGGCGATGGTTCCCCGGAGTTGCCAGCTTTTGCCGCCATCGGTCGAGCAGGTGAGCACGTCGGCGAACTCCTGCCCTTCGGGGAGCATCACGTGCGTGGCGACGGCCAGGCTGCCGTCCGGCAGCTCCATCATCCGATCCGGCTCGAAGCCGATGATGCCAGTGTCTTGCGGCGCCGACCAGGTCTTGCCGCCGTCGCTGCTCCAATAGGCCCAGTTGCCGGGAGGCTGCGCGGTGTGGAAGTGGCCGTGATCGTCGTGATCCACGACCACCACCAGCCGGCCATCCTTCAGGCGGCGGAGGCGCGGCGTGACCAGCCGCTCGTCCCCCTTGCGCAGGTCGGCCATGCCCGGCTCGGCCAGCTTGAACCAGGTGCGGCCATCGTCATCGCTCGCCAGGATCGTCAAGACCTGGGACTCCTGCGACCAGTGCGCGTCATTGTCGGAGTAGACGAGCAAGAGCCGTCCATTCGGCAGCCGGATCATGTCCGGGTTTTTGGTGAAGCGGTCGGGGCTGCGCCAGACGTCGAAGACTTTGTGGGCAACCGAGCGCGGGTGGATATACATAGATTTGCTCCTTCATTGCGTGCAAGCGAATGGGCGATTGAAATCGCGGCTAAGGGGCGCGGCGGCGCCGGGCGTCCATCCTTCGCTTCACTCAGGACAGGCTCTGCGTGGACGCGGCTCATGTTACACACGGTTTCGTCGGCGCAGGCCGACATCACAGCCGCAGGCCGACATCACAGCCGCAGGCTCCTTAGCCGCGACCTCGGTCGCCCCTGCGCGCGGCCGCGCGCGCGGCATCGAGCGACGGCGCGGCGTGCAGCAAGGTCACGCCGGTCGGGAAGCGGTCGCGCAGGCGCCTGCAGAGTTCGTTGTTGTGCAGTTCCTCCGCAGTCACCTGAACCCGCACGAGCGCGATCCGGCGCGGTCGGGCCTGGGCATAGATGGCGTCCACATCGTTGAGCGGCGACTGGCCGAAATCCAGGCATTGCAGCGCGGGCAGCTCCAGCATGGCGCCGACGTTGTGCATGAAGTTGCCGCAACTGTGGATGCCGCCGCCGCCCAGCTCAGCTAACACTCGCGCATCGTACGGCGCGAGCTGTTTTCGATACATGCGCGGCGACACCATGATCGCCGAGTCGCCGCGCAGCAGGATTCGACCGCGGATCGTGAACCCATGTTGGTGGGCGAACCCGTCCGGGCCATCGTTCACGAACGGCGCAAGCTGCTGGGCCAGGGCGATCTGGGCGGCGGCCACGGTCTCGAGCGCCTGGGCCACAAAAACCGGGTCCCCGATCAGGTCAGCGTACAACGCCGAGCCGCACAGCATCTCCAGGGTGTCCACCGGCCCCTGCAGGTCGGGCAGCACGAGCCGGATCACCTGGGGCAGCGGCGGGTAGAGCGCCAGCACCTCGCGATAGAACCGGTATCGCTCGACCACCCGCGGCAGCCAGCCGGCGGTCAAGTCCACCGGCCCGCGGGAGAGGGCCGCGGCCAACTCCGCACGCGATCCGAACGGCCTGACCCAGGGCGGGTTGTCCTCCACCTGTTCGGCGCGTGCGCCGAAGGCCGATGCCACCAGCACGGTGCCGAAGTTGGCGCGGATCGTGGCCGGCAGATCGTCACCCACCTGCGGGCGGTAGACGAGGTGCGTGTCCCACGCGCTCACCAGCTCGTTGAAGAGCATCTTCTCCGGGTCGTCGAAGATCTCGCTGTGCGGAAACGGCTGCCAGGGATCGTCCGGCGGCAACGGATAGCTGACCACGAGCGGCAGGCGTTCGACCGGCTCATAGGACAGCGCGGCCTGATGGTGCCGCGCGATTTCTGTCTCACGCGCCGGGTCGAGGGTATCGGCGAGGTAGCGTAGCAGCGTTGCAAGGCGTGCGTTCACGCGGACTTCTCCTCGGAATCAAGACTACAGCTCGCGCGCCGTCGGCAGTCGCGCCAGGTCGCTCTCTCGCAGCGTCAGATGCAACACCTGCCGCCAGCGATGGGGGACGAACAGGTGCAGCACATCGCCGACCGGGAACACGTCAATGTAGGAGCACTGGTAGTTGCGGAACGCGTTTTCCAGCGTCTCGCCCAGCGCGTTGGCGAAGAGAAAGCGCGGCGCGCTCCAGGTGCGACCGCCGTCGGTCGAGAGCGCCGCCCAGATCTCCGACCGATCCTTCATCACCTCCGGCCGCGCGCTCAGGCCGACGTAGTTGCGGTCGGAATAGCGGCTGTGATGCAGCGCCAGCAGGGTTTTGCCGTCCGATAGGTGCGTCAGCATCGGCGGCGCGTCGGGGTGGATCAGCGAGGTCGGCGTGGGGGTCTCCCAGGTCTTGCCGTCGTCCAGGCTGCGGGTGTTCCAGAGATGCCCTTCGGGCGAGCGTAGCAGCATGTAGACCTCGTCGCCGCCCAGGTTGATCGGCCGCCCCTCGTCCATCCGGTTGAAGCCGGCCACGCCCCAACCGGCGTGCCGCGGGCCGGGCAGCAGCTCCCAGGTCTTGCCCTGGTCCTCGGAGCGCAGCACGTACTGACGGGTCATCAGCGGCTTGTACGACCAATCTCCTTCGTGCGAGCCGAGGACCCACGTGCCGGCGTCAGTCTCGCACATCCGCATGACAGACATGCCGCGGAAGCCGGGGTCGTTGGCCGGCCGGATGATGCGCACCTCGCACCAGTGATGGCCGTCGTCGTCCGAGTAGCGATAGCCGATGGGCGCGTTCTCGTTCAGCCCGCGCTCGCGTGTGTAGAGATCCCAGACCGGCTGCGTGCCGAAGGCGTAGATGCGCCGGGAGCCTTTTGGGATCAGCGGGATGAAGCCGTGCTGGTTGTAGTCAATGTCGAACGCCATGGTCGGCCCGCGCCAACTCTTGCCGCCGTCCGACGAGCGGTAGGCCAGCATGTCGTTGACCTTTACCGCGCCGTGGCCGTAATGCCCGCCCTCCGGGAACATCAGCAGGAAGTCGCCGCCCGGCGTGACCGTGGCGCGCGTCTCGAAAAGCGGGACCTTCGGGCCAGCCGTGCGATGCACGACCTGCCCGGCCAGGCTTTCGTGTGCCAGGATGCCCAGGTCGTCGCGCGTCACCAGTCCGCGCGGTGGGGCGGCCGTGGCAATCTCGCGGCCGGCAACGGTGACGTGTTGCGCCAGGATCATGTCGGAAGTGTCAAGCATCGAGAATCTCCTTGAAAAAGCCGTTCAGTTTTTTGTTCGCGTCCAATTCTTCACGGTGACGCCCCATGCTCACCCCGCTGCCTCCGCGGCAGCAGGAAAAACGCTGTTGCTGCAACAAGCTGGATCACACCGATCCACAGCAGCGCCGAGCGCAGCGAGGTCGCCTGGCTCAGCGCCACACCCAGCAGCGGGCCGGCGAACATCGAGAGCCGTTCGGCCAGGCTGTACAGCGACGATAGTCGCGGCATCCTCTCGGCGGGGACCGACATGATCAGCATGTCGAACAGCGCGATGCGGATGCCCGAATAGGCCAGGCCCCAGATGGCCCCGATCGGGATCAGCCAGGCCGCGGTCGGGGCCAACCCGGTGCAGATCGGGTAGAACCCGGCCAGGAATGCGGAGGCAAACAGCATGGGGCGGTGCCCCAGCCGGTTCGCCAGCCGGCCCCAC
>Ga0247840_10009190_pt1 | contig 12882 bp, 15 predicted proteins | sample LaCruzMarch2015__FD_192404 | JGI IMG/M metagenome (GOLD analysis project Ga0247840, IMG submission 192404) | Freshwater microbial communities from meromictic Lake La Cruz, Castile-La Mancha, Spain - LaCruzMarch2015_17m | ecosystem: Environmental > Aquatic > Freshwater > Lake | place: Spain...
GTACATTTCTTAAATTTTCAAAAATAAAAATAAAATACTTTAATGTAAAAATAAAAAAATAATAAAAAACCTAAAAATGTACTCTTCCTTTTAATTCTTTAATATTTAAAAGACTAGCGAGATGTATCTTAATACATCTTAATGTTATTTTATGTATTAAGATGTATTATAAAAATAATGTATCTTAATGTTATATAATATATTCCTTATCATTTTAATACTGAGAGTACATTTCTTAAATTTTGAAAAATAAAATTAAATTACTTTAAAGTAAAAAATAAAAAAATTATAAAAAACCTAAAAATGTACTCTTCCTTTTAATTCTTTAATAATAATACTTAATTGATATAACAAAAAAGTAATAATATATAAATAAAAAATGAATATAAATATTTATAATGAATTTTCAAATAATTTTTTAAAAATTATAAATAGAAATGATTATTATAAACAACAATTGCAATTTATAATAAATTTTAAAAATAATATATTATTATATACATCAATAGGATTTCCAATAGATTTATATATAAATGAAATAATTAAAAAAAAATTTAATATAACAACAATATATAGAACAGAATGTACATGGAATAAACAAGTAATATATAATGAAAATCAGTATTTTTTTGAATTAGATTTATTAAATCCAAATATGCCGAAAGATTATTCATTTATAACTGAATTAATATTACATATAATAAAATCAAAAAATTTAATAAATGATAAACATTTTATAATAATAAAGAATATTGATTTATTAGAAAAATATTTTTTTGCATTTAGAATATTATTAGAACGATTTTCAAATAATGTATATTTTTTATGTACCACCTTTAAATTTTCAAAAATTGAATCACCAATTAAAAGTAGATTTACATTATTTAGAATACCATTATTTCAACATGATGATATAATTAATATATTTAAAGATTTAAATATAAATTTAAATGAACATTTAATAAAAAATAAAACAAGAAATATAATTAATGCATTATTTTTAGCACAAATTGAAAAAAATGAACCACATTTAATAACTTATGAATTTTGTAATTATAATTTCCCCCCATTATATGATTTTATTAAAAATAAAAAATATGATTTAAATGATATTAGATTATTATCGTATAAATGTTGTCAGTATAATATAAGTATAAAACAAATAACATTTGATTTATTTAAATCTACAATTAATAATAATAATAAAAAAAAATTAATAAAAATAGCATGCGATATAGATAATTTATTATGTAATACAAATAAAGGTCGCGAACCTATATATATAGAATGTTTATTATGTCAATTTTTATTATAAGCAATTAAAGTAATATAATCTTCATTAAAATGTACATCATAAATACTAATATAATAATTTTTTAAAATAGGTTTTATATTAAAAAATTTATTACATTTATATTTACCAATTATTAAAGATAAATATACTTTATCAATTTTAAATTTATTAATACATTCATTATAAATACTTTCACCACCAATAATAAATATATTTTCAATATTATTTAATGATTTATAATAATTAATAGCTTCTTCTATATTTTCATAAACAAATATATTATCCTTTTTATTTAATGTTTTTGATATTACTACATTAATTCTATTTTTTAATATTTGTGAGGGTAAAGATTCCCATGTTTTTCTTCCCATTATTACAACATTTATTTTATTTATATCATTTACGGTTGATGTTATTTTACGAAAATAATTTAATTCATTTTTATTAAACCAAGGTATAATATTATTATATCCAATGCCACCATTTAAATCAGACGCAACAATTATATTTAACATTATATAATATATTAAATATTTTTTATATATTTTTAATGTAACATATATTTAACTTTTACTAAATCTAAATCAGAAATTCTTACATATTCAAATTTATTATTTGGCATAGGTCTTTTAACTATGAAAGGTAATTTACCTAATTTTAATTCTTCTAATGCAATTTTGCGTAATTCCATATTACTTTTAATATTTTCCTCAATTTTTACAAATGAAACCGCACCTAATGATAATTGCATAGTTCTTAATCCAATAATTTGATTAAATTCATAAGTAGTCATAATTAATTTTGAAATTTTAGGTTTATCTAAACTTGCTGTAACTTTACTTGATTCTTCAAATGGTTGCGCTTTATATGTTAATAATGACATTGTAATATAAAATATTGATCTTCTTATATAAATAAATCATTTTTTTTATTTTGTCTCCATGTAAAACCACAATTATCACATACATAAAAATAATTCATATTAGCTGGATGATATTTTATATATAATATTTCTTGTTTAGCATCTTCTGCATTACATTCTTCTTTTGGACATTTAATAAATTCATCTTTAATTCGTCGTAATGTTGGATCAAATCTTAAATATTTATTTATATGTTGATTATATAATAAATCATCTTCTGTATAAATTGTTTCTGATATTTTTATTGCTTTCGTATTTGTTTCTTCTTTTTGAAAATTACAATGTTTGCATGCTTTAATTAATTTCTTATTTTCATTTGATTTTATATATAACATATTATTACATACCTCACAAAATTCCATTTTCTATATATATATTTATAATATAAATTTATATCATTTTTTATTTTTTTTGATTTAATAATTTATATTTATTAAATAAAATGATATTTAATAATATTAATTATTTGTTTATATCTAATAATTATTTAAAACATATAGATTATGCTATAAATTTTAATATAGGTGGTGTATTTTTATATTGGAGTCCATGTAAATATACAAAATTAAATAATATAATCGCTGTATGTAATTTATATAAAAATAAAAATAAAAAAATATTTTTTTTATATATTGAAAATAATATACCTAATTATCTAAATTGGTTTTATAGTAAAATTGGCAATAATATATCTAATATAAATAAATTATATGAATTTGAAACTTCTTTAATTACTATTATTATTCATATTTTTGATAATTTAATTATTGATAATAATTTAATTAATTTTATTATTATACTTGCAGATATATCTAATAAATATAAAAATTTTACTATTTTAATATTATTAGAAGATTATGATAAATTAAAAAAAATTTTATCTTCTAAAAATAAAAATATACATAATATTATTACTTATGCTGATGGTGTATATGATATTTGGAATAGTAATGATATTGAATTATTATTATCTAATTATAAATTAAATATTTATGATAAAAAATATTTACAAAAATTAGGTGAAATAGCAGGAACACCAAAAATAATTATAGATACTTTTAATCATAATATATATAATCCATTATATATAAAACAAGCATTTATATATAATAAAAAATGGAAAAATATTTATAAATATAAAAAATAAGTATTGGCGTATGTAAAAAAAGTTTTTATAACGAGTAATTATAATTTATAAATTTTTAATACTGAGAGTACATTTTAGGTTTTTTCAAAATTTTTATTTTTGAATTTTTGTAAAAATGTACTCTTCCTTATATATTCTTTAATATTTAAAAGACTAGCGAGATGTATTAAGATACATCATAATACTATTTAATATATTCATTTATAATTTTGAAAAATATATTACTTTAATATAAAAAAATAAAAAACTGATATTAATATTATTATATTTTTAACATACTATGTCATATTTCTATATTATCAATAACAACGATTGGACTTATGATAGTAAATATAAATATGGATATACAGAAAATCCTATTAATCGTATTGTTAATAGTCATGAACAACATTCATATCAATCATATTATGTAAAATTATATAAAATTGAAAAAACAGAAAAATATAAAATAAATTATAAAGAATATGATAAGATTATTTCTATTATAAGTAGAGATAATGAAATAATTACAAATATAGAAGATTATTATGATATTAAATTAATATATTTAAGAATTATAAATAAATATCTTGTAAATAATAATGGTTCTACTGAATTTATTTATAAATCAGGTATTGATATTTTACATAATTTATTATTAAATGAATTTACATTATTAGGTCTTAATGTTTCTATTGTAGATATTGAAGATATAAATATACAAATTACAAAAGAAATTAAACAAAAAAAATATGAATTATTATTGAATCCATTTAATCATAAAAAAATAAATAATATTAGAAAATATCAACAAGAAATTATAACAGGTTGTGTTGATATTATAAATAATGAAAATAAGGTTTATTTAGAACTTGCTACTGGTGGTGGTAAATCTTATATAGTTTATAATATTTTAAATAAAATAAAACCTAAAATTATTATTATATTTTCACCACTTGACATTATAAAAACTCAAAATATTTCTAAAAAATACATTACAATTCTTGATAATAAATATAAAATATTTTCAAAATGTCCTAATAAAATTATAGATGATGATATTATAATAACATCTTGTACTCAATCATATAAAAATATTTATGATTATATAATTAAGTATGATATTAAAGATATTTGTATATGGTTTGACGAATCTCATTTGGGGTTTGAAGAATGGTCTAATTATATAGATGATAATATTAAAAAAATCTTTTTAGAAGATACTAATAATATTTCTAAAAGAATATTTACATCTGCTTCACCTGATAAAGAGTTAGTTTTAAAAAATAAAAAATTTGAAAAAACCTAAAATGTACTCTCAGTATTAAATTTTAATGTTTTATTTAAATAAGGTAATTCTTTATTATCTTTAATATCTATATATTTAGATAATTTATCTATTGTATCTGTATCTATATTATAATCTATAAATTTAGCATCTTTAAATAATATTCGCATTTTTATATAATAATCTTCTAAAAATTTACAAAATTTATCTTCATCATTATAATTTGGATAATATTTATCAAAATATTCTTTATTATCATTTAAAAATATATCATATATTATAAAAGATTTAAAATGATCTTTTACATTTCTGTTATTTAATATATATATAGCATCCTTATTTTGATTATATATTTCTTCTATTAAATATATTTGTGGATAATAATATATTTGTGTTTTTGTTTTTACATCATATATTGAATAAGTTAAATCAGTTATTACATCATAATGTTGTAAATATGTTAATAATGGCTTATTTTCTTCTTTTGCTTTATATATTAATTGACCAGCAACTTCTTCATGTCGTTGTGTATGTGATTGTATAGTTTTTAATCCTAATGATTTAAAAAAATAATCAAATGATGTTGTCCCGCATTTTGAAAAACCTATTAATATTATCATTATATCTTTATTATAATAAAATATTTATGAAACATATCTAATTACAACTAATCCATTATTACCATTACTATATGCAGCACCTCCTGATGCAATAGATGTTTGATAATCTGTATCAGTTATATTAGGCGGATCATAACTATTTACACTATTTAACATTATAGTATTTGTGTTATTATTTAATTTAGTTAATATTGGTATTCCATCTAATAAATATTGTTGTAACATCATACTTATATTTATTAATTCATCTTTTAATAATACTTGATCCCATATTATTATATAAGATAATGCCCAATCACTATATTCATTTACATTTACACCTAATTGAGATGGTGCTCCATATCCTGAACCATTATTATTATTTCCAACAGGAACTGTATTCATTAAAATATTATTAGGAGCAGTACTATTATTTTTTCCACAACAATTTAACCAATCATATAATGAGTTAGTGTTATATGGTTCTGTCATCCACGCAGTATAATAACAAACCGCTCTATTACCATTCCAGTGACCATGTAACCAATTATAATCACCACTTGTAGAATTAAATATTCTACCATTCGCACCTCCTGTATATCTTGAAATAGTACATATTGTAAAATTATTTGGAAGACTCCCAGATGGCCATGCTGCACTAGTTGCGGTTGTTCCACTTACATAACTTATATTACAAGTAGCACCATTTCCACTACTAGTACCTGATGTTACTGTTTCTCCATCAAATATAGCATTTCTATTTATATAACCAAAACTTTCAGGTAATATTGTAGGATTATTACTATTCCAATCACCTGCAAAATACATTCCCCATGGTTTTATTCTTGTAAATATATCATAATTAGATGTATTATTATTTATTTTAGTCATAATTGGTATTCCATCATTTAAATATGTTTGTAATATTGTACTTACTAATGCAAAATCGGCATCTGATAATACTTGATCCCATATTATTACATATGATATAGACCAATTACTATTATCAAAATAATTTATTGTTAAACGTGAATATGTACCTTGTCCTGTACCACCATCGGCATTTCCAATTGCTGTATTATCTATTAATGCATTATATGGTGCCTTACTATTATTTTCAGCACAACAATTTAACCAATCTGTTAATGTTCCATTATTTTGATAAGGTGTTATCCACCTATTATAATGGCAACATCCTCTTCTTCCATCATGATGTCCGTGTAACCAATTTGATTTATTCAAATCAGTACTTGTTAATATCCTTCCATAACTTCCTCCTGTATAACGAGTTAATGTACATACTGTAAAATTTGCTGGAATACTTCCATCAGTCCATCTTATATAAGACGATGATGTTCCACTTATATAAGTTATACTTGCGGTTGCACCATTACCACTACTTGAATTTTTTGTTATAGCGGTTCCACTTACGGTAGCATTTCTATTTGTATGGCCAAAACTTTCAGGAAATACTGATGGATTATTGCTATCCCAATCACCAGCATAATACATACCCCATGGTTTTTTTATTTTTAATATATTATAATATATTAAATTATCACATCCACCTATATAACTACTGCCACCGCCACCAGCACACGGACCTCCATCGCCAAATCCTCCTCCGCCTCCTCCGTAATAACCGCCGCCACCAGCACCACCGCCACCTTGATTTACATACCCCCCTTGATATTTACTACCTGCGGAACTTATAAATTTAGCTTGTTGATAAAACCAATAACTACAATTTTGACCACCGAGACCTCCTGATGTTTGTGTACCACCACCTCCTGAAAAATGTCCAGTACCATTATTTATATTTTGCCATCCACCAAATACATAACTTTTTTCTAATGACCCTGGATTACCTTCTTTATTTCCACCACATCCTCCAAATAAATTTCCTAAAAAATAATCAGATTTAGCAGAACCACCGCCACCACCACCACCTGCTAATATAGAAGCATCAGCATTTGAATTTTTAAATATTGAACTACTACCGCCACCACTTGCTGAATTTCCTACTACTGTTGCACCACCATCAGGATAACCGCCTGAAACAGCATTAGAAGCATTATATATACCACCTCCACCAACTTTAATAGTTAAAATATCACCAGCAACAACAGATATATATCCTGAAACATAACCACCATTACCGCCTTTAACTTGATAACCAGCTCCACCAGCACCCCACATTTTAACATATATTTTAGAACAATTAGAAGGAATAGTTAATGTTTGATTAGCACCAGTATAATAAAATATTAATGTTGATGTAATACCTATAAAATTATATAAACTAATAGGATTGCCTTTTGTTGGTAATGTAGTAATACTTGTAGTATATTTAGAAGTAGCATCTTTATAATAATCAGAAAATGATATAGGTAATACACCACCAAAAGCATTTTTAAGAGTTAATAATGAAATATTGGTAGAAGGTAATGCCATTTATAATTAAATACTAAAAATAATTTATAAATAAAAACAAAAAAATAATTAAAGATTTAAATAATATTTATGTTTCTATGATTTAATATAATTATCAATTGTTCATGCAATGATGAGATCAGATCTTACTTTCATAATAGCCTTTCCCAATCGATTTTCACCCCATTGTTCATATGGTGTATTAATCGTATCTTCAATATTTAAACCAGTTCCCCATCTTGCATCATAATGTGCTGCTTCTGCGATAATTTTATTACCAGTTAATAGTAATTTTTCTTGTAAATCTTTATGTTGTGAAAATTTAGCATAATTTCCTTTATATACAATATCATCACATACTAAAAGCCATTTGTCATCATCATAATTTTTAACTTCTCTGCCTAACTTCTTTTGTTCTTTAGGTTCATTTGATTTTAAAATTTTATCAGCGGTTTCAGTATCGTTAAAATAAATTGCTTTAGAATACATCATCCATTTTTCACAACAATTAAATTCAATTCCGTCAATTAAAATAATTGCATCATACCATTGTGAATAAATATCACCAGTAAAACATACAAGATTATCAGTTTCAACTAATTTAACTTTAGTAGCCATTATGTATAATAAAATAATATAAATATTATAATCATTTTTTTTTATTATTATAATAAAAAAAAATAAATTTATATAATATAAATGATTGTAAATGTATATAAAATAACTAATAATTCATCAATAATTACTTTTAAAGAATTATTAGAATTATTTGAAAATATACCAGATTATTTAGATATAGATAATAATAATAAATTATTTTGTATAAATGCAATTATAAATGTAATAAATATAACAAATAAATATAATTTTGCATGTAATATAGAATATACTTTTGACGCAGATGATAATAAATATAATAATAACTATAAATTAATAATAGATAAATTATCTATTATTAATCCTTATAGATTATTATTAAAAATATAATAATTATTTAAGTATGTTAGTAAATATTTGGAAAATTACTAATAATATAAATTATCCAGCTATAATATCATTTAATTTATTATATAATTTATTTTATAATATACCATTATATTTAACTTTTAAAAAATATGATAGTAATTATATAGGCGACGATGATGCTATATTTTGTATTGATGCAAATTTAAATATTATTAATTTAGTACATTCATTTAATTTTACAATTACAAAAGATTATATATTAGAAATAAATAATAGTAAATATAATAGTAATCATTGTTTAATAATTGATTATTCAAGTGAGCCTATATATAAATTAGTAAAAATACTATAAATATATATAAAATTTCTTTTTATAATAATATTAATATGATAATTATTCCAATAGGTATTGATTGTGGTATTGCTGAAATGTTAAGAAAATATAAAATTAGGTCAGTAGCATATCCATTTGATTGGATTGTTACATATAAAGGAATTACTGATATTCTTAAAAATGATTTTAAAGATTATATACCAAATATAAAAGATAGTATTGGTATTATTGATGGATGTCATAATATATTTAATAATAGTTATGGAACTAAATTTATTCATGATAAATTTCCATTAAAAGAAGAATATGAGAAATATGATAGAAGAATTAATAGATTTAAAGATATTTTAAATAATTCAAGTGAAGAAATTATATTTTTTAAAAAAGGACACGCATATCATAATCATGTCGAATATAATTTTAAAGATGATATCGAAGATATTCAAGAATTAAATAATTATTTAAAAGAAAATTATAAATCTCTTAAATATAAAATTATATTAGTATTATTATGTAATAATTGTTATCATAACAAAAATATTAATATAAATGATGATCATATTATTATATATAAATCTCTAATAACTGATATACGGAATATTGAATTACATAATAAAATAATAACAGGAAATGAATTTGAAAAGATATTTATTCAAATTAAACAAGATTTATTATTTTAGTTAATGAATTTATTACATTATTTATACACGCATCATTATATTCATCATTTTTATCTGCATACATATATTGATAATATAAACAATTTAATTCTACTGAATATTCTTCATATAATTCAGTATTTACATTATTTTGTATAAATTCATTATATTGTAATAAAGTATTATGTAAATATCCTGTATTATAATTACCATTATTATTTATAATATCAATTAAAGCGTCTTTTGACATACTTATTTTTATAAATAAAATAATATCATTTTTTATTTATGTTAGTATAAAATAGCAAATAATATATTTAACATTATTTAATTATATATGATAAAAAAAATGATTTATGATATAATTAAAATTTTAATATAGATAATATAAGTGATTTAATAGTAATATATTATTTATTTACAAACGATAAAAAAAGAAATCAGTAAAAATTAATCAGTTTTAATAATTTTATATTTCCAATTTATAATAATATTTTTAATTAAATTTTTAATATTATTTAAAATTTGAGCATCATTATTAGTATTAATACCCTCGTATATATGTATCTACGCCTCAAAAGTATATTAAATATATGATTTTTATGAATATTGAATTAGAAAAAATAGAAGGAAAAATGTATCAATTTTTTCCTATGCAATCATCTATAATTCCTAATCATATTCAAATTGATACTAAATCAATAATAGATCTTTTAGTAGATAAAGGAAAAAAAGATTTTTTTGATAATATAGAACTAAATAAAGAGTTTTTATGGGATAAATTCTTTAATATAACTCAAAAAATAAAAGATTATAAATTTGATAATACTATTATTACTGATGGTTATGCTACTTCTTTAAGATTTATTCATAAAGATTATATTGAAGGTGAAAAAATTAAGAATGAAAAGAAGAAAAAAGGACGAAAGGATGCACGAGAAATGACAGAAGAAGATAAGGAAAAAAAGAAAATCGCTCAAAAGAAATTACAAGATGAAAAGAAAGAATTAAATAAATTAAAACAAAAAGAAAAACCTAAAAAGGTTGAAAAAATGCACGAATTTCCTTATATTGATGATGTTGATAAAGAAGAATTAAAAGGTAATCATATTTTTATTGATCCAGGTAAAAGAAGTTTATTTACTATGATGAATGATGATGGTAAGTTTTATTCTTATACAAATAAACAACGAGTTAATGAAACTAAAAGATTAAAATATCATAATATTCTTAAAAAATATAAAGATGAATTAAATATTACATTAAAAGAAAATGAACTATCATCATACAATTCTAAAAGTTGTAATATAACTAAATATAATGAATTTATAACAAAAAAAATAAGTACAAACGAAGTGTTATATAAACTTTATCAAAATAATAAGTTTAGACAATATAAATGGTATGCTTTTATAAATAAAAAACGAATAGAAGATAATATGCTTAATAAAATTGAAAAGACGTATACAAAAAATAGTATTGTTATAATTGGTGATTGGAGTATTGGTAAGCAAATGAAAAACTTTATTTCTACACCTAATTTATCACTAAAAAGAAAATTACAAGAGCGTTTTAAGGTTTATGATATAGATGAATATAGGACTTCTTGTTTAAATTATAAGACAGAAGAATTATGTAATAATTTATATTTACCTGATAAGAAAAATAAAGAACGAAAGATACATTCTATCCTAACATATAAAATGGAAAATAAACGGAATGGTTGTAAAAATATTCAAAAAGTGTTTAATTATTATATTGAATATAATAAACGACCAGAAAGATATAAAAGAGGAATTGATTTACAAAAACTACAAACCGTTTTAACAGAACCGTCAAATTGTAGTTAGTCGCTTTAATGCGATCATTTACACCTTTGAACTTTTATTTTGCTGTAAAATCGGCATTTAAATGTGCAAAGTAATATAAAGAAATAGAAAATTAAATATAATATAATGACTTTTAATAAATTAGTAATACATCTTATTAGTTCAACATCTTTAAAATTAAGAAAAAAATATATTACCGGAACATTAGAAACAATTAAAAATATAGCAGAAGAATGTAAATTTAATGTTTCAATAAATATAATAACAGAACCTGATATTGAATATATTGAAAAAAATATTGATAAATATAATAAAAGAGTAAATTATGATAAAACGGATGATAATGAATTTAACTCTTTAAATCAAAGATTAAATATGCCACAAATTTCAAATATAGAAAAACATAGGAATGTTTATACATTAATTAGTAATATGTCAAGTCCAGATATATTACATTATATACTAGAAGATGATGTATTAGTAAGTGGTGATTATTTAAATAATATTAAAGAATTATTTAATAATATAAATAATTTTAAAGATGAATGGGATATATTATTTACATGTATTTCTAATAATGAAGATAATAAATCTTTTAAATTATTAAAATCGATTGATCATTTTAAAATTTTAATATCAAAAAGTTCATATTTTATTAAATATGATACAGCAATATTATTAAATAAATTTTTAGAAACTATAAAATATAATATGAAAGTTGCAATGTCTAAATTTATTATCGATAATCCAAATATAAATGCGATGATATTAAACAAACATACATTATTAGAAGGAAGTAAAATTGGTATATTTTTATCATCCATTAATAATAATAATTTTTTATATCAAAATAATGATTTTATAAAATTAACAAAATTACTAAATCAAAATATAATAACACCTGATATTATTACTGAAGCTGAAAAAATTTATAATAATAATGTATTAAATAGTAATAATGCAGATTTTCAACATTCTATGGGCATTTTATATTATAAAATGAATGATTATAAAAATGCTAAAAAATATTTAATAGAAGCTGTATTAAATGTTAAAAAAAATGATGGAATTATTACTAATTACAGTGAAATATTAAACAACTGTATTAATATGCATCAATATGATCAACCAGATATTGAAGAATGTTTATTAAAACCTTCTAAATATTAAATATTTAATTTTGTTTTTATTTCATTTATTAAATTATTATAATTAGTTTCTAATGCTGTTAAACGATCAGCATAATCAGGTTTAGTTTCTAATGCTGTTAAACGATCAGCATAATCAGGTTTAGATTCTAAAGCGGTTAAACGATCAGCATAATCAGGTTTAGATTCTAAAGCGGTTAAACGATCAGCATAATCAGGTTTAGATTCTAAAGCGGTTAAACGATCAGCATAATCAGGTTTAGATTCTAAAGCGGTTAAACGAT
>Ga0247840_10009192_pt1 | contig 12879 bp, 11 predicted proteins | sample LaCruzMarch2015__FD_192404 | JGI IMG/M metagenome (GOLD analysis project Ga0247840, IMG submission 192404) | Freshwater microbial communities from meromictic Lake La Cruz, Castile-La Mancha, Spain - LaCruzMarch2015_17m | ecosystem: Environmental > Aquatic > Freshwater > Lake | place: Spain...
ACACCTTCCGGACGCTTATCCTGCTCATCACCAACAACACCTAGTGAATTGCTATATGAAAACATAATATCGGCAGGTGAGTCGCCAAATGGCATCAAGCGGAGGTTCGTGACCTCAGCACCTTTAATTTCGACGACTTGTGGCGCATTAATTTCAGCTCCATTGATAAATCCTTTGTTTAAATTACACCACGAAAGCCCAGCCTGAACTTTCAAAACATAATTTGCCACAGGTAATTGTACTTGGCTAGATTGCCGTGAATGCAACATCACAACCTTCAATCGCTCTGCCGTTTCAGGTTCAGATAAAATTAGCAACATAGGAAATATATGCTCATTAGAAACATAAAATCGTGAATGCAGCATATTTTTCTGATTATCAACATGAGGATAAGTGAACTGGCTGCCATTTGGCGGCAAACTAGGCTCGCAGCCGTCAGAATTTACCATGACTAGCGCACTAGTTTCTGCAGATGATGGTACTAAATTTTTCGCCTTGCCCGTTAATCGTTCAAAGGCATGGCTAAACCGTGTGGATAAATCCATCACGAGAGCCCACTCAAAAAACCAAACCCAAAAACCGATCATTAAAAATATGACCACTAGTTTTAGCCAGCCACTTAATGCAGTTTTTTTAGGGGTTGGTTCAACCATCACGCAACATTTGTATTCAAAATATCAACAATAACCAACTGTAAACACTATTACAATCAGCGACATTGACGCCGATTTTTACCCTTGCAACCTTCAAACAACCATGCTTCACCTTTTTCAATGTAGTAAGCATCCGCGTTCAGCATCACATATTTATCATCATGAATAATCGACGTGCTAATCAGCAGCTCCACACCTGTTTCACCTGGATTTATTGCTTGATAGCTGTCATACGCACTTGCCGTAGCTACGGTTGCTAAAGCTGCGCCAGCCGTCGACCCATAATGTAAAACATCACGGAGTACCCAAAATCCTCCTACCACTGCAGTTGCCATACCAGGTTTATAACCGAAAGCCTGTGGGTCAAAAGAAGAAGCATGTCGAATTACCTGCGCCTCATAACCTATTTCAATGGCACCATCTTTTTTTGCAGAAACCACAAAGCCAGCATCGATTAAGCCTGCAATCATATATTTTCGAAATGCACGACTAAAATCAGAATTTGAATTTTCAGCCACATACACTGGTCTGTCTTTTCCCAACTTCTGCTTACCTAACGCCCACCGTGTTTGTTCGACAGAGTCCACTGCTATCGCTCCCCAATGCTTTGCTGCCATTGCTTTTTTCTGTTTAACTTGTGAAAAATTTTCTGCCTGCGGAATTGACGTCGCACATCCTGTAGCCAAAAGTGTAAAAAGTAGTGTGCCTAAAATCGTGATTCTCATGTTGTTTTCCTTCATTATTTTGATTACGCTTCTAAGTTCTATCTTGACGTCTTACCACTCTTGTTCTGCAATTGGCTCAACAGCATCCCTAGACACATCTTCACTTTGAGTTGGATTTGCAATGATATGTGGGGTAATCAATAAAATGAGTTCAGTTTTATCATTGAACTCTTCTCTATCTTGAAATAATTTACCAACAATTGGAATGTCGCCAAGTAGGGGTATTTTTCTAACATCTTTACCATTTTTAGTTTTAATTAAGCCGCCAATGGCAACGGTTAATCCATCCTTAGCAACGACAACTGCTTCAATATTAGCGGTATTAACAGAATCAATAGCGAATGATTGTGTAGTATTGCCCACCGTAATAGGCGGAAACTGCATACCTCCAACATTAACAGTCGAGGTATCCTGTAAAATTGCGAGGGTCACTGTGCCATCAGCATTGATTTTTGGCATGATGTTTAAGCTATTACCAACATTTCTAATTTCAGTTTCATAGGTAATCTTGGCTGGTGTAATCACATTATTATTAGCGCCACCTAATACTGGGTCAGTCACAGTCACGCCTCGAATTAATAAGCGCTCTTCCCCCACAAACAGACTGGCTGGCCGATTATTTGACGCCATCAGAACGGGTGAACTTAACGTATTAATTTTTTTATCTTTTTTAAGTAATTCAATTCTTGCAGCAATTAAATCATCAACAAAAGTATAAATTAACTTACCGGTATTTAATCCAGCTTTAGGAATATCAGAAACTGGGGCATCTAAAGAGTGCTTACCATCTCTTGAAATACTACTGAACGAAAATAGTTGGCTAAAAGAATCACCAACTGTCAACTCCAACACCTTCATCTCAAGCAAGACTTGTGGTGTTGGTTTATCCATTTCCCTAACTAGATTTTCAATTTCCTTTACTGCCGTAGCATCACTTGTGCGCACAATCATTAAATTATGTTCACGATTAAGGGTAATAAAAATAGGCTGTTCAGACTGTGTAATACCCTTAAGTGCATTAGAGGAAATTACATTACCATTTTCATCTACTTGCATAGCTGTATCTATTTTTTGCAACTGGTCAACGGTAAGCTTCTCCGTAATTGCATTTGATTGACCGGCTGCGCCTGCAACCGCGCCACCAACTCCTCCATAATAATTATTAGCTACATTCCTATTTCCATTAGCTGTTGTTTGGCGCATATTTGCTTGGCCATAACCCATAGCGCCTACCCCACCTTGGTTTCTATTATTATTCGCACCCGTTTGGTTTCTATTATTGTTTACACCCTGCTGATTTATATTCCCTCCTACTCCTTGAACCGCACCTCCTGTTCCAAAAGTTTCAGGTTCTACGCCATAAGTTAATCTGACTCGTTCTCCATACAAATCTCTCACTGCAGTTGCTACCATCACTGGGTTAGGATGCAATAAATTAAATACTCTGGTAGTATCTTCACGGTACACTACCATGTCGCGCTGGTACTCATCAGTACTCATAATTCGATAAGTTTTACTGACTTTATCCTGCCGATACCATAACCCGCTGTTCTTACTAATCGTATCCAACGCATCTTTAACCGAGATATTTTGCAAAAACACCGTCACTGATTTTTTAGCGGCTTCGTCTGTGGCAACAATGTTCAGTCCGGACATGTCGGCTAAGGCGCGCACCACATCTACCATATTAGCTTGTTTGAATTCTAGCTTGCTGATAATTGCATCTTCACCTGCTGGTGTTGTCTTTTTAGGTGGTGCAGCTTTTCCTACAGCATTTTTATTACGTGGCGCCTTTGTCTGAGCTTCAGGGTTGCTTGTTGTTTGAGTAGGTGCCAGTGTAGAAGCTGAATCTATCACGCGCTCATTCTCTGCTATGCCTAGCTTTGGCTCAGACAAAGGCTTAACTAACGCCTCGTCTGCGGCATTCAATTGCAATGGCAACAAACTGGATAATACCGCACCTAAAGCAAGCACTTGCACACACGTACCCATCGAAAGCCGTAATTTTTTAAAGATATTAATTTGATTCATGCTTGTTTTACCCAATTTTTTCATAGCACTTGTTATAAAAAAAACTATTTTTTACTGTTGTAAATTTAACGTACAACAATCACTTGATTCACTTGACCTGCTTGCACTCTGACACCATTCGCATCAACCTTGATAATCTTGAGTACACCATTTTGACCCAGCCCATTCAGGCCTATTTCATCACCTTCGCTGACTAAATACACACCAGCACCTTCCACATCAAGTAATGCGGCAGATTTTTTTCCGCCTCTAGTTACAAAACCTTTTAGGCGTAATTTCGGGGTGCCTTGTGTTCCGTAACCTGGAATAAAGCCCTGCCCGCTATTAGCACGCTGTGCAGATTGACTGCCTACTTCTGAATACATGCGATCACTTGTGGTAAAAGGATCACGTAGCGGCCTAAGTGCGTCCTGAGAGGTTGTCGCGTAACCATTACCAGTGGCATGAACAATATTGCTTGTAGCCAAGGTAATGAGAGCTATACCAACTAACTGCAAAAGCCTCCATGAACTCAAACATTGCAAACGAAATCGCGGTAAATAATGACTATCAATCTTCAAAATACTTTTAACCTTTCGCCAACTGAAATAACGCTTGAAAGAAAGCGTAATAAACAAAGCCCACAATACCGCCAATCACTAAAATCAGTGCCGGCTCAATCATCGCACTCAACCGTTTAACACCCACCTGCAATTGAGCCTCATAAAACACACCCAGTTCCAGCAGCACATGATCTAAAGTACCGGTGCGCTCACCCACTGAAATCATCTGTGTAACAAGTTCGGGGATGGCGGGAGTTTTGATACTGGAAGCCATATCTCGACCTGTAAGTATCAGCGCAGAAGCAGCCTTTAGTTTGGTTGAAATCAGGCGATTGGCCATAACGTTCGAAGCAATTTTTAAAGCATCAAACACGGTTAAGCCACTACGCAACATCATGGATAGCGACCAAGTTAGCTCGGCAATTGCGCCATGTGTCAGTAACTTGCCAATCACGGGTATGCGCAGAAGGAAACCATCAATTTTCAATCGACCCATAGGCTGATTGTAGGCAACAACAACCCCGATAATCATTAATAAGACGGCGCCGAGAATATAAAACCCATATTTCAATGCAAAATCAGAAGCATCTATTAAAAATTGCGTAGAGGGTGGCAAATCACGGCCTCTGCCAGCAAAAAACTTTGCAAAAGCGGGAATAATTTTCACTACAAGAAATGTCACAACACCAAATGCTGCAACCACTACAACAGCTGGGTAAATCATGGCGTTAATGGTTTGTGATTTAAGTGCGACACGCTTTTCAAGGTGAGTTGCCAAGCGATCAAAAATGGCATCAATATCGCCTGTCGTTTCTCCAGCCACCATTAAATTAACAGCGATGAGAGGAAATACTTCTTTGTACTTTGCCATGGCTTGAGAAAGCTGGCTACCAGTTTCAATGTCTTTAATCATCTTAGTGATCACATTTTTCAAGCGGCCGCTATTTTGCGTTTCAGCAAGTTGCAATGCCTGTAACACTGGCAAACCTGCACGTAACATAAATGACATCTGTTTGAAAAAAAATACTAAATCACGTGCTGGAACTGAAAGCAAATCGCTCAGGCTAGAAAAATTAACGTCTTTAGACAAGCCCTCGCCTGCACCTGTATTTTTATCTGGTCCGTTTACCTTAATCTTAACAACAAACAAACTTTGCAATCTCAGTTGTGCAGTTGCAGTACGCGCATCTGCGGACTGAATCGCACCCTTGCTTTCTTTACCTTTTGCATCCACTACGGTGTAGTTAAACAATGGCATATTTAGCGCTCACGTTTTACTGCAACAGTTTGTAACTCTGAAAGCGTAGTGGCCCCGGCTAGAACTTTAGCACTGCCATCATTCCACATTGAGCGTAAACGTGTGCCAGCCCTCGATTCCAACTCCTCCTCAGCGGCACCTCTTGCAACTAGCTTACTTAACTCTTCATCGAACCATAGTGTTTCAAATAAACCTAAGCGACCTCGATAACCTGAGCCTTGGCAATAAGCACAGCCTTTGGGTTCATATATTGTTGCTGAAGCTGTTTTGACATCGAGCAAATCACGCTCTTCTGCTGTTGCTGCTTTTTCAACTCTACAATGTGGGCATAATCGTCTTACCAAGCGTTGCGCAATGACGGCATTCATGGTTGAACCAATCAAAAATGGTTCGCAACCAATATCAATTAAACGCGCAACGGTACCAGCCGCCGTGTTGGTATGCAGCGTAGAAAATACCAAATGCCCTGTCATTGCTGCTTTTAGTGCGACATCGGCTGTTTCCTCGTCACGAATTTCGCCCACCATCAGTACGTCAGGGTCATGCCTTAACAGTGAACGTAGCGCCCCGGCAAAACTGATTTTTGGCCCGGTTTGAATTTGTGAAACGCCTTCCATCACATATTCAATCGGGTTTTCTACCGTCATGATATTTAAATCGGGGGCATTAATTTCTTGCAAGGCGGCAAACAAGGTGGTGGATTTGCCGCTACCTGTCGGACCAGTAAGTAAAATCATGCCAAACGGTTTACGTATCGCTTTACGAAACATCACCAAATCTTCAGCTGACATGCCTAATTTTTCTAACGTTAGATTGTGTGCCTCTTGCCCTAAAATACGCATAGTGACACGCTCACCCAAGCGCGTAGGTGCTGTTGCCACACGGATATTAAACTCACTATCAATCGGTGCTGGCAGGTAATACGACATGCCGCCATCTTGCGGCTCGCGCTGCTCGGCAATATCTAAGTTTGATAACACCTTAATACGAGAAATGAGACCATTTACTACAGTCTCATTACCATCAGTATTCACGTTATAGTCTTGCAAACCACCATCCACGCGCAGACGTACCCGCAAGCCAAATTCCTCCTGCACAATATGTACATCAGAAGCGCGACGCAAAAATGCCTCTTTTAGAATATCATTCAGCAGTGCAACCAAATCAACTTCGGCGGCTTGCGATACAGCACTAGCCGCCTGACCCTGACTAGTGCTAGCCAAAGCACGGTTAATTATCGCTTTTAAAGTATTAGGGTCAGCTACGGCTAATCGGATATTACGCCCCAATAAGCGCTGAATACTATCAATCGTTGCGCGGTCATCAGGGTCTGCCACCGCAAGCAAAATACCTTCAGAATTTTCTGATAGCGGCAAAATCGCTTTGCGTCGTAACAGTGCCTGCGGAATTTTTTTAAGTAATTCTGGCGGCGGTGTTAAACCTGTTGTGTCAACAAATGGCAATCCTCTCAATTCGGCAACAGCACGGTACAAGGCCGCAACCGGTAGCCGATAATGTGCGGTCACTGCATCTAGCAGATCCACGCGTTTGCGGCGCGCCTCTACACGCAAATGCGCTAAAGTGTCGGCCTCAATCAGGCGTTGCCTTACGGCGGCATCAATCAGTTGTTCTGCGGCAATTGACATTGTAACTTCTTAAAGTGCCAAAATCATCTTAGTTACCAAAGGCTGCGGAAAGCCTGCAGGTGGAGTAAGCGGTGACAGCTCAATCTGAATTTGTGTCACGGTCACCATAAAAGGCAACTTACTCAACCCTTGAACAAACTGCTGTATCTGTGCGAAGCTACCTTCAATAGTTACTCGTTGAAAAGGTCGGGCCTCCTCAAGCTCATTAGTTAATCGATAAATCAACTCTCCTTCTTTAGGAGCCGTAGCATTCACTGCAACCCCGCCATTACCCATCCCAACTGCGCCACGTTTTTTTGCAACTTTGTTCGCTGCCCGTTGCTGCCGCTTTGATAGCTTAGGTGCATCTACCACAGCGACAGGTGCCGCACTGGCAGTAGGCGCAACGCGTAGCACCAAGTACGGTACTTTTTCACGAATTCTCACGCCCGCATTACTTGCCACATCTGAAATGAGCAAACTCAACTCCTGCGAGTCTTCTTCAGTCGCCAGTTTTTGCTCAACATCGTCCATGCTCAATTGCAGTTCAGCTAACGATTTTTCAGCTATTAAAATTTTTTCTTCTAATTCACTGGAATCTTCTGACGGTTCATCAGGAATCACCGCATTTTTGGCGCGCTCAGCAGTTTTAACATTATTAGCCTGTAATTCAGAAAGCGCTTTAAGTGCAGGGCGATACCGCAATAAGCCATAGCCACCCACTATTACCGTAAAAGCTACGATAAAAATCAGTACTTGCTCACGCGTTGATATATTTTGTAAATTCATTATTGTTTTGATCCTGTTTCACACACAGTTTTTTTGATTTAACGCAAGGTTCAAGCTACAACCCGACAATAGATATAAGTTGCTTAACTAACTTTGCACGTAAACCAGCCTGAGCCGCAATATGTAGCCCTGCAAACTTAACCTGCCAATTTGCGGCCCTACCGTAACATCAACCACCTTATAACCCATGGGCTCCATCACTGACTGATACGCTTTAACAAACTGCTGTGCTGACTTTTCTGTTAATGACCATGCAGTCACCCTAAATCCATCGCTAGGCGTTTCTTCAAAACGGTCCATCACCACTTCATCGCTGACTGTTCTACTTAACTCTGAAAATATTGAAAGTACCAAAGCAGAACGCTTGGGAACATCTATTGATAATAAATCCATACGCTTTTGCAATTGGTTCACAGCATCATTTTTAGCTTTAATATCATCTTGTAATTTCTTGATTGCATCAACCCGCACTTGCACACGACTAACCGCCTGATCCATCTCAGCTGCCACCTTGCCGACACGCACACTCTCAGCTTCAGTAACATTTTGACGCAGTTGCAACACAAGCTCTGCCGCACCCACGCCAAATAGCAATAACAACCCGGCAGCAATCGCCCTGAACTCAATTTGGTGCCACAAAGGTAACTTAGGCCCTTGCACAGATACAGCGCAACCACGCACCGCACCTGGCAACAGTAAGGCATTACGCGCAGCACCCACCATGCCGGGGGTAACATCCCCTTCAATAATGGCAAGTTGACTCACCTGCCGCCCCAACATACTAGTGAGACTAATCTCCAACCCATCAGATTCACCAAGCGCACTTGCTAGCCAAACTGCCTGTACATCAGGTGGCGTTAATACGTGATACGCCTCTAAACTGGCATCTAGCGTATTTTTTAATGTACTTTGCTGTAGATTAATGGCTATCACAGCACCGGACGATACACGCACCCCCGCAATCAAACCAGCGTGTACTTCAATCAGCAACACATCCCCAGTTGCGTTTGAAACCAGCTCTGGTGCTGTTGCAGCACAACCTACCAAAGGATACAAATGTTCGAGCAATACACCACAAACAGCAAATGCCGCCGCCCACTGCTGCATCATGCCCTGATTCACGCCACAAACCAGCCACGTGTAATGCCCCTCTTCAGCCGACTCTGTATTGGCAGGCGCAGGTTGAGCCAACCATCCGCAAGCAATATCGTCGCCACTGCTCTGCAACCATGCTTGCCGCGTTAAGCACTCCTCCATTTGGCGATGATTAATATAGCCCATTTCAATCGCCATTTCACCATAGCGTTTAAACGAATATACTTCCATCGCGTTTGCATCAACGACACCTTTACGCCCTTGCTGACGATCTAAAACCTCAGTGGCCTGCGCCTCGGATAAATAACCCAAACCCACCAAAATGCGCCCCACAGCCCACAAAGTGGTATGTTGCATTAATAACGGCTCTAACTCCCAACGTACTAGCTCTAAAATTTGCTCGGGCGGACGTTTACTATTAGGCGCAACAGGTAACTCGATTAAAGTGGATAGAGCACCCGGAGTAAGCAAAACAGCTGTTTTACCACCCCAGCCCTGCTTGCGCATAGCCGCTATAATTTCACTCACAGCGGTTTTAAACTCAATTTCCTCAGACCTTGCCGCATATAAAACTTCCAAGCTATCACCAACACGGCTAATAACCGCACCGCGCAGGGTAAAGCCATCAGTTTCACAGACTAAAACAGAAGTAGCACGACGTGAAAAAGGAAGTAATTGTGCGAGGGATTTCAAACTCATTGAATATTCCAAGGAATGTTGATTGGCAACTGCATTTTTGGCAGCAAGGTGAAGTAATAAGGAGGATGATTGCTTGATGAGCTACAACTACCATTAAAAATATTGTCGTTAAACGGGGTTGTATCCGAGGGGTCATTCGAGCAAACCACCACCGCAGCATATTTACCCATTGGCAAAGGGTCCTCAGGTGATATTGACACTAGCTTAGGCTGCACTGAGGATACAGACGTCAGTCCTGAAACCCCAAAAACAGCATCGTTATCTTCAAACTCAACGGCACCGTCTTCTAAAAAATATAGTCTTAATTTCAAAGCAGGCTCATCAGTTGCTGGCGGCTTATTAAACGTAATATTAAAGTTCACACTGCTAACATCAATTGCCCAATCATTGACTTCAATAAGATTGCCTGTGGCTGGATAATCAACTTCATATATATCTGTACCAGGTCCTGAACCATAGCTTTGTACGATTAACGCATTCACACCACTGGTGAAGTTCCAGCCAAAATTTGGCGTACCATCATCATTGCCCCAACCATCTCTGAACGCACGCACGGCAGAAGCACCAGAGCTTGGCATCACATCTAAATACGGGCCATGCCAACCACCGTAGAGTTGCCCCACCACACCTGATACCCCAGAGATGTCTATTGCAGTCCAAAGCATACCTACAGGTTCAATCAACTCTTCAATATTGTCTGGCAACCGTCCCATATCTGCTACAAAACCACTAATAGCAGGCTCGCCATTTAGGGTGCGCGTTGGGTCGCCAACGATTGCAGTTTTAATTTGCTGCAAACGACTTTTTGTCACATCAAAACGGCTTTGTTCATCAAAATTATCTACTAGCGCTGTGGCGGTGAGTGCCATCATGCCGAGTAACGCAATCACCAGCAGCATTTCAAGTAAAGTGAAGCCTTTACATGTTTGATATTGTGAAAATTGAGATTGGGCTATTATTTTAGGCATAACACCAAATCATCCTTTCCAGCGGGGTCAGCAGTGTTCGGTAAACACGGGTCTATTAGATAAACTCCACCATACTTACCATCTGAACCCATACTGACTATTCTTGGCTGGGCACCATCCAAATCGATTAGCAGATAAGGATTTCCCCAACCTTCTGCTGTTGCAACACAAACTGCATCATCATCGGCTGGGTTGGCATTGGCATAATCACCACATTGATGCCAGTTAATTGTCGTAGCCGCTCCATATTGCTTGAATGGGTCAGATTTTGCGTATATTTTGATGCCATTTTCCAATGGGGATGCAAGACCTGCGAAATCAACAAACCCCGTACCCTGCTTAGCTAAATACGGACCGCGCCAGCCTCGCGAAGTGTCTGGGTTATACTCACAAGCAGGTTCAATTGGCGGTACGCCATCATCGTATGGGCAGGTAAACAAAGGTGAGAAATCAGCAGGATGATTGGCTGGGTAATCGGGCAAGTTGTCTGGCTGTGGCGGGTACGTTAAATTATCCTGCTTAAACTGCCTAATCGCTTTGCTTATTTCAACCATTTCACTTTTAGCTAACTGCGGTGCTACATCTTCATCCACGCCATCCAGCGCAATAACCGAAGCTCCGGCAACCAACGCTAACAAAGTCAATACAACCAATAGCTCCAACAAAGTAAAACCGCCACTTTTAAATTGACAGTGGCGGTATTGAAAACGGCTTTGCTTTATTTTGGGATGCGTAATTGCGGCAACTTGGCGTAATAGCTCAGAAAAAACAAAAGCAAAACATCGCTTCACACATTTGGTGAACGACTGAATATGCGTATTTTTTTTCTCAAATATCACTTGCATGTCATTGGGCATGTATTTTTAATCAATATTTCTATATACAAAAAATCATAAAAAAGTTTTATCGCTACTTGTCATTTATAACTGCCTGCTATTTATCAGGCTTGTTGTTAAGCCAGCTATATTCAATCAAAGTCGCCATTTAACACCATCGTTTTTATTAAACACAAAAAGGTGGAGCCGATTTCAGGCTCCACCCACTTACATTGAGTACATGTTAAGCAAACAAGCTTGCCTAACTTAACCCCACATTAGTTTGCAGCTTTAGCCGCAGCCAATGCGTTGTCCAAGATAGTACCGTCTGGAGCAACTACACCGATTAAACGTGGTGTTGCGCGCAACTCACCAGTAGTATTACCTACGTCAGTACCTACGTCAGCACCATCTGAACCCATGTGAAACAATGCGATGTAACGCGCGTAGTTCACGCTTGGGTTGATTGCTTTGCTTGTGAATGTAGGTGCAGCTGCAATCGCTACTGTTGAGTCAAATGTACTATGTGCAGCATCGTGACCAAAACCCACAGCTAACACTAAGTGACAAACAGCAGTTTCTAGTGAGTCGTTAACTTGGTTCAAATTGATTGTTGAAGCAGCGCCTACGTAGCTAGTTGCAATTGTTTGACCACCTGCTGTACAACCTGTACCTGCTGGCACGATTGAAATGTTAGCAATGTCACCGCTGTCGATTTCTAGCTCCTCAGAACCAGCATTAGCACCTTCATTGTGTTGCAAGTTAGGCACTACACCTGCTGTTAAGCCAGAAGCTGAAGTGATGGTTTGGAACTCTTCCAAACCTACATCTTCCATTGCCTCAGCCAAAGCACCACTGATTGAAGCTGCACCAAAAGCAAAGTTACCGAATGCAGCTAATGTATCTTCTGCTAACAGGGCATCTGGCAATGGTGCACCTGTGTCCACTACAGATAAGCTATCCCATTGGTTTGGATATAAGCCAGTAATGGCACGGTAGTTACGGATGGCACGGTCTGCCGTTACGGTGTTGTTGGCTGCTGCTGTGGCTTCAGCACTTTCGCCTACGCCTTCATACGCAACCAGGGCGCCTACTGACAATACTGCCAATAGTGTAATCACTACCAGCAACTCTAACAGGGTAAAACCCTTTTGTTTTGATTGAAGCATTTAATTCTCCTTGGTTATAAAAACCCCTAAATGTTTTGTTTTAAAGACTGCGCCAACTGGGGCTTCATTAACGCATCCATCTACTACACCTAAACCCCACGATAAACATATATCGCCAAGGAGGGGAGGATTAGGCAATCCCGTCACACAGCCAACCCAAACAGCCAGCACTTGCCCCATGTGTGTGCAACACATAAAGCAACCACTGTGCCAACTAATTGTAAATAATTGTAACTGATTGTTACATAATAATATTTAGGATTTATTCCTGAATTATTTGTATAAAATTCCCGCTATAAATAACCTTAGGTGGTGGTTGTTGGCAACCACAGTTAATGTATACAACCACCACCTAAAGCTTTTAATGTGATTTTAAGTCACGACAAAACACAAACCATTGAACACAAAAAGGTGGAGCCTAAAACTGGCTCCACCCACTTACATTGAGTACATGTTAAGCAAACAAGCTTGCCTAACTTAACCCCACATTAGTTTGCAGCTTTAGCCGCA
>Ga0247840_10009194_pt1 | contig 12876 bp, 22 predicted proteins | sample LaCruzMarch2015__FD_192404 | JGI IMG/M metagenome (GOLD analysis project Ga0247840, IMG submission 192404) | Freshwater microbial communities from meromictic Lake La Cruz, Castile-La Mancha, Spain - LaCruzMarch2015_17m | ecosystem: Environmental > Aquatic > Freshwater > Lake | place: Spain...
TTCAACACTTAGCCCCTTATTCGCCATCAGCTTCTTCTCATCATCGTTTAGTGTCTCTAAAATAATCTCTCGCTCAACATCAGTTACAGCCTTCTGGTATTCATAATGCCTAAACCACTCAAAGAACAACGCATGATAGCTACTCTGACCATCTCTTGCCTGTCTATACATATCAGCAAAGCTTCCACTACTCCCATTTGCGATACTCTCATAAACTATCTTAGTCTTCCCTATCCCTTGAGGCACAGCTTCCAAGCTCTCATCTACCCTTTTCCCCATATCCTTCTCCAAAATAAACGAAACCTCGGAGAAATGTAAATCACGAACCGTCTCACCATGTAGCCCTAAACAAACCAAATAATGGCTATTCCTTCGTTTTATCTTTATCTCATACTTATTACTAGCCTCTAGTGGAAACATCTTCCGTATCCCTACAGGCAAATGGTCATACGCAAACTTTACCTTCTTGAACAATATCTCAATCGTATTCTCGCTATCAGCTATTGTCCTAGCAACCATGTTATCCTCAAACAAGCAATCGTCCAAAAAATCTATCATAACAACCGTTGTTGCCATAATCTGTCTACCTTTAAGCACGACAACCCGTCCATGCCCATCTATCTCTTTATGTATCTCTTCTTGGATTTCCGTCATTATAAACGGTACTGTCTTCCCACTCTTATCCTGTATCTTATAAAGTATCCCAGCGTTCATCCTCCACGCCTTGTCCCTAAGATAAACACCCTCTTTTTCCAGCTTATCACATAGCTCGTTATACTCCTCTTTCCAATCCTTCATACAAGCCCAAGCTCTTCCAAAAGCCCACCTGTCTTCTCGCCTCTTGCTGTCTTATTCAAATTAAGTATCTCTCTCCCAGTCCGTACATGCAAATTCAAACTCTCAAAATACGTCTTAACATCCCTCAAATCAAACTCCTCTTCATCATTAAGTACACCAAGTCTACCCTCCAACACACCTATCCCCTTCCCCCATAACTCTCCCAACTTATCTATATTCTCAAACCCCAACACCTTAAGCTCTTCAGCCCTAGCACTCACCAACCCATCTAACTCCCCACTCTGTACCGTTAAATCACTGCTCATTTATAATCTCTCCTCTAATTCAAACTCACAGGCAATACCACACAATACTCGCCCTTCAACTCCAAGCAAACCTCCACACTCTTAACCCCGTTTTTTTTGAAATTTAGCTTCTTCACAACCTCAACAAACTTCTTTTCACTCAGCTCTCTCCTGTTGCTCCACCATTTGCTTCTCATACACTAAATCATACACCATTAAACCACTTTCACTCAATATATCTCCACAATAACAAAAAAGTTTTATTTTTTTTTGAAAATTTTTCCGTGGCATACCTAGGTTCGTGGTCAGGCGTATCAATAAACCCCCACACCCCCACTCATGTCCGTATCTCAAAGACCTTTTTCCCCCGTGTGTAGTCTGAGTCTGCTCTGAACCATGAACCAGGACTAAAACTCAAAGATTACGTATTGTATATTATGCGACATAGAATGACAGAAGCCTTATATCTATTGGCTTACAGAGAATGTATTAAGTTTATCTACTGTAATATTGTGCATAATAATTGCCAAACACTGCATATAGTGTACACATGCACGAGAAATGCACATAAACCAGTTCAAACAGTCCAGTTCAACCAATGATCCACGTATAAGCACATGCAAAGCTATCAGATAACCATCAAATAAGAAAAAGTGAAGCAATCGATACTGAGAACCTAATCCATAATCTAATTTTATTCGATTAGTACGCATCAACAGGCAGTTATCCACAAGTTATTAACAATCTAATAATAAGTATAACTATAAAACTGGAGAAATAAGAGAAAGTAATATAGATATAAAGAGAATAGCAGGGAAAGAGTAGTTATATTAGTTGTGTTTGTTAGTTGTATTTAGTTGTATTTAGTTGTATTTAGTTGTGTTGTATTAGTTGTATTAAGATATAAATATAGTTATATTAAGATAAGATATAAATACAACGTAAATTTTCCATGTTTTATAAGTATTGTTAAAGGGAATAAAGAAGAGTATAGTAGGTACATACTATAAGACAGAAAGAAGGTGAATACATGAAGTATATTTTAGTTTTGTTTGTTTTGTTTTGTTTGTTTACACATTGGCAGTTTTCAGGCTTAGACGCTGAATATATCCAGGAACAGCGAGAAGCACAAAAACCATAAAAAGAAAGGAGTTAAAATTATGAAGTATTTTCAAGAGGTTAAATCGTTACAGGAGTTAAAAGCAGAGTATAAACGCCTGGTCAAGATCCATCACCCTGACAAAGGCGGAGACACCGAGACAATGAAGAGGATCAATGCAGAATATGACAAAATGCTAGAAACTCAGGCATTCGGTAGAGATGGGAAACAGTTTACAGAGACAGAACTCAAAGATAATAAGGTCTACAGAGATATCCTAGAGCAAACTGTTATATTAGAGGGAATAGAGATTGAACTTGCTGGATCTTGGCTTTGGTTCACAGGTCAGACTTACCCTCACAAGGACACGTTAAAAAACGTAGGCTGTAGATTCAGCAAGAATAAGACAGCATGGTATTGGCATCCTGAAGGATATGTTAAAAAGTGTAAGAAGGTGTTCAGCCTAGAAGAAATCCGAGTAATGCACGGAAGCAAAAACATCGAGACGGTTACACAAGAAAAACTATTTTAGGCGAAACAGGTCAGGCGAAAGCTTGACTTGTCTACTGGGGATGATCTCCCAGCACTGAAGAGCCAGATCAAGAAGGGAAGGTGTATTATTTTATGGAGTATTTGCTTAATTTCGGAGAAGTTCAAGTATACGTTAGTTTTAGTATCAATTAAAAATCAAATCAAGGAAAGGAGAAAAAAATGAGCAAGAATGACCAATTTGATGGTTTTTACCAAGTATGGATAAAGTTAGGGAGAGAGTTAGTTGATATGTTTCCTGATGAGGTTGAGGACTATCCTCAAGAGCTTCCATCATTTGATGAGTTGATTATGAGGTTATCTAATGTGAGGGCTAAGAAAGATTATTTCTATGAGTTCGGGATTATATTACCTACTATCATAGCAGATACTGAAGAGAGAGCTAGAGAACAGGCTAAGATGTTTCTTAAGAATAGTGGATATACTATGGATTTAGTGGAGGTGAAGTAAGATGACATATTTCGGAGAAGTTCAAGTATACGTTAGTTTTAGTATTAATTAAAATCAAATCAAATCAAGGAGTAAACAAAATGTTAGGACTAATAAATATTAGAGAATGGATAAGCAAAGATCAGTTAACCGTTATAGAGCAAGGTTTAAAAGGCGAAGAAAAAAACTATTTTAGAGACAAGCTAAACGAGATAGAGCTATTAATTATAACAATGCCTAAACCATACGAAACAGACGGTCAAGGCAACGAAACAATATTACATCTACATTATTTCTACGGTGGATCTGATTGGTACATAATAGAGAGAGACAGCTCAGAAGAGCAAATACAATGCTTTGGTTATGCTGTATTAAACGGGGACACAGAAAACGCCGAACTTGGATATATAAGTATTCAGGAACTTATTTATTCAGGCGTTGAGCTTGATCTACACTGGACACCTAAGAAGCTAAAAGAGATAAAACCATGGAAGGGAGAAATAAAATCATGAATGCAGTATGTTTCAGTGAAGTAGAGAACGAGCAAAAGGAACGAGTTTTAGAGATGTGCGAACAGCTAGAGGATGTTTTCGGTTCAGAATTATATTCAGCTATGGAATGTATTTTAGGAGATGACTTTGACGCCATGGAAGCAGCTTTATTGGACTATCTATAATAAATCAAATCAAGGAGAAAACAAAATGAAATCATTAAACACAATTAAAAAAAACGTTCAGGAGTATACAGGACTTAAAGGCAATGACGAAGTTGAAAACTTTATATCACAGGCTAAAAGATATATTAACGCTATCAAAAACGGGTCTATGATATGTAATATAGACAACACCGTCTCAGATAGTGGCATGAGCAGAACTATAAAATTTCTATCATGCGAATACAACCCACCAGCTCCACTAGCTAGAAAAAAATACCAATACCTTAATTACTATTTCTTTTTTAAAATGTTAGGCTATACACAAGTTAAAGACTCAGACTATTTTAGAATTACAGGATGTGGGATGGATATGGATATGGTATTTAATACTAACTATAACAATATGCACGACTTAAAAAGATTAGGCTTTATAACCGATAAACAATGTAGAGAACTTGCTCAAATGACCCCTTCAATTATCTAAAGCCCGAAACTCCCAGCAATGGGAGTATAGCATTAATTTATGCTACTGATGAAGGCAAGAGAAAGGAGGAAACTAAATTGATAAAAGTTATAATAACAAACAAGACAACAGGAGAAAAAAGAACGTATGAGTTTTCAGGATATAACTTAATGGATGCTTTTAATAAAGCAGAGTCAATCTATGGTAAAGACAACTACACGATAGAGCAAATCTATGAAAGGAGGGAATAAATAATGCTAGAATGGATCAACGACCTATTATTCAAAACAGATGAAAGGATAACCCATGAAAACAATTAAACTTACCAACAAAGAAGCTATTGCATTATATAACGCATTATTTTTTTATAAACAGAAGTTGCCAATTTATGCACAAACTGGAAGCACCTTAGATATACAAAAAAAACATATTTCAAAAATACAGGAGAAACTAAGCCATGACTAAATCACAAGAAGAATTATTGCAAGAACTTGAAGACCTAGGATATGCACTCGTTGAATGCCCCGAATGTAAAACAGTTCAAATTATAGAGACTGAAGACGAAATAACTAAGTGTTGTAATTGCCCCTATATTGAACAAACTATTTTTTTTGATAGGAGAGTATGAGTTATGCAAGAAAAACAGAAAATAGAGCAATCAGACAACGCTAAGAAACAATCTAAACAAGAAAGATATCACGTAAAACACAAACTTGTACTATCATGGATAAAAGCAGATTTGAAAGAGTTATTGAAAAGGTTAGGCAATGGAAGTATCACCAAGGGATCAGAAATCGCTTTAAATGTTTTGCTCCAAGATGGTTCAGTCAGCAAAGCGATATTAACAAACAAACCCGATTAGGCTAAAATTGAATTGTGAGATATAAACCACTCCTCTGGTCAATGTATCTCACAAATACAATAAGGGGAGTCAAGAAATCATGTTACAAAAGTTTAAGAAATTCACAAATAACGGTTATGAATTATATTATCTAGCTACTAGCAAAGTTAATGTTGTTCGCCTGGAGCAAACTAAAGATAAATCTAACTGGAAAGTTATATCTTACCCAACCACTAAAGAAAAGATTGATTTTAATAAATCAGTTCTATTGGCTATGGTTTACGGTAATAAATTCAAGCTTCTAGGCGTAGAATTTGAGATAAAATTCGAGAACAACGAGCTTATTCTCATTAGTCCTGATAACCATAATGGTAGTCAAGCAGTTGCTTCTGTAGATGAAGACACAATTCCATTCTAAAATATGCAGATTTTTATTAACCAAGGACGGGAATAGCTATGTTTACAGAGAAGACAACCAAGACGTTATAAGATACTCCAAAAAAGATGCTGAAAACTTTATAAATTCTATCTCAGAATGCTTAAAGTTAGCTGGCTATACAATTTCTATTTTAGAATAGTTGACTTTACTTTTTCTTTAAGTATAATTATATCCATGCGAGGCTAGTGCAGTAAGACAAAGAAGGAGTCCGAAATGGAAGAAGAAGTTCAAAAGATATTTAGCAGACAGTATAAGCGAATGGAAAACGAGTTAAAAGACGTTAATGTTCCACCTGCTGTTACTACTATTCTTTCAACGTACTGGAAATATTTAGAGGGAGATATACTTAGAAAAATTAAAGGAGACCGAAATGGCAGAGAAACAATTAGAAATTATTAGAAAAATAAAAAGTAGTTCTTTAGATAAACTATATTCAGAATATATTAAATATCAGACAAATTGTAGGACAGATAGAAAATCAGCAAAAATGAAGAACTGGAAGAAAAAAGTTTTAAATAGAGATAATAATAAGTGTGTAATATGTAGCGACAATGTAATATTAGAAGTACACCACATTAAAGATTTCTTCTTATATCCTAACTTAAGATTTGACGTAAATAATGGAATAACTCTATGTGTAGAGTGTCATAAAAAATTACACTTAATAGAGAGATTAGGAGAAATACAAAATGACTAAAAGAATGCTCCACGAAAACATAACAACGTCAGAAAAGTTCAGCCAGATAGGGTTTGAAGCAGAATGCCTTTACAATAGACTACTAACGCAAACAGATGATTATGGGAATGTAAGAGGTTCAATAGGATACATTAAAGATGTTTGTTTCCCTAAGAATAAAAAGACTAAGATTGACTACCAAATGGTTGGCAAATGGTTGGCAGAATGTTGCAAGGTTGGTTTATTATTGCTATACCAAGTAGATGGGATAGACTACTTACACTTTAACAGGTTCGAAGATTTCCAAACACTAAGGAAAGATAGGATTAAAACTAGCTCAATCCCAAGCTATGACCACTTGCGGTCAGATGGTTGTCAAGTTGGCAACCAAGTGGTTGCGGTTTGTCCGCATGAATTAGAAGTAGAAGTAGAAGTAGAAGTAGAAGTAGAAGAAGAATATAGTTATAACAAAATTAATTCTTTAGAAAAGTTTATAAGTTGGGATTGGGGAAACGATGAACAATTTACTAATTGGCTAGTGACAGAAAAAGAAAAATTAGATACATCTCCAAAAAGTAGATTTAACTCATCTTTTGTAAAAGAAAACAAAGAAAAAATGATTGATGATATTCAATCTAAGGGTAAGAAATATAAAGATTATAAAAGCACTTTTAGAAACTGGTTAAGAAATGCTATTAAATGGGAGTTGTTAAAATGAATTACAGACAGCGTATGCAAGAAATAGGTTTAGATATGGCAAAGTCAGGGAAGTATATTTGCCCAGTATGTAGTCATGAACGCAAAAATAAGACCGATAGAAGCCTGAGTGTTACCTTTGAGCAAGATGGAGTATTGTATCATTGTCATAACGTAGGATGCGAAAACTCAGGCTTTATACCTTATGAGGAAAGAAAGTTTAAGGTTCAGACAAAGAACTACACAAGACCAAGTAAGCCAATAGAAAAAGATAACAAAGAAAAGATATATGATTATTTCTCTAAGCGTGGCATATCAAAAGAAACTATTGATGCTTATCAGATAGGTGTTAATGAACAGAACGAGATAATATTGCCATACTTTAAGAATGAAGTTTTAGTTAATGTAAAATATCGTACTAATCTTGGAGATGGTAAAAAGACTTTTAGGCAAGAGAAAGACGCAGAGAAAACTTTTTATGGTATGGACTTAGTACCAAACAACGCTAAAGAGTTGATAATAGTTGAGGGTGAGATTGATGTATTATCGTTTTTTGAGATGGGATACTATGCAGTAAGCGTACCTCAGGGAGCAAGTGAAAAGAAGTTAGAGTGTTTAGATAACTGTTTTGCTTTTATAGAGAGCTTTGATACATATATCTTAGCTGTTGATGATGATAACGCTGGTCATGTTCTAAGAGAAAACTTAATAGAGCGTTTAGGTAAAGCAAAATGTAAGATAGTAAAGTGGAAACAATTTGAAGTAAAAGATTGTAACGAAGCACTAACTAAAGACAAAGAGTTAATAAAAAAAGCGATACTTCAAGCAGAGTATATTGAGTTGTCAGGGATAGAAACAATATCATCTAACAGAGAAAAGATACTAGAGTTTCATAGGAACGGATACAAGTCTGGGATAAGCACAGGTTGGGGTTCACTGGACAAGATATTTACCATTAAACCTAAACACTTGATGGTAATTACTGGTATACCAACACGAGGAAAGTCATTCTTTGCAGATAACTTACTATATAACCTAACAATAAGCTCAGGATGGAAGCATTTAATTTGTTCTATGGAGAACACTTTTGAGAACCATTTTGCAAGGTTTGCTCAGTTTTATAAGGGTAAAGCATTTAGAGGAAATATACAGAACGAAATAACACCACAAGAGCTAGAAGAATGTATGGACTTCTTTGAAGAACATATTTATAGGTTTGGATTAGATAAAGCATGGACAATAGATGAGATAGTCGAATATGGAGAGTATGCAGTAAAGCGATATGGCATTAAAACTCTTACCATAGACCCTTATAATCGCCTAAATAACGATTTTACGGACAGAGAGGATAAGTACATTGATACGATACTTGCAAAGCTGTCTGTGTTCGCTAGAAAGAATGATTGCTTAGTTATATTTATAGCACATCCAAAGAAGCTACAGAAAGATGAGATACCTAACTTATATTCAATAAGTGGAGGTAGTAGTTGGTATAACATGGCTGATTATGGTGTGATTGTTCATAGAGCAAAAGATGGCGATAGACTTTGCAACACACCTGAGATAATAGTTCAAAAGGTTAAAGACTTTCATATCGGAGAGCCATCAGGGGGAAGCATAAAACTACAGTATTCTTTGAGTAAACATTGCTTGATAGATACGGAACAAAAGGAGCGAAAATGGTCATAAAAAAGTTAATTATTGATATGTATTGTAAAGGATTGTTAAGCAAAAAAGTAGTATCGGTTTTGTTTAAAATATTGAAGTTAAAGGAGCTATAAAAATGTACAGTAAACCAGAGCAGACAATAAACAGAGGAACACTAGCAAAGAAGGTGATGCAAGCATGGGCAGAGACGCATGACATTGGCGAGACAAGAGAGCGATGTAACTACTTGAGCTTGAGCTACAACGAAAAATCGATGGTCGATAATTACATAGAGAGCAAGGAGTAATGATGAAAACAACAACATTAAAAGCGATAAGAAAAGCTAAACCATGCGAGAGTGGTTGGCAGAAACTATTAAAAGGACTGGGTAAAACTAAGGCTGATGATGAACCATTAACACTACAACGTATTTTAGAGATTAACGATATTGATGATGCTTGTTGGGTTGCTGAGATGGTTCTAGGGCTTAAGAAAGAATTAAGATTATTCGCATATTCTAATGCACTATATGTAAAAAAGTTTATTCCTAAAAAAGAGCTAAAAGCATATAGCAAAATAATAAATACAATTAATCTGTATGCGTACGATGAAATAGGTGCTTCTGCTTTGTCTTATGCTAGGGCTTCTGCTTTTTATTCTGCTAGGGCTTCTGCTAGGGCTTCTGCTTTTTATTCTGCTAGTGCTTCTGCTAGTGCTTCTGCTTTGGCTTCTGCTAGGGCTTCTGCTTTTTATTCTGCTAGTGCTTCTGCTTGGGCTTCTGCTAGGCGTAGATTCATTAAGACAGTTTGTAACGGTAATTTTCCGAAAAAAGTTACAAGTAAAAACCATTTTTAAGGAGTGAATGATGGAGTTAGGTAAAATTAAAATATTAAATCTTTACTGTGGCATAGGAGGAAACAGGAAGTTGTGGGGTGATGAACACGAGGTAACAGCAGTTGAGTTAGACGAAAAGATTGCTTCTATATATCAAGAGTTCTTTCCTAACGATACTGTTATAGTTGCAGATGCACATCAATACTTGCTGGACCATTACAAAGAGTTTAATTTTATATGGTCTAGTCCACCATGTCCTACTCATAGCCAACAACGCTTATGTGGAGTGAATAGTGGTCAAAACAAAGCAGAATACCCGAACATGATGCTATATCAGGAGATTATTCTTTTGCAATATATGGCAGATAAAAAACAAAAGTGGGTTATTGAGAATGTAATTCCTTACTATGATTTACTTATCGATGGTCAAAAAAGAGGAAGGCATATCTTTTGGGCTAACTTCTATATTCAACCAAAAGACATACCACCTGGCGAAATAAAAAATGGGACACTACAAATCTGGAAAGAAAAAACAGGTATTGATTTAAGTAAGTATGACGGAATAGATAAGCGTAAGATATATAGAAATTGTGTAGACAGTAAGCTTGGGAAACATATTTTTGATTGTGCATTTGTGAATAAGCAAGAGAGGTTATTCTGATGGCTAGAGCATTAGTAATATTCCTAGTAAGCGTGTGTTTGGTTTTAAGGAATATGTGAGATTAAATAATAAGGAGGAATAGAGAAGGTAAAACGTTAAATAAAAACAGGAGGAAAGTAAAATGGAAGAAATAATGGAAGTAAAAATTGGCGATAAGGTAACTAAAAAAACTTGGTGCAATAGTGATATGTTTATAACTGTTGAATGGGTAGCACCATCGAAAGACGGAATATGGTTAAATTTTGCAGGTACAGATGGAGAAGGGCATAAGGACATTTGGACTATGAATATTGCTGACCTAGAAATACTACCACCAGAGCCAGAGTATGAGTTTTTGGAAGAATGGGAGTATTATTTAGCGTATGGTGGACATGAGGTACAGTTAGGAGACAACGAATTAGACGCAATGAATGTTACTTGGAAACAACTTACAGGTCGCAAGTTCAAGAAGTTTACTGATGGTTACTTAGAGTTGGTGGAGGATAAAGCATGAAGATTGAGAATGAGAGCAAGATTATGTTAATGGTAGATGAGAAGGATGTAGAAAGTTTTTTCCAGATGGTCAATATAAGTGGTAGAAGAGGTGGAAGGAATACAGTAATTAGAGCCAAGTCAGACGCACAAGCAGAAATTGAGAGGATTAAGAGAGAGGTAGCAAAGGAGTGCTTAGATTGGACATGTGGATGGTGTAATGGTGAAGGTGTAACCATAGAAGCAGGCGAAGAAGGACAAGCAATACAATCGCAATGCCGATATTGTCAGGCAACTGGGGTAGACTATAACAAACTTAATATGCTTAAAGCAAAATACGGGATAGGAGAGAAGTAATTATGTTAGATAAGATAATAATATTAACGTTACTTATTACTGTTTTTGTTTCACGAATGATTATGATAAATATTATGCAAGCATGGGAAAAAGAGTTTAGCGATTTATTTAATGCGTGTGGAGATGTTCCAGAAGAATGTTTTTTAAACTCCATCATAGAACAACGCAAGCAAGCCAAACTTGAAGTGCTAGATGAAGTGTTAGAGTTAGAGAGTTGTTTCCAGACACATAACGATATGTGGATTAGAGCAAGTGATATTGAGAAACTAAAGGAGAGTTTGACATAATGGACATTTGCTATTCACTTACATATTTTGGTAAGATTTTATTTATTGTTATTGTTATAGTTTTTTTATTAAAACTAATGGAGGAGTATATCGGATGAAGCTAGGATTTAGCGTTTTATCTATTTTTGTACGGATCATTGAGGTTATTATAGTAGCAACTATCATTCTCACAATAATTAACTTCTTTGCAAGTTATTATTTATCAGAAGCAATTCAAAAGAAAGGAGTTTCCATTAGTATCAATAAATAAATTTAAGGGGTGCGTCATGATAAAACAAATAATCGTTTCAGATAAGCCAAATGAATATTTTTTTAAATTATGCTTCAAGATGAGCCAACAAAAAAGGTTAAGCCAGAAAGAGCGTATGTTTATTGAGCTTTATAAAAATAAAACTATCCAGAGAAACCATCCATTCAGTCCCAGGATAATGAATTTTATCCAGAGAAAGAACGACCTAGTAGAGATGGGGTTTATGATTACTAAGACCCAAGACGAGTATAAGGGGAAAGACAGATATACAGCCTATACTTTAGATAAAACTCATATAGAAATTGATGTGCCAAGAAAAAAACTATTTGGGCTATTTTAATTGACTTGCTATGTTAATTGAGTATAATTTTAATTATCGATAGGAGGAGCTATTTTGAAACTAGACTGCGAGCTTGCAAAAGAATTGATTGATAGCGAGGAAGCCAATCAACGAGATACAATCAAAGAAATTCCTCATATCCATACAGTAATAGATAGCCTAGGAACAAGGATTAAAGACCTTGAGGACAGGTTTTTTATTGCAGAGAGTTCTCTATCTCACTTAAATAGAAATATGTCAGATGAGGGGGTGCGAAACATTAAACGTGAGACAAGAGCGTTTGTCTATACAGGGCTAAGAAACAGAATAGCTAATCTAAGTAATCTACCAATAAATTCAGTTAAAGATTTATTGAACATATTTAGACCAGCTAAAGAATTTGAACAGGAGGAAATTTAAATGGAACAAGAAAAACAAGAAACAGGGCTAATATTAGTTCATTCTAAAATTACTAAGATGATAGACGAACGTATGGATGCGATGCCAAAAGATTTCAATAAGACAAGATTTGTTCAGAACGCTATGACCGTGCTTCAGGATATACCTAAAGATAAACTTTCACAAATAGATCCAACATCTATTGCTAGAACTATCCTAAAGGGAGCATTTTTAGGTTTAGACTTTATGAGTAAGGAATGTTATGCGATTGCCTATGGCAAGGAATTACAGTTCCAGACCGACTATAAGGGAGAGATTAAACTTGCTAAGAAATATTCTATAAGATCTATTAAAGAAGTTTATTCAATGATAGTTAGAGATGGAGACCAGTTTGACGAGATAGTTATGGATGGCAGACAAAGCTTAAACTTTAAACCTATGCCATTTAACGATAAAGCTATCATTGGAGCGTTTGCTGTTGTTTTATATGATGATGGTGGCATGCAGTATGAAACAATGTCAATCAAAGATATTGATGCTGTACGCACAGGATACTCTAAGATGTCTACTGGACAGGCTTGGACTAAGAGCTTCTCAGAAATGGCAAGGAAAACTGTTTTAAGACGGTTATGTAAGCATATAGAGATAGACTTTGAGAGCAAAGAGCAAAAACTTGCTTATGATGAGTCAGCAGATGTTGAGTTTAAGAAGGTAAAGAAAGA
>Ga0247840_10009197_pt1 | contig 12872 bp, 11 predicted proteins | sample LaCruzMarch2015__FD_192404 | JGI IMG/M metagenome (GOLD analysis project Ga0247840, IMG submission 192404) | Freshwater microbial communities from meromictic Lake La Cruz, Castile-La Mancha, Spain - LaCruzMarch2015_17m | ecosystem: Environmental > Aquatic > Freshwater > Lake | place: Spain...
AAATTGCACCATCAGTTCGATTAACTAAAATAGGCATTCCTTTTGTTGCATTAACCATTATATTTTGCTTATCTTTAATATTACTTTGAACATCCACTAATGCATTTGTTTTATTATCATATAAATAAACTGAAAAATTAGTACCAAGGGTTTTAAGAATAGTTTCTTTTGTTCTATTTACAATTTCTGATAACATTGTATTATTTTTATCTAAATGACTTGATATACCTGAAACCATTGAATACCCACTCTTATTTTGATTAATAGCAAAAGATGATTCTAATTCTTTTGGTGTCTCCATTCTTATTCCAGCAGAAGGTCTTCCCATTGCAACCGCTTTTCTTACATTTGTAATATCCTTCACAGTTTGTTTATCTATTTGATTATCTACTAATTGTGGAGTTATTCCTGTATTTGTTGTAATACTATAGTTTTGATGAATTCTAGGAGCTGATAAAGGAACTCTTGTTTCAACTGGATATAAAGGAGGTCTAACAACTTCAATTTTATATGGATTACTTGCTTGTCTATTATCAAGAGAAGTATTAGTTGAAGCAGCTGAATGATTTCCATAATCAACTTCTACCATAGGATTTTTACCTCTAGCAATATACCTTATATTTTCATTAATTCTTGTAGGATCACTGTTATTATCATCTGGACGAATCATATACATTACATCTGCAATATTTACAGTTTCTTTTTTCCTAGTATATAAAGATTTAGGAGGATCTCTATATATATGATTTTGTTCTGGACCTACAGGATTCGCTCCTCCTCTATCTTTTTTAGGATATTGAATAGACATTATTAAATATATGAAACAAAATATTTAAATAATTATTTTAATTAATAAAAGAATGAAAAATATAACATACCAAGAATTAGAATTTATATTACCACAAAGTAATTATTGTATTAATAGAATTAATAATTTTTTCAATTATAATGTATATTGGATTTTCCATTTTAAATTTACATATGATTATTCTGTTTATTATGATATAATTATAGGAAATTTAGGAGAAATTGTTTATATTGATTCTAATAATTCAGAAGTTTTTAATATTGCTATCTCTTCAAAAAAAAATAACATATATACAATAACATACGAACAGTTTATAAATGATTTTTGTAGAAGCACCGACATTGTTTCTTTTAGTTTAATATGTAATTTAGTGGATCAATTGATTCATGGTTAAAATTAATTAAACATTCTTTTATTTTAGAGATTTTAATAAAGAGTTTATCGTATTTAATTGCAAATTAAAATATAAAATTTGTATATTTTAATTTTTAAGAATGTAATGTAAAATAATTAATTTTTTTAATTATAAAATATAGATTTTATATCTAACATAGGTGGAGGTAATTTAAAAAACTCCATATTTTCTTTTTCATCATTTTTTAAAGCTTTTAAATAAGGTGTATTATACTTAACTTTTAATTCAGGAGTATTCATTTTTAAACCTTTTAAATAAGGTGTAGTAGGAGTATTAGACGGAACTTTTAATTCAGGAGTATTCATTTTTATAGTTTCTTATATTAATTTTAAAATTCATTTTTTTATTTTATAATTAATAATGACTAATATACAAGGAACAAATACAAATTATTCTCCTATAGCAGATACTTTCTTATATCTAACATTGAACGAAGATGATAAAGAATATATAACGGCTGTTAATCAAAAAACATTTAGTTTCTTTGGATATCCTGAACCTGACAGATTAACACTTGAAGAAAAAAAAAATGTATATGACCAATATATAGAATATACTAATAGTATATCTAAAATAAAAGATATACCTAAAGAAAATAAACTATTAGAATTATTAAATTATTTACCTGAAAGTATAAAAACTTTTAAAAGGCTTATACAAAAACATAATATAAATATTGATAATATTACTCTTTTTGTATTTAAAGATGGGAATGAAAATAAAATATTAGAATGGTTTGATAAAAGAAAACCAGACGAATGGAATAAAGAGTTGGCAATATCAAAACTAGAACAAGAATTTATAGCAGGGCATATTCTTCCATTCAAATTATATCCTAATCAAATTTATAATAGGAGAATAATGGTGGAAACATTACTTAAAAATTATAATTCAATGTATTCAAAAATACAATTAGGAAGTATAGGGAAGGATGTATATATATATCCAAATACAATTGAACTTGTAAATTTATCTACAATTAAAATTGAAAGATTTTTTGAATATGATAAAGGTATTATTTATATTATAGAAAGTCCTATTTTTACTACATTGTAGTTATTTTAAATTAAATATTTAATTTTGTCCATGGGCAAAATTTTATTTCTAATCCGCTTATATTTGATATATTTGACAACTTTCTATTAAGATATTCAATATCTTCTTGATTTAATACAAATGTATATATTTTGTAATAATATCCTTTTTTTTCTTCTATCTTAAAAATCTTATTAATATGCTCTCTAAATATATTTTTATATTTTTCATACTGTTCATCTCTACTAAATTTAGAAAAATTAGATGCAAATTGTTTAGATTTTTCTGTTGATTTTATAATATAAATACCCCATCTAGTAGCAATTATACTAAGTTTTATTTCAGGATGTCTTAGTAATTTTATAATGTCTTCATTGCTTGGATATGATTTACTTTTCATTGGATGTGAATGAAATATATAAGGATAATCACCATTAGGGTAAATACAAGCACCTCTATATTTTATTTCACCTTTATCATCTTTATATTCTTGAAAATAACCTTCTTTTATTAAAGATGAAAAAGATATAACATTATTTTCATCTTTTTTTAATATTATACAAAATTCGTTCATTTTATCTTTTACGAGATTAAACATCTGTTTAATTAATTCTTGTTTCATAATATATTTATTATCACATTGGAAACATTGTTCTGACATTTATATAATAAAATTTTTATAAAAATTTTATTATATTTTTATTAGTTTAAATTATATATAAATAAAATAAGCCAAGGGGCAAAAGCAGCCATAAAACACCACATTGCTCCTACAGTATGTTTTTCTCTATAAACTAAAAATGAAACAAAAAATGACATTATAATAATAACGGAATTGAATGTTCCTTTTTCTAATCCATAATAAGAAACTAATGCTAATGCTATAAGAAATATAGCATAATAATAACTTGAAAAATCTTGATTATTCCATTTCCAATGTAAATGTGGTTTTGATTCTTCTGAAACTGTAGTACATTCTATTTTTTTTAAAGCATTTAGAGTATATACTATACTTACTATTATAAAAAATATCATATAATAATTAACTTCTTTTGGAAGTTTCTTTTTAGATAAATAAATAACAGCTAACCATAATATAATAGGTTCAAGATGATTTACAATTATCCCAAATTTTGTTATATTTACATTATTATTAAAACTTTGAGTATTAATCTTGCAAGGTTGATTACGCCATAAAAAAAATTCAATTAACTGCATTTGAATAACCCATGCATAAAATAAAGCTTCTGGTTTATAATTTTGTTTATATAATAATGCTGTTCCTAATAATCCTGATAAATAAGTTATTATAGAAACTTGTTCGTTAAAACACATTTTATATTATCGAATAATTTAAAATTTATTATTATGAATTATTATTTTTACATTTTTAAAAATAATAATTCATAATAAAATTTTGATACTAACTTATATAGATATAAGGTTCTAACTATTTTCTAAATTAAAAAATATGAAAAATGGTGATGACATTGTTTCTAATTTGTATATTTTAAATAACTATTAGAATACTCGTTTCGTTCTTTTTGTATATTAATAAAATAGATTTGTAACGTAACAAAGAACATAAAGAAATAGTTATAATATAATATAATGGAAACAATTAATATTAATAATATTGAATATATTAAGGGTGATTATGTTCTTAAAAATGCACCTTTCTACTCCAAGACTTGTAGATCTTCACGAGATTTAATAAAAAAACATGATATTAAAGATTTTATCTTTGCCAAAGAAACAAGCGGTAAATGGAGTGAAACATCAGGTAAATCGATTCGCTTTGACAAAGTATTAATTAAAAAATCATTTGTTGATAATATTAATGAATTAAAACAATCACATACAGAAAGAAAACCACCAAAAAAAGATATTGCGGATTGTAAAGAAGCGCCTGATGTAATTCATCTAAAAGATGATGAAAAATTAAGAAATGATAAAGGTGAAATTATAGAAATTAAAACAATAGGCGAGAGAAAGTTTGATAAAATTTATTTTAGAGTTAAAGACGTTATGAAAAATCTTGAAATGGATTTTTTGAACGACACTATTCTTAAAAAAACAAGCGGTTATAAAGCAGATATTGATTATGTTTATTTTATTGTAAAATCTTTTAATTACCGCTGTACAACAAATAAAGGTAACACTTCTAATATTAAAATTACAAAAGAATTATATTTAACTTATACAGGTATCCTTAGGGTTCTATTTGTTTCACGAAATAATAATGTTAATGGATTCATTAAATGGGCTGCGGAAAAATTATTTGCTTTACAAATGGGAACATATGAACAAAAGAAAAAAATCGTTACTGATGCTTTGGGTGTTAGTGCTAAAGTTATTAGTGAACTATTAAATACTGATGCCAATACTCTCCCTTGTATTTATTTATTTAGTTTGGGTTATGTTAAAGATTTGCGTGAGATAATGAATATTGATACTAAATATAATGATAATGATGTCATTTATAAATATGGTTTTACTAAAGATCTTGGTAGAAGAACCAATGAACATATTGTCAAATATAGTAAAATTAACGGAGTTGAACTTAAATTGAAATATCATTGTTATATTGACCCTCAATATGTTTCTGATGCTGAAGGTAAAGTTAGAAATACTGTTAAGTCATTAAACTCTAAATTAGATTATGATAATAATGAAGAATTGATTGTTTTAACTAATAATACTATTCAGATTGTTAAAGATCAATTTGAATTAGCTGGGGAAAAATATATGGGTCATTATGCAGAAGTAATTACACAAAATAAAGAATTACAAACTGCTTTAGATAATACAAAAACTCAAACTGATTATATTATTAATAATATCAAAAATGAAATGGAAACAAAAATTTTAACACTAAACGCGCAACATGATAAAATTATATATGAAAAAAATTTATTAATTGAAAAACAGGAAAAAGAAATTATGAAATTAAACTATGAAAATCAAATATTATTATTTAAATTACAACTTAAATAATATATTTTTATTTTATAGTATATATTAGTTAGCCCGAATATGAATTAAAAATAAATTTAATTCATAAATACTTTCAACCATCTCACACATTTTTTCCATCTGTTTCCAAATAACCTTATACAGTTTTTTAATTCTCTCACCTCATCTTTTAAAACATATTTAATAATCTGAATTAAATTATTTTTGTTATTTTGTAGCTATCGGAAACAAGAACTTATTTCCGATGTAATAAAGTTTTTATTATTTCTAATAACAAAAACAATACTAAGAATACCTTCATATGTTAAAAATAATTCTTTCTTTACGCTTTTTAATGGTTGTATTAGCATTATTTATGTTATTACTACAAATAAATTATTATATTTTTAGGATAGCCGTTATAATATTTCAGTTAAATAATAGATTTTAATAAAAATTTTTAAATTTGTATAACCAAATAAACAATACATCATAAATATTTTTATTCAAATATTTATGATGATATTATTAAGAAAAAATATTTTACTTTATATTGCTGGTCCGAAAGTCATGCTACTATTGTTTTGTTTTCTCAAAGGAGCTTCTCTCAATTGCCACATTTCAGCATTTCTCTTTGACATTTGTCTGCTCATCAAATCTTCTCTGTGCATTAAAGAATCAGCATCAAATCTATTTTCAATAATATCCTTAGTATCTGCTAAAGAAGCACTTCTTTCATAATATGGTTTTGTTTTACCTGTAGGGTCATGATAATCAACAAAGTCTACATTACTTCTAATAATAAAATTAGGTCTTCTATAAGCATCAACATCAGAATAATAATATTGAACTTGTCCTAAATTTACATCACTATATGATCTATAAGGGTCTCCATATGTTGTAAATCTAGGGTCATAAATATCCTCAAAATTAACTGAACCAGAAGGAGGATCAATATTACTATACTTAGAAGACCAAGCACCTCTTTTAGGATTTTGAGATTTTTGTCCATCAGTTCCATCATCTCTTACAAGTTGAGGATCAACACGCGTAAATACAGGATAATCATCATTATCATTATATACTTGGTCTCTAAATTGAGGAGGATGTTGTGGATTATATGTTATACCAATATTAGAATTAATAGGAGTTTGTTCTACCGAATAAGAATACATATTGGGCTGAATATTTTGCATAAATAATTTATTATCCGGTTGTTTAAAATATTCATCATTATATACATATGTAGGTGAAGGTTCTAACATATAATTTCCTACAGGTTTTTTATTATCCATAACACTCTGAATAGATGTAACATTATTTTTTCCTAAATTATTATTTAAGATTTTAGAAGGATTCATATTTTGATAATTTTCATTTTGTGAGAATTTAGTTGGAGGACCGTATAATGGTTTTGTGTAATCATTTAATACTTGATTAATAGGAGTTTGTTCTTTTTTATTAAAATTCATAGGATTTTGAGATGGATTTTGAGGGGTATTTACATTTATATATTTCATTTCTTCTCTTGGTAAATATTGATTATAACCATTAGGGAAATTTTGAGATTCAGTTTGTTCATATAATGTAGATGTATTCATTCCAGAAGGATATGTAGAAGGCGCCCCCCATACTTCTCTATCATGAGAACGAGGAGCTATAAGTGGTTCAATAAACATTTTTGGATTTATTCCAGATTTAGGAGAATAATATTGAATATCTGCATAAGTTTCTCTTTGAGTATTTGGAGTCATAACATTAGGGTTTAATGTTTGTGTAACTCTTTCAGGATTATAATTATAGTTGATAGGATTTTGAGAATTATCATACTTGTTCATTTTATACTTATCATAAGATAATAATTCAAAATTTTCATGAGTATATTTTAAATGAACAATTAAAATAATTATAAGAGAACATACAAAAAACATATGAGCATTTTTATATTTTACTATTAATAAAATTATATATATCAGGATTATTAATCTTGAAATCGCGTTTAGTCTACTTCCTGAAGCAATACTTCCATATGGAATCAAATTAAATGTACGAAACAATGAACTCAAGTCATATACCCAAAATATTTCTTCTTCGTTATGCATCTTTTATTATTTCTAATTAAAAAATTTTTTAATTTATTTGTTCATAATTCATATACTCTTTCCTAAACATATCTTCAAAATCAGTTTTATTCATTTGTTTATAATCGTTCCATAATATATTAAATATTTTATCCATATTCTTCATTAAAAATATTCTCATATTTTCTATATCTATTATTAACTCTTCGCAATTCTCATTATTTTCTATTTCTTTCATCAATATATGTTTAAATTTATACTTAAATTCTTCTTGTATGCTAATATTTAATTCTAAATCAAATCCGTTAAAAATATTTGCTAGTCTTATTAGATGCCCTGAAGAACATGTACCTGACATTTCTTCCAATTCTTCTATAACTCTCTTTTCTAATTCTTCTCTATGAATATGCTGTTCTATACTTTTACATATTTTTAAAAATATTGTAATTAAAGAATATCCTTTATAAGTAGCTTGATCTACATAAATTCTTGAAAGAGTTATTTCTATATTTTTTGAAATATTATATTTCTCCTTATATTTCAAAAATAATTCATGTTCTTCTACTTTATTTATAGAAATATTTGATAAAAAGTTAATAAATTTATCTATATTCTCATTTGTTGAGAATATATGCGCATTTTCTTTATTTTCAAATAGAGTATCAGTATCAGTCATTCCTGATAACTTTTGAAAATATTTTTCAGCATTATATCCCCATCGAATCAATATATCTGCAGCATCTGCTAACAATATATCATTATTTATTATTGTATCGCAGAATTTTGTAATTTCATTTATTATATATTCTTCGCTTATTTTTGTCTTTAAAGCATCCGCACATAATATCTTTGTTTTCCCTTTACTATTTATAAATAATTCTTTATAAAATTCTTCTGAACATTTATTATCTTTAAAATATACTACATTTTTATATATTTTATAAAAATAATCTTCTGTTTTGTTCCTATTTGAAACATATTTTATAATATTATTAATACGTTCCTTATTTTTTATATACATATTATCCTCTATTATCCTCTTAAAAATGTCAAAAAATATGTTTATATTAAATTTATTTTCACTTGTTTCTAATATTTGTAATTTTAATTCAAATTCATCTTCAAATACTCCAAGAATTAAATTCTTTATTGTTATATCTATATCTTTATTATTACATACACCTCTAAGTAATTTATTATTAGTATCTGTCTTTGTATATTGATATAATGAACATAAATCTGAAATTATTTCTAATTGTTCATGACTATCAAGCAATGTATATGCTTCTATTCGATCTTCTATATCATTATCATTATCAAAAAATCTTTCTATATTATTTGAATATTTTGGAACATGTTTTACAAATTTTAAAATATCTTGTATTGATGTATTCATTTGTAAAACACTAAAATCTTTAAATTTATTTCAACTGTGTTAAATATTTTGCGATATTTATATCACTCAATATATCATCTCTTATATTATTAAATGATTCTGATATTGAAACATTTGAAATATATTTTTCAAATTCTAATAAACATAACACATATTCATTATCTTTAATTAACTTTACTTTTATTGCTTTATTATTCTCTATCACTTTTTCATCTTTTAAACCCATATAGATTTCCATAATTTTATCAAAGTTTTCTTCTATTGATGTTAGAAGTTTATCAGTACTTTTATGTATTGCATAAGACCGTGTTGTCCAATGAAGCAATTTAATTTTTATAATAAAACTATAAAATACACATACCAATTCTTCAAAAAGCATTTATTATATCATAATAAAATTATTTTCTTTTTTATTTATAAATGAATATTAATATTTATATAGGAATTGGCTTATTTATATTATTATTATTGTTAATTTTCTTTTATTTTAAAAATAAAACTGAAATAAAAACTGAAATAAAAACTGAAACTAAGATTATAAAAGGGTGTAATTTAGGATATGAAATGAAAAATGATGTTTGTGAATTTATATACTGTCCTATAGGCTATTATAACGATATAAATGAAAAAAAATGTAAAAAAAGAGAAAAAGATTGCTCTTCATCTTCTAGAACATGCGAAACAGTTTCTTATAATCCAAATTCAGATGATTGTATAATAGATTCTAGTAAATGCTGTTCTGAAAATAAATTTTCTTATAATAATGAATGTTTTGACATTTGTCCTCCTGGAACTATAACAAATATTTCAAATAAAACTTGCGTAAGAGGTTCATGCGCACAAGGATTTTATAGAACTACAACTGATAAAGGAGGAGAATATAGAGATAATATAGGATTATGTAAGAATTATAATAATGCTTTCTCCATGTATGAAAATTATTTAAGTGATATTAATAAACAATGTAAAAATGTTACATTTAATCCTAATGAGGATTCTATAATTATAACAAACAAAAATAATGGAACAAATTGTTCTATTTCTGAAATAGGAACGGATGCTAAATGTCAAAATGGTATATGCACTAAAGTAGGATGTAAAAATGGATTTTATGATAGAGGAGATGGAATATGTATTAATGATTGTAAAAATAACACTAATGATACAACTAGAATAATAAATAATAAAGTTAATAATACTTGTGTTTCAAATTGCCCTATTAATTCATATTATAATAAAATTATGAATGGAAATAATATTGAAAAAAATGAATGTGTTTCTAATTGTAATAATATAAGTTCTACAAATTTTTTCGATGAACAAAAAGAATTATTTAATTATAAACCAAATAACACTTCTCATGGTTACTGTATAAGTTGTAGACAAGATTTAAGATATTCTAAAATAGTTGGTTCTCTTGAAAATGATATAGCTATAGATAATGCAAGAAAATCATATCAAAATGTTTATAATATTCAACCTATTACTAGTGCTTCATATAGCAATTTCTATAATAATAATTGCTTAAAATTTAATTAGTTTTTTTTTATTTGTTATATTTAAATGTCAAATAATTATACGACTTTAATTTCAAAATATACTAATTCTAGAGAATTATATAATTCTTCTTCTAGAGATAAACAAGAACTTTACGAAGATTTTTTTATTTCAATTAGTAGTCTAGTAAAATTATTAGAAGAATATAATCTATTATTATCAAATTCTTCTGAAGATTTTAAAATTTCATTTAACCAATTAATTACATTTTTATTAGAAATGATAGATATTTTTTATAGTAATATAATTTCTGGTTGCACTATGAATAAATATATCTTAACGCTTGGTTCTAATCTAGATTCTATTGTATATAAACCTGATATAACTACTTTCCCTGATTCTTATGAATGTCCTATTATAAAAGTTCTAGTTCCTGTTAAAAATGAAGATGGAACTTATAAAATAATAAATTCATATGATGCTACCGAAGGTGTATTAAATTCTTCTATTGATATGGAAATTATGGAAGGTCAAACATTAGATACAACTAATGAAAATATTGTTATATTATTTCAAAGTATAATAAAGAAAATATTAGGAGAAGTTAATATAACAGAATTTACGGTTACAGGACAAAATGACAGACCATTGCTAAATTATAATTCTTCTGTAAATTCAGCACAACCAATTACTACTTATGCATACGGAATTTATGATAAATTAGATTATTTTATAAAAGATAAAAATATAAAACTAAAGATGAAAATTTATAATCCTTCTAAATCTTTTAAAATAACTCATTTGACAAATATACCTCAAACTTACACATTTTAATAAAATATTTTTTAAATTATTTTTTAAATTATTTAAAAAATATATATCTATAAATAATATGTCTTCAATATATAATATTGTAAAAAGAATAAAAAATAATGATGAACAAGAAGATAATTATGAATACATCATTGATAAACCTTCAAATTTTAATAAATCAAGAAATATAATTCCTTCTACATATACTAATGATTTTGAAAAAATTTATCAAGTTATTAAATCTTCTTATAATTGCGGAGAAGTAAAATATAATTATGAAACATGCTATTATGATGGACTAGTTCAAAATTATGTTCAAAAAGGAACTATTGATACTATTAATACATCAGGATACAGTAATGTAAATTTTGATGATATTCCATTGGCTTGTAACATACCTTCTGTATTGTATAATAATTGCAGTCCTCCTGCTAATACAATATTAACAGGAATAGAAAAAGACGAAAGTAAAGGATTTAGATTAAATATAAAGGGATATTATTTATACCCTGATAGTGATAATCTTATTTTGAAAAAATCATCTGACGCTGATTTTGATAAAAATAAAGCAACTTTTTTTGTTGAAAAAAAATATGAAAATAATGAAACAAATTATTATATAAAAAATATTTCAAATTCTAAATATATAAAACCTTATATAAGTAAGAATTTTTATATTTTAACTAATAGTTTTTCAATGACCCATAATTCTTATAATGAAAGATACAACAATAATGTAAAAATATACGATGATAATGATATCTTATTATACGAATTTGATTTTTATATTGAAAAACAAAATATAGATGTTTCATATTATGATCCAATTTTGAAAATTATGATTATAGATTATAAAAGAATTTTCAAATTTAACATAATTTCATCAACAAATAATTATATATTATTTCCTTTAAATAATGAAGATATTTATCAGTATGATTCTAATAGAGTAAGAACATTAAAATCTATATTTATAGATTTTTTATATGAAATAAAAATATCAAAAATTATATTATCTACGCCAATAACTGATACATTTATAATTAAAAATATATCATATTACAGACTTGGAAATGGATTATATATTAACGAAATTAATGGTATAAAAGATAAAAAGGTATATCTAAGTGATAATTATATAGATAGTAATTTGATTACTTCAGGTATGATGAATAATATTTTATTTAATAATTCAATTTATGGATATAATTATCAAAAATATCTTTTTTTTATTGCTTTTAATATTTTACAAAATAATTTAATAATTTCTGTTGATTGGTCTAAAAAAGAAATTATATTAGATAACTATTTAACAAATACTATTAATAAAAATTCTAGGTTTATAATAGAAAAAAATAACGAATCTTTGCAAATTTATTCAGATATTATATACACTAAAATAATTCCTAATCATACAATATCAAGTATAAGTAAAGATAATAAAATTATTATTTTGTATAATAATAATACAAAATTATCACATTTATCTATTGATAAAGGTTTTAATTTTAATGAATTACCATTACCATCTTCAGATATTAAAAATATTTTAATATCTGAAGATGGTAATAAAATTATTGCATATACTGATAAAACTTTATATATAATAAATTCAAATAATATAAATCAACCGCCTAAAATTATATCATATATAAATACAATTAAGAAAATAATATGTTCATATGATTCAAATATTATTTATGTTTTTTGTTCAGATGATATTAATAAATATATTATTTTTTGTATATATAATAATATCATTAATAAAGAAATATATACTTTAAATTCTGATATTTTAACATGCAATATTACAAAATCAGGAAGAAGTTTTATAATAGTTACTCCAAAAAGTAAAAAATTTTATATTACGAA
>Ga0247840_10009201_pt1 | contig 12870 bp, 9 predicted proteins | sample LaCruzMarch2015__FD_192404 | JGI IMG/M metagenome (GOLD analysis project Ga0247840, IMG submission 192404) | Freshwater microbial communities from meromictic Lake La Cruz, Castile-La Mancha, Spain - LaCruzMarch2015_17m | ecosystem: Environmental > Aquatic > Freshwater > Lake | place: Spain...
TTCATAAATGTTACGGTTCTCAGTTCCTATTTTGCCATGTTCCAATTCTATTAGTTCGTCGAATGTGGAAATTTCGTTATAATTACTCATTTTATTCTTTTTTTAAATTTAAATACTCTTGTTTTAAACGCATTGCTTTTTCAATTTCATTTTTCGGAGTTTTTTGCGATTTTTTCTGAAATCCATTAAATAACACCACTAACCTCCCTTGATCAAAACAGCAAAAAATACGGTATATGTTTGATTGAAATTCTACTCTGATTTCATAAAGACCTTCATAACCTGTCATTGGAGCTAAAAACTTTTCGGGTACTCTATCAATTTGTTTTATCAATTCCAAAACATATTGTATTTTCTCTTTTAGTTTAGGGTCTAAAGGAGAATAAAAGTCTAAAAAATATTCTTTGTAAAATATAATCTGTCTAATCATGGCGCAAAGTTATCTTTTAAAGTAACATTATCAATATAAAAATGATTTCAATTCTGAATTTTAAGTTTATTTTGCTTTCTTCCTCTATTGTCCGTTGTCTTTTATCTTTTTCTCAATACCAACTTCACCAACTCTTTAACTCCTATTGCCCAACGATATGGATACCATAATAACCTCCAACTCATTAGCCGACAAATTGATTTTTGAGCTGTAGATTAATATCTTTTCGGAAGTGGATAATTGTATATGTTTTTATGTATTACGATTTGCTATAAACTGCTTACTTTTAATCATTAATCACTAACCACTAATCATTTACCATTTATCATTAATCATTACTCTTCAAACCCTTCAAACCTTTCAAACTCTTCAAACTTCAAACTTCTCTAACACCATATACCACACAAACTTCACATTACCCACCAAATACCGCCGCCACATACGGCGTGGCTCTTTTATAAGCCTGTACAGCCACTCTAAACTATGTTCTTGCCACCATAGCGGAGCACGCTTTACAGTTTCGGCATAAAAATCGAATACCGCACCAATACAACAAATATGACAATTATTAATTATTAATTTTTCATTATTAATTATTCTATACGCCCATTTCTCCTGTTTTGGAGCCGTCATTCCTACAAAGAGCACATCCGGTTGCACGGCATTTATTACCGCTATCATAGCCGCATTATCTTCGGCGCTAAACTCCGGTTTGTATGGTGGCGAGTAGGTATGCACTTCCACATTCGGATAATCGCGCTCCGCACGTGTCTTTATTTTTGCCAACACCGCCTCGGTAATTCCCAAAAACAGTACAGACCTGGCATCCCGCGTCTCTACCTCTTGCTCCCCCTTTAGGGGGTTGGGGGGCAGGTTATTCAATCGCTCCATCTCCCAAACAAACAAATCCCAACCCTTCTTGTTTCGACTGCAAAGCCTCTAAGCTCGACGGGAATTCGATATTTCGTATACGTAATTTATTCATTTACCATTTATCCATTAACCATTAACTATTAACCCGGAAGTACATGCCACTAGTGGACTTGAACCGACTATTTTATGATCCATTTTCCGTCTTTTCGTCCTCCTTTGCGTTCGAGTTTATTCTCTTTTTTGAGTTGTTCTATTTTCCTCAAAATTGTACGTCTATCTACATTTATTTTAGTCGACAATTCATCTATTGTTATCTTGGAATTATTTGCTATTAAAATCAGAATTTCTTTAGTGACATCTTTAGCGACATCTTTAGTGACATCTTTAGTGACATCTTTAGTGACATCATTCACATCCTTAGCCACTGCACTCATTATTTTTGTAATAGTTACCTTAAAGCCATGTTGCTGTAAATTAAAATCAACCTTAACACCACCATGTCTCTCACATTCGTTGATAATACGATGAATACCTGAACCGTATTTCTCAACAGCCCCTGTTTCTTTGAACATAATATTAACCAGTGTATTGCGCGATTTTGGTGTGTAATTATCCGATAACAACTGCTCTATGGTAAGACCGCCAATGAGCGTACCCGGGTTGAAAAATTCTATTCTATCATCGAAAATTTTCACTATCGAGTCACCACTTTCACGATAATCGCGGTGTACAATCATGTTGAGTACAATTTCTCGTATGGCTTCTTCCGGATAATCAAAACGTTCTTCACGTTGAACATTTCCTGTTATGATATACTCCATCATTAAATGTTTGCGCACAAAAGACATTAACTCATCCACCTCTGTAAACAAATCGGTTGAAATTGTTACGGAATCAATAATTTTTGTTGCACTCTTGAAACGACCAGCTTGAATACCTGTAAGGGGCGAAAAACCGTTTACAAAAAGCAAATATGCAGCGTTGGTAATGCGACCATCACGTATTAAATCGTACTTCTGAAGCAAATGCAGGGGATCTTCGTTGTTATTGCCCTGCAAACGTTTTGCTATAAATAGGTTGATTTTTTCTACCGAAATAGCATCTAGCGAATGTTGAGAATCAATATAATAATCCCAACTCATATTAAACGTTTTAAGGTATAAGTCCGAAATCTCACTTAACGACATTTGATGATTCGAATTCAGCACACGTTTATAGTATTTACCCCGACAAGCTACAGGTTTAACCGGATATTCAGGTATTTTAAATTCAATAATTTCAACCCCATTGTGTTCCATTACTTTTACATCGGGCAGAATGGAAGGTTGTGTCTTATTTTTGATTTCATTCAGCCAATTTTGAATACTCTCTTTGCCTATACGAAAACTGCTAATAGGCAACCCTTTGTCATTAACCCCGACTAGCACCCGTCCGCCTTGCGTATTGGCAAAAGCAACCAATGTTTCAATAACATCTTCATTGAAATTTGGCTTAAATTCTATTTGTTGGTTTTCTTTCATCTGTTTACACTTGTATTTTATATTTGTCACATGGAACTAACCACTAACCACTATTCCCTACCTTTCAAACCCTTCAAACTTTTCAAACCTTTCAATCCTACCCACCACCTATACGGATACCACAACCACCAAAATTTTGATATGTTAATGCGATGATCCGTCAGTGGACTGCCTGTCCGACTATTGGCGGAGACAAGTTATGATGATGTGTTGATATGCTGGGCGCCTCTCTTTAGCCCCATAAGGGGGGTTGGGGGGCTATACTTCTCCACCATAAACTCCTTCCCCGGAAAAACAACTCCCTTTACATAGCGCAGTATATCAATCGGATTGTTCATTTGCTTTAAGTGACGTATGTGAGCTTCGGTATTTCTTCGCGGAGCATCACGACCAATAAACGCATTATCTTCGCCTGCCAGAAACCGTTCAAAATAAATATAATCTAATGACTAAATATCATCCCTGCTATTAATTACATATTCCGGAGCATACCCACCCACTTTCGAATAGAATTATTTCAGTTACAAACTGAAAGTTGACCATTCAAAACCACGTTTTTCATTACCGTTTGCGCTAAAAATAGGCTTCAAACAGGATGAAAAGACAAAAAACTGTAACAAAACTATCCAAATTCCGGAGCATGCCCGTTCACGGGTACCTTTTTCCGGAGCATGCCCGTTCACCCTATTTTCGGTGGTCGAAAAATGCCCTTTTTCCGGAGCATGTCCGTTCACTTTTGGAGATTAGTAGTTTTGTTATCAGGACTTTCCGGAGCATACCCGTTCACGGATTGGCGCTTTTCATTTTCCGGAGCATATCCGTTCACTCGAGCGTTCACTCGTACCTTTGCGGTTTTAAAATCAACCACCAAAGCAAAGGTAATATGGCAGGAAAACCAGCAAGTATGAGTAAAATAAAACAAGTTCTCCAATTGAGTGAGAGCGGAGTATCAAACCGTCAGATAGCCACTGATTTGGCTATAAACAAAGAGACGGTCAATAATTATGTTCGGTTCTTTGGGCGTGATTCATTGTCGCTCAAAGAGGTGTTGAGAATGGAAGATCCAGAGCTAGAAGCACGCTTCAGAGCTGGAAATCCAGCATATACGGACTACCGACATCAAACGTTTTTGGATGAGTTGCCAGACTTTAAAATCTCGTTAGGTCATAAACATGTAACCCGATTTTTGGTGTGGCAGGATTATATTGCTAAGCATCCCGATGGCTATCGTAAGTCGCAGTTTTTCCATCACCTAAAGCAGCAATTAACAGCTGCTACACCTACAACGGTATTGAGTGGCACGTATGTTCCAGGCGAGAAGGTATATGTCGATTTTGCGGGCGATACATTGCAATACGTAAATGTAGAAACAGGTGAAATAGTTAAGGTACAGGTATTTGTGGCCTGTTTGCCTTGCACCGATTATGCCTTTGCACTTTGTATCCCCTCTCAACGAGTGGAAGATTTCCTATATGCCATTTCTAAGCTTCTGGAGGCCATTGGAGGCGTACCTAAGATTTTGGTAACTGACAATCTTAAATCGGCTGTAATAAAGGCAGATAGGTACGAGCCAACACTGAATAAAGCATTGGAAGATATGGGCAACCATTATCATTTTGTAACCATCCCTTGCCGCCCTTATTCTCCTACACACAAGGCATTGGTAGAGAACCAAGTGAAAATCATTTACAGGCGCGTATATGCCCGCCTACGCAGCACCACTTTTTATTCATTGGAGGAGTTGAATCAGGCTGTATCGCAAAAAATGCTTGAACATAATCAGACACGAATGCAACAACGCCCTTATAGTCGTGAAGAACAATTCTTTGCTGTGGAAAAGATTGCGCTGGCTCCATTACCAGAACAACCTTATGAGATGAAGTTTACGTGCGACTTACAGGTTCGCAACGACGGGTTTGTTTATCTGGCGCGCGACAAACATTACTACTCGGTTCCATTTGTGCACATAGGAAAAGGTAGTCATGTTATTTACACCCGAACATTGGTCAAAGTCTTTGTAAACAATGAATTAGTGGCTACACATGAGCGCCACTTGGGCTTTGGACATACGCACAAAAAAGAACATCTGGCATCCAACTCTAACGCCATTTTAAGCCGTTCGCCAGCGTATTATCAAGAAAAAGCAGATAAGCATAGTGCTGTATTTAAGCAACTTGTGGGGGATATGTTTTTGGATTTGGAACAACGTCAGATTCCTCCTGAGTTTAAATATAAAACCTGTGATTATATGCTATCAATAGGAAGAAAAACACCAATAGCCGATTTTGAACAAGCCTGCCTGATTGCTATCCACAATAAGACTTATTCAGGCAAGTTCCTGCAAAATGTGATTAGTAATATCAATGCGGTTAAAGCACAAAATGAAAGCAAGGAACGCATTAATCCACAGCCAACTAATCATGAAAATATGCGAGGAGAATCTTATTACAAATAATCAATTAAGAATAACCAATTAAAAAAACATTGTATGGAAGAAATTGAAAAATCGCTTCATAAACTGAAGCTTCCAGGGATGGCAGATTGCTGGACATCCCTTTGTGAGACACGTAGAGCAGACAAACTATCGCTCCGTGATGGACTGCAACTTATGTTGCAAACCGAACAAGACACACGAAAAACAAACCGTATTGCTCGGCTACTCAAAGAAGCCATGTTTCCGTATTCAGCCTCCTTTGAGGAGCTGGATTATGATACCGCCAGAGGTATTGACGCAACTACGGTGGCGCAGCTGGGTACCTGTGAATTTGTGCGTAATGGACAAACAATTGTCATTAACGGACCTACCGGAACAGGCAAAACCTATCTGGCTGTTGCACTGGGCGATAGAGCATGTAGGTTGGGATTCAATGTGGTATTCTTCACTATGCAAAAGTTATTGGACAGAATTAAACTCGAACGATTGCAAGGACAGGAAATACGATTCATGGAAAAACTATCACGTGTGGACATGTTAATCATAGATGACTTTGGCATGAAAGTATTAGAAGGGCAGCAACAAAACGACTTTCAACAGATTGTTGATGACAGATATCGGAAAAAAGCACTGATAATATCCAGTCAATTACCTGTAAATGATTGGTATGCGGTTATTGGAAATGAACTGATTGCGGAATCTTGTTTGGATAGAATCGTTCATAAATCAATACGGTTTCAATTAAAAGGAGAAAGTCTAAGAAAAAAGTATTAATTTTACACCTGCCTAATCGTTTTTGAACAAACAGTGAACGGATATCACCGGAAAACGTGAACGGGTATCACCGGAATATGTACAAACAGGAAAAAGAGTTTTGTTTCAGAATAGGACAAACGGAGTTGTTTGAAGCATCTGCCCAATTATACATTGATGCCATCGAAAAAACAAATGCCAAACCGCGAGCTTATTTGGCATTGGGGTTGTTGGATGTGCAACGAACCCTTGATAAGGTAAATAAGTCCCGCAAATTTACAGGACTTACTGAGCTGACTTTCTCTACAACTGTTCAGAATGAAATTACGAACAGAACCCAATTACAGCGTGAGAAATGGAACTACACCCGAAAAAAACGTAAACGAAAAGAGTTTAGTGTAAATTCGGAGACACAAGCCCAAAACAGGGAACTCAAAAGTCAGAAAAAAAACAGACGCGAATTGCATTTCGATAACGAAAAGCAAAGCCGCACCAGGGAACAAGCCAAAGGGAAAAAACAATTGTATTATCCGCTTTTTGAAGCATCGCTTAAAAACAAATCCACAGCCAATGTGGAAAAGCTTCATCAAAAGATAGTATCCATTGATAAAAATGATAAAAATGCGAACGGAGAATTGATTCGGTTTTATCGTAAGCAAAAATCATATGGCAAATTAGTTCAGTTTCAAAGGGAACAGTATACAAAAACGCCAGATTTCTGGACAACAGTTTCGTATGCTCAGGCTCTGAGGCTGCAATCGAAAAAACAAGCACAGCCTATATTATGCAACAAGGCAATTGAGTTATACAACGAACTTGCAGCCAAATCTGAATTAAAGGGAAAGGAACATAGTTGCGTATATGGCGGTCTGTTGGACTGTTTGTTACAGCAAAAAAAGTATGTTGAACTAAGAACTACTGCTATTAAAGCCCTGACACCTTACCCTTTGTCGTATATGCCATTTGTACTGGTGTATATTAAAAGTTGGACAAAAGAAGGAAAGCTCGATTTTGCCGAACAAGCTTACAACATGTTACTTAACGGCGTGGAATCAACAAGTATAAATCCTGACCCAATATATAAGTATTTACAAAAATCGCATAAACTGCTTCTACAACCTACTGGAAAAGCAAATGAAGTACAGGGTTTTGGAGTTAATAAGGAGCAATTATTCGACCTCTACTACGCAATGTCCGATTTATATAAGAAGAAAAACAATACTGCTGCCGAACGTGAAATACTTAACAGGATTAAGTTAATTGAACCTAAAAACGATTTCGTAAAAAAGAGAGCAGTTTAAATATAACTACAATCCATTAAAAATACACATAATAAATAAGTACCATACGACAAAAATTATAAAAACAAAGAATATAACGTATGAAAAAAATAGCATTTTTATCGATTATACTTTTGTGCTTTTATGGCACAAATCAACTGTTTGCCCAAATAAACAACGTTTATATTAGTGAGATAATGTATGATTCTCCTTTGCAGGAAGATAAGTTTTATCCTGGCGAACATAACAATGGTGAATATATTAAACTCACAAATTCAACAAATTCATCCGTTGATGTTTCATCGTGGGTGCTTAAGGGCGATGAATCGTATGAGCAATACGCTTTGCCACAGGGAACTGTTATTCCTACGCAGAGCACGCTGTTAATTGCCTACAAATCGGGGAATAGTTTTAATTTTACGGGTTATTATCATTTAGTATCCAATGTAAAAATACTAAATCAATCTTCAATTATTCTTTGTAATTTTGGTGAAATACTCAGTTTGTACGATGCTTCGGCAAATTTAGTAGATGCAATTGCTTACGGCGATAGGGTATCAGGCTCTTACAATTCAGATATCCTCGCAACCAATGCTAATGGTGAAGTTTACAACAACTTAAATTCATTGCACCGTACAAAAGTTTCGTATGCTAATGGGAAAATTTTCCCTTTATTTGTAACCGATTTGGTTTATGGTACTGCCACGCCAACACAAACCGAAAATGCCCTTGCAAATAATACTACTCCGATAGAACCACCCATAACACCTCCCGTAATTGATGTAAACCCCATAGCAGGATATAATTATATAATCACCTCAACGCCCCTCAACGCCAAAACTGCTTCGGTTTTAGGAGCAGAAGATGAATTGACCACCTTTCAGTATTTCGATGGCTTAGCTCGACCAATACAGTCGGTTCAGGCAGGAATTACACCGAATCATTCCGATTTGGTAACTTACACGGAGTACGATGGCGTAGGGCGTGAACAATTCCAGTGGTTTCCTACCCCAATACCAAACAACAAAGGAGCGTTTGTAGGATTCAGTACGTTTGAGTCAGCGGCTAAATCGCAGGAGCTTCTTGCAAATGACACACGCCCGTTTGCTGAAATAAAATATGAACCTTCACCGCTTAACCGCATTGAAAAACAATATGGTGCAGGGCAAGCATGGGTTGATAATCCTGTAGGTATGCAATATGGGACTAATGACGAAAGGATTGCTTATTATTTTGTAAATAGCATCAATAATCTGGAAAAGGACGCAAACTATGATAAAAACACTTTGTATAAAACCGTTGTAACAGACGAAGATGGAAACAAAACAGCCGAGTACAAAGATAAACTGGGGCTGCTAATACTAAAACAAGGTTTCGACGGCGAAAATGAAATAAATACTTATTATGTTTATAATGATTTAGGTCAACTGTGTTATGTAATTCCACCCAAAGCAGTTGATGAGCTAACTTCTGACTTAAGTGACGATAATACAATTCTTAAGCAGTATTGCTACTTATATAAATATGACGAACGGGGAAATTGTGCTCAGAAGCGACTACCGGGTTGTGATTGGATTTCCATGGTGTATGACAAAGCCAATAGACTAATATTAACTCAGGATGGAAATCAACGTAAAGTAATTGCTGATAAAAATCAATGGACTGTTCTAAAATATGATATTTGGGGGCGAATAGTTTTCACAGGAACAACTACAAATATCCCTATTTCAAAAACAATTCAAATCCTAATGGACGAATATAGGAACGAACTCATAACCGAAACATATACTGATGGGACGGGATATTCAAATTCAAAATTTTCAGATGCAAAACCACTTACTGTTAATTATTACGATTCATATAATTTCGTAACCATGATTAGTGATAATATCGTAAAAGGAAAACTTTCATTTGATGCCACCAAAATATCTGAATACGGTGACCAACACTCATCGGCAAAAGGTTTGCTTACAGGAACACGTACCTATATACTTGATAGTTCAAATCTATCCAATGTATCTGCCATATATTACGATTCTAAGGGACAAGCACTACAAAACAGAACTACTAACCATTTAAACGGGTTTGATATTGCTTGTAATGCATACGATTTTGCGGGACATGTTACTAAATCCCTGAAAACACACAATATTGCAGGGCAAACACAGGTTGATGAGCTATATACATATTTTTACGACCATGCCGGACGACCGACCATTACAAAATATAAAATAAACGCAAAAGCTGAAATTACATTATCTTCCAATACTTATGATGAGCTTGGTAGACTTACAAGTAAAACACGTCATACAGGTGCAGATACTGAAACCTATTCTTACAATATTCGAAACTGGACAACAAAAATAATGAGTGGCGGATTCGAGGAAAACTTGTATTATAATTCTAATCCGACAGGTAATGCAACTTGTTTCAATGGAAATATATCGTACAGTACCTGGACATACAATGGCGTAAGTAAGGGATATGCTTATAATTACGATGATCTAAACCGTTTACTTGATGCCACTTCTAAGCAAGGTACTTCTACACAAGGTAATGGTTACTTCAATGAAAATTTCACGTATGACAAACAAGGAAATATCTTATCATTAAAGCGAAAAAAAGATAATGTTCTGATTGATGACCTTGCAATGCACTATCGCTTTAACGAACAGAGTAATCAATTAGATTACATAGTAGATGCAGGCGGTTCTCAAAGTCAATACAATGTAAAAGAGTATCAAAACAAATCAACTGCAACTACCAATGAGTTTAATTATGATGCAAATGGTAATATGACATCCGATTTAGACCGTGACATTGCAACAATACAATACAATTTGCTAAATTTGCCTGATATTATTCAGTTTAAAAACGGAAACCAAATAGTGAACAAATACGATGCCGGAGGGCAAAAGTTAAGTACCCGCTATTTCACCAAAAACGCTGCTGCCAATATGCCAATACTTAATGTGGGGGAGTTATATTCAGGCACTTTAGATGGTAATTATACCGGTACTGATTATTTAGGAAACATTGAGTACGATTTTTATCGACTTTATTTTGATCCCCAAGATCCTGATATAACACCTGAAGGATATTATGATGCTCTGTGTATAAGCAGAGTGCACAACCCTGAAGGTTATGCTACATTTATAGCCTCAAACACAATAACAAGATATCAGTATTACCGCAGGGACCATCTGGGCAACAACCGTGAGGTATGGAATGCCAACAGTAACCTTACCTTGCAACGCAATCAGTACTACCCAAGTGGTTTACCTTGGGCAAGTAATAGTAACGATAATATACAATCACAACCTTATAAATATAACGGCAAAGAGTTTGTGGAGATGCATGGGTTAGATGAGTATGATAGTGAGGCAAGGTGGTATATTCCTTCTTCGGTTAGAACACCAACGCCTGACCCTCTGGCGGAGAAGTATTATAGTATTAGCCCGTATGCATGGTGTGGTAATAATCCAGTGAGGATGGTTGATCCAGATGGAAGAAGTCCAATTTATGCTCCTGATGGAACATTTTTAGGAACAGATGATGATGGGTTACAAGGAGGGCAACTTATTTTAGACAGAGCCGATTTTACGCAAGGAATGACACACTCAAATGCTCAAAAAGTGTTATGGGCGGGTACAATGAGTGAAGATGCACACACTAGAATGGACGAACATGTTGCAGGATTATCTTCCAGACCAGACTATGATGGGTTTGTTGATGTTTCAGAAGGTATTGCATGGGCAAAAGCACATCCAGGAGCTTTAGATAATAATACACCGAATAATACTCTCTACATTGATGCGTCAAAACTTGATTTTGGTGACCTTTCAACTTCAAATTTCAAAAAAGAAGGAATGAAAACACCTCAAAATTTATTTGACTTACCAATTGCAAAATCAGCATTTTTTTATTCATTGCGAGCCACAGTCTATGCTTTAGGAAGAGTTGATATGATATTAGAAAATAGGCAAATGAAAACAGTAAGTATAGTAAATAATAGTGCCACTGATTACGATTGGAATTTAGGTGGAGGAGCAAAACGAGATGCTTATATTAGAGCAGAAAGATGGAGAGTTGGATTAAATGACACACATGGTTTTAAAACATATTACTATGGCATTGGGAGGTTGAATAAATGAAAAAAATAATAAAAACTTTTAGTCTAACATTCATAACTATTCTCTTTCTATTAGCAAGTTTATTGTTTTACTCTGATTGGTTATTCCCTAAATGGAGCGGTTCATATAATTTAGGTAATAACTTATATATGATGGAATGGGACGGTGGTGGCAAAATAATAGTATATTGTAGCAATAAAAAAGGAAGAACTTGTTATGGAGGACCAAATGTGATACCCAAACATGAAAGTGAATATGATAGTTTGGGTAATTTTGTAGAACTTGTAGAAAGTGTAAAGTTTAATAAAAAATGGATAATAGTAAAATCAAAACTAATTAAAAAGGAAAAATATCACTATTACATTATCAATAAAGATTTTGATATTAAGGGATTTGACTGGGAGATAGTAAATTGTGATAGTATTATTCAAAGTCACATTACAGAATATATTGACTCTGTTACTTTTATTAAAGAACTAAAACGGCGAAATATAGATTTGAGTTTTACTGAATAGATTAGAAGAGAGTATCTAAAACAATAATCATTAAATACCTTCTCGCCGTAGCTTGTTGAGCAATGCACTAATGCTGGTCGAATTTCACTTCATCGAACTAAAAGCAAAGCTCCTGCATTGCATATTTAAGAAAACTAAAAAACAATTTAGCATAAATCAAAAATAAACATTTATTAAAAGGTATTTAATTTTAATGCTCATAGCAGTATTTTCGTTTACTGTGTTGGCACAAGAAAAAGCAAAAAACACCGCTAACGTTATTGAGAAAAGAGTAGAAAAATTGGCTACTGAATTAAGCTTAACCAATGTAGAAAAGCAAAAGTTAAAGAGCTTTTAGAAAAACAAAGTAATGATTACAGTAAGCATAAGAGCCAACTTTCGCCCGAAAATGAAGATTTTAAAGCAAAACTAAAAGAACTTCGTAAAACAAAAAACGATGAGTTGAAAAAGTATTAAGCAACGAGAAATTCGCCAAATACAAAGAAAACCGCGCTCAGGATAAAGCAAAAGTAGAAGCTGCAAAGGCTAAAATGAAGTTGTATTTGTTTCTCGGAATTTTTCCTAATCGCCCAAAAAGCAAAAAAAGCCACAGCAAGTTAGTAGTTATTTTCAAAAAGTCTTGCAGTGGCTTTTATAGCTTTTTGACAATAGGCAGAGCGGTCACAGTACATTGTTTTTTAGCTGATTAAAGGAGTTCTTTGCATTTTGAAACAAAAAAACAATGAACTGTAAGTATAAAATTGCAAAGCAATAACCGCTACAATGGGTTTAAAGCTAATTTCGAATTTTTTCTTAAAATAAATTGAACTATTGTTATGTTAGCTTAGAATTGACGGATATAATCTTTTCAGTTTTACCCGAGCGTTTTCATTTGTAAATTGCCAATTTATTTTAGCGTTTTTATTATTTCGATGTTCTTGCCATGCTTCAAC
>Ga0247840_10009210_pt1 | contig 12864 bp, 8 predicted proteins | sample LaCruzMarch2015__FD_192404 | JGI IMG/M metagenome (GOLD analysis project Ga0247840, IMG submission 192404) | Freshwater microbial communities from meromictic Lake La Cruz, Castile-La Mancha, Spain - LaCruzMarch2015_17m | ecosystem: Environmental > Aquatic > Freshwater > Lake | place: Spain...
TGGCAGTGGACGCTGTCACTGTTTTGCGAATTTCTAAGAACTGCAGTTCAATCACAGTTTGTTGCGCACTGGTCAATGCAATCTTGCTTTCAAGTACCAGCACTGTGTCTTTTACGTTGAGCGGTTGTGCAGCACTGTAGGAAAATTCAGGCACCTTGTCGTTGCCCACAATGCGTTTGCTGGCAGCATCCACAGTCTGTCGATCCGCAGTGTTTTCAGCTGGCAGCGGAGTGATTTCAGCTTTCATGTCATCATCCACTTTGAAAGTTGCAAAATCAGCAGCAAATGCACCGTCTCTGGCTGCGGTGTCAAGACTGGCCTGAACGTTGGCCGGCAGTGGCAGTCCTTGCGCCCAGGCCAAGGTGTCAGGCACACTTTTGGCAGCAGTGTTGGCCAGTCCAGTGAGTGAGGCCACACTGAGTTTGTCTGTAGGTATGCCCAACTGCCTGATAGAATTCAATCCTTGACTCATCAATTGTTGTTGTATTTCATCTTGCTTGGGTACCGAACTCAACAAACTGTCAAGATTGTTTATGCCATCTTTGCCAGTCCATACTGCAGGACTTTTTAACACATCAGTCAATGTGTTTTGCCCTTGATTCAACAGAGTGGCAGCAGTGCCTGGTTTGATAATGCCAGCTGATTCCAACTGCTGTGCATTCAATCCAAATTTTCCCAACCCCGAATCATTGGAGATTGCAGTGGCGTCTTGGCCGACCAGTTTGCTGGCACTGCTCATAGCGGCTGTGACATCAGGCACACTCAATCGTTGTATGGGCACCAAGGCCGGCTCTTGACGAGCAAAATCAGCAATATTAATGCCGTTGGTCACTGGCAGTGCCCCTGCCCCCAACCCAGTGATTTGCAAACGGGCAAACGTTGTTGATGTCTGTGGTGTCAAGTCACCAACTGCAGGAGTGCTTTGCAGTGCTCCTAGTGTGCTGCCGCCTCTACCGCTGATGGCTTGTGCAACCTGAGCCGACGCACCTGGCAAGCCGTCTGCTGCTTGCGTGGCAGCAGTAATCACATCGCCAGTAGTCAATCCTACTAGACTGCCGGCCTTGAGCTGTTGATCAAAAATGGCCTTGGCCTGTGCTGAGGTCAGGCTAGGTGCACCTTTTATTTCAACCTGTTGTCCGGTCACAGGATTGGTAAACTTGAAAATACTCATTTTACTGAAACCTCCGCTCCTGCTGGAACAGGTGCTGCGCCTGGCGGAGGTTTGGGTTTTCCTGGTTCAAATTTGGTTTCCACAGCCACACCTTTGTTGTGATAAGGGTATGGTTCGTGTGTGGGTGCTCGAGTCACAATGCTTTGCAATTTGTCCTTGTTCACAATCCAACCGCGACTGCTGTCAAATGACACATCGTCCAGTATGGTTTTTTGTATGGGCTTGGGTACAGTCACAGCAGGTGCTGACGGGCCATTCAGGTCTATACCGCCAGCAGTAAACAACAATGATTCACCACCGTTCCAAGATCCGCCAGCACTTTGCAAGGCCATGGCACCGTCAGCTTTGATGCCAATCTTGGCCTTGCTGTAAACTGTGATATTCTTCTTCACAGCAACAGACAAATCAGCATCGGCTTCAATTTTGACATCTGCCAGTGCTTTCATTTTCATATTGCGCCCTGCATACATGTTGATGTCACGGTCTGCGTGTAAATTTATGTCACCTTGCGATCGCAGGTTGATTGAGTTGGTGGAAAATACATCCACTGTGCCTTCTTGCCCAAACTCCAACCAAGTTTGACCATTGGCATGAATTATGTAAAAGAAGTTGCCAGAGTCATTCATCATGATTTGATGGCCTTTGGGTGTGCGCAATCGCAACAAGGCATTGTTGCCTTCAAGATCACCATCATCCATGACCAAGGTGTGTCCGCCAGCGCGACTGATTACCTGTGCTTGATCTGGCCTGATTTCGTTGTTTTGTATTTTTTTCCTAATGTCATTGGGTTTCATACCGCCCTGATACACTGGTATGCCTGGAGTTGAAATCCCAAACACTGCACTGGGAGTTTCACGCTGACTGCTTGAGCGTATGGGCCCACGTTCACCATCAGCAATGAGTCCTTGTTGAAACATGGCCTGTGCTACCACACTTTGTACAGGTTTTTTCTGTTGGAAAAAACGTGGCGAGTTGATCAATGCAGTGTTGTTGGTGTTGATTTCTGTCACTGGCAACAGAGCCGAATCAGTAAAATAAGTTTCTTGATTTTTGTTTTGTGGCACATAGTTGAAGGCTGCACCAATGGCTGGCACCATGTGTCCTATGCCATTGTCAGGCACCACGCCAATGTAATATCCCAATTGTCGGTCACCGTTGGCAAACACACACAACACTGTGATGCCAATGTCTGGTGGTGTAAACCACATGCCATAGCTATTTTGATTGCCTGGATATTGTCCGTCGTTGTCAGCAGCGGTGTTGCCACTGGGCGTGTAGCCAAAAAAACCTGGCAGGTATCGCACTGTGGTCCATTTGGTGGCATCATTTTCGTCACCGCCAGAAAAAGTTTCAATGTACACCTGCAAGCGGCCAGCACGAGTGGGATCCACGTTGTTTTTCACTATGCCAACAAAGGGTCCAAATTCTGCGGCCACTCCGCCGCGATCTTGTTTGAAATTGCCGGGTCTACCTGTGCTGCGTTGTATTTCTTCTGACATTTGTTTCCTTAAAAATCACGCTGTCCTTGTTGAGGCACATTGGGTGCTGCACTCTGAGTGCGTGCTGCCACAGTGGGCGGCAATCGTGATGCCACGGCTGTGTTCAGCGAGCCCAGCAATGTTTGACCATTGCTGACCACTGGCCGAGCCGGTGGCACAGGCGTCAGTGATGCAGCCGTGGCTCTAGCAGTTGGTGCACTTTGTGGTGAGCTTTGATTTGTGGTTGCGGCAGTCACCGCAGGAGTACCAGTTTGTCTGGCTGCTGCCGCAGCACTTCTTGATCTGTTGCGCAAGGCATCTGTTTGACGAGCACTGGCCGATGCAGCGCCATTGTTGTTGTTCATGGCCGCAGTTCGATTGGCCAAAGTTCTAGGATCTGCAGCAGCATTTTGTCTGCCACGTGCATCCAATCCTGGCTTTTGACGCCCTTGGTCACCGTTTTGTGTACCGTTGGGATTGCCGGCAGTGGCTGCTGTGTTTTTGCCTGACGGAACAGGAAACATAAACAGTGCCCCTTCCAGTGTTTGTTCAAACTTGCCGGCTTTGAATTCACTGACAACTCTCACACAATGATACACATTGCTTTGCTGTGGCTGTCGTGCCTGATTGCCTGGTCTAGCGTAGGGGTCAGCCAGGCCAGTGCTGAGATTGTAGTCTTCGGGCCGTTGCCAGGCAATTTCAAACATCACCTGACTGGCGTCAAAATTTATGGTGCCATCAGGCAAAAAAGCCGAGTATCCAAATTCTTGTGTGTTGACTCCACCGGCCAGACTGCCTTGTTGAATCCAGGCTGGATCACCAATGATGCGCAGCTTGGTCTGACCTAGATCACCAGGGCTGTAGAGATATTCACTGGCGTTGGCACCTATTTCGTTGCTATTACCGTCAGCACCCTGACGACTGGCATTGCTGGCCGGCATGTAAGTGTAGGTGGGAATTTCACGCATGCTGGATGTGTATTTTTTGCGCAGTTGAGCGGCTGCGCTTTGGTCGGCATGGCTGCCGGTCACTGTGATATTGTACAGGCTGTTGAAGTTGGCTGTGTACTCCAGCACTGCTGTGTTTTGACCAGTGAACCAGTAGGGATAACTTTTGTGCAGGCCGCGAAACTTGGTCAGTGGAAAATATTTGCTGTCAAAATTGAACAGTTCATAAGGACTGATGATGTACTTGATGTGATACACATGATCATTTCTGGCAGTGTCATAGTCACCTTGCTGTGCTTCCATGCTGATCTGAAACCACTTCATTGGAGACTGTGCATTCACTGTGGTTTTTTCGTTGGGCACTTCCACTCCGTTGCTGTACACTGTCAGGGCCTGATCAGTGATGTAGGTGCTGTTGCGAATGGCCAGATCAATGGCCTGTATCACTTGCATGCCGGCTGTGATGCTGTAGTTGCGATTGCTGATGTCCATGTTAATGGCTGCTTCATTCAAAGCTGATCCACCTGCTTGGGTGGGACCAGGACTTACAGGAGTTTGATTTTGTTCCACAATTCTGTCAGCTGGCAAGGTTATTCTGGCATCACGAATTGGTTGATTGCCTTTGGCATCGGCCACAAACACAATTTCATAAGTGTCTGCTGCTGTGTATATGCCGTCCTTGACCAGTTGTTGCTGATAAGCATTCATGGCTCCCATCAGGCCATCTTTGATAGTTTGCTTGGCTGATGCAGCTGAGTTGGCCTTGGGTGGATTGTAATAACCACTGCTGGTGTTGTTGACTGCAAGATCTCGAGCATTTTGTCCGGCCCTGGATTTTGGAGTTTTGTTGTTGGCTGTGCGTTCTCCAGGGTTGTCAGTTGATGCTGTTGGTGGCGATTCTGACGCATACACAAGATCACCTCCCAGCAATTTGCCCACGTTGCTGTCAGTCAGTTGCACGTCATAGGGTATGGTACCACGACGTGTGCCGCCGGCTACCTTTTGATTGATGGGCGCACAGTCAAATTCATAAGTGACCAGTTTGCTGCTGACCTGCCAGTTGATTTTTCGTATCAAGAATGGAATGAATTTTTCCACCACAGCATTGGGATCAGTTAGTCCTGTGTTGGGGTCGGCTGCGCCCACAGCCACCAAGTTGCCGTTGATGTCATAGCCGTACCAGCGTATGACCATGAGATAAGCAGCCGCAGTGTAGTTGATGGTTTGAGTGGAATCACCAATGGTCTGAGCCATGTCTTGTACGGCTTCGTACAGTCGATCCAGCAGTGAAATATTGCCTGGCTCAACCACTGTGAATTTCAAACTGGTGACCATGTGCGGACTCTGTGTTTGTCGGCCAGGCAGGGCATTGTCTATGGTGATAGAGTCAATGTAAAAATCCAGGGGAAAAGCTGGATTGCGCCCGGCATCCACATCGTTGGTGCCCAGGATGCCGCCAGGAGGTGTGGTGCTGTTGGTACCGTCACCACCGGTGCTGTTTTGTTGTCCAGTGCCCAGTGCACCTTGGAAACCGCCGTTGTTGGGTGGTGCTCCACCGCTTTGAAACAGCAGATTGTAGCCGTTGATGGTTTTTTTCTTGCTGCGCAACAACTGGGTGTACTGTTTGGTGCTCATCAAATACACACTGGCGCTGTAGGTATAGCTGGCAAATCTATCCAGCACATTGGGCTGTGGCACAATGTCGGTGCTGGTATTGAGTGTGCCGGATATCTGACTGCCCGGGGCAGTGTTGGTAGGACCTTGACTGCCAGGTGCAGTTGCCCCAAAGTTCTGTGTTCGTGTTTTATCTTCCTTATTGAGATTGAACGCAGGCGAACTGAGAATATTGGTATTGGTGTCGTTTACAAACCCTTGCCCAGTTGTGGAATTGGCGCCCACACTGCTTTGATAATCAGAGATTTGTCTACGTTGCTGTTCAGCATTGTCTGGCAGCACTGGTGGCGGAAAAGGTCCGTAGGTGGCCATATGTTAAAATCCCAGCGCAGATTTGAGTGTGGTAATCTTGGGCAACAGTATCACAGTGTTGGCCACAAAATCCAAGGGCGGTTTGGTCAGTGTGTTGGGGTTGCGTTGATAAAACACCCACCACAGTCTAGCATCGTCGTAGAGGTCATAGGCCAGCATATCTGGTCGATACTGATAGGTAAGATTTATAGTAAACGACAGATCATCTGACTCGTGCGGGAACGGTCGGTTGACCATGACGTCAAGATAGTACTGACTGTAGCCAGTGTCAAAATACGGACTGGTAGCATCATAGTTGGCCATTACCAGAATCCTCCAGCTAAGAGTTTGCCTGAACTGTAATCTTTCACACTAAACTGCTGACTCTGTTGACTGCGTGTTTGAATGGGCAGCAGTGTGATTTGAATCTCTATCTTGGTAGGCACATAAGTGCTGTCAGCCAAGTTGGTCACACTTTGTTGTACCACCAGCTCTTGACTGCCAGTGCCGGGTAAAGCACCTTTTCTCAAGCCACTGTTGAGTATTCTTGACAACACACTGCCAATGCCCGGCGACGGACTGGCCTGTGTTTTGTTCAAGTTCTGGTTGAAATTGAGATTGTAGTTGTTGGGCTTGGTACGAATGTAATCCACATCATTGGGCAGGCTGTATTGAAAAGTTTTGACCACACAAGGATGATTGTTGAACTGATAGTTGCCCAGACCTGACAGGTACACCAAAGGCGGCGGAGAACCTCGCTGAGCATCTTGTCCGTAGAACATCTTGGTCACTGATCGGAAAAAGTGTATCACTGCCAAGAGATAGTTGGCTTCACGAGTGTCTTGTGCGGTAAATGTGCCTGTGATATTGATGTCGCCCACAAAACTGCTGTTGTAGAAATAGCCTTTGTAGTTGCTGTGTGTGAGAGCTGTGTCTGAATAATTGGCAGTGTAGGATGTTTCAATCTTGGGCATGTATGGAAACACCACACCACTGGTGCCTGCCAATGGTTTTAGCACAGCGTTGGTTGAGTCGTTGTACAAATACGTGGCGTTTTTTGCCAGTGCAAGTCGCACACGCCAATCCCCGTCAGCAGGTGTTTGAAACTGTGCTTGAATGGCACCTTGTTCTCGTGCTCGTTGTACCGCGTATGCTGCTTCTCCTCCTGCAAACGTCCCTGCTCCTGCTGCGAAAGAATTGGTTGGTGTACCGGCGTTGGAAGGATTGTAAGAACTGCCATTGCCAGGATTCACATTGGGATCAACCGGGGCAGGCGCTGGTGTTCCTGATATGGCTTCGGGAGAAAAATTTGGATTGGCAAATATGCCAGTGTTGGCCGGCGCAACGTCAGCCGGCGCAGTGGTCTGAGCTCGTGCAATGGATTCTGCTGGCGTCAGCAACTGCGGCAGTTCTCGATCTAGATCAGGGTTTACTGGGGCTGGGACTCGTATAAAGGTCATTTCTTGTTCCTATACCTTATTTACCCATTTTTTTAACCATGCAGTTAAAGAACTGGTTGACAACTGTTGTATTTGTGCTACAATAAGTACATATCCGGAGAACCCCCACCAATGACGTTAATTGCAAAACCCGCAGCCAAGGTCAACTACCTTAACAACCGCGACATCTTAAAAGAAATACATCTCAGCAAAAACACCTACTGTAGTTTTCGGGACAGAACAACTGATCATCAGTTTGACATGATCCTTCCTTCAGTAAGCAAAATCAATCAAAAGACTGTGGCAGAAGCACGCCGCAATCGTGCCGACCGCCACAAACGTGAAACTGGTGAAGTGATTGATCCCAAAAAAATACCAAATACGGAAGTGGTTTTCCGCATTATGACTTGGGAACACATACCCATGGCCCCCAAGAAAGTGCCTAAAACTGCTGCCAAAAAGAAGAAAATTGAAGACATCTTGGACCTGGATGATGTAGTAGAAGATCCGTTAGCGGATCTTGTTGAGGACGTTGTGCTGGATCCCACACACATGCGAGTTAACTTTCCACCGTTCTGGCATTACCGACTAGACGAGGACAAGAACCCTGTGCTGGTGGGCAAAAGTCACTGGCGGGGCGATTTGGACTCAGGCGAGTTTTCAAAGGATCATGGCAACATGACTCGCAAACTGGCCACTATGTTCATGAAACTGTGCGAACGTTATGCCACAAGATCCAACTGGAGAGGATACACCTACAATGAAGAAATGCGCGGCCAAGCCCTGTTGCAACTCAGTCAAATCGGACTGCAATTTGACGAATCAAAATCGCAGAACCCTTTTGCGTATTATACTGCCGCTATTACCAATAGCTTTACTCGCATCCTGAACATTGAAAAGAAAAATCAAAACATTCGTGATGACATTCTTGAAATGAACGGACTAAACCCAAGCTGGACACGTCAGAACTCTGGCAAAGCTGGCATGGCAGCCATGTCCGGTCCGGTTGTAAGTAGTCTAGATGAATAGTATACTAGGTAGATGACAAATCTATTCAAGAAGGCCGCGGTCTTCACAGACATACATTTTGGGTTAAAATCCAACAGTCAACTACACAATGACGACTGTTTGAATTTTGTCAAATGGGCAACTACCAAGGCTCGGGAACAAGGTTGTGAAACCTGCTTGTTTTTAGGCGACTGGCACAACAACCGTGCCAGTCTCAACATTGTCACACTGAACTACAGCCTCCGAGCCCTGGAGCACATGAATGACAACTTTGATCGGGTATATTTTATTCCTGGCAATCACGATCTTTATTATCGCGACAAACGCGACATTCAAAGTGTGGAATGGGCACGACATCTCCCCAATGTGAAAATATGTAACGATTGGGTTGAGCGCGATGGTGTTGTCATTGCTCCTTGGCTATGCGGTGATGACCACAAGCGCATACCCAAACTGAAAGGTCGATACATGTTTGGGCATTTTGAACTGCCCGGCTACCTCATGAATGCCATGGTACAAATGCCGGATCATGGCACAGTGCAGCGTGGAGACTTTGGTGGGTTCGATCATGTGTTCACCGGACACTTTCACAAACGTCAGACTGCCAACAACATCACCTACATCGGCAACTGCTTTCCGCACAACTATGCCGACGCCGGAGATGATGCTCGTGGCATGATGATACTAGAATGGGGCAAGGAGCCCGAGTATCATGCCTGGCCCAATCAACCCCGGTACCGAGTACATGGCTTGGCCAACTTGATTGACAATGCTGCCACATTGCTTGCACCACGAATGCATGTTCGTGTAAACTTGGACATTGAGATCTCATATGAAGAAGCCAACTTCATCAAAGAAACATTTATTCAAGACTATGACCTACGTGAAATGGCCTTGATCCCAAACAAAACTGCCGGCGTGGATGTAGACCTTGCTCCTGGCGATGTTAAATTTGAGAGTGTGGATCAAATTGTCACTGATCAGCTGACCAATATTGAAAGTGAATTTTACGACAACAAATTGTTGTTGCAGATATACCAAAACTTATGAGATTATACTTTAACGGATGTAGCCATACATTTGGAGACGATCTAACAGATCGTAATCAAGCATGGCCTGCGTTAATTTCTAAAAAGTTAAATTGTGATTTTGTAAATGATGCTGTCAGCGGCGGCTCTAACGATCGCATCATGTATAGAACTATTAAACATGCTAACGAGTTTGATCGTTTTTACATTGCTTGGACTTATACATCTAGATTTACTCGCTACAGATCTGATAACAACCATGATGTAAATTTTAACCCAAATCTAATGCATTCATTGTATAATAATCACTCTGAGTTTAAAGAATACGGAAAATTGCACTATGTGTTTTGGAACAACGAGCTTTACAACTTTAAACTTTGGCTTCAAAATATTGTGTTGTTACAACGTTATCTAGGCAGCATTAACAAACCATACGTTATGCTAAATGCAGACCATAACCATGTTAATCGATGGAGCGTTGATTGGAATTTGTTTAACTCTAATGTACAATCATTATTGTGTTTTGATCACATGGACGACAAAACTTTACATGATGAACATTTAGAAATACAAACATTACTAAAACAAATAGATACTAGCACTTATATAGGTTGGGATTCTTGGTGGATAACAACGTTGCACAAAGAACATTCAGTTGGGCCAACTGGTCACTTATTAGAAGATGGGCACATTGCCGTAGCAAATACAATACTAGCACATGATACAAATTAAAAATCTCACTGTTAAAAACTTTATGAGTGTGGGTGCTGCCACTCAGGCCATTGACTTTGACCGCAATGATCTTACTTTGGTTTTAGGTGAAAACTTAGACCTAGGTGGTGATGGCAGCCGTAACGGCACAGGTAAGACCACAATCATCAATGCGCTGAGTTATGCCCTGTATGGTCAAGCACTGTCAAACATCCGCAAGGACAATCTTGTGAACAAAACAAACGGCAAGGGCATGATGGTCAGCCTGGACTTTGCTGTCAACGGTAAAACATACAAGATTGAACGTGGACGCAAGCCCAATGTGTTGCGTTTCTATGTAGACAGTGAAGAACAAACTACAACAGATGATGCACAAGGCGACAGCAGAGAAACACAAGATGCCATTGAACATGTGTTTGGCATGAGCCATGACATGTTCAAACACATCATGGCCTTGAACACTTACACAGAGCCATTTTTGAGTTTGCGGGCCAATGAACAGCGAACCATTATTGAGCAGTTGTTGGGCATTACTGTATTGAGCGAACGTGCTGAACGCATCAAAGAACTCAACAAGGCCACCAAAGATGCCATCACTGCCGAAGAGTTTAGAGTACGTGCTGTGCAAGAAGCCAACCGGCGCATTGAAGAACAAATCGAAAGTCTGCGTAGACGTCAAGGCCTGTGGCAAAAGAAATACGACAGTGACTTGGCTTATCTTGTGGGCCAATACGACGATCTAGCCAGAGTCAACATCGAAACAGAGCTGCTGGCACACAAAGACCTTGCTGTATGGAACGAGCGCAAAAAGCAAGCAGATGCACATGATCGATTGCTGGCATATCAAACTGCATGGCGTCAGACTCAAACCAAAGAAATCTCTGCCTTGCAAGACAGCTACAACAAACTCAGTCACATTGATATCTCAGCAGAACTACAAGCACATCAAGACTTGGCCGCATACAATCAACGAGCCAAGGACATTGCCGAACTTGAAAAACTTATTGCTCGTTGTGTAGCGGATGAAGCCCGAGAACAAAAAACTTTGGACAAACTCCGGGCAGAGATTGCCGAACTAGAAGCACACAAGTGTTATGCCTGTGGTCAAGAGTTTCACGATGGTGCTCACGAAACCGTACTGGAAGCCAAGCGTAAATTGCTACAAGAATCCGCATTGCAATACTTGGCCACTAACGGCCAGTGGATAGAAAACACAGACACATTGCTAAAATTAGGGAAATTGGGCGCCAAGCCCACTACACACTACCGAACTGAAGCTGAAGCCATTCGTCACAGCAGTGAATTAGAAAACATACAACAAAAACTCACAGACAAATCAGCAGAAACAGATCCTTATACCGAACAACTTGTGGGCTATGTGGCTGTGGAACTGGGCGCACAGCCTGTCACACACTACGACACAGAAGCACAGGCTGTCAAACACTCTACCCAGGTAAATAACTTACTACAACAGATCACCAGCAAACATGCCGACACTGATCCTTACAGCGAACAGATTGAGGACATGCAACAACAAGCTCTACAAATTGTCGACTACAACAAGATCAACGACCTGACCAAAGTACAAGATCATCAAGAGTTCTTGCTCAAACTGCTCACAAGCAAAGATTCATTTGTTCGCAAGAAGATCATTGATCAAAACTTGAGTTACTTGAATACCCGACTCACACACTATTTGGATCGCATTGGCTTGCCACACACCGTGAAGTTCCAAAATGATTTGAGCGTAAGTATTGAAGAACTGGGTCGTGAGCTGGACTTTGACAACTTGAGTCGTGGTGAACGCAATAGACTGATACTCAGTATGAGTTGGGCATTCCGTGATGTATGGGAAAGTTTGTATCACCCCATCAACATTTTGTTCATCGACGAAATGATTGACTCAGGACTGGACACACAGGGCGTGGAAGCCAGTCTGGCGCTGTTGAAGAAGATGACTCGTGAACGTCACAAGAGTATATGGCTTGTGAGTCACAGAGATGAACTGGCCGGACGTGTGGAAAACATACTCAAGGTAGTTAAAGAAAACGGTTTTACCAGTTACAACACGGATGTAGACATTTCTTAATCTATATGATCCATGCAATAATTTTAACAGTGCCAAGAAAAGCAGCAGTGCGTCCTGCGGCTGCTCCTGCTATTATTAAACAAATATTCAACAAGCATGGGGTTAGCAGTAAATGTCTAGATATAAATTTAGATTATTTCACAAGATTTCAACAACAATGTGATCCTGTGTTGTGGAACGAAATCGATGAATACTTGTTTATCAAAAACAAACAACTCGGTGCAAGTGCTCAAATCCTATTTGATCAACTCATTCAACACTGGATTAATTTAATTTCTACATATCAACCCAAGCAACTGTTGATCAGTGTGTTCAGTTGGCAGGCACAACGATTCACTGAAAAATTCTTAGAAAAATTTAGATCACAATACACCTGTGAAGTTATCATAGGTGGACAAGGACTCATACGTGAAGAAAACGGAAGTTTTGCAGACCAGCCAACTTTTGCACATTATCTCAAGCAACTTGGCTTGATTGATCATTGGATACGCGGCGAGGCCGAAACCACTATACCAGCAATCATACAAGGCAACTACAATGTAGCCGGAATAGACACTGATTTTTTTGCCGAACGTAGCAACATCGCTGACCAACCTGTGATGGATTTTGGTGACTTTGATATAAGATCATACAAGAATGGCAGCAAAAACGGTGTGCTTCCAATAGAAAGTTCTAGAGGTTGTGTTAGAAAATGTGTGTTTTGTGATATTCCTACTGTACATGGCGGTTTCCGAGTCAAATCAGGATCACAACTGGCCAACGAAATGATTCACTACTATGAACAGTACGGGGTGAGAGATTTCTTTTTCCACGATGCATTGTGCAATGGTAGCATGAAAGATTTTCGACAGTTTAATAGAACATTGATAGACTATTATGAATCTCACAATCTTCCTAATAGATATTTTGCCTACAGTAGTCATGCCATTGTGCGCAGACCTAATGCCATGCGACCCGTAGATTTTGAACACATGGCACGAGCAGGTGCAGAGACCATGGTATTAGGCATTGAGAGTGGCAGTGATCGG
>Ga0247840_10009222_pt1 | contig 12851 bp, 8 predicted proteins | sample LaCruzMarch2015__FD_192404 | JGI IMG/M metagenome (GOLD analysis project Ga0247840, IMG submission 192404) | Freshwater microbial communities from meromictic Lake La Cruz, Castile-La Mancha, Spain - LaCruzMarch2015_17m | ecosystem: Environmental > Aquatic > Freshwater > Lake | place: Spain...
CGGTGTGGAACAGCTTGATCAACTCGTCGAACAGGCGGGCCGCGGCGATGTCGCCGAGCAGGTGCCCGAGTTCGAACAGGGGGCGCTCGCTGTCGGGTTCCACCGCGAACCCGAGTTTGCAGGCGAAGCGCACCGCGCGCAGCATCCGCACCGGGTCCTCGCGATAGCGGCGGGTGGGGTCGCCGATCAGGCGCAAATGCCCGTTGCGGAGATCGTTGAGGCCCCCGGTGTAGTCGATCAATGAGAAGTCATTGATGTTGTAGTACAGCGCGTTGATCGTGAAGTCCCGCCGCAGGGCGTCCTCCTCGATGGACCCATACACATTGTCCCGCAGGATCATGCCGTTCTCGACATGGCGCTCCGCGTCCACGTCGTCCGCCCCGCCGGCGCGGAAGGTGGCGACCTCGATGATCTCGCGGCCGAAGTGCACATGGGCGAGGCGGAACCGGCGGCCGATCAGACGGCAGTTGCGAAAGACCTGACGAACCTGTTCGGGGGTGGCATCGGTGGCCACATCGAAGTCTTTGGGCTCATGGCCCAACAGCAGGTCACGCACGCCGCCGCCCACCAGATGGGCCGCGAAGCCTTCCTGCTTCAATTTGTAGAGCACCTTCAGGGCCTGCTCGCTGATATTGGCGCGTGAGATGTTGTGCTCGGGGCGCGGCACGATCAGCGGCCCCGCCGCGGTGGAGGTGCGCGGTGCCTCGGGGTCGTATTCCTGCATCACGTGATCGGGGAGTCCTTCAGGTCTGGAGTGGGGTTCGACGGTTGCCTGACATCGACCGAGTGTAACCGCCGCTTGTTGTGCGGCGCGAACTCCGTATAATACGCGCTTCTTCGCATCCGTACCGCTCCCTTCGTCTAGTGGCCTAGGACACCGGCCTCTCACGTCGGTAACAGGGGTTCGAAACCCCTAGGGAGCGCCAAATAAAATCAAGTACTTGGCCGATATCTTTCCGGCCGGTGCCGTAACCGTCCGACGCTCTCCCGAAGATCGGGGCCAGCACGGGCGGTTTTTTTATGCCTGGTCGGTGGGACGTGCCGACCCGGTATTTGCTGCGGAGAGGGCGATGCTCGAAAGTTTGCGGAACACCCCCTTGCTGTCCGAACTCAGCGACACCCAGTTGCGGCGGGTCGCCGCGCATGGGGTCCGCCAGTGCCTGGACGAGGGACAGTGGCTGTTTCGTCAGGGCGATCCGGCGCGTTGTTTCTATCTGGTGGAGTCGGGTCAAATCCGTCTCTTTCGACTCTCGCCGGACGGGGCCGAAAAAGTCATCGAGATCGTCTCGCCCGGCCAGACCTTCGCCGAGGCCTTGATGTTCCTCAAGGCCCCGCGCTATCCGGTGTGCGCGGCGATGCTGGCGCCCACCGTCCTGATCGCAATCGATGCCCAGGACTTCGCCGCGATGCTGCGGGAGTCGATGGATACCTGCTTCGTCATCATGGGGGCGCTGAGCCGGCGCCTGCGGGGGCTGATCGGGGAGATCGATAACCTCACGCTGTACACCGCCAAGAGTCGGGTCGCCCGCTATCTGCTCGCCCACTGTCCGGAAGATCGGCGCGCTTTCGCCCTCGACGTGCGCAAGGGGGTGCTGGCGTCGCGGCTGTCAGTGAAACCCGAGACCTTTTCACGGGTCATCAAACAACTGACCGATGACGGCATCATCGAGATCCACGGCGCTCACATCACCATTCTGGAGCGGACCGCCTTGGGCGAACTGGCGGAGCTGGCGGCGACTGGCGAGTTGGGCGTCGCACCGGGTGAGATCGCCGCTGGCGCGATGCCCTAGTCGCGAGTAGCGAAAAGTTAAACACAAAAAAACAATTACTTACGAAAATTTCTGCTGATAACTTAATCTGTTCGGTGACTTCGCCGGAGTCCTGATCGGTACGTAGTCTTACGCATTGACCCAGCCTGCGGATCCTCTGAGAATCTGCCGTGTTGCTTTGAGGTCTCTGCGCTGAAATCGTTTCGCGGTGCTCGATTGATCTCTCACAGGATGCGAAGTCGCGTACGCAGCGGGTCCTGGTCGGGAAGGCCGCAACGCGTTTGAGGCGGTCGACGTCTATGAGCAACCGACGCTGGCCAAATACGCACAGATCGTCGCCGCACCGACTTCGATCAAGCAACTCCCGTTGCCGTTGCGCCGACTGATCGGCGATCTGGCCGATCAGCGGCGGGTCTTGGTGGGCTTGGACCTGCGGACCAAGGACGGCCAGACACCGCGGACCGGATGAACATGCTATGTGCGATGCCGAGTATGCTGACCACGCCTGCCTTCAGGTAGAGAACGCCGCGCTGCAGTTGCGACTCGAAGAGGCCGAGGAGACGCTGCGGGCGATCCGCGAAGGCGACTCCGCCCTGGTCGCCCGGCTGGTCGAGCAACGACAGGCACTCTGTACCTCCCAGGCCGAGGCCGTCGCCTTGATGGCCCAGGCAGTGGCCGCGCGGGAGCAGACCGCCGCCGCCGTCGCGGAGTTGCGCGAGAGTGATCGGAGCAAGGACATCTTTCTCGCTATCCTGGCACACGAACTGCGCAATTCGCTGGCCCCCATCCGCAATGCACTCGAAATCCTGCGTCTGCGGGGTGCCAATGACACTCTCGCGCGCGAGGCCCAAGAGATCATGGGGCGTCAGCTCGCCCATCTGGTGCGGATGATCGACGACTTGATGGAGATCTCGCGCATCAGTCGCGGCAAGCTCGATCTGCGTAAAGAGCGGGTCCCGCTCTCCGCGATCATCGATAGTGCGGTGGAGACGGTGCGCGCGGCGATCCTGGCGGCCGGCCAGCGGTTGGCGATCATGCTGCCGGTCGAGCCGGTCTGGCTTCACGCCGATCCCGTGCGTCTGACCCAGGTCGTCGGTAACCTGCTCAACAACGCCACCAAATACACCGCAGCCGGAGGGGATATCCGGGTCACGGCCCGGCTGGACGGGACCGAGGTGCGGATCTCGGTGCAAGACACCGGCGTCGGTATCTCCGCCGAACTGTTGCCGCACATCTTTGACCTGTTCTATCAGGGCGCCAGCGAACAGCGTCAGGCCCAGGGCGGACTGGGGATCGGGCTGTCACTGGTGCAGGGCTTGGTCGCCCTGCACGGCGGCCGGGTTGAGGCGTACAGTGCCGGGCAGGGGCGCGGCAGCGAGATCGTGGTGTACCTGGCGGCGGCGCATCCGGCGCCGTTGCCGAGTGCCTCCGGACACGGTGGCGCGACCGACCCGGCCAAGGGGCTGCATATCCTGATCGTCGATGACAACCGCGACGCCGCCGATAGCCTGGCCCTGCTGCTCGGGTTGCGGGGGGCCCAGGTGCGGGTCGCCTACGATGGCCCGGTCGCCCTTGCGATCCTTGACGAGTACCACCCGAACCTGGCGATCCTCGACCTCGGTATGCCCGGCATGGATGGGCACGAACTGGCGCGGCACATCCGGGCACGGGCACAGTACCGGCACCTCCCTCTGGTGGCGGTGACCGGACGCGGCCAGATGAGCGATCGGCAGTATTCGCAGGACGCCGGGTTCGATCTGCATCTGGTGAAACCAGTGGCAATCGAAGCCCTGGATGCGATGCTGACCGTACTCGGGCACCGCGCTTGCGAGGTCTGAGGCGGTTCTGGGGAATATCGCAGTGGGTTGCGAATGCCTCACAAGAGCCCGTGCTCGCGTGCCCGCGACACCGCCTGCGTTTGGGAGTGGACATTGAGTTTGCGATAGAGGTTGCGGATATAGGACTGGACGGTTGACAGCGCCACGCCCATCGCGGCGGCCGCCTGACCATAGGACTTGCCGCCCGCGAGGTGCCCCAGCAGTTCGGTTTCCTTGCTCGTCAGTCGGGGCAGATCGGCGGCGTCGGCCGCCGGCCCTTGTCCGGCGAGCTTGAACAGATAACGCGCCAGTTTCGGGCTGATCGGATAGTTTCCCGCCATGATCTGCTCGATAGCGCGCGTCATCGAAATACTCGAATCACCCTTCAGGATATAGCCGAGCGCACCGGCGCGAATGGCGTTGAGCACCCGCGTTTCTGCGGAGACAACTGAAATGACCATGATCGGCACGGTGGGGAAGCGAAGATGCACGGCACGGATGACATCAATGCCGTCGAGGTCCGGTAAACCGAGATCGACCAGGGCCAGGTCAAGGCGGGCCGCGGGGGCGTTGCAGCAGGCCAGGGCCGCGGTTCCGGTGCTGCAGCCATGCACCAGCCATGGGGACTCCAATTGGCTCACCGCTTCGCCGATGGCGCGTTGGAAGTAGGGATCGTCCTCGACCACCAATACCTGTCGCAACGCGTGAATGGGAGTCGCTGAAGACATGCTTGCTTGTCGGATACCTTGGTCACGAGTCAGAAACAAATCAACCACGAATACCATCGTTGTCGTTGTCGTCATTGGAGAAGCGATTCCATTTGGGCATGAGCGGTCCAGTGTCGATCCGGTTTCGATTCACTCGGTCGTTCGGGAGTACCAGGCCGCCAAGCGTTTGAAAGGCTTTGATCGCCGCGCACGGGATCAACGCACCGTTGCGCTGTTTGCTACGCGCGGGTCGCGAGCCGACGTGGTGCCGTCACCGCGATTACGACAACGACAACGATCGGGACGCCCGAGGCGTGGCCTGATGGACTGGTTCAGCTTATTGGTCAACGCCTTCTTTCAGATCGTTTGGTGGGGCTGGTATGACCCGTTTCACCCATAAATATGGGGTGCCGTCACCCATGGATATGGGGTTTACGCGGGGCGGGTGTCACATCAAAATTGCACGCGAATAATACGCACTTGAAACGCGGCGCGCCTCACCCAGACCACCTTGGAATGTAGGACGGACACGCAACAATTCAAGGTATATCCGTCGGGAATAGGGACGTTCGGGACGAGGAGGCTGGAGACAGGGACGCTCGGAACAGGGAGGTTCGGGACAGGGAGGTTCGGGACAGGGAAGTTCGGGACAGGGAGATCGGGTTACAGGACGGTTCGGCGCGCAAAATCGCCATCCAGGCGGTTTTGCGCTGTCCCCTCGACCTCCACGAAAACCGGACATCGACTCAAGGATATATAGCGTGCTACCGACGCCGGAGCATGGACCGTCACGAGGCTGGGGTTGGCGCTGTGCTCAGAGGTAAGGTCAGGGACATCTTGGTACCTGGTTCCAGCGGGGTGAAATCAAGCAGGCCGCCAATGTCGCGCGCCCGTCGTTGCATGTTCGCCAGACCACGCCCCATCTTGGGGACAGCAGGCAGCCCGATGCCATCATCGCACACGGCGATCCGCAACGTGCCATCCGGATGATACCCGGCGGCTATCCGGATCTGTCGGGGTTGGCTATGCTTGACAGCGTTGTTCAGGCTCTCCTGCAGGATGCGCAGTACATTCAGGAGTGTCCGCTGTTCCAACGGCGGGCAGTCCGACAGCGCGATCTCCCAGCCGACCCGCATCCCGCGGCCAGACAAACGCCGCTCGCAACGATAGCGATAGTCGGCGATAGCGTCATTCAGATTGAGGTCCTCGTGACCCAAGGTTTCGATGACCAGATGAAGGTCATCGAGACACTCATGCAGCAACTCGCCCATCTCGGCGCTGGTGAGCATGTTGTACTCATTGCGCAGGCAAGCACTGGCCAGTTGCGAGGCAAAGCCGTCATGCAGGTCCTGCAGCAATTGTTCGCGCTCCTGCATCCGTGAACGTTCCGCCAGGCGCTGGCGCTGCACTGCTTCCGCCTGCTTGCGCTCGCTGATATCGCGGGTGATGCCAAGGATTTCCAGAAAAGTGCTGTCGGCACTGATCGGCAAGCAGGCAATCACATCGGTCCAGACAGTGGAGCCGTCTTTGCACTTATGTTCAAGCTCCAACCGCATGGTCCCCAGCGGCAACCCGGCCTGTAGCTCGGCAAGAAATCGACTGAACTGCTCATGCACCAGGGCCAGCGAAACGGGCGTGAAGATGTCTTCGAAAGTTTGCTGCATGACCTCCTCCGGTGTAAAGCCGCGTAATTGCTTCACCGAGGGGCTGACAAAGGTAAACTTGCCTTCCAAATTCATCGTCCAGATGACATCAACGGCAGTCTGAGCCAATAACCGGTACCGCTCCTCGCTGATGCGCAAACGCTCTTCCATCTGGTTGCGTTCGGTGATATCGATGAGGTGCGCTCGCGACTCCCGCAGTTGCGCGTTCTCGATCTCAAGCTCGCGCTGGCGGATTTGCAGTTCGCGGACCCGGCGTTCGAGGTCGCCGACCGACGGCGCGGCGGTGGCGACCGGCGCCTGCCGATGCAGGCGCTGTTCCGCCTGGCGGCGCGATTGCGCGGCCTCGATGCCGGCTGGATCAGAGGTCATCGGTATTTGTTCGCTCGATTTTCATGGGTCCGAGAGTGACGGCGGATGCGTCCCGACACAAGCGGCGCGCGCCCGACGCGCCCGGTCGCGGCCTTTGGGATGCCGAATCGCAGTGCGCTCGGCGTTCCGCTATAGCCACAAACGCCATGCCAGGGCGATCCCCAGGATGATCAGGATGGCGATTGATCCGGTCAGCGCACCGAGGATCAGGTTGAGGCGCCGCGTGGCAGCGGCGATATCCAGTCGGATACGTTCGTTCATGACCCGCTCCGACTTCAGTTCACCGGCGGCGATCCGCTGATCGACGAGCTGGCTCCACTCGGCCCGGAGTTCCGCTTGCAAACGGTCACGAAACGTCTGGTTCATCTCCAGAAGACGCTTCTCACGCTGGATGAGGGTCTCCAGAATCGCGGCGTTTTTCATATCGTGTTCTTCGCGACAGCGTACCAGGCGCGGGCAGTCGGTGAGACCGCAGGGCATACTGTCACTCTCCCCCGTGGTGGCCGCGGACAGGTCGGGCCGTGGCGGGGGGACCGAAGGCTCCGGCGGAGGCCCGAGATGACTCGCGGAAACGGTCGGGGCGCGTGACGGCGCGGCTGGCGCCGCGTCCCTGGGCGTGGAGGGCGGCAACGGCTGGACCGGTACTTTCGGCGTCCGCTCGGTGGCCGGTTGCTCTTCGCGTTGCGGTAACGCATCGGCCGAATCCACATCGACCGAATCCACATCGACCGAATCAATATCGACCGGATTCACATCGGCCACGTCCTCGGCCAGGTCGGCGGGCTCCTCCAGGCCAAGCAAGCGCCGGTTCCCAGGGATCGATAACCAGGCCTCCATGTCCATGGATTGCACCTCGTAACCTTGATCGATCTTGTTCGCCGCCCATCCCGGCGAGCGAACACTCAAGTCATCGATCTGATTGACCTGCGCGATCTGTTGAACCAGTGGACCGACGCGCTGCTGCAACTCTTCGTGAGGGATCACCTGCGTGGCGCCGAAAGACTTGACGCGTTTGGCGTGTCGCTGCCCGGCGGTGTCCGTGATCACATAGATCGGCAAGGTCGCCAGACGTTGACGCAGGATGACCAGGGTGTCGACGGTCTCATCGACCACGGGAGCCAGGCCCAGCACAATCGCTTGAAGGTCGTCAGCGATCTGCAGGATTGCCGCTGCGTCATCGCAGATCTGGACGCTCGCCCCGGCGGAACTGAGCATCCCGCACGCAAGTTGCCGCGCGACGCGATCCTTGATGCTCACGGCGATAAGGATTGGTTTCTTACTCATGACGTCCCCGATTGATAGCCCCGGACCGCAAGGCCCGCGATGCCCGCAGCGCTTGACGCGGCATAGATCAGATTTCGCGCTGATTCTGACATGGTTTCCGCGCGGCCGGCTCGGGTATTCGAGGGATTTATTCGCAATCAGGGTTCGTCGGGACCGTGCCGAGCCCGGATCTCAGGCAACGCGTCACGGCTCACCCCAACCATTCGGGAGGCAGGAATCCGGCCAGTGCTTCCGGCACGGGTCGCTCCAGACAGGGGATGACGCCGAGACAGGGGGCGTCCAGCAGTGCGGCGAGTGTCGCTTTCCATGGGTTTGACACGGATCTCATGGAAGCCGTCACCGTCCTGCGATAACGTAGACCGCGTCGCACGCCGCCTCCCCGGACTTCGTGATCAGCGACGCCTCGCAGTGGGGGCAAAGAACACCCGCCGGCCAACGCAACTGACGGAGTTTGTCGTAGCACTTGGCGTCGTCCAGCAGGTCTTGAAGGTTGATCATCGGCGGGACATCAGGTATGAGCGGTCCACTGTTTATCAGGTTTCGATTCGCGAACGGCGCGCGTCCATCATGAACCGGGCGCCGCGCGTCGGGCTCTTATTCGACTTCGATTTCGACGCGGTGGCCCATGCGCGGCTCGCCGACGCGTCGTTCCGGTTCGATCGGGCCGGGTTCGACCTGTTCTCTTTTCCGAGCAACCTGGGCCTGATCGGCTTCGATCTCGAACGCTTCGCCCAGGGCCTCGCACGGCGGGCGCGCCGCCGCGGCTGGGCGGGGGTGGTGTCGCACCAGGACCAGTACGGCGCCCTGGCGGCGGCCCTGGTCGCGGAGGCCGCGGGATTGCCGGGGACCTCTCCGGAGTCGATCATCGCCTGTCAGCACAAGCTCCACGCGCGCCGGGTGCTGGAACGGGTCTGTCCGCAGGCCAATCTGCGCTTCGCCGGGCTGGACTGCGACTACGGTCAGCCGATTCCGCAAGGGCTGCGCTATCCGTGTTTCGCCAAACCGGTCAAGGCTGCCTTCTCAGTGCTGGCGCGCCGCGTGGACAGCCGCGCCGAGTTACAGGCGCACACCCGTTTCGGTCGCCGCGAGCAATGGCTCATCCGCCGTCTGGTCGAGCCATTCGACCGCATCGTCCGGCGGCGTTTGCCCGAGGCCGGCAGCGCTCACCGCCTGGTGCTGGAAGAACCCCGGCGGCTTGCGCAGTACAACCTCGACGGTTTCGTGCACGAGGGCCGCATGCAGGTGCTCGGCGTGGTGGATGCGATCATGTATCCCGGCACCCAGGCGTTCCAGCGTTGGGAACTGCCCAGCCGGTTGCCGCCGCCGATCATCGCGCGGGCGGCGGACATCGCGCGCCGGTTCCTCACTGCGGTGGACTTCCGCTGCGGTCTGTTCAACATGGAGTTCTTCTACGACGCCGCCGCGGGACGGGTGACGGTGATCGAGTTCAACCCGCGTCTGGCCTCCCAGTTCGGCGATCTGTACCGGCGCGTCCTGGGCCTGGATCCCCATGCCATGGCCCTGGCGCTTGCCATCGGCGCGGACCCCCGCTGCTTGCCGCGGGCCGAGCCGACCGCGGCCGTTGCCGCGAGCTTGGTGTGGCGGGCCTTCAATGCCCGCGAGGTGCCGCCCATGCCGAGTCGCGCCCGGCGGGCGGATCTGGCGCTGGCCTTGCCGGACGCGCTGCTGTTCACCCAGCCGAAAACCCGGTCGGCCATCGCGCGGGATCTCAAATGGCTCGACAGTTACCGCTACGGTCTCGTTCACCTGGGCGCCCGGGATGCCGACGACCTGCGGCGGCAGTGCGAACAGGCCGCGGCGCTGCTCGGTTGGCCCAATGCACCCTATGCGCCGGGGCCTGGGTCACCGCTGAACGCCGACGGCTGACCGCGCCGATCACCCCATTGCGCCCCCGACAACAGGGCGCACCCGAGCGCCGCCGCATAGGGCAGCGCCTGCATGACCAGCACGATCATCCACATCGCCGACGCGAGCTCACCCGGCTCGCGGTGCAGCGCCAGGGCCGCGATGCAGACCAGGAGTCCGAGTAACAGCGCGGCCTCCTCGCGAACGCAGGCGGGCGGGCGGTCAGCCTGAACTGAAGCCGAAGCCGGCAGCGCTCCTTTACGGGTCACCGCAAACACGGCGCGCCGCCCGCTCAGGCCCGCCATCACGCCCCGCGCGATGCTGTGCGAGAGGCCCATCCCGGCCAGGGCGGCGCCCGCGATGTCGCCCGGCGGGCAGGGCACCCGCCGCCAGTACAGCAGCGGTCCCAGCACCAGCCGCGCCAGGAAGAACACTGTCAGCGGGACGATGAAGAGCGCGAAGGGCACCCCGAACCATCGCGGTGCGGCCAGCAGGCCGAGCGTCCAGAGGATGGCGGCGAGGCTGAACACCAGGTGCAGGGCATCGCCAAGCCAGGGCAGCCAGCCGGCCAGGAAGTGATAGCGTTGCCCCAGACGCAGCGCCGATGGCCCGAGCAGCGCCCGCCCGTGCCGCCGCAGAATCTGCATGGCGCCCTGCGCCCAGCGCCGCCGTTGGCGCCGGTAGGCGGCGAAGTCGGTCGGCACCAGACCGGTGCCGAGCACCTGATCCACATAAATCGCCCGCAGCCCGCGCTGCAGCAGGCGCAACCCCAGTTCGGTGTCCTCACAGACACAGTCCGGCGCCCAGCCGCCGACCTGCCGCAGCGCCGCCGCCCGGATCAGCGTCATGGTGCCGTGTTGCACGATCGCGTCCCGCTCATGGCGATGATGCATGCCGATGCGGAAAAATCCGTCGTACTCCCAGTTCATCATGCGTCCGAGCCGTCGCCCGCCCCAGTCCCGATGCGCCTGGGGCGCCTGCATGATACCGACGTCCGCATCCGCGAAATAGCCGGCCAGGGCGCGCAGCCAATCGGGTTGAACCAGATAATCCGCGTCTACCACCGCCACCCAGGCCGCCGCCGGATCGGTCTGTTTAAGGGCGAAATTCAGTGCGCCCGCCTTGTAGCCGGGCCAGTCGGGCAGATGGAAGAAGCGCAGGCGCGGTGCTCGGCGACACGCGGCCGCGCCGGCCCGCATCCGCGCCGCCACATGGGCCTGCACCGGGTGCCACAGGTCCGGATCGCGCGTGTTGTTGTCGACCACCAGTATTTCGTACGCCGGCCAGTCGAGCGCGAGCAGGCTGTCGATGGCGGCGATCACCATGTCCGGCGGCTCGTTGCTGCACGCCAGATGGATGCTGACCAGGGGCGGTATCGCATCGGGGGCCGCCGGTTTGACGGGGGCCTGATGCCGCAGGCTGCCGGCCCAGAACAGCTCGGCGAATTCGAATGCCTGGGCCAGCAGGATGGCGGCCATCACCGTCAGTGCCAGCCCCAACAGAACCCACACCGCGGTGTCCGGAGGCTCCAGGTAATGCACCAGCGGCAGGGTCGCGAGCAGCACCCCGAAAGCGGCCACCGCCTGGGCGCTGAGTGCGAAGGCCAGGCGCCCGGCCAGCCGCATGTGCGCAAAGGCCAGCAGAAACGGCAGTATCGCGGCCAGCCCGAGCACGGATGAAATCAACGCCTTGTCCGGCCAGTAGGGGTCCGCGTCGATCGGCCCGGTGAATGCGAACTTGGGCCGGCGGGCGGCGTCCAGCAGGCCCCAGTAGGCGCCCACGGTGCCCTCGGTAGCGCGCTTCCAGGGCTGATCGATGGCTTCCATCAGGTAGTAGTCGAGATGCCGCGTCGCGGCCAACGCCAGGAAACCGCGCACGAAGGCCGCCTCGGCGTCCGGGGCGGCGCGTGCCAGCTTGACCGCCGGGCCGCCGCTGGGCCAGCCGATCTCGCCGATGACGATCGGCTGATCCGGAAAGCGGGCGCGGATCGCGTCATAGCGGCGCAGTGCCTCATCCAATGCCGCTGCCATCGGCACCCCCTCCCAGTACGGCAGCAGATGGACGGTGATAAAGTCCACATGGTCGGCCAGCGCGGGTTCACTCAGCCAGATATGCCAGGGTTCGGCGGTCGAGACCGGCACCGGCAGGGCGGCGCGCAGCCGGTCCAGGTGGGCATACAACGCGGTCGGGCTCAGCCGGTGGTGGACCTGAGTCTCGTTGCCGGCGATGACGCGCTCCACGCCGGTGTGTTGGCGCACGGCGTCGAGCGCCGCCGCGATCTCCCGTTCGTTGTTGTCCAAACGCTCATCGAGCCAGACGCCGAGCGACAACCGCAGGCCGAACTGCTGCGCCAGCGACGGCAGCGTTGGAAACTCAAGTGCGCTGTAGGTGCGCAGTCGCCCCGTCAGGCCCGCGAGCAGGCGCAGGTCGGCTGCCAATTCAGTCTCGGTGGGAAAGCGCGGGGTCAGCGGGCTGTCCCAGCGCTGGAAGGCGTTGTAAGCCAACCCGTGGACGCGGGCCGGCGCCTCGGGGGCCGCGTGCGGCGGGTTGAAGGCGCGCCAGGCCGCGACATTGAGCAAGAGGACGAGCGCCGCGATGAGGCCGGCGCCGCCCCACCGGGCGGCGGTGTCCCAGCGACGCGCGCGGTGCCCCGGTGGGCCGCCCCGGTCGCTCATGGCGCCGGCATCGGCCCCCGGTTGCGCCGGCGGCTCAGGGTCCGGGGTCGGCCTGATCCGGGCAACCAGACATTCGGCCGTGCCGGCACGCACGGTGGTTCCGGACTCCATGTTCAATGTCGCACCCGCGAGGCTAGCCGCCGATGCCCGTCACTGAAGTCACTAAATCGCCCCCATCGCCGCCGCCACCCAGCGGCCGCCCGGCGCGCCGGTTCGGTGTCCTGCTGCTGCTGACCGCGGCCCTGGCCGGCCTGCTGGTCTGGACGCTTGAGCGCGGCCGACCCGTGTCGCTGCCGGACGCGGGCGCCGCGCGACTGCCCTGTGTGTCCTACGCACCGTTCCGCCGGCCGGGGCAGGCGCCTTTCGATCCGCTGCTCCTGGTTCCGCCGGAGCAGATCGCCGCCGATCTGCGCCTGCTCGCCACCCTGACCCGCTGTGTGCGCACCTACGGGCTGGATCACGGGCTGGACGCCGTCCCCGCGATCGCCCGTGGGCTCGGTCTGCATGTCGTACTCGGTGTCTGGGTCGACCGCGACCCGGCGGCGAACACGGCCCGGCTCGACCGTGCCCTGGAACTGGTTCGCATCCATGCCGACGTGGTGGATCTGCTGGTAGTCGGTAACGAGGTGCTGCTGCGCCGGGAACTGGCGCCGGACGCTTTGGCGGCCTTGCTCGCCCGGGCCAAACGGGAGTCCGCCGT
>Ga0247840_10009224_pt1 | contig 12850 bp, 13 predicted proteins | sample LaCruzMarch2015__FD_192404 | JGI IMG/M metagenome (GOLD analysis project Ga0247840, IMG submission 192404) | Freshwater microbial communities from meromictic Lake La Cruz, Castile-La Mancha, Spain - LaCruzMarch2015_17m | ecosystem: Environmental > Aquatic > Freshwater > Lake | place: Spain...
GGACCACATCAGGGTGTCCAGGCGTTGCCACGGGGACGGGTTGGCTTGGTTCATGACGGGGCTTGCGGTCGTTGGACTGGCGGGCGGCGGTTGAGGTGCGAGTATAGCGGTACCATAGAGTCGTAAACCCCCAACAGTTCCGTGTAACCCGACTCCTATGAAATCCATGCAACCCCTATCACGACGATCGCGCCCCGTGATGCTCTTGAGTCTGACCGCGCTGCTGCTGACCGCGCCGTTCGGCGGGCTCCTCGCCAAGGACAACCAGACGCTGACCCCCGTACCCGATCAGCCCATGGCCCCGGCTTTCGATCTCAAGGACCCGGAGCAGCGCCCGCAGCGGCTCGCGGACTACCGGGGTAAGCCCGTCATCCTCAACTTCTGGGCCATCTGGTGCCCGCCCTGCCGGGCGGAGATGCCGTCGATGCAGCGCGCCCACGAGGCGCTGTCGGCGGATGGGATCGCGGTGATCGCCGTCAACGTCGGTGATGATGCCCAGGCGATCGGTGAGTTCCTGGAGGAGACCCCGGTCGACTTTCCGCTGCCCATGGACCAGGACTCGAAGGTTGCCCAGAGCTATCCACTCAAGGGCTTGCCCACGACCTATGTGATCGATCCGCAGGGCCGCCTGGTCTACAGCGCCGCCGGCGAGCGGGCCTGGGACGATCCTAAGCTGTTGGATCAGGTGCGGGCGCTCAAATAGTATCGTTGTCGTTGTCGTAATCGAGTTTATCGCCTTGGTCATCATTCCGGCCGCCCCACGCCCTCGTGATACCGCTCCAGAGTTTGGGCAAGTATTCCTTGTAGGTTGGGCTGAGGAACGAAGCCCAACGAGCAGCAAAACGTAAGGCGCTGAAATGTTGGGGTTCGTTCCTCACCCCAACCTACAGCATTGCGATTTTTTCGGGTTCGGAGTGAATACTTTCACAATCTCTCCAGCTCTGCGCCCCGGGGCCTGCGGGCCAAGTGATGATCAAGGCCGGGGCGACTGAAGTCGCCCCTACATGTCGGTAGATCTACAACAGACGTTGCCCCTGGTCACGCACCTGTCCGCGTAAGCGGCGATGGAGCCTCCGGCGCAGGATGAACAGGGTGGAGCCTGGACAGAGGATCTCCGTGGCCAGCCGTTGCATGGTGAAATGCTGGCTGGCGAACGGCAGCAGCCGGACCACGATCAGATAAACCGGGTCTTCCGGGAACTCACGCACCGCCTTGCGGACGATCCAGGCATCCCGAATGTTGCCGATCTCCAATAGCTGCACCCGCAGGTCGCGCAGCGCGTCTCCCGGCAATTGCGGCGGGATGAGGATGTCGTCCGGCGAGACCCCGGTCCGCTCCCGGCGGGCGGCCTCCTCCCGATCCTGATGTTGCTCCCCGCGCATCCGCCAGCGCTCCACGGCTGGCTCGTCCCCGGTGCGCCGCAGGTAAGCGATGGCCAGGTTGCAGGCGTCGAGGGTGAGTGAACGCTGGCCGGCGGCACGCTCCAGATAAGCAAGCCCCTCCGGCTGGGAGCGGGCGAGCAGGTGTCTGCCGATCATGAAGTCGACGTCCGCGTCGTCGGGCTTCATATCTTTGTACGCCTGATACAGGGGCAGCGGGTCCAGCCCCGGTTCCAGGCGCTCGCTCCAGGAGGCCAGGTTCCAGCGGTCCGTCGCGGTCAGCTCCCGCTCGGGTTTGGTCTTGAGTTGCGCCAGCGCGGCGCGCGTTTCCTGTGTCTTGCGATAGCGGCCCTGCCAGCGCAGCCGGTTGCGGCTGATCCAATAATGGTCGAACGTGGCCAGGATCGGCAGCAGTCCCTCGCCGAGCCAGGCTTCCGCGGCGGACTGCTCAACCGGGCCAGGTGGCCGTGCCGGTTGGCCGAGCGCGGCGAGACGATCACGCAGACAGGGATGGGTATCGCTGCGGTCGGTGCGGCGTTCGAGCAGCGGCGCGATGCGCGCCTGGAATGCGTCCGCTTCCATCACCGGCTGCTTGAAGAACTGGCGTAGCGCCGTGTAGGGACGGACCGCGGGCTGCGGTTGGTGATCGGCACGGGCAAGCAGCGGCGACCAAAAATGCTCCCCCGCCAGATCGCCGTAAGTGTGAACCGCGACCAATGCCGCGGCCGCGTCCTCGCTGGAGGTCAGTTGACCCGCGGCGGCGTCGGCCTCGTACTCGTTGGCGCGCGCCAGGGCGAAGCTGTAGGCCCAGTAGTATGGGGTGTACCAATCGAAAAAACGGTGCAGCGTGCCCGCCACAATCCCCCGCGTTTGCGCGACGGCATCCAGGATGCGCCCCCAACTGGCGCGCACCCGATAGACCCAGGCGTTGAAGCCCGAGCGGTTGGACGACAAATGGCCGAACTCGTGGGCCAACACCGCCCGCGCCTGCTCGGGCGCCATCGACAGCAGCAGCGGGAGCCCCACCGACAGCGTCCTGCGGAAAGGCCCGAAGATGCCGATCCGCGGTACCGCCACGATGGCGGCATTGAAATCGTCGGTCAGGATAACCCGATGGATGGGCGCGGCTCCCAGGGTGCGCTGCAGGGCATCGAGCTCCGCAAACAGGGCCGGGAATTTCGCACGCTCCAGACGATAGCCTTCCGGCGCCTCGATCTTGATCCACAGGGCCTTGATCAGCACCCATCCCAGCAGGAGCAGCACGATGACCAACTGCCAGTTGATCAGCAGTACCAGCATGGCCGTGCTGAGCGTCGCGGCCAGGAGGGTTCCGCCGATCAGGGCAACGATCAGGAACAAGGCGCCGCCGATGACCGCGTAACCCAGCAGGCCAAGCCACAGCAGGCGACGCTTGTAGCGCCGCGGATCTTCGCGGAACGCGCGTTCCGCCTCATCGACCAGATGCTCGAACCGGTGGCGGCGTTGCGTGGTGGTCTTCGACAGCATCGGGGGAGAATCTCCAAGGAAGTTATCGCTATCATGAACTCTCAGGCGGTTGTCTGCATCGTCTTCCGTTAGTCCCTTCCGGTGACCGGTGTTTTTTGAGGCGATTGACAGCGTTCGCCGAAGGACGGCGGGTGTCGGCCGGTCGGTTGACGAGGGGGGGTCAAACAGGTCGCACTCGGGGTATTATGTTTCCGTGTGATTCCCCAGTGATTGCACCTCGCACCACAATGTACACGAGGCACCCATGCACCCGACTTTCTGGTCCCGTATCAAGAAGGACTTGGCCGCCGTCCTCTTTGCCGTCGCCGCGATCTGGCTGGCGGGGGTGGTCCCCAGTGTGGAAATTGCCTGGGTCATGGGCTTTCTTGTGCTGACCGTGTATCTGTTCGCCTTCGAGGTGGTGGGGGTGGACGTTGCCGCGGTCACCGTGATGGTATTGCTGGGGCTGACCAGTCTGCTCGCCCCCTGGATGGGCCTGGAGCAGGGCCTGGTGTCGACCGCTCACCTGTTCGACGGGTTCTCCAGCAACGCGGTGATCTCCATCATCGCGGTGATGATCATCGGGGCTGGACTTGACCGCACCGGCCTCATGTCGCGAGTGGCCGGCTTTATTATGCGGGTGGGCGGCACCACGGAGAAGCGCATCATCCCGCTGATCTCCGGAACCGTCGGGATCATCTCCAGTTTTATGCAGAACGTCGGGGCGGCCGCCCTGTTCCTGCCGGTGGTGAGTCGCATCTCCGCCCGCACCGGGTTGCCGATGTCGCGCCTGCTGATGCCCATGGGCTTCTGCGCCTTGCTGGGCGGCACCATCACCATGGTGGGCTCCAGCCCGCTGATCCTGCTCAATGACCTGATCCTGACCTCCAATCAAGCGCTCCCGACCGGGGTGGCGCCGATGGAAACCTTCAAGCTGTTCGACGTGACCCCGATCGGTGTGGCCCTGCTGCTCACCGGGATCATCTATTTCGTGGTCGCCGGGCGTTTCGTGCTGCCGGTTCGTGCCGTCGACAAGCTTGACGAACGCGACCCCATGCGCTATTTCGCCGAAACCTATGGCCTGGGCCCAGTCGATGTCCGGGAGTTGCGGGTTCCGGCCACCAGCTCCCTGGTGGGGGTCGGGGTCGATGCCATGGAACGGGAATGGCGGGTCCGGGTGGTTGCGGTGGAGAAGGGTGACGGGCTGCGTCTTGGCGCGGACGGCGTCGACCGCACGCTCGGCATCGCCGCCGGCAACACGCTGGCGCTGCTCGGACAGCCGGAATCCTTCGCGCAGTTTGCCGCGGCTTATGGGGTGACCTTCAAGCCGGACTTGGATCTGTTCGCCGAGGCACTCTCCAAGACCAAGGCCGGTATCGCCGAACTCGTCATCGCCCCCGGTTCCAGTCTGATCGGCAAGACCGCCCGCGATGTCTGGATGCGCAAGACCTACGGACTCTCGCTGCTCGCCATCCAGCGCGGCGAGGGTAACCTGACGGTGGCGACCGGCGGGGTCCGCAACACCCCGTTTCGGATCGGTGACGCGCTGGTGGTTCACACCACTTGGGCGGATCTGGCGCGGCTGGAGCGCGACCGGGATTTCGTCGTCGTCACCACCGAATATCCTCACGAGGACCTGCGTCCTCACAAGGTGCCGGCGGCCTTGCTGTTCTTTGTCATCACACTGTTCCTGCTCCTGTTTACGGACCTGCGCCTGGCGGTCGCCCTCTTTGTTGGGGCGCTGGGCATGATCCTGACCGGGGTCTTGTCCATCGAGGAAGCCTACAAGGCGGTGAGCTGGCGCTCGGTCTTTCTGCTCGCCTCGCTGTTGCCGTTGGGGCTCGCGGTCGAATCGAGCGGCACCGCCGCCTGGATTGCGGATCAAACCCTGTCGGTGATGGGTGACCAACCGGTGTGGGTCGTACAGGCCGCGCTCATGGGGCTCGCCACCTGCTTTACCCTGGTCATGTCCAACGTCGGCGCCACCGTCCTCCTGGTGCCGCTCGCCGTGAATATCGCGCTGGGGGTGGGTGCTAATCCGGCGGTCTTCGCCCTGACCGTCGCCATCGGCACCTCCAACTCATTCTTCCTTCCCACTCACCAGGTCAACGCTCTGCTGATGGGGCCGGGCGACTATCGTGTCGTCGACTTCATGCGTGCCGGCGGCATCATGACCCTGCTGTTCCTGGCGGTGGCGCTGAGTATGCTCAATCTGGTGTTTTAGTCGGGCAAATTTCGCCGTCCGTCTCTGGCGACTCAACGCAGGATTCGTCACCCGCATCCGGATCAGAGTGCTCAAACCGTAGGGTCTTGATCCGGGTGTGCCAAGCACCGGTTGGTGTCGTCCGGCCCCGGCAAGAGCGCCTCGGGGGATGACGCGGTTCCCCCGATCAGTTGGCCCAGGACCTGTTTCGAACGTGCGGCGATGAACGGCTTCGACAGTTGTCGCTCCTGGAACAGGAGTGTCTGCGACGCGGTTCGGTCTTGAAACAGGATCTCGGCCGCGGCCGGGCCAAAGGCGCGGCCGGTGCTGATGCGGGCGATCCGCCCCAGGTTGACCCCCCGCCCGTCGTCAAGCAGGACCACATGCGGAGCCAGACCCTTACTCGGGTCAGGTCGCGGAAAGTCCACAACGCCCAGCAGGACGTAGGCCCGGTCGGTGAGACGAACGCCGAGCTGGACTTCGGTGTCGACCAGTTCCGCGATGAAGATCGTCTCGCCAACCGCGTTGCGCAGTTGCTCGACCTGCCGCGCATAGTCGGGCGATGGCCACAGGCCCTCGACAGCGCCGTCGGGGTCGGCTGCTGAGTGCGTCGGCAGTGTCCCACGTCCGGTGTCGCTTATCGTCCGGTCGGACATCGTGGCATCCTCGTGGGCTGGCGCTATGGTGCGCCGGTCAGTGTCAGTTGTGGACGACGCCGGGGCTCAGAAGGTCAGCACCTTGTCGCTGTCGACGACCCACTCAGCCAGTGCTTTCATGGTCGAGTGCTCGGCACCCTCGAAATAGGGATGATTTTTGTAGATCCCGCAGCGCGCCATGCAGGTACCGCATACCTTGACCGCGACGCCGCGCGCGATCAGGGCCTTGAGCATCCCGGAGAGATCCTGGTCGTAGCCTTCGGGTGGGCGGCAGACCTCGCGGGCCAGATCGACCGCGTCGTTCATCAGAAACAGACGGACCTCCTGCCCGCCGTCGGTCAGGGTACCGGCCAGCCGTAGCGCGTTCCAGGTGACATCGGTGCTGTCATAGGGCTCGCGGTTGAGGATGATGAGGAGTGTCATGGGCGTGCTTCAGTCGTCGGGTTGTCGGTGGGGATTGCTGTTGGTCTTGCCGAGGCGGACGACGAGTCGCGGGAGGAAGGCCAGGGCCGCCAGCAGGGCGAGCGCGATCAGGGCTTTCTGGATCAGCCCTTCGCCGCCGGCCGCCGCCTCGCGCCCGGCGTAGCCCAGCCAGGTGTAGGCGAGGGTCCCCGGCAGCATGCAGACGGCGGTCGCGAGCAGATAGGCGACGAAGGGGATGCGCGTCAGCCCCAGTGCGTAGTTCAACAGGTTGAAGGGAAACAGCGGCACCAGCCGGGTGAAGGCAACGAAGCGCCAGCCCTCGGCCTCGACGCCCCGGATCAGGCGTCCCAGCATCCCCCCGGCGCGGGCCTGGACCCAGTCCGCCGCCAGATAGCGCGCCACCAGGAAGGCGAGCGCCGCGCCGAACGTCGCCCCCGTCAGGTTGATGAGCGTGCCCCAGACCGGCCCGAAGAGGGCGCCGCCGGCCAGCGTCAGCAGCGATCCCGGCAGGAACAAGAGAGTCGCGATAACATAGATGCCGATGAAGACCAAGGGTCCGGCCAGCCCGGCCGCGTCGATCCACTGTTCGAGCGTCTGGGCATCGACTCCCCCGCGGAAGCTGAGCACCAAGCCGATGCCGACCGCCAACAGCAGCGCCACGAGCAGACGCGCGCGGCCCTTCAAGCCCCGTCCTCCGGCGTCTTCCAGGTCAGGAAGGCGCCGAGACGCAGCGTCGCCTCGTGGCTTTGGATGAAGCTGTCCAAGCGGGTTTGCCTCCGGGGATGCGTTGGCGGGTGGGTGAAGTCCTCGGTATGCTGGCAGATCGGTGGGTATCTTTCAACTGATTAGTTGAATAAGCGCTGGCTGTTAACGCGTCTCGTTTACAGTAACGCGGTCGCGAGACTGATCAGAGACAGGCAGACCACAGGTGAAGCGCTCTGTCGAGAACACCTAAGCAGTCACCCATCGTGCCGCCGACTCCCGAAGAAGACGTCGAGATCATCGCGACCGCGCTGGACGACCCCGACGCACAGCCGTTGACCGACGCGCAGCTTGCCGCCATGGCGCCGATACGGGCAATGAGTGATCGCCCCAAGGCCGAGAGCAAGAAGGTCTTGCGGCGTTGATTATCGTTCCGGCCAGGGACCGACCTGTCCGCCACTGGAGGGCGAGGCTTTAGCCGGTGGCGATTCCCGAGATTTCAAAGAAAATCAGTGGTGCCGGCCCGCTGGACCGGCTAACGGCCATGGCGCCCGCGCCCCCCGGAACATGAAAGTCCTCTCGACCGCTGCGTAGTCAGGGCTTCCAGCCCTGACCGTTCCAGTCCCGACGCCGTCAGGCCAGGATGGCCTGACTATGCACTTTCACGGTAAAGCCTGGACCTCCAGTGGCCGGAACGATGACCAAGGCCAGAGCGTCCAACCGCCCATCATCTATGGCGATGGTGTCTCGCCGCTTATTCATCGTCCGCCGTCAGGGGAGCATCGAGATCGACCACGACTGTGCCGACGAGCGACCGAATGCGACGCAGGAGGTCGGCGTCCACCGCTTGAAGATGACCCTGGTGGTCGGCAATGTCCTGGGCGAGAAAGGCGAGGAACTGACCGATCAGCGGATCATTCGCCTCGTCGGTCTCGGCGCGCGTGATCACCACCTCACCATCGGGGCGAATGTTGATCGTCATCAAGGCCACCCCGCCGTGCCATCGCCATCTCGCATGGTGTCGTCCAGGCAGCCCCGAAGGATCAGCGCCTGGAGGTCCGCCAGCCCGTGGCAGGCGCCAATGGCCATCGCATCGGCGCACAGCCGGAGTCGCCCAGCGTGCCGGCGGAAGATGGCGGGAAGTGCCGCCTCGACGTCTGGAAATTGCGCGATGAACTGGTCGCGGTGCAGGAATTCGCAGGTCGCGCCCAGTGACTGAACGAAGGTGCGCCATTCGGCGCGCTCGGCGAGCACGCCGTGGGTGATGGCGCAGAGCGCGCAGGGGTAAGTCGCCGGGGAGAAGATCTTGTGACCGATGTCCGCCAGGGTGTTGAAGAGACCGCTGTCGGCGTTGTAGACGAACAGCAGGCCGGTCGAACTGCTCATGCGCGGCGCCGGCCGGCAAGCCGGCCCAGTTTCACGAGTAACAGCACCCACGGCAGCCCATGCAGCAGGAGGTCGAACAGGTCGATCGGCCGGACCAGGTTGCCGGCGGCCAGCAGCTTGAGCTTCTCCCAGAGGTGCGGCTCGGGGACGAAGGGGGCGAGGCCGAGGGTCAGGGCGATGACGACGAACATGACGAGCGGCAGGCGGTCGATCCAGGTCAGCATAAGGTTAGTCCAGGCGGCGGTCGGTGTTCAGCAAATGGGGGAAATCCGCGAGGTCTTCCGGGCGGTCGAGGTCGCATAGGGTCGGCAACTCGGTCCAGGTCAGCCCCAGCCGCTGCAATGCGGTGCGCGTCTCTTCCAGGACGGTGCCGGTGCTCCAGTGGATGCCGGCGAAGAGTTCGGGTGCCGGACGGCGCAGTCCGATCAATACATAGCCGCCATCCGCCGCCGGTCCGAGCACGGCGTCGCAATCGTCCAGGGCGGCGAAAGCGGCGGTGAGATAGTTCGGGCTGTACTCCGGGCAGTCGCTCCCGATCAGGACCGCGCGGTCGCTTTCGGCGAGCGTTGCGGTCAGGGCCGCCGCCATGCGTGCTCCGAGATCCCCCGCGGGCTGATGGCGCCAGGTCAGGCCGTGCTGACGCGCCAGGTGGGCGCAGTGCCCACCATCGGGTGGTGCCCCGGCGCACCAGAGCCGTCGGCTTGCCGCGGGCGTCGCGCCTGCCGCCCGCAGCGCGATGTCGAGCAGATGGCGGTAGAGCCGTGTCGCCCCGGCCGCGCCCAGGGCCGGGATCAGGCGGGTCTTGACCTGTCCCGGAACGGGCTCGCGGGCGAAGACGATCAGTGCGCTGCCGGGCGGGACTTCAGCCGTCATAGCGTCGCGCCAGTCGGGCGGGATCGGCACCCAGGGCATAGGCCAGGCGCAGCCGCCACATGAGCAGGATGGTGCGCAACAGGCCGCGCGATTCCCAGCGTCGGCTGGAGGTCAGGAGCGGCGGGCGCAGACAGGCGGGGCGGGCGATTTGGCGCAGGCGGGTCGACAGGGCGAGGTCCTCCATCAAGGGGATGTCGGGGAAGCCGCCGACCCGCGCGAAGACGTCACGGGTGACAAAGATGCCCTGATCGCCGGTGGCGATGCCGGTGAGTCGCGAGCGCCGATTCATCGCCCATTCCACCAGACGCAGCAGCGGGTGACGGCCGGAGAGCCGCACGTCGAAGCGCCCCCAGCAAGCACCATCCCGGCAGGCCGCGAGCAGCGCTTCGGCCGCGTCGGGCGGACTGCGGGTGTCGGCGTGCAGGAACCAGAGAACCTCCCCCGTGGCCGCCTGAGCCCCGGCATTCATCTGCGCGGCGCGGCCACGCGGCGCGCGCAGCACCTGGTCGACCCCGGATGCGGCCAGCGTCGGGGTCGCGTCCCCGCTGCCGCCATCGACCAGGATCAGCGCATGTCCGGCCGCGCGCGCCGAGGCCAGGTCGGCGAGCAGGGCGCCGATGTGGTCCGCTTCGTTCAGGGTCGGGATGATGATGGAAAGCCGCATGGGGTGTCGCGTCACGTCATGCCGGTCAAGGCGCCGCCGCAGCTCGACCCTTGCCCGGCGGTGCAGCCGTAACAGTGATCGGCAACCGCGATCGGTGCGCCTTCGAGGACGAGCGCCGGCAGGTCGCGCAGATGCGTGCGGCCGACACCCGCCGCCAGCGGTAGTCCGAGCATCTGATTGAAGTCGCAGTCATAGAGATAGCCCTGCCAGTCCACGCTGATCAGTTCCCGGCACATGACCGCCGACAGATTCTCGGCGCGGTGCGCGCCGCGCAGCCGCGCGACATAGTCCTGGAGTTGCCCCTTGGAGAGCAGCAGGCTGCCGAAGCGGCCAACCGGCAGGTTGGCCAGGGTCAGCAGCCGGTTGAAGCGCAGGCCATGCTCGGCGAGCAGCACGCGCCGATAGTCCTCCTCCAACGCCGTCTGCGGTGGCGGCAGGTCGGGACCCTGGGGGTTGTAGACCAGGTCCAGGACCAGCCCGCTGCCGGGCACGCCGTACCCGAGCGCGTTCAGGCGACGCAGCCCCGCCAGGCTGGCGGCGAAGACCCCGTGGCCGCGCTGGGCATCGACATTGGTCTCCAGATAGCAGGGGAGCGAGGCGATCAGCGCGCAGCCCTGCGCGGCGAGGAAGTCGGCCAGATCCTTCTGACCGGGCTCGGCCAGGACCGTCAGGTTGCAGCGATCCAGCACGCGTAGCCCCAGACGGCGGGCCTGTCGCACCAGATCGCGGAAGCCGGGGTTGAGTTCCGGGGCACCGCCGGTCAGGTCCAGGGTTGCGAACGGCAGGCGTTCCAGCGTGGCCATCACCAGCTCCAGCGTCGCCCGGTTCATGACCTCCGGACGATTCGGCCCGGCCGCGACATGGCAGTGCAGGCATTGCTGATTGCAAAGCCTGCCCAGATTGACCTGCAAGGTGTGCGGCCGGGTCCTGGATAGGGACGGGAAGTCGGTCGGTCGCAGGTGGGGCAGCGTATCGCGCATGGTTCAAGGGTTGCCAGTGGAATAAAAAAGGAGACCGGCGCAGCAATTCCAAATTTGGGCGGCATCGCGACCCCTGGTGGATGCGGCGCGCGCGACCGCCGTGCCGGGTCCCTGACACCGAGCGGCGCGCCTTATCCACCCTACAGCGGAACCGGTTTCGTAGGGTGGATAAGCGCAGCGCATCCACCATCAGCCTCGCCGCCGACTCGTTGTTGGCGGCGGCTACCCAGATTTTGAACTGCTGGCACCGCCGAGGTCAGCTACCCGTTGGCTGACAGCCTCCCTATACTGATGGCTCGTACTGCTCCGCTCAACCCTTGCGTTGAATCACGACCAGACCCTCGAATCGACCGACATCATGGCTAACCCCACCGAACCCAAACAGGCACTCTTTGAGCAGCTCGCCATCATCGCCCGCGCCCTGGGCAGCGGTGCGCGGTTGGAACTGCTGGATTTCCTGGCCCAGGGCGAGCGCAGCGTCGAGGACCTGGCGCGGGTGGCCGGACTCAGCGTGGCCAATACCTCCAAGCACCTGCAACAGCTCAAGAGCGCCGGTCTGGCGCAGTCGCGCCGCGACGGGAAGCATATTCGCTACGGCCTGGCGGACGATCGGGTCCTGGACGCGGTCGCAGTGCTGCGGGTGCTCGCCGAGACCCGCAGTCGCGCGGTCGCGGAGCTGCTCGCGAGCTATCTCAAGCGGCGCGACGACCTGGAGCCGGTCCGCGCCGACGAGTTGCTGGAGCGGGTGCGCGACGGACTGGCGACGGTCGTCGATGTCCGCCCCGCCGAGGAGTTCGCCCAGGGCCATGTTGTCGGTGCGCTGAATGTCCCGCTCGATCAGTTGGAGGCGCAGTTGAGCGACCTCCCGCGCGACCGCGAGATTGTCGCCTATTGCCGGGGGCCTTGGTGCGTCCTGTCGTTCGCGGCCGTGGCCCGACTGCGCGAGGCCGGATTTCGTGCCCGTCGCCTGGAGGACGGACTGCCGGAGTGGCGCCAGGCCGGGCGACCGGTGGCGGACAGCGGATCGCCGTGAACCGGAGGCTGAGTGTGAACGCATTGAGATAAGCGATTCATCCGGTCATTTCGCCAGCCCGGCGGCCACTGAACTGAAGTTTCCTAATTTTTATTTGGTTACAGAATAAGAAAAACCGCGTCTCCACCGAGATTAGTTAATATCCCCAAGGATGAACACACCATGAAAATTACGCATGTCGCGCTGGATGCGTTTAAGCAAAGATATGGGCATAAAAAAACCCCAACCGAGACCGGTTGGGGTTCTGTGCTTGGTGGAGGCGGCGGGAATCGAACCCGCGTCCGCAAGCCCTCTGCCGTTGGATACTACATGCTTATCCTTTCTATTATTTTTAACCTTCCCGCGCCCGAAAGGCAGGACGCACGGTCGGCGATTCCGTTAGGTTTTAGCAGCTCAGGTCCGGACTCCCATCGCCGCGATCCTATGTGTTGTTACCCCTGGAACCCAGCACCCACAGGCAAGTACTGGCCAGAGGCCCGCTGGGATTAAGCAGCGAGAGCGTAGTTGTCGTCGTTGGCAACTAGAATTTGCGGACGGTTTTACGAGGTACCCGCACCTCGGCATGCACCTCGAGTTTCGCGACCCACGTCGAAACCAAGTCGCCCCCAAGTGTCACCTCAGACTATAGGGGCTCGGCGGCGCTTCGGCAAGTCCGTCGGCGTGACTTTAACGCGCCCTGGATTGTTCGGAAGGGGTTTCACCGAGGCCCCGCTCGGTTTATCCTCACTCTCCGGCCGGCTTCAGCCGGACTTGAACAGCCGCTCCTTCTCGCGCTGCCAGTCCTTGTCCTTCTCGCTCGCGCGCTTATCATGCAGCTTCTTGCCTTTGGCGAGTCCGATCTCCAGCTTAGCCCGGCCGCGCTTCCAGTACATGGCGGTCGGCACCAGGGTGTAGCCGGCGCGCTCGGTCTGACCGATCAGGCGGTTGAGTTCGGAGCGCTTGAGCAGCAGTTTGCGGGTGCGGGTCGGATCCGGGCTGATGTGGGTGGACGCGGTCGGCAGCGGCGAGATGTGGGAGCCGATCAAAAAGGCCTCGGCGTGGAGGATTTTGACGTAGGCCTCCTTGA
>Ga0247840_10009225_pt1 | contig 12850 bp, 8 predicted proteins | sample LaCruzMarch2015__FD_192404 | JGI IMG/M metagenome (GOLD analysis project Ga0247840, IMG submission 192404) | Freshwater microbial communities from meromictic Lake La Cruz, Castile-La Mancha, Spain - LaCruzMarch2015_17m | ecosystem: Environmental > Aquatic > Freshwater > Lake | place: Spain...
CACAGTCACCGCTTCGCTGCTGCCGGCGGTATTGGTCAACTCGCCGCGGCGGTCAACGCCGGCGACACCGCCGCCGCGCTGCGCATCTGGAACGGCCGCGCTGCCGACCTGGGCTTGGTCGAACTCGTTGACCAGGACGAGGGCGCCTTCCGCTCATTGGTCATCGACGGCAAGGTCACGGGTCACGGCGCAGTGTCTGCCGCGTCGGCGCGTCCCAACGCAACCTCGAACGCGACGACCGATGGATACCGTCATTACCTGGAGATGCTGCGTAACGGCCAACCGACCGGCACTGCCGACCCGAGCCTGTTCGACACCTGGGCTCGTGCCGTACTCGAGGCCCACGGTCAATTCCAGGTGCTCTGCGCGCTGCGCCGCGGTCCCTGGGGTGTGGAGGGACTCAACCAGCGCATCGCCGGCCTGCTCCACGCGGCGGGCCTGATTCCGGCCAGCGCCGGCTGGTATCTCGGCCGTCCGGTGCTGGTCACCCGCAACGATTACGGGCTGGGCCTGATGAACGGCGACATCGGCATCACGCTGGTCCGCCCCGACGGTGTCGCGGATCGGTTGCCGCTGCGGGTCGCCTTTCCCGCTGCCGACGGCAACAACGGCATCACCTGGGTCCTGCCGAGTCGTCTTCAGGCCGTGGAGACCGTTTATGCACTCACCGTGCACAAGTCCCAGGGTTCGGAATTCACCCACGCCGCGCTCGTGATGCCGGAGCAGCCGAGTCCGGTGCTGACCCGCGAACTCATCTATACCGGGATTACCCGCGCCCGCGTCCAACTGACCCTGGTCCGTCCCGGTGACAACCAAGTGCTGGCCGCAGCGATCGAGCGGCGCGTGTTACGCGCGAGCGGGCTGATGGGGGAGCATTGAGGCCAGTTGGGTGATCCACTGATCGCCGACGACGGTCTTGATCATCCTTGCGGCCGGCGGGGCTCGTCTGGCTTCGGGTGTCTCAGGCCCCCGTCTCCGGCGCCGGTTGCGGCGTGAACCAGCCAGTGATCCGCGCCTGGGCCGACTCATGCAGCGAGAGCAATGCCGGCGTGAAAATGAGCACCAGCACGGTGGCAAAGGTGATGCCGAAGGCGAGCGAGACCGCCATCGGAATGAGAAACTGCGCCTGGAGGCTGGTCTCGAAGATCAGCGGACCCAGGCCGACGACGGTGGTGGCGGAGGTCAAGAGCATGGCGCGCAGGCGCGAGCAGGCGGCTTCTTCCAGGGCGTGGTCGACGTCCAGACCGGTGGTGCGCAGTTCCTGGTACATGCTGACCAGGATGATGGCGTTGTTCACCACGATGCCGGCCAGGCCGAAGAGGCCGAACATCGACAGCAGGGTCAGGTCGATCCCCAGAATCCAGTGACCGAAGATGGCGCCGATCAGTCCCAACGGGATGGCGGTCATGACCACCAGCGGCCAGCCCCAGGAGGAGAAGACCGCGGCCAGGATGAGATAGATCAGCCCGAGGCCGATGTAGAGTCCCAGCCGCATGTCCCCGAGGGTCTCGCGCTGATCGGCGGCGCGGCCCTCGAAGCTGTAGCTGATCCCGTAACGTTCCACCAGATCCGGCAGCAGGTCGCGCTCCAGCGCCTGGTTGACCCCATCAGGGGTGTTGAGCGCCCGGTTGATGTCGGCCGAGACCTCAACCGCCAGGCGGCCATTGGCATGGCGCAGGGCCTCGAAGCCGCGTCGGCTCTCCCAGTCGGCCACCGTGTCCAGCGGCACGAATTCACCGCTCGGCACGCGGATGTTCAGTTGCTCCAGGGCGTCGAGACGGGTGCGCTCATGCCGCGGCAGCAGCACCCGTACTTCCAATTCGTCCTGACCGACCTGCACCAGTTGCGCAAGATAGCCGTCGAAGGCGGCGCGCAATTGCCGGCCCAGCAGTTCCGTGGTGACGCCCAGTGACTGACCGGCGGGGGAGACCCGGTAGATCAGTTGCTCGCGGCCGAAGGGCATGTCGTCCACCATGTCCGACACGCCGGGGATCGTTTCCAGTCCTTGAGCCAGGTCCAGGGCGGCGGACTTGAGCCGGTGGGCATCGTCGCCGACGAGCCGCACCGTGAGGTCCCGGCCGGGTGGGCCGGAGCGGCGCGAGGAAATGACCAGGCTTTCGATGCCGGCCGGCACCTTGAGTTGCGCGCGCCACGCGGCGAGGAGGGTCTCATTGCGCACCGTGCGGTCCTCGGACGGGACCAGTTGGACCAGCAGCGAGGCGAGTTGATCGCCGCGTGCCCCGGCGCCCACATCCACCGCCACGGTGGCGCCCAGGCGCGCGACCGCCGCCTCGACCAGGCCGCCGCCCAGTTCGCGCTCGGCCGCGCGCAGGCCATTCTCCATCTCCCGCAGGAACGCGGCGCTCTGGTCGCGCGGGGTCCCGGCGACAAAGGTGGCATTGGCGAAGACGATCTGCGCTTCCGGCGTGGGGAAGAAGACGAAGGCGATGCGCCCGCCCGCCAGCAATCCGACCGACAGGATCATCAGCACGGCCACCGCGCTGACCGTGGTCCAGCGCCAGCGCAGCGAGGCCACGACCACCGGTCGGTACAGGTGGTCGCGGAAGTAATCGAACCCCGCATCCACGCGCTTGCGCCACTGCGGCGTCACCTGCTGCACCTGATGGCTGAAGGCCGAGCGCAGATGCGCCGGCATGATCAGGAAGACCTCCATCAGCGAGGCCATCAGCACCATGATGGCAACGAACGGGATGTCTCCCAGGATGTTGCCCATGATCCCGCCGACCAACATCAGCGGCAGGAAGGCGGCGATGGTGGTCAGAGCGGAGCCGACCACCGGCCAGAACATCCGTTTGGCGCCGGCGATGGCGGCCTCCGCCGGGGGCAGGCCCATGCGGAAGCGCGACTCGGCGTATTCGCCGATGACGATGGCATCGTCGTCGATCACACCCAGGGTGAGCAGCAGCGCGAACAGACTCATCATGTTGATGGTGCCGCCGAAGGCCCACAGCAGCGTCAGTGCCAGCAGATAGGCGGTGGGGATGCCCATCGCGACCCAGAGCGCGACGCGGCCGGGCAGAAAGATGAACAGCAGGATCAGCACCAGGGTGAAGCCCTGCAGGCCGTTGTCGACCAGGAGGTCGATGCGGTCGCGGATGAGCTGCCAGGACTCGTCGAAGACCGTGAGCTGAATCGACGGCGGCAGCGTCGGACGGGTGTCCGCGAGCCAGGCGTTGAAGCGTTCGGCGGCGCGCAGCGAGTGGCCGGATTCGGCGCGCTGGATCAGCAGTTCCACCGTGACGGCGCCGTGGGAGCGGGCGCGTTCGGTCTCCACCTCGGTGAGGGTCAGGGCCGCGGGGCGGGCCTCGCGCACGATGGTTGCGACATCACCCAGGCGCACCAGACCGCGGTCGTCGCTGGCGATATTGAGATCCTCGAAGGCCAGCGGGTCGCGGCGTTGCTCCAGACCCCGCAGTTCGCGCGCCCCGTCCGCCTCGCCGGCGAGGCCGGAGGGCAGATCCTGGGCGAGACGGCCGACTTGCTGGCCGATGCCGTCCAGTGACAGCCCCAGCGTCTCGAGCGTGCGGCCGGGGACCTCGATGGCGATGCGTTCCTCCGGCAGACCGGAGATGTCGACCCGATCGATGCCGCGGGCCAGGAGTTCGCGTTCGAACTGGCGGACCCAGGGACGCACGTCGGCCAGACTCGGCCCCGAGACCAGGACGCGCGCCACTGGTTCATAGCGAGAGATGCGGCTGACCTGCGGGGTCTCGGCGTCCTTGGGCAGGTTGCGGAATTCGTCCACGCGCTGTCGCACCTGATCCAGGGCGAGCAGGGCGTCGGTGTTCTCCTTGAGTTCCAGGGACAGGTTGGCGATGCCCTGGGTGGCGGTCGAGGTCATCTTTTTCAGCCCATCGACCGTCTTCAGACGTTCCTCGAAAGGGATGATGATGCCGTTCTCGACATCCTCGGCGGAGGCGCCGCTCCACACCACCCGCACCGAAATGATGTCCAGTGCGAAGTTCGGGAAGAATTGGATGTTCATCCGTGTCAGGGCGATTGCGCCCAGCGCGAACACCAACACGGTCAGCAGGTTGGCGAGCAGTTTGTGGCGCGCGAAGACGGTGATCAGACCGCGCTTCATGGCATGTGCTCCGCGCGCTCGGCAGTCGCGCTGCCGATCGGGGGCTGGGCGGCGGCGGTCTTGCGCTCCGGCACTTCCTGGACTTTGAGTCCGTCCACCGCATTGGGCAGGTGGGTGATCATCACCCTGGTGCCGGGACCCAGACCCGCGGCGCGGACCAGGACCTCGCTGGCCCCGTGCTCCATGACTTCACCGACCCGCTCGACCGTGATGCCCTGCAACCGTCCCTCGTTGACCGCGAAGACCCGCGCCCCGCCGTTGAGGGCGGCGAAGGGCAGGGCGATGGTGTCCGGCATGGCCGGGCGCTGAAGGACCAGGTCGACGAAGGCCCCCAGCGGCAGGTCGGAACCGGGTTCCACTTTCAGCAGGGCATCGACCCCACGGGCGTCGGCCTCGCCGGCGAGGCGCGCCAAGACCGCCGAGAAGGGCCGACCCGCGTGGTTGGCGCGGGCGGTCAGGCGCTGCCCGGCTGCCAGCGCGGCGCGCAGTTCTTCGCCGCGGCTGCCCGGAATCTTGGCCCGCAGATACAGGCCATCCACCGGATAGAGCGTGAGGATGGTTTGGTTGGGTTGCAGTTGATCTCCGGCGCCCGCCTCGACCGTACCGATGCGAGCGTCGAACGGCGCCTTGATCTGCGCCCGGGCGGCGTCGCGTTCGGCCTCGGCCAGCTTGGCCTCGAGCGAGGCCAGGCGCGCCGGGTGCTCGGCGATCGCCTGCTCCCGTAAGGTCACCGCCAGCCGGGTGCGCGCGAGCTGCTCGCGCGCCAGATCCACGTCGCTGGCGGTGCCGAGCTTCTGGGACTGGACCTTCTCCGACCGTCCCAAGGCCGCCTCGGCCAGGGCCAGCAGCGCACGTTCCTGCTCCAGTGCCTGGCGGTCGTGGGTGAGTCGCAGTTGCTCTCTGGTCAGTTCGGCACGCGCCTGAGCCAGTCGCGGTTCCAGGTCCGCCGGGTCCAGCCGGGCGAGGAGGTCACCCTGGGCGACCAGATCGCCGTCGCGCACCCGCACTTCAAGCAAACGACCCGCCACCGGGGCGGCGGCCCGCACGCGGTCCGGCGCTTCCACCCGACCGAACAGATTGAGCACCGGACTGTGCACGGCGGGGGTCACGGTCACTGTCTCCACCCGCCAGACGCGCTCCTGGGGCACCACCGGATCGGGCTTGGGACGGGTCGCCTTCAGGGCGACAAAACCGCCAATGCCTAAGGCCAGAATCAGGAGAGGGAGGAGTTTTCGCAGCATGACGGGGACGAGGTTCCGGAAAGATAGCAGCAAGGTGGGGGGCGCGCGGCGGAGCGCAACCCGCGCGGCCCAGGATCGCCGTGGCAGGTGCGCTCACGGTCACAGAAAACAAATAAAATAGGTATATGATGATATAATGATATCGCGTGTTGTAACCAACGAGGAGCAGTCTGATGAACGAGATTGACGACTTTAGTTGTCTGCGCAAGTCACCCTTGAGCGAAGGATTGACCGACGTGCAGTTGCGTGCCCTGACCGGGATCACCTGCTGCCGCCGTCTGAAGGACCACGAGGTTCTGATCGAGGAAGGCAAGGTCGACAACAAGCTGCACGTCATCACCGAGGGCGCGGTGGCCGTGACTCGGGATCTCGGCAAGGGCGAGTACATCACCATCCATGTCCTGCACACGGGGGATATGGCGGGGGAGATGGGTTTCGTCAGCGGTCGACCGCACTCCGCGACGTTGCGCTCATTGGGCCAGACGCAGGTGTGCAGTTTCGAACGTGCGGCCTTCGAAGACTTGCTGCCGGAGCACCCGTGGATGGTCTATCGGGTGATGCAGAACATCGTCGAGGTCGGACATGACATCCTGCGGCGGATGAACGCCCAGTATGTCGAGCTCACCAAGTACGTGACCCGCTCTCACGGCTACTGAGCAGCGGCGATCCTGCCGCGCCGTCGGCCCGCCGCAGGTGGTGGATGGTGACCTCCGGCGGGCAATTGAAGCGCGCCGGGACGATGCTGCTCCCGGCCCCAGGCGAGGTGTAGCCGCGCAACTGCCGCCACCGCCAGGGGCCGTTGCGCAGGAAGCGGGGCACCTGCGTGTGCGAGATCAGTGCGAACCCGCCGGGCAGACAGATCTGGCCGCCGTGGGTATGGCCGCACAGCATCAGGTCGAAGCCCAGGCTGGCCGCGGCGCCATAGGGCTCCGGGGAGTGCGCCAGCAGAATCGAGGGAGCGTCCGGCGGCACCTGTGCCGTGGCCGCCTCCAGATTGTGGGTGGCGTAGCGGTTGGGGTCGTCGATGCCGGCCAGGTGCAGGTGTTGGCCGCCGCGCTCGATGATCAGGGACTCGTTCATCAGGACGCGGATGCCCAGTGACTCGATTCCGGGGACCATCTCGATCAGGTCATGGTTGCCGAGCGTGGCATAGACGGGTCCGCGCAGGTGGCGGCGCAGTTGCGCGAGGGCGGACAGCGCCGGTTCGCAGGGTCCGACCGCCCAGGCCCGATAGTCCCCGGTGAGGACGCACAGGTCGTACTCCAGGGGGCGGACGCGCGCGATGATGGCCGCGAGGATGGCCGCGTCCAGATCCAGATGCAGATCGGTGAGGTGCAGCAGGCGCAATCCCTCGAAGGGAGCCGGGAGACCGGCAATCGGCACCTCATGCTCGACCAGACGCATCCTGGTCGCGTTGCGCAGTCCGCGGGCACGCATGCCGCTGCCGCGCAGGCTGAGTTCGATGGCGATGTGGGTCCGGCGGTAACGCTCGATTCCAAGCATGCGGAAGCGGCGCTCGCCGATGCTATCCAGATAATCCTGCTCCAGGCCCCGACGCATCCGCAGCAGGGCCGACCCGACACGTCCGACCAGCGGATCGGCCGGCGCGGCGTCGTGCTGTACCGCCGCGCCGCCGCCTGCGAGCTCGGCGGCGGTATCGTCGGGAGAGTTTCTTACCTTCACTTCAATCCGCGCACTCCACCGCGTCAGGGGTCGGCCACCGCGGTTCGGTTTGGATCTGCCGGGCCACAGCCCAAGGGCGTAAACCTGTCGCGTTTCGCTTCACTTTACAGCGCGACCGGGCAAGCGGTCCATTCGTAAGCATCCTTACGCCGTCTGAATCTGCGGGGAAAGTGAGATCCTCGATCACGCCGAGGCGCCGGCCTCGCTCCGTTCGGGACCGCTGCCATAACCGTGCACCGCCCGTTGGCGAGCGTCGCTGCGGTTTGCGCGCCCCATGCCGCGCGTTACTATCCGCCACCAGACACCGCGAGCCTGACCGTGAGGGGCCTTCATGATCGAGACAGAAGACGACGCACCCGCCGACGGCGCGGAAGGTCTGGAGGGCTATGAGGCATCCCCGTCCGGCAGTCTGGACGGCTATCCACTCGACGAACTGGCGATTCGCGACGAGCGCCGCACGGCGGAGGACGTGGTTCGTCGCATCGAGCAGGGTCGCTTCGTCATGGACCCGGATTTTCAGCGCGGCTTCGTCTGGGATACGGGCAAACAGAGCCGTCTTATTGAATCCATCCTGATGCGCATCCCCTTGCCCGTGTTCTACGTGGCGGAGGATGCCAAAGGGCGCCTGATCGTCGTCGACGGCCGGCAGCGGCTGACCACCCTGCAGCGTTTTTTGAATGGGGAACTGAAGCTCGAGTTGAAGGGTCGTTCGGATCTCGATGGTAAGGCAATCTCTAATCTCGATGTGCGCTTGCAGAATCGCGTTCAAGACTGTCAGCTCCTCTTTTACATCATCGACCATGCGGTGCCGGAACGCGCGCGGCTGGATATTTTCGAGCGCGTCAACGGCGGCGAGGTGCTCACCCGCCAGCAGATGCGCAATGCCATCTATAACGGTCCAGCGACGCTGCTGTTACGCGAAGAGGCGGAGTCCGACCTGTTCCGCGAGGCGACTGGGGGCAGCCTCAAGCCCGGCAAGATGCAGGACCGGGAGCTGGTCAATCGCTTCTGCTCCTTCGACCTGTTGCCGTTGGAGACCTATCGCGGCGACATGGACGAATGGCTGGCGGCCAGTCTGAAACTGCTCAATCAAGCCGACGATGTGGCGCGACACGGGGTCCGCCAGCGCTTGCGTCGTGGGCTTCGTAATAATCTATTGACTTTCAAGCAACATGCATTCCGCAAGTTGCCGAGGGCCGGCAGCAGTCGGCGCAGCCTGATCAACGCATCCTTGTTCGATGTAATGAGCACGGGCCTTGCGCGTTACGACGAAGACTTGGTCCGCTCACGCAAGGCGGCACTTAAGCAGGCGTTGCACGCGTGCTTGCAAGACGAAACCTTCCAGCGGGCCATTACCTACGGACCCAATACGCCAAAGGAGGTGCGTACGCGCTTTGAGATCGGCCACGGCATGCTGCAGGAGGTGCTCGGTGCTCAGTAGTCTCGGGATTGATGGGTTCAAGTGTTTCGATCGGGTTAGGTTGCGCCTGGCCCCGCTGACGCTGCTCGCCGGGGTCAATGGCGGCGGCAAGTCATCGGTGATCCAGACCCTGGTGCTGCTTCACCAGAGCATGGTCTGCCGGGAGTGGGGCCGCGGTCTGCTGCTGGAAGGCCCGGAGCTGGCCTTAGGCACCGCGGCGGATGTGCTCAATCAGGTCGTGGGCGCACGCCACTTGCAGTTTCATCTGGAGACGGCGCGGGTCGATGGCGGGAGCGAGTCGGTGAGCTGGTCATTCGAGGCGACCGACCGCCGGGCGCTCGCCATCGCGTTGCACGCGGTCTTGTTGGATGGCGTCAAGCAATCCCTGGACGGCCCGATCCGTTGGCTGCTGCCGGAGCGAGTCGCCGGCGCGTCCGTGACCATCGACAAGCTCCGGCGGCTCGCCTGGCTGACCGCCGAGCGTAGCGGTCCGCGTGAGGTCTATCCACTGCGCGACGCCGACGGACATGCCGGCGTCGGCCACCGCGGCGAGCTCGCCGCCGGTCTAATGTACTGGCGGGAAACGGACGAGGTATCGCCGGTGCTGTGCGTACCCGAAGTGCCGCCGACCCTGTTCCACCAGACCCGGGCGCAGATGCAGCGGGTCTTCCCCGGCTGCGATTTCCGCGTCTCCGCCATCGACGGGGCGAGCGCACTGACCCTGCGCTTTCGCACCGACCCGCGGGCGGACTTTCAGCGACCACAGAACGTCGGCTTCGGCCTGACCCAGGTGTTTCCGATCGTCGTGGCCCTGCTGGCGGCTCGCCCGGGCGACCTGATCCTGGTCGAGAACCCCGAGGTGCATCTGCATCCGGCGGCCCAGCAGCAGCTTGGCGGCTTGGCGGCCCGGGTCGCGGCAAGCGGCGTGCAACTGATCGTGGAGACCCACTCCGACCATGTCCTGAACGGCGTGCGGCTGGCGGTGAAGCGGGGGGAAATCGAACCTGACGCGGTGGCGGTGCATTTCTTCGGCGCAAGCCCGCCCGGCGGCTCGGTTGCGCCGGTATCGCCGCAGATCGACCGGGACGGGCGTCTGGATCAATGGCCCGACGGGTTTTTCGATCAGCTCGACCTGGCACTCTCCGAGCTGCTGTAGGTCCGCACATGGATGTGCTGCTCGACGAGACCACGCTGCACCCCTGTGTGCCGGTGACGCCCGCTCCGCGCATCCGGGCGCTGGCGGAGACCCTGAAAGCGCTCGATGCCCTGGGCCTGCCGCGGGCGCTGCGCAGCGTCCGCGACGCGCCGGACCGGGACCTGGGCGACGGTCGCGGCTTGCGGTCATGGTGCTCCGATCGCGGTGTCGAACGCGATGCCCGGGTGTTGGTTCTGAGCCGCCTGGGCAAACAACCGTTCATCGATGGGGCTGACGGACTCTTCTGCCGCCGGGAGGGTGTCGGCCTGATCGAGGCACGGATCGGCGGCGCGATGGTCTATGGGCTTGGTCTCGCCGCGCTCGGCGGCGGCATCGCCGTCGGCATGCAATGCGAGCCGCCGACCGAGGAACCCTTGGCGGTTACCGTCGAGCTTGCGTCGTTGGAGGCCGAGGCGCTCGTCGTCGAGAGGCTGCTGGTATCTCGGTTTGACTCGGCGGGACAGGTCCGCGGACGAAACGAGGCGCTGCGGTCACAGGTCTTGCGCGCTGTAGGCTCCGGGACCGAGTTACTGGAGCGGGCCGCCACGCTGTTTCCACATCTGCGTTTTGGCCCGCGAGCCGTCGAGCAGGTCGCGGCCTTGGCCGGGAAGGAGCCTGTATTCGGCCCGCTGCTGAGACACCCGGGCGCATTGGACGAAGGCGCAAGAGGTTGGGTCGACGCCACGGCCTATTGCCCGGCGGGGGCTGTCGAATGGAGCCCGGAGTCGGAGACGACGCGGAAGCACCGCCGCTTCGGTCCGCTGCGCGACTTCCCGGCGCCCGCGGGCTTCGCGCAGGAACGCTTCTCGTACCACACCAAGCTGGGTGCCGGATGGCGCCTGTATTTCCGCCCCGAGTCGCCTGGCTGGATAGGCCGGAGGTGTTCGATGACCTGATGACCGGCCTGTTGGCCACTGTCGGCGGGGCTTGCGTGGTATGGCTCGGCGTGCAGTTGAGGCGCGGACTCGGCGGATTCCCGACAAGGCTGCGGAGCCTGCTCGGTTGGCGTCAGGCTGACGCCCTGGAGACCGCGCTTGTGGCCTACCGGCAACGCCTCGTCGCGGATGCACTGACCATCCGTCACGCCTGGATGAAGCAGGATCAGTGCCTTGGCGACATCCTGGTGCCGGTCGCGGTCGAGACTGCGGCGGACACCGGCATCGAGCAGTTGCCGACGGCGCTCCGGGCGCTGTTCGCAATGTCGCGCGATGACCCGCAGGCCCCGGCGCCGCGCGTGGTGGTGCTCGGCGGCCCCGGCACGGGCAAGAGCGTCGCGCTGCGCCTCATCGCCCGCGACGCCTGGGATTTGCCCCGCCGCGAACCGATTGGGACCGACCGCGGCGGCTGGGTGCCGGTGCGTTTCAGCTTCGCGGATCTGCGCGATGTGGGCTTCGACCTCCCCGCGGCAGTGGCCGCGGGGCTCGACCGTGGCGGGCTGGTGTTGCCGGCCCCATCTGGAACGGTGCCCACTGACACCTTCGCGGCCTGGGCGAGGACCGCGCTGGCGGAGGGCCGTCTGCTGGTGCTGATCGACGGACTCGACGCGCTCGACCGGGACGCCCGGGCCCAGGCCGCCCGCGCGGTGAATCAGGCCATCGCCGCCTGGCCGCACAGCGCCTTCGTCGTCAGTTGTCGCACCGCCGCCTGGCACGACCAGCTCGAGACCCCGCACCGTGCCGTGCTGCGCATGGCCCCACTGTACGCGGCGGCGGTGCGCCAGTTTGTGCGCCGCTGGCGGTTCGATGCGCCAAAGTCGGCCGAGGAACTGCAGGGCGTCATCAACCGCCAGCCCCACGTCGCCGCGCTGGCCGTCAACCCGCTGATGCTCACCATTGTTATTGTTGCTGACGCTCCTGCTTGGGAACTCCCTGGCGACCCGTTCGTTGGGATGGGGCGATCTCGGCGTACCCTGGTCTTCGATGGTAATCGTGACTTGGCTCGTGCTGGGTGCTGTGGCCGGCTTTGTGCTCGCCCGCATTACGCACCAAGTTATCGGCGGCACCCTTGAACTTACTGCACTGGGTGCAGCGTTTCCGATAGCTGCACTCGATTTCATCGCAGACGAGCTTTTCAGGAAGGTGAGGGGATCTAATGGCAACAAAGTGATAGCCACAAGCGACACGGCCATCTACATTACCCTGTTCGTCGTCACCCCCGCAGGTAACTTGACGCATCTCCTGCTGGGACTGCTGCCTATTGTGGCTCTTCTGGTGTTGTTGCAGACGATTCAGTCCCTGACCCATCCCGCCGTGCCCAGCAGGGCCACCGGAGAACTCGTCAGATGGCTGCACGAGTCAGGTAAGATCCGCCGCGCCGTCTCGCTAGCCCGGAAGCGAGAGCGCAATCCGGGATAGATCTGGCCTCGGGGCGACAGGCAGCGGGCATCGATCCGTCTCGACCCGACGCGTGGGGCGCCCGACCCGGCAGTGCAGCGAGGCGACCTCCCATGCCGTACCGCCGCCACCTTCTCCTTACGGCGGCGGTCGCGTCCGGTCCGGGACGCGAGCCATGCCATGGTCGAGACTTTAGCCGGACCAGGGCCGCGCAGACGCGATGTCGACCGGCTAAAGCCTCGACCTCCAGTTTTCTTGATGTCGACCGGCTTCGGGCGACGCGGCGGCGGAACTCAAGCCCCCGCCCGTCGCGATGCCGGAGCTGGACCTGATGCGCGAGATGTTGTGCCGCGGCGCCGACGGACCGATCCGGTTTGTCATGCCGAGTGGTCTTTGTTACTCTGCGTGCCGAGCGCGGGGTGACCCGCAGACTCGGTCCGACTCGGCGGTCCGCGCGCTTGATCAATGGTGGTCGGCGTCGGTCCCCCCGCGACGCAAAACCGTGAACCCGGTCAGGCCTGGAAGGGAGCAGCCGCAGCGGTGGAAGCGGGCGCCGGGGTGTGGCTGGCGCAGGCCGCCGCCCCTCATGCGGGTTCGGCCATTCGCCGATCCCGACGGATCAATGCCGAACGGTTGCGGCAGGCTTGCCGTGCTGTCGCGGCGTTGGATCATAGTCCCCGCGGTACGCGCCGGTCACGCATCGGTTAAACTGCGCCCCAATCACCGTTCAACCCGGCTTTGCCCCTACCGCGCATGACCTATCAGGTGCTCGCCCGTAAATGGCGCCCCAAGTCGTTCGCCGACATGGTGGGGCAGCAGCATGTGGTGCGCGCGCTCAGCAACGCGCTGGATCGGGACCAACTCCACCACGCC
>Ga0247840_10009227_pt1 | contig 12847 bp, 16 predicted proteins | sample LaCruzMarch2015__FD_192404 | JGI IMG/M metagenome (GOLD analysis project Ga0247840, IMG submission 192404) | Freshwater microbial communities from meromictic Lake La Cruz, Castile-La Mancha, Spain - LaCruzMarch2015_17m | ecosystem: Environmental > Aquatic > Freshwater > Lake | place: Spain...
TCGCAGAGATAGACATGAAGCTAGACATGAAGATCAAGAACTTCGACAGTGCGTTGATTCTGTCGAAGCTGAAGAAGATTGGGCAAGTGACACGGCCAGATAAGTATGACGACATTATGGAATACATCAACTCGGCGAACATCAACCGTGGACTTCTCGACGATTACCAGGAATACAAGAAGTGGCTGGAAAGCGAGAACCTTTGCAGGTCAACGGTGCTTACTCCTCTCGGGGAGATTGCTGCTTGTATTGGTTCGATTTGCCCTGCTCTGGGCGCCAAACTGTTGGGTGAAGACATCAAAGACGAAGACGTAGTGGCGGCCGTCGCAACGTTTTCGGCGGCGCGGGATAACTCATCTTCTGGAAAATCGTTCAAGATCCCTTTCGCGGACTACTGTCCCTTTTCGCTGGATTATGACCTCGTTGATGGCGCGAAGAAGTGGTTTGCCGGGGGGACGATCGAAGACATTTGCAAGACAGGAAATCTGTTCGAAGGGAATCTGATCGGCGTTATAACTCAAAGTCGCAATGCCATCGCCGAGCTCATCACTGCCAGTGGGCCTAATGAGAAACTACAAAATATCCATGAGCAGTTGAACCGAGGAGTAGTCAAATTGGGTTCTTTGTATCTTTAAAAGCATATGTAAAAAACATACGTAAGATTGCATACGGTCGTACGTGGGAAAAACTATAACTAGACGTCGAAGTAATCTGAAGGGAATCCCATCAACCACGCTACCCAACGAGCAGACAAATACCATCCATGACGACCTCCTTCGCTGAAACTTACTTGCGCCGATAACATCTTGGCGGAACGTTCCGTTAATGTTCTCGGACTTTTACTATGACGACACACGAACGTTGGTGTCGCCCAATATTTGGCAATTATTTTTTCCTTTACTATTTTTGTAACATCGCATCTCACCGCAAACGATTCTTCGTTTTCTCTTGGAGAAATAACAATATTAAGAGGAGGAGTCTTCTGGTGTTTCAATGTGAATGTCGTTATCTTGCCATTGACGGAGAACCCGTTCTTTTCGTTGGTTTTTGTTTTTAAAGTAGATAAATTTACTAACGTTTCAAACGCATATCTCACCTGTTGTAAAACGACGGCATTGCCAAGGAACCCGAGTAAATTTCTGTTTTCTACTGAATATTTTTCCACTTGTCTCTCTGGCTCACCTGTCGTCCAATCAAACTTGTCGACCTCGGGGATATAAATTTTTGTATCGACAAATCGTTTAATCACCAAACAGAACCACCGATTGCGTTGGTGAAGAGCTCCAACACAAGTTGCTTGGCATGTTAGCCATCTGCATTCATACCCAAGTTCATCGAATGCATCAACAACCACCTTAATGTTTTCCGGTGTGGATAGAACGTGTGAATTCTCGAGGAATAAATATTTAGGATCACACTCCTTGGTAATCCGTATGATTTCTGTAAACAATCCTGACGCTTCGTGATCGAATCCAGCCGAATGCCCTGCAACAGAAAATCCGGTGCATGGCCAGCCAGCGGTGATTATGTCTACTTTTCCCTTCCACTCAGTTGCATCAAATGTACACACGTCGCCAAACACTGGAATCTCCGGATGCTTTTGTTCCAAGAACCCTCGTGCGTCTGTATTTTTTTCAACATATGCAATTGGTGTTACTATGCCACGAAGCCCATATGAGATCCCTCCTATTCCAGAGAACAAATCGAGGGCATAGAGCATTTATATATGTATCGATAACATTCATGTTCTTTTTGCGAACATATTACATAGGAATATTTTTTAATAGTCTCATGTTTATGTGTCCATTCGTGGTGAGCATGTTTATGAAGTCCAGTGTCTTCTGTTTTTGTAATACGTCGTATACAATGTCAATGTCATTTCCGCGAATTATGATAACGTCGTTATCGGCAGACCATCGGTCACCTTCGTATAGAGCGAACCCAAATACAAAGCGTCCTCCTCGTCTTGCAGCGCTCGCCGTTTTCACCAAGAGTGCTCTCCCGGAAAATGTTTTCGTAGCACCGTCGCTCAAATACCGGGTCTTGTCGCCAAGCACGAGAGAACCCAAACCGATATCCCTGTTTGTGAAAAATGGGATGGTGCCATCTTCCGCGAAATATTGTTTAACCTGGGCGTGACAGTGTCCTGTCTTGAATGTCACGTCCAACGTTCCGATAGAACTCGTAGCAACATCGGGAGGATTCTCGCATAAAAACCCATTGTATACAAATCGTCCAACCCCGGGCGAGTTTTTCACGACAAGAACGCATATGCGCGTAGACGTTTCCACAAAGTCATGTGTATCAAGAACTTTGAACGCGATGATATCAAGAGCACACAGGAGTTTTCTCGTCGGGGCATAGAAAGCGGAATTTCCAATAGACGCGGGGATCACGAACGCCAATGTGCCTCCTGGTGCGAGATGCTGAGTGAGGCACTTATAGATGAATTCTACATAAAGATTAGAACGTCCCGAAACTATGTTTTTGTCGGATACATGTCCCTTGCTTCGTTGAACGAACGGGGGATTTCCTATGATGAGATCGAAAGAAATGTTGCTTTCCCATTCTAGGAAATCGCGATTGACAATTCCTCTAGACCTTGCCATGTCTGTATCGAGTTCAACACCTACAACAACGGCATTGGGAAATCTCTCACGACAATCGTCAAAAAACTCACCAGACCCAGCAGATGGTTCTAGTATATTCAAAGGCGTGGTGTCTATGTGTTCCCATACTAAATCACGCACGCTCTTGGGCGTAAAGTAAATCCCATGCTTAGATTTGTGTTCTTTTGTCAACGCCTTGGTCGTTTCTACAGAATATTGCGACAACATATTTAATATTCTATTTGCGAATACATTAAATATATTTATTTGACAATATGTTCGATATATTGACACCCTTGAGTATTAGACGAAGTTCTCCTGGATGTATTACAATTAAATCAAAAATGCACTGCGAAATGCCTCTTTGTCTGTCCGTGCCAGGGGATTTTGTGCACATCCTGGTCTCGCTCTTATTTCTCACAGTGACAATCGCGATAATTGGAGCTCTCGCATGCACATTCGTTATATTGACAAGCTAATGTATTTAACAAGACACCCAACCGGTAATGTAAAAAATGAAAGCTCAATTTATACTAGCATGTCTTTTGTCCTTCATTGGTATCGCGGGATTTATAACACTTCTTACTATCGGACTCATTAACAATTTCGGCGTAGTAATGATTGGTCTGCTGATATTTTTCTTCGTAGTTGCGATCGTCGGCCTGACATCCGCCATAAAAAATCATGGCGAGCCTGAACATGATACAAGCGATATCATGTTTTGGTATGTGTGAGATGCTTCATGATCAAATGACAATTGTCATATTGACACTTTGTATAAACTATTTAGCCGGATGTAAGTGAAGCATGTACCATGGGATTTCCTCCTTTTTCTGTTTCTTGGGTAACAGACATTCTATTTTTTTTCTCGGGGGCACGTATGATTTACATGCGAATGTTTCGAATGGATTAAATTTAGGCTCGTGATGTGGAACGGTGACCTCAGGAACTTCGGCATCTAATGGAATGGCGGGCGAATCGTTAAACTTGATGTTGTATCCGGTCTTGATAGAATCGTATTCCAAAATAAAGTGATTTTCCCACCAATCGAGGTATTTAACGGGGATGTCTCGTTTGAGCACCGAAGCGTACACTTCTTCAGGAGGATATTTTTGAAGCGCATTTTTTAATTTCACACAACCAGAGTCATCACGACGATGCTCCCTCATTCTCGCATAGATAGTTCTCTTCGTCTGACCAATGTATACCTTACCATTCGGGAACAATATCTTATAAATTATCCCGGTCTCTTCTTCGAGAATGATCATAATTTTACACACGCATATTCAAAATCATTTAAATTAATTTAACAACTTTGGTTATACACATATCAATCATGTCTTTCGGCGATTGGACCGACCATATAGACGTCATTTCCGAGAAGTTCTCTTCCGCTGTTCCGTTCCCACACATCGTCATCGAAAACTTCTTCAGCGAACAATGTGCCCGTGATATTGCCGCGGAGTTCGAAACACCCGATGAAAACAATTGGCATTTTTATAAGAACCCACTCGAGCGAAAGTTTGCCAAAAATGTAAATCTAGGCGAACGTACAACCGGAATGTTCGATATTTTACAGTCTCCTCAATTCGTAAAGATGATGTCGAGGATTTCTGGGGTGCAAGACCTGATGGCGGACCCGTTTCTTCACGGGGCGGGGATTCATGCATACCCACCGGGAGGTAAACTCGACATGCATCTCGATTATTCGATTCATCCAGTATCCGGTATGGAGAGGCGTCTAAACCTTCTTGTGTTTCTGACAGAGGATTGGAACAAAGAGTGTGGCGGTGACCTTATTCTCACCACCGATATCCACGCGCCAGATGACGTGATAAAAAAGGTTTCTCCCATGTTCAACACTGCGGTTCTGTTCAGAACTACGGACGATTCGATCCATGGGCTCCCTACTCCTACGACTACTGACAAATTCAGGAAGAGTCTCGCGATTTACTATGTATCGCCGCCGAGAGAAGACGCCACCCCCCGGAAAAAGGCGCAGTTTTTCCCATTTAGGCACATTCCGCACGAAAAACTACAGAACTTGTACGACATTCGCCCCCATAGACGGATCGAAACTGGCGATCTCTGGGAAGGGTGGGAAAATGAAGGTCGTGAATCCGGGAATTGGTAAGTAATAACTTATCATTATTATCGTTTGTATGAGTATGAAATGTTCTGCTCCTGTTTCGGACTTCGGAACAGAACCGTGAAGGTATTCGAAACAATGACGTTCGACCAGTTCTACGACCAGTTTACCGGCACTCTAATTTCACCAACCATCTCAAAAAAGCGTTTCATGCGTGCGAATCGTTATAGAAGAGTTTTTTGGAAAAATATGATTCACATTGGTCACAGGGTATATATTCCAAAGTTTTAGTATATTGACATGCATATTAACTTATACTCGTTGAATGTGTATATGTTAAAATGTTGCTGTCTCGTCAGGGGGCTGCTATTAAAATTAGTGATTTGACTGAATCCGAAAAAAAACTCGTGAATAGAGAGCTTTTTGTCGCTCCAGTAACTTTGAATGAAGACTTTCCAAAGAAATTTAAAGTTTTCAAGAGAAATGACACTCATGTGGTTGTCCCTAAATTTTGGGCGCTAGAAAACCTGAAGCGCTTCCCGGTGTCACATGATTATGGCGATGTGGAGCCTATGAACCCATTGGTAAAGTTCACCGGATCACTTCGCAAGGAACTGAAGCAAATAGAGGCTACTGATGCGCTTCTCAAACAACTACTCAACAACGGTGGAGGAATTCTGTCACTTGACACGGGTTTCGGGAAGACGGTCTGCTCAGTTTACACGGCATGTAAACTTAAGGTAAAAACGATGATTCTCGTTCACAAGAAGTTCCTCGAAGAACAGTTCGAAGAAACCATCAAGAGATTCGTTCCGGACGCAAAGATTTCTAAGGTCCGAGGAGATTCTTGTGATATCTCAGGTGACTTTATTATCGCATCGATCCAAACACTTATTGTTAGGAAGTACACCGACTTTGGTGGGATTGGGTGTCTGATAGTGGACGAGGCTCATCACATCGCCGCGGAAAGTTTTTCTCAGGCAATGTTCGGCATTTCTTTCAAATATGTTATAGGGTTGTCAGCTACACCCACGAGGAAAGACGGGCTTACACGAGTATTACATTGGTTTCTGGGTCCCACGGCATTCGAAGTTCGCAGAACTCAACAAAAAAATGTTCTCGTGAAGATAGTTCCATTCACACATGCCGAATACAAGAAACCTCCCCCGGTCAATAAACGAGGAGACATCTGCTACACGTCGCTCATGTCAAAGATCTGCGACATTCGCGACAGGACGATATTCATCGCCGAGGAAACTAAGAAAATTGCGGAGACAGGCAGATATGTATTGGTTCTTAGTCACAGACGGAACCATGCTATAGAAATCAAGGACATCCTGGTGTCCCTCGGGGTCGATGCAGCAACATATCTAGGCGGAGATAAAATAGAACCAGACGCACAGGTGATTTGTGCTACGTACCATTTGGCTTCTGAGGGATATGACAACCCGCGACTTTCAGGGCTTGTTCTGTCCACGCCTTCGAGTGACGTGGTACAGGCTTGTGGGCGTATCTTGCGCGGTGGCAGTGGCAACGACCCTGTGATTGTAGATGTAGTAGACCAGTATTCACTTTTTATTTCTCAAGTCGCGAAACGAAAGACATTTTATAGAAAAATCGGTTTCAACATGGGCAAAGACAACACTCCTGCCCCAAAAATAGAAGAACAACTATCATCAATGTTCATCGATGATGACTGATATTGACAAGACGAATAACTTATACCATAATGTAATAATGTAATAAAAATGTCGTTCCTAAAAGAACTGCGTAGAAATGCAGTAGAAACTCTGCAGACAGGGGAAGTCGTTGACCAATACAAATGGAATGTTTTTTGCACTATGCTGAAAACGTTTCCGTGCTCTGATAGTTTTTCAACGGACGACTTGTTTCAGTCAATGACCCAATGTTGCGATATGTGTCAAAAGGATGGGCATCATCATCACGAGGAACATGGTTCGTGCTGTAAGCAGTGTGCGCAAGAAAGAGAAAATGCAGAGGATGTCGTACCATTCATCATGAAGAATTATTATCATGCGCATAATAGGCATTATGACGATGCTACGGACATATGGTTCGAGCACGACGAGACCCCCGTGATATATAACTACGAAGTTATTTGCTTGCCACCTGGGGATAACTTTTACGACCTGTGTAAAAACACTTGTGCGTGCTGTAGTTGTCCTATATCGTCATGTGAAAGTAAATTCAGTTACATAGTGTAATCTCGAAAGTTATGATAATATAATTCGAAACTATATGTAAAATTACATCTTACCATATTATTATATACACGAGAGTGTCGATATGATGCCTATTCGTATCGACAAAACGTTTTCATTCATACTGTAGAACATTTAAAATTCTTCAAAGTCGTCATCAGAGTCGCCATCGTCCTCGTCTGGAGCGGAGGCGCCAACCACGTCCTTGACATTCTCCTCCAAATCTTGTAGTCCGGTCTGCACTTCCTTCACGAAAGAAGTGGCGGAAGCTGACAGCATCGGCTCGCGTTCGGCGTCAAGATCATTTGCTACGTTCTGGGCGTAGACACTGGAAGCTAGGGCACCTTTTTCTACCTCGGTCTCACTGTCCTTGGATGACATCTTCTTCCAGAGGAAGAAACCGCCGACCAGGATGAGGAGAACCACCGCGAAGATCACTGGCTTGGGCACTGAGCTGATAAACTCCTGGATTTGCTCGACGAATTGCATCTCGTATATATTTACGTACTTATTTTTATTTCAAAAATAAACGCATAAGAATTAATACTCGGAATTAATAACATAAGCATCGTCCGTGTTGCCGTCCTCAAAGATATTATCAGAATCCTCGAATGCCGCCATCTCTTCGTCATAAGTCATATAGGGCTCGTATTCCTCGTATGATTCGTGCTCAATCTCGCCATACTGCTCGGACTCAGAGTCGTACTCGTTGTAGTAAGCAGGCGACGACATTGTGAATGAATGTTTTTAATTATACATTTGGTGGGACATGGATTGTCTTATATAGATATTCGGAGAATGTCATTTGACCCAGACATGCCACGTCACGCGATGCTTTAAAAAAATATTGATTCTAAGTATATGTGGAAGTTCTTGTTATTGTTGATGGCTATGATGATTGCGTTTTTAGTTATCAGAAAGCAAGAAAAACGAAAGAATCCAAGGACTGCTACGAGTAAACAGATAATAGAAAAAACAGATATTGCAGATATATTCGGAGAAGATCTTCTCGACTTTACCGCAGGAAAACTCTAGTGAGTACGTTCACTGCGAGCACAATGATGCAAATTTGCTTCGTCTTCTTTTGCATGTTTCTCATTTCGTTCTCAAAAGATTCGCGCATTGCCTTCATTTCACCCTCGATCCCTTTTCCATGGCTGTCTATTATACCATGCATCACGCGGATCTCTTGAGTGACTGCGTTACCGTGACAATCAATCTTCGCCCCTATCCCTTTTCCATGGCTGTCTATTATACCATGCATCACGCGGATCTCTTGAGTGACTGCGTTACCGTGACAATCAATCTCCGCCCCTATCCCTTTTCCATGGCTGTCTATTATACCATGCATCACGCGGATCTCTTGAGTGACTGCGTTACCGTGATAATCAATCTCCGCCCCTATGTTTGCAATTTTCCCTGGGAAAGAAACGATGGAATTCATTTACTTATTTACTTATTCTTAACATTATTTTCTTGAATTTTTGCCACGGACAGTGATTCTATGGGTTGTCGATACGAGAGATGTCATATCGACAAACTAATGATTTAACAAATATGGACGATGAAATGTAAAAATGTCTGTTATTCCGATCCCCGCCGATGTCAATATTTCCACACTTCATCCACGCGTTGTGGACTTGTTCAAGAAACCTCAATATGCGCAAAGAACTCCCGAGTGGTATGAGGTCCGCAAGACTCTCATGACGGCTTCGGAGTCTTCTGCTGCCCTAGGCATAAAACCTTTCAATGGTTTCAAAGGGTGTCCTCGCGAAGATTTACTAATGAAGAAACTGAATGTGATACCTGTAGTCGGTATGGCGTTATCTCATGGCGTGAAATATGAGACAGAAGCAGCAGAACTCGCAATGAGCGTCCTCGGGGAAAGAATGTTCGAGTTCGGTCTGATAGTTCACGACGAGTATCCTTGGCTCGCGGCAAGTCCGGATGGAATTACTTCCAGAGGGTATGCTATTGAAATCAAGTGTCCTATGCGGAGGAAGATCATCCCGGGGGAAGTTCCTCATCATTATTATCCCCAGATACAGGTTCAAATGGAAGTGTGCAATGTTGATTTCTGCTACTTTATTCAATACAAACCAGGCTTCATGAATGACGACGGGAAACCATTCATCGACATTGTAGTTGTGGAGAGGGACCGTCTATGGTTCGAAGCTCGCAAAAACATCCTGTTGGGATTTTATACAGAGCTGATGGAGAGAAAGAAAACGCACGTGTCCGTTACCGAGGAAGCGAGCATCACCGAAGACATCGATGAGTGTCTGTACGATGTAGACCGCGAACCGTATGAGAGGGAATATGACGACTCTGAACCAGAGGTCGCCATCGTGTGCACAATTTCGGAAGATTTGTATTAAATTTAAAAAAATAATATATTAATTACATATAAATATGTTTGAAAATGTTGCGATCAGGATTCTGGTCGGCATTGTAATCATTGCACTAGGTTTCATGGTGCTCAAATTCGTAAACGCAGACAAAGCACCCACCGTCGTAGAATACAAGGCACCCGCGAACAGGAAAAAGCAAATAGTTGCAAAACTTAACTTGCCCAAAGGCATACTGAAAAAGACCGGAGCGCCAACAACTAAAAACAACGTTTCATTTGCGCCCAGTGCGGTGGACGCCACCATTTCCGAATACGGTGCCTGGGATACAAACCGGAACTCGTCATCCGGAATCATGAATCAGTTGAATAATGTAGACGCACTTACATCAGGACAAATGGCACCGATGACATCCCCCGTTGTGTCGAGTCCCACCAATACACTGACATCGGTTCCCCTCCTGGATGGGTATTCCGGTGACGATGATATGATGTTCGGCGATCTGTAAGTATTACATTATAGAATATGACCATTTGAAACCATATGCAGTCTTCTGTTCGCCACGAGCACACTTGCGGATTATTCTATTTTCTTCAACATTTGTGACATTCTAGAAGCCCCGATTTTAAATGCTTTCTTCAATACTTTAGGATTTTTGAAATCTAACACAGATATTTTTCCAACGTCGATCGTCATGACGTTTGAGTCTGGCGAGTACTTATCTCTCGTAGATATCGCCACGAGACTCGTGAAAAACTTGTCAATGCTGTCTATGTCCTTATGAGTGCTATATTCCGCAGAATCGTATCTAATACCAAGCGTGTTATGCGTGGTTTCCATATTATTTACATAATCAATTGGAAACGCATCCGTCAAAGCACCGTCTACATAGACTTCTCCCTCGTGGCGAATCGCGGAGAAAAAGATCGGAAGGCTGCAACTCATACGAATCGCGGTCTTCACGTCGAAGTCGGGAGTCTCTGTAGGAGAAAAGTATTTTGCCGACAACGTTGACATATTTGTCGCGCAAATTATCAGCGTGATGCCAGTTTCATCATAAATGCTCTTGAACGTGTGTGACCTATCTCCGAGAACGATGTCGATCCATCTGTACAGATGAGCACCGGTGTCAATCCCGAACGCATTAGAGAAATTACCGATGTCGATAGATGGCACGTACGTTTCATTCGCAAATGCTTTACACATTTCCACACAGTTTCTGTTCAAAGCCACACCGGTCGCCACAATCGCCCCCGCAGAGGTTCCCGCTACAGTCTTCAATTTCTCCAGATGACCGTTTTTCCGGAGGATGTGTATCGCCCCTAGACCCGCCATACTTTTTGCACCCCCGCCAGCTATGACAAGAGAGTCGAGTTTCTTCACGGAAAGATTGCAGGGTTTGCAGGTTGTCATTCTTGCTCTACGGCTATATTTTTTAAATTTTCGAGGAACGCATAATGTCATTTGACCCTGGTAATTCCCATGCTATAAATATTCACTCTGCAGGGCATTTCCCAACCCACTTTACAAACACACACAAACATATGTTTTCCTGTTTCTTCGGCTCTTGCTTCCGGCGTTCTGAGACCATGACACTCACCGTTGACGAAATCATCAATGCCGTGGAACCCGCTATGGGCGATAGAAATGATAAATCAAGATACACACGTATTATGAAGATTGGTTCCGGTTCTTTTGCCAAGGTGTGGAAAGCGATTGATACACACACCAAGGAATATGTGGCGATGAAGATTTCTTCTTCGCAACATACGAACAGCGCGCTGGAGAAGGAGTTTTTCATCCTCAAGAAAATGAACAACCCTCACATCATCTCGCCCATCGCGTTTTATTACGATCGCCGGGCGCTTGTGACCACCCACCTGATTCTCCCGTTTATGAAGAAAGATTTGTTTACACACGTCGTCGAGGAGAAGCGGGATATGAGCGATGAGGAGCTCAGGAAACTAGTGATCGACATCGCGGATGCCATAAAGCACGTCCATGACCTGGACCTCGTCCACAGGGACATCAAGCCGGAGAACATCCTGATCGACGACAATGGTGACTACGTGCTATGCGATTTCGGAAATGCAGACAAGGACGGCTTGTTCAATTTGAACGGACTGATAGGTTCCGTGCACTACATGGCTCCAGAAGTCGCATATGCCTATCTGAAAAGAAACAGGAACACGACACCATTTGCTATTGGCAAGCAAACCGATATATTCTCATTTGGAATGACATTATACAACGTGGCCACTCTCACAATGGGAGGAGCGGATCCTACAAATCAAAGTGACACAGCTTTTATTGACAAAATATCGAGCTTTGATATGATGCCTCAGGTTGACAAAATTTTTGACCGCTCTGATGCATTCAAGGACCTGTTGAAAATGATGCTCTACCGGAGCCCGGTCGCGCGTATCACGATCGACGAGATTCTTGCTCACCCATTCGTTACCGGAAGCGATGCCATATTGACAACAGGCCCTATGTAAACCCGTTAATCATGTAACCAACACATAAATAAAAATGAATGCCGTAGATCTCGCAGAGCTCGCAGCCACAGAATTTGCCACGAGTGTAATAAATGAAATTGCCAAGAAGAAGAAAATGAGTGGGATGACGGTCGCGCCGTTTATACCGGGAGTAACACACGACCACCCTCCTTGCGATTTCGTCGTGGAATCGTGTGCGTATTGCATGCGCAATGGAAATGTATTCGCGGAAGACTCTCCTTGCAAAGATACAGGCGATATAATTTGCAAGTATAGAAATAGGATCTTGGAAATATTCGAAGAAATGGAGAAAGAAATCGTTGAAATTACAGATACATCTATGGATCATACAAACGATGAAGATGGAGACGACCTCGAACGGATGCTTATGGAAGAATTGATGTAAAGTTATTTTGGCCAGTTGCAAACACCGATCGAAGTGTCCCAGAGAGTCCCTTCCGCACATTGCATTTTTGTCGGCGTGGACCTTCCAGGTTCGCAAATGCTATAGAATTCATCTTGATCTATTCCGGTTGGCTCACCTCCTTCAACCCCGGAACATTCACCAGACGGAACTGGTACCGGAGGTTGTGGTGTAGGGGGTTTCGGTGCGGGTGGTTTCGGTGCGGGTGGTTTCGGTGCGGGTGGTTTCGGCGTAGGGGGTTTCGGTGCGGGTGGTTTAGGCGCCGGAGGGGTAGGTGTCGGAGGGGTAGGTGTCGGGGGTTTTGGAGCGGGTGGTTTAGGTGCTGGAGGGGTAGGCGGGCTTCCCTTCATGATTTTCACAAACTCATAGGGAAATGTATCGCGTATCACAACAGTTACATTTTCACCCTTGGCCATACGATGAGAAACTAACGTCACAATCTCAGTGGTTATAACACCACCTGGTAGAGTGTATTGAACTTCCACTTGGTTGGGGCTAATAACTCTCATGATTCTCCCTGGAGTAACGCGTGTTTTCACTGCGGGAGGCTGAGGCGCGGGAGGCTTAGGAGCGGGAGGCTTGGGAGCGGGAGGCTTGGGAGCGGGAGGCTTGGGAGCGGGAGGCTTGGGAGCGGGAGGCTTGGGAGCGGGAGGGTTT
>Ga0247840_10009228_pt1 | contig 12847 bp, 16 predicted proteins | sample LaCruzMarch2015__FD_192404 | JGI IMG/M metagenome (GOLD analysis project Ga0247840, IMG submission 192404) | Freshwater microbial communities from meromictic Lake La Cruz, Castile-La Mancha, Spain - LaCruzMarch2015_17m | ecosystem: Environmental > Aquatic > Freshwater > Lake | place: Spain...
CGACGGACGCCAAGCTCCTCCTCCGGCGGATAGCGGAAGATGGCATAGGGCATGTCGTGGTAGGCGCTGAGCTGCTGCCGGGGGTCCGGCTGCTTCAGCACCGGTTCGAGTTGCTGGGTCAGGCGCGCCTTCCAGTCGGGCATCAGCCGATCTCCCTCACGTACTCGGCCGCGGATGCCGCCGGCAGTTTGATCTGGGCGAGGCTGCCGGCGACCTCGTAGTGCAGCTTGCGGAACTGGTGCAGGCGCAGCAGCTCGCGCTCCACGTCGGCGGCGTCCATCAGGTACATGCGCCAGTCCTCGGCATCAATGATACGCCGGGCGTTCGCCTCGCGGTCCGTCATGGCGTGCAGCAGGTACATGAAGCTCGGTTCCGGTAGGTGGTAGGAGGCAAACTCCCGTGACTGGGTGCCTGTGAGGAGCCCGAAGTCGACGGCGAGCCGCAATAGGCCGGAGGCAACGCGTTGCGTGGTGGAGTCGCTCCAGTTGGCGGGTTCGGGGTTCGGAGTTCGGAGTTCGGGGTTCGGAGTTCGGGGTTCGGAGTTTGAGGTTCGGAGTTCGGAGTTTGAGGTTCGGAGTTCGGAGTTCGGAGTTTGAGGTTCGGAGTTCAGGGTTCGAGTTTGGGGTTCATAGTTCAGCAGACCCAACTCCGAACTCCGAACTCCGAACCCCGAACGCTTAAGGTAGGGGAGCACATCCGCGGCGCGCAGACGGTAGGCCCCGGCGCGCAACTGGGGGTAGAGCCAGTTGACGAGGAAATCGCGGACGAGCAACTCGTCGCGGGTCAGGTGGTAGAGGAGCAGCGGTTGCCAGACCTCCCGGTCACACCCCGATTTGGCAAGCTCCACGAGCGGGCGGTCGCGACCCGCAGGATCGAAGCGGCGGCTGACCGCCCAGGACACATTCTGCGCCCAATTGGCACTCTTGGCGCCGATGGTGTTTTCGTCGCGAGCGCGTTTGAGATTGTCGGTTTTCGAGGCGGCATAGTCCCAGCCGCGAAACACCGCGTAGGTCTCATCGATCAGGGAGCCTTTGATGGCCAGGCAGGACGAGACCTTGAAGCGAGCCCCCATGCTCAGTCCTCGAGCCGTGCATAGGGGATCGCCGGGTTACCGCGCTCGCCTCTGGCGAAGCCGGCCGCCAGTAGCGTGATGACTTCGTCGCTCGGCCGGCAGGTTCCGGACAAGGGGACCGACCTGCCCTCGGCCGACCGGCGCAGCTTGGCAACCGTGTCGAGGTGGCTTTGATCGACGAGACTAAACTCGACGAGTTCCGCAAGAAGGTCTTTCCCGCCCGCTGCCGCCAGCGTCTCGAAGAAGGCGCCCCACCGCTCGCCCTGGTCCAACCAGGCCTGCCAGTGCTCTTCAAACTGATCTTCAACCTCCGCGGGCAGATGCCAGAGCGTCATGCACCCCGGCGGATCAAAGAGTTCCTGGCAACGGCTGCGCGCGACCGCGAAGGCGATCCGGGCTTGCGCAAAATAGTGAGTCGATGGGAAGCCGCGCTTGAGCGCTAGCGCGCCATGGCGGCCGAGGATGCCCTTGGTGTTCCACCAGCCGGCCGCGTCCATCTCCCCGTGGCGAGCGACCGCCAGCCGGAGTTTGAGCAGCCGCTCGAAATCGATGTGGGATAAGGTCTGCGTCACGTACGATCCTCCCCGCTGGACTCTTCGGACGCCTGGTCGACCGCACCACCTGCACGTACCCAGTCGTCAACCTCTGAGAGGTTGAACTTCCAAACCTTACCACTGCATCCTTGGTCAGGCAATCGCGCTGTTATCCGATGCTTAGCGGACAAACGTCAACAAACATCGGTCAAACAGGTCGTTGCGGCGCGGAAAGACCGCCCGGACGGACCCTTGGAGGTAACCGTCGCGGCCGGGGGGCCGCTCCTACGCCGTAGGAGCGGCCCCCCGGCCGCGACGGATAGCGCCCGACGAGGTGGCCGCAATGATGGTCGGGGCCGGCGCGCCGCTGCCGCGAGCGGCTACTCCTTGATCGCCTCGACGGGAATGGTCAGGGTAACCTGATCGCTGACCATGGGGGCATATTTGCCGGCGTTGAAGTCGGAGCGCTTGATGCTCGTGAAGGCATTGGCGCCGCAGGCTTGTTTCTTGACCATGGGGTGGAGCCCGCAGTGGAAGGTGGTGACGGTGAGGGTGGCCGGTTTGGTCACGCCCTTGATGGTGAGTTGGCCCTCGACCTTCGCCGGCCGGTCGCCCTGGAATTTGAAGCGATCGGCCTTGAAGGTGATGGTGGGGTATTTCGCGGTATCCAGGAAGTCCTCGTTCTGGATGTGTTCGTCGAATTTCGCGCTGCCGGTGTTGACGGAGGTGGCGTCGATGACGACATCCGCGGAACCGGTCTTGGCGGCGAAGTCGATGACGATCTTGCCGCTGGTCTTATCGAAGCGGCTGACCTGGGTGGAGAAGCCCAAGTGGTTGTACTCGAACCGCGGCAGGGTGTGGCTGCCCTCGATAATATAGGTCTCGGGGTCGGCCAGGGTGCCGGCGGACAGGGTGGCGAGAACAGCGGCGGCGGCGATCTTCTTCATGGTGGTTGCTCTCTGGATCGGCTTGTGGATTTGTGGATGATCGGGTCAATCGCCCGGGGCTGGTCAGGCACGGTTCATTAATAAGCGAAACAAGTTCCGGAGGGAATGTTCTCAGCACCGCTGTCGTTGTCGTTGTCGTTGTCGTAATCGTAATCGAGATTATCGTAGCGTCCAGGATTGTCTTGAATGCCAGATGGCATCGTTTTACGATTACGACAACGACAACGACAACGACAACGACAACGACAACGACAACTACAGCAATGGTGTTGTTCTTAACTTGTTCTTGACTCGTTACCTATTGCTTGGCCGTGGTAGCGACGACATGGAACTTGATCTCGATCTCGTCGGCAACCGTGCTCACATCGGACCAGGGACCCTCGCCGATCCCGAAATCCAGACGCTTAAGGACGAAGCCGCCGTCGAAGATGCCGGTGTTGCCTTCCTGTCGGAATTTGAACGGGACCCTGACCTCCCGGGTCTGGCCCTTGATCGTGAGCTTGCCGACGGCCGTATAGCCTTTGTCGCCGCGTGCCTCGACGCTGGTCGCGACGAACTGGGCACTCGGGAAGGCCTTCACATTGAGCCATTGCTTGCCGACGACCTCGTCGTTTGCCTCCTGTGAGCCGGCATCGATGCCGGCCAGATCGATCTCGACGCGGGCCGCGGCCAGGGTCGGTTGGGCGGGGTCGAAGGCGAGGGTGCCGCTGAACTTGGCGAAGGTCCCCGCGACCGGCACGCCCATCTGCCGGGAGACGAAGCTGACCTTGCTCTGATCGGCCTGAACCTGGTTGAACTCCAGGGCCTGGGCGCTGCCCAGGCCCAAGACGAGCAGCAGGCCGGGCAGGGCGGATGCCAGGCCGGCGCGGCGGTTTCGTGGTAAGGCAAACATCTGGTGGTCCTCAGCAGTGGGAGCCGGGGCGTCCCGCCCCGGCGAGTAATGGATCATTTGCGTCTCTTGGCGTTCACTTGCGGCCAAACTGCGCCTTCCCGGCTTGCGCGCTCCTCAACTTGCTCAACGGCAACATCCGCCACAGGGTCACGTCGCGCTCGATCAACTGGTGCTTGAGGGCGGCGGCGACATGCAGCAGGATGAGCCCCAGCAGGGTAAAACTCAGGGTTTCGTGTGCCGCTTTCAACCAATCGCCGAGCACGGGGTCCCGGGCCACCAGGTCCGGCAGGGGCAGCAGGCCCAGATAGACCACCGGGAATCCCTTGGCCGAACTCATCAGCCAGCCGGACAGCGGCACGGCCGCCATCAGCAGGTAGAGTGCGCCGTGGGTCAGGGCGGCGATCCGCTGCTGCCAGGCGGGGGCCGGTAAGGGCGCGGGCGGCGGATACCGCAGCCGGATCAGCAGGCGCGGCACGAACAGCAGGAGCACGGTCACACCGATCCACTTGTGATAGGAATAGAGCCGCAGCTTGGTGGGGGAGAGCGGCAGGTCATGCATGTACCACCCGAGCGGCAGGGCGACCAGGATCAGGGCAGCGATCAGCCAGTGGGCCGTCATCGCGGGCCAGGTGTAGCGTGGCATCGGGGTCATTGGGTTGCGCCCGCGGTTGTTCCGGCCTCGGGGTGCCGGGTTGTCATCAGGGTATCCCTACTTTAAGCGCTCCACTGATCCGAGAAAAGTGATTTACTAGGAAAACAGTCTTGCCGCGGACGCGGCGTAACGGCGACCTGGCGCGGGTCGTCGGCAGTTCGCGAGGAGTTTGACATGACCCAGGAAATCCGCTTCGGCGTCAATGGCATGACCTGCGCCTCCTGCGTGGCGCGGGTGGAGCGGGTGCTGGCCCGAGAGCCCGGGGTCACGGTCGCCGCGGTCAACCTGGCGGCGGAGACGGCCGTGGTGCAGGGCGACCGGGTGGATGCCCCGCGGTTGCTTGAGGCCATCCGGGGTGCCGGTTACGAACCGGTGTCGGCAACCGCCACGATCGGGGTCTCCGACATGACCTGTGCAGCCTGTGTGGGGCGGGTGGAGCGCGCCGTCCGGGCACTGCCGGGGGTGATCGACGCCACCGTCAATCTGAGCACCGAGGCCGCGACGGTCCGGTATCTCCCGGACACGCTGAGTCCCGATGGCATCGTCGCGGCCATCTGCGCGGCGGGATACACGCCGATCGCGCCCGCCGCGAGGCCGGAACCGGACGCGGCCCCGGATGGGAACCAGACCCGGCAGGCTGCGGCACTCGCCGGGTTGCGACGCGACCTCATGGTCGCGGCCGTCTTTACAGTGCCGCTGCTGCTCCTGAGCATGATACCCATGCTGCTGCACGGGCTCGGGGTGGCAGCGCACGCGATGACACCCGCGCCCGGCTGGGATTGGGTGCAGTTCATCCTGGCCACCCCGGTCCTGTTTTGGGCGGGGCGGCGCTTCCTGCGCGCCGGCTGGACCGAACTGCGGCACCTGGCGCCCGGCATGAACGCCCTGGTGATGATCGGCAGCCTGGCCGCCTATCTCTACTCGGTCGCCGCGCTGACGCTGCCCGGGTCCTTCCCTGCCGGTACCGCCAACCTCTATTTCGAGGCGGCGGCGGTCATCGTCACCCTGATCCTGCTGGGGCGGACCCTGGAGGCCCTGGCCAAGGGCCGCACCTCCGAGGCCATCCGCCGTCTGGTGCGCCTGCAACCCCAGACCGCCCGCGTGGTACGCCCGGACGGGGAGGCGGAGATCCCGGCCGCGGCGGTGGTCCCCGGGGACCTGTTGGCGGTGCGGCCCGGCGAGCGTATCCCGGTGGACGGGACCCTGACCGAGGGCGGGAGCTATGTCGATGAATCCATGATCAGCGGCGAGCCGTTGCCGGTGCGCAAGGGCCCCGGGGACGCGGTGCTGGGTGCGACGGTGAATCAGACCGGGGCCTTCCGCTACCGTGCCACCCGCGTGGGCGCGGACATGGTGCTGGCCCAGATCGTGCGGCTGGTGGAGGAGGCGCAGGCCGGCAAGCTGCCGATCCAGCGGGTGGCCGACCGCATCGCGGCGGTCTTCGTCCCCCTGGTCATGGGGGCGGCCCTGCTGACCTTCCTGGGCTGGCTGTGGCTGGGTCCGGCGCCCGCCCTGAGCTACGCCTTCGTCACCGCCGTCAGCGTCCTGCTGATCGCCTGCCCCTGCGCCATGGGGCTCGCCACGCCCACGGCCATCCTGGTCGGCACCGGCCGCGGGGCGGCCCTGGGGATCCTGTTCCGCCGCGGTGCCGCCCTGGAGACCCTGGCGCGGGTGGACCAGGTGGTGCTCGACAAAACCGGGACCCTGACCGAGGGTCGACCGGCCCTGACCGATCTCACCGCCTTCGGTACGGACGAGGACGCCGCCCTGGCCCTGGCCGCCGCCGTTGAAGTCCACAGCGAGCACCCGATCGGCACGGCCATCGTCGCGGCCGCACGGGCGCGTGGTCTGGTGACGGCACCGGCGACCGACCTGGAGGCCGTCCCCGGGTTCGGCATCCAGGCCCAGGTCGAGGGTCGCCAGGTCGCGGTCGGCGCCGACCGTTTCATGGCGCGACTAGGGGTCGAGCGCGCGGTCGCGGCCGACCTGGCGGGGCACCTGGCCGCCGACGCCAAGACCCCGATCTATCTTGCGGCCGACGGGCAACTACTGGCGGTGCTGGCGGTGGCCGATCCCATCAAGGCCAGCAGCCGCATGGCGCTCGCCCGGCTGCACGCGCTGGGACTGACCCTGACGATGCTGACCGGCGACGGTCGCCGCACCGCCGAGGCGGTCGCCCGGCAGGTCGGCATCGCGCGCGTCATCAGTGAGGCCCTGCCCGGCGACAAGGCGGCCGAGGTCAAGCGTCTCCAGGCGCAGGGCCATCGGGTCGCCTTCGTCGGCGACGGTATCAATGATGCCCCGGCGCTCGTGCAGTCGGACGTCGGCATCGCCATCGGCAGCGGCACCGAGATCGCCGTGGAGGCGGGCGAGGTCATCCTGATGACCGGCGACCTGACCGCGGTGGCCGCGGCCGTCGCCCTGGCACGGCGCACACTGCGCACCATCCGGCTCAACTTCTTCTGGGCCTATGCCTACAACGTCGCCCTCATTCCATTGGCGGCCGGGGTCTTCTACCCGCTGACCGGGTGGCTCCTGAGTCCCATGATCGCGGCGGCGGCGATGAGCGTCTCCAGCCTCTTCGTCGTCAGCAACAGCTTGCGGCTGCGGGGGTTTCAGCCCTGAACGCGATGGCCGGGCCGATGTGGATACCCGCCCCGTGCAGCAGATCATCTCGACGGTTGGACCTGGGCCAAGGCGGCAGGTCCGGCGCACGCCTGCGCAGACTCTCGGGGGCGACTAGTTGGACGACTCGCGCAGATAGCGGCCGGCGACCCAGCCGCGGCGGCCGGGGTCGTCCTGCATGGAGACCTGACACCAGCGCTGGCCGCCGTGCATCTCGCAGCCGTGATTGCGCAGGACGGCGCCGTTGGGCAGACCAACGATGGTCGCGGCCTTCGCCGAGGGGCTGCGCCGGACGTTGAGTTGGTCATTCGCGGCGACGCCGGTGACTTGCCAGAAGTCCGGGCCGCCGGCCAGGCTGTCCGCGAAGTCGCCCTTGGGGGCACTGGCGCCCGCGTGGGCGCCGCCGCCGATCTTGATACCGAGCCGATAGTTCGCCGTCTCGCCACGGCGGGCGGCGGGGCGCATCAGGTAGACCCGGATGCGGTAGTTGCCGTCGGCCGGCAGGGAGCCGGTGAAGCGATTGCCGGCGCTGCTGCCGACGAAGATGGCCTCGTCGGTCCCCGGGGGCAGAACATTGAAATAGGCTTGCGGATTGTCGGTGTGCAGGTCCACCGTCATCCGCTGCCCGGCCTTGGCCCCGAGCACATAGTCGACGTCCTGGTCGCCGCGCAGGCGGCCCTTGAGCGTGGTGCCCGAGGTCCCGGCCTTGAAGTGCACCGCCTCCTCGCGGATGCCATCGGCGGCCAGGACCGGCAGCGCCGCAACGAGCCAGATGAGAAAGATGAAAGGGAGTGATTTCATAGTGTAACTAAGGCCTCGGTTGGGATCAGGGGTGGTGTCGGTTCAAAGGGGTTGGTAACGAGTCAAACACAATCGTTGTCGTTGTCGTTGTCGTTGTCGTTGTCGTAATCGTAATCGGCGGAGCGATACACTTTGGGATGCGAGAGAATCCGGGGCGCTAGGATAATCTCGACAACGACAACGACAACGACAACGACGCAGGGCAGGCGCATCTGTCCCTAAAGCGCGCCCTCGTCCACCAGCGACTTCAGGTGCAGAAATTCACCCTTCTTGCCGAAGTCGCACGCAAAGGGCTTTTTTCCCTGATCGCCGAGGTCGGCGGTGCCCTTGATGGTGTAACCGCCTTTCTTCAGGCGGATCAATTTCCCGGTCTTGATATAGACCGGCTTGGTGGCGAAGGCGCTCGCGGCCTGGCCGCGGCAAAAGGCGGGCATGTTGCCGGGCGTCATGGCGACCGCGGCGGTCGAAACGAGCAGCAGCGCGGTGATAGAAAGCACGTATTTCATAGCGGCTACAGACCCTGCTCGCGGCGGTAGGCGCGCAGCGCCTGATCGGCCTTGGTGACCTGGCTGCCTTGGCATTTCGGCGATACATTGGTCCGCCGGCCGCGACGATCATAGTAGACGACACAATCGTTCTTGAACACGACCTCGGCCTCGCCATTGCTGCCGGCGATGAGCTGCGGGGGCGCGCCGCCCCCTTCGTAGCGGCCGCGGCCGCTGTCGCGTCCCTGTTCGCGGAAGTAAGAATCCGCGGCATCGTCGGCGCGGCGACGGTCGCTTTGGCTGCAACTGCTGCCGCGGTTGATCAGTTGGCCGTCGCGATCGTACAGCGCGGTGCAGCCGCTCGGCATCCGCACCTCGATCTCGCCGGAACGACGCGGCACCACCTCGGGCGTCCCGCCCCCGCCCTGGGAGGACCGACGTCCCTGGTACTGGATATCGGCGACGCGCCGGTTCACGATCTCACAGGTCCAGGGGTACTTCTCCCCATCGACCTTGGCGAGTCCCTGGACCTTGTAATGATGCAGCCGGTCTTGCAGACGCTCGGCCGTGGCGTCGCGCAGGTCGCTGATCTGATATTTGCTGCGGATACGGCTCTCGCAGTCGCGGATGGCATCCCTTTCGCCGTAGGCAAGGGCGACAGTGGGTGCGGCGAGCGCCAGGGCCAGCAGGGCACCGAGCTGGACATGGACAGGCTTGAGCTGATTCATCTTCGATTGACTCCACAGTGAGGGTATTGATTGGAAAGGATGCAGGACGGGATGCGCTCGCCCGCTGGTGCCGACTCGCACGACGCGCGTCGCTAACGCCCGGCGATCCGGCCGCGGCGCTGGGATAGTGCCGCGGGGAGACTCAAGTCGCGTCAGGTAACGCCATGAGCGAACCTTCAAGCGCTTCCGGCGCCGCGATGGCGCGCAGGCCGATGCCCCAGCGTTGCAGGGTGGGGGGCTTGGTCACCGTCATATCAGTCGCTCCCGCGGATCATGGCTTGAGCTCGCGCTCGAACAGTTGAAAGGTGCGCCGGTAGGCGTCGAGCTGCAGATCGGGCCGCGCGCCGAAGCAGTGGTCGCCGGTGGGGTAGCTCACCATGTTCCAGCCTTGCTTGCCCAGATCCAGCAGACGTTGGACCACCCGCAGGGCATACTCGAACGGCACCGCGGAATCGTCGACATTATGCAGGATCAACAGCTCCCCGCGCAGCCCCTCGACATGGCTTAAGGGCGACGAGTCGCGGAAGGCCGCCGGATTGAGATCGGGGGTACCCAAGAGGGCGTAGGGGTTGTCATTCATGGTCGCGGCCACGTCAGTCCAGCCGTTGGCGGCGGCGACGGCCTTGAACAGATCCCCCGCCAGGAAGGCGGACAGATAGGCCAGATAACCGCCATAGCTGCACCCATAGGTCCCGGCATGGCCCGCATCGCCCTGCTGGTGTTTCACGAGCCAGGCCACCGCATCGCGGATGTCCTCGACCTCCAGCAGGCCGATGCGCGGGTAGATCGTATTGCGGAACGCCTTGCCGTAACCGGCCGAGCCGCGGTAGTCGATCTGCATTGGAAGAAGGCGCGCCGGCCGTCGGGACTCCACTGCACGTTCGCAACCTCGAAGGGTCCGGTCGCCACCGGCCGCGTGGACTGGCCGTCATCGAGATAGAGGCCGAACCAGCCGCCCTGTTCGGACAGGAACCACAGCCGGTGGTCGGGCAGGAACCCGAGCTGCTGGGAGGCGATCACCAAGGCGCCGCGGTCGTGGTGGCGCACGTCGATCCGCCCGGTGGCGGGGTCGATGGCCGCGAGCCACCAGTCCTTGCGGTCGAGTGTCGCGACCACGACCGCCGCTTGGCGCCCGTCGTCCGACCACGCGCTCGCCTGGATCTCGAGCGCCCGCGGACCCGCCAGGGCTGGCAGTTGATGCACGGCGCGCAGATCGGCGAAGGGGTCATCCAGGAGGCCCGGCAACCCGGACAGATCGACCGGCCGCGCCTGCCCCGTCGGCACGTCCACCAACCACAACGACTGGGGCGCCGGGCTGTTGCGGCCGATCCGCGGTCCTAAGTCCATCATCTCCGGATAGCCGCTGGCGGTCAGATACATCGGCATCTGCACCACGCGGCCGGTGTCGTAGCCCTTGGGGGTGGTCACCACCAGCGCGTGCCGGCCGCTCGGTGCGAGCGAACTGCAGGCGATCACGACCTCGGGCCCGAGATCAACCGTCACGCCCTGGCCCGGCGCCGCGGCGGGGGCCGTCGTCGGCGGCGGTCCGGCACGCAACGCCAGCACCGGGGTTTCGACACCACCCTCGGCGACCCAGGCGAACCAGTCGTTACCGCGGCGGAAGAAGACGCGCGCCTCCTCGGAGCCGGGCGCTTGGGCGCTGAACAGTGGATCGGCCGCGCCCGCGGCGTCGCGGGTCACCTGGATGGGCGTGCTCTGATCGATATCGCGAAACCAGATGTCGCCGGCACGCTCATAGACCGCATGGGTGCGGTTGCCGTCATAGCCCCTGGCATCCGCATCCACCAGGCCCAGGTCCTCGGCCGGAACCTCCCGGACGCTGCCGTTGCGCGGGTTCACCTCGAAGGTGGCAGACTCCTGCGCGCCCGGCGGCTGGTACCGGTAATAGACCGACCGTGCGTCCACCGACCACCAGGCCGCGGTCACCGGCGCGCCCATGAAGTCGCGCTTCGCCATCGCCATGGCCTGTTCGAGCGTCAGCAGTGCCGGCGGCCGGGTGGCGGCACCCGCGGGGATCGCGGCGGCGGCCAACGCCAGGAGCAGGCCCGCGACCGCGCTCGTCCAGGGGCGCGGCCACGCCCCGGGGCGCCCGTTGCGGGTCGGACGGGCCGTGCCGATCGGCAGGTACAGGGCCAAGGGACTCATCGTGGTCCTCCAAGGTTTGCAAGAGTGCTAACGCGTTCCCAAGCTCCCAGGCGGCGCCGGATGGGTAGAGCGCAGCGAAACCCATCATTGCCCCGCTGCGATCCGCCCGGCATCAATCCGGCTCACCGATCTGACACTCCATCGTTACCTGATCGGACAGCGCAAGCTGCACCCGATCCCCGTTGGTCCAGAACGCGGCCGCCCCGTCCGCGGAACTGCCGGTGTAAGTGACGCCGGGACCCCCGCGCTCCCGGTCGAGGACATACGAATGGGCCGGATTGCGCCATTCGATGAAGGCGATGTCCCGCTGCTCACCGATGAAGGTGAGCCCGATCAGGGAGTCGAAGCCCTGACAGGCGAGGACCAGGGGACCGGTACTGATCCCCTCTGCATCCTTGCGGCGGGTGTCTGCAAGGTGCGTCCGCAACGCATGGATGCGGATGGCGTAGCGTTCGCGCAGGCATTGGCGCGCATCCTGCCGCCCCCAACAGGCGTCGCGCGCCTTGATCCAGCGGCGGTGGTCGGCGCGCAATGCCGTGCGCTGGCGCGGCGTGGCGACTTGGCCAATGCGTGCCAGTCTGTCGAGTCGCGCGGTCTCGCGGTCCAGGCCGGCCAGCCCCTGGTCCTGGCAGAGCAGGCGCTCGGTGCTGCTGCGGGCCTTGCCGCAGTCGAAACCGGGCGCGGCGAGCGCGGCGGTCGCGCCGATGGCGCCGAGCAAGGGCAGATACGCGAGAGACCGGTGTGTCATGTCTTGGCGAGCGCGTTCGACTATTCCGGGAACGGTTCACTAATAATAAACAAGTCAATTAGGGAACGCCATCGGCGCCGCCGTCGTGCTCTGGCTCCCACGCTCCAGCGTGGGAGCAAGTGCCGACGCTCCAGCGTCGCGTGGCGCCTCGGAAGGCTTCCGCGGCCGGACGGCATTCCCACGCTGGAGCGTGGGAACGAGAAGAATGCCTTCGGCGTCGTTGTCGTTGTCGAGATTATCGTAGCGCCCCGGATTCTCTCGTACCCCAAGGTGCATCGCTTCTCCGATTACGATTACGACAACGACAACGACAACGACAACGACTGTGTTTCGCTGGTTCTTGAGTCGTTACTCACTGACGCCGGAAGTACTCGGCGACCGTCTGATTAGCGAGCATGGCGTCGTTCTTGCTGCAACTGCTGCCCTTGGTGATCAGTGACCCGGTGGCGTTGTAGAGCACCTGGCAGCCGCCCGGCACGGCGACGTCCAGGTTGCCGTCATTGCGCTTGGTGACCATCGGCTGGTTGATGGGGCCGCCGTAGCCCCCGGAAGCGTCGCGGACGCTGGAGGACTCGGTACAGGCCGTGACGAGGCCGAGGACGGTGAGGGCGGCAAGGGTGGTTTTCATACGCTGCATGGGTGATCCTGATGGAACGGGTGGTGGTTGAACGAGTGGGCGTCGCAAGCCCCGGACGCGATCACGGATTAACACGAGCCAGACGGGTAGTCGCCCCGGCCGGAACCTTGACACTGGTGGCGAATGCTCCAAACGGCCGAACGTGCTGCCTGGCAACGCGACACCCGCGCCCGCAAGCGGGCGCGCGACCGGCTAAAGCCTCGACCTCCTGGACCATCGCGCCCGTACCGGAGGTCGAGGCTTTACCGTGAAAGTGCGTAGTCAGGCCATCCTGGCCTGACGGCGTCGGGACTGGAAACGTCAGGGCTGGAAGCCCTGACTACGCAGCCTCGCTCGCTGGCAGTCGCGACAGCAGTCGAGAGGACTTTCATGTTCCGGGGTGGCGCGGGCGCCATGGCCGTTAGCCGGTCCGGGGCGCCGCCGACGCATGGGGAAGGCTCAGAGCCTGTCTAAAAACTAAGATATTGATTTTTAGCTAGAAAAATCGTAGAATTCCAGGATTATATACGAAAACCCAATCTTATTCGCCGACTTCATTATGACAGAAGAATACGTTGAACC
>Ga0247840_10009230_pt1 | contig 12844 bp, 31 predicted proteins | sample LaCruzMarch2015__FD_192404 | JGI IMG/M metagenome (GOLD analysis project Ga0247840, IMG submission 192404) | Freshwater microbial communities from meromictic Lake La Cruz, Castile-La Mancha, Spain - LaCruzMarch2015_17m | ecosystem: Environmental > Aquatic > Freshwater > Lake | place: Spain...
CTCTAAATCTTGCTTCTTCTTTGCAGTAATCTCTCCGCATTGTATGAGTATCACTTCTGGTGAAACGTCCTGTTCATTTAATGCATTAATAGTCTGCTGTCCTGCTTTCTGGAGCTTGATGCATACCAAGTCAGCAAAACCATGACTTCCGCTGGATCTGACTACATAGTAACCTTTCTCTTCATACTCAGCTTTCACCTTTCTTTCAAAGGTAGCGCCTCTTACATAATTATTGTTTGGCATATTGTAACCTTATAACTCTTTTTGCAATCTAATTGTCAAAATTTTCTCGTATTTATCCCTTATTGCACTAAGGCAAAATTCAGTCGGATTCCTGTACGCATCTCCTGAGCTATCAACTATCTCGCGAATGTTGTCGTAAAGGACACCAGGGATAGCGATTGTTGTATACCTTCTTCGTATGTTGCTGCTTACCATAAAATAACACCGAGTTAATCATGCGTTGCAGGTTATATATAAATTAGTATGTGTAAAAAATATTCAACACAAAAAGTAAAATACTTGCAGGAAGTATTTATATAGTAGAAAGTAGTAATTCTTGTGCCGACCAATAATGCAAAAAAGGTAGCGAACTCTAACCTGCCAGACGTAAAACAAGTTCGCAAAGGCAAAAAAGGTAAAAAGCAAGGAGGACAAGAAAATGGCTTTGATAGCCGAAGAAATAGAAAGCAAAAGACTTCCAGACGGGGAATACAAGGGAACCATAATCGACATGCCAACACGTGTCTACCAATTCCCAGACGCAAAAACAGGAAAGCCTAAAGACGTAACCTATGTAGACTTCCATATACAAGAAGACACAAAAGGCAACATCTACAAATGGGGCTGCAGCCTAACATATTCAGAAGGCAGCAAACTCAAGGCATTCTTGAGCGACATAGGTATCAAGAAAAACATAGACCTCGAAACCCTTAAGGGCAAGAGAGTCAAGTTCTCCCTTATATCAGTGAAGGGAAAAGGCGACAACTCAAGCAAAAAGTTCTCGCAACCAGCAGAAGGCTCATTCGAAGCCCTCTAAAAAACCAACAAAACAGAAGCGCAGGACGAGCCTGCCTTCTTCATATATAAACAAAACAAGGTGGGATAAAATATGATAACAGTTGAAAAAGGAATAATACACAAATTTAATAAAAGCGACAGGGTAACAAGAAAGGAATTTATTATGCTGAAAGAAGACGCCTTTGAAAAAGGATACCATGATTTCGCAATAGACTTCAGCGAATGCTCACTAACATTCTTCAATAGCACAGACAGCAAACAATGCAAGCTTGAAAACTCATTCCAGCACATGGAAAGGGAGTAAAAAATGAGCTACACTGAAAAAGTAATAGAAACATACCCTGATGGCAGCCCTGCGTTGTCAGAAATCATCATTGTAGACGACACGCCCAAACCAGCAAAATATGCCTGGGAGTCGGACGTGCCCTTTACAACTATAGCAGACTTGTTCATGGAAAACATCATGCCATCTGAAAAAAGAAAGGCAGAAACCTTCCGAGAACAGCGAGGCTACAAACCCCTCAAAAAAGAAAAGTGGAAAGCAGGACAAACTATAAGGGCATCAAAAGAACAGCACGACCTGATAGATTACTACTAATGAGAGGTAACAGCTTATGGTAAAATGCATTACATGCACAAACTACAAAACAGTCTGGAGAGGCTGCGAAGAAACCAAAGGCTGCACAAAATCACTTGCAACTTATAATCCCTTCATGGAACGAGAATGCAAATACCACTCACAAACCGGCGACATAAAATCCTGCATCTGCAGCAAACTATCAGAACTTCCAAGGCGGCAATGCGACAACTGCTACACTTATGAGGACTGGAAGACAGCCTGCAAACACTGCCCTGTAGACAAAATAAACAGCCAAAACGTAACCAAAAGCTTATAAATCAAATGCAGTTCAATAGACATTGGGCAAACGAGAGGCACGCAACAAGCGCATCCCAGCTAACTGGGCTAACTTAAAAACACTTGCACGCGATGACACTCTCCCCCATCTCAAACCATCACGCTCAACCGGAAAGCTGGTATTGTGACTGAACATCGCAAAATCATATCCGGCAGAACCCGAAGACAACGACACCAAAAAGGGAGAAGGCAAGGGGTGCATATTCCCCACTACAGTATAATCTCTTGTCTTTTCCCGAAAGAATAAATCATAAAAAAGAGGCGATCTTATGGACGAGAAAATCGAGACAGATGAAAGTCCAGAAACAGTCGTAGCAAACATAAGCGACTACACTGATGATACGCCTCATGAATTCAACTGATTGATGTTCCTCTAAGGTTACGGGAAAGCTGCAATGCAAGCCTGCTGAATTGCAGTTAAGGGGGCAGGCAGGAAGAACCGACAGCAGCGAAGTATGTTTTCTTGCCGCGCAGCCGCTTTTGCCAGTTTTGCGGTGCATTGGAAATGTGTGCGGATTGTTTTCATGCTTCGCTGCTGCGGGCTTCGCTTCAGTAAAAGAGAGTCTTGTTTTCATATCTGATTGTTTTATAGGGTTCGCAGCTAATGTTTTCTAGTTTTGTTTCAGCCCAAAATCCAGTGAACCAAACCATGTAGCACCAGGCTTCGGATGTGGTGTTTGTCTCAGTGTATTGTTTGTAGTGGCATAGTTCATGTTGCAAGACATTGTTTTTCAGGAATGCTTTTTGTTCTAGTGCTATAAATTCCCTGTTTTTTTCTGTGCTTGAAAAGTAGTAGTATATGCCGTCAGCTTGTGACATATTCTGAAACTCGACAATGTCAATGCCTTCAGCTGTTTTCCAGCAGGCTACTGGCGTGCTGAATGAAACGTTAGGCACGTCTGTGAATCCAGCCATCTCAACGGCTGTGAATCCTATGAAGCAGAGGCACATGTAAAGCGCAAGGAATTTAGGTACTTCAAAAAACAGCCTTTTTAAACCCATGTATTATCACGTCTTTTAGTTTGTTCATTCTTCTTTCTGAAATACATTTGCCTGATTCGCCGTTATTGGGCTTGCCTTCATGTTCTCTGTAATGGCAGTCTGTGCAGAGGAGAGTTATGTTTTCATAATAGTATCTTTTGATTTTCTTGCTTTCTCTCATGTTGTCCCTTTCAGGTCTTGTTATTTTGTGGTGTATCTGAAGGTTTTTTTCAGATCCGCATTTGCAGCATTTGTAATTGCATCTGTGCGCTGCAATTACTTCTCCCAGGTAAATCATTTCAGCTCGTTTGAGGCAATTTTCCTCCTTGTTTATGTTTTTGTCTGCTATCAATGAGGTGTGCCTCTGCAGCACCTCATCGTACTTGTTTTCCATCGTTTGTCACCTTGGTTTTGTTCTTTCTATTTTATTCACTAGCTCCACTGCCATCAGCCCAATTCCTCCGCTGTTGTTGGGCTTCCTTTTATTTTCTATGCAGCTCTTGAAGTGCAGCAACTCATCCCTTATTGTGTTGTTGGGTATGATGTCCAGCTCTCTTGTTGTTCCTTTTTCGTGTATGTAAACTTTCTGCGATACTGCTTCGATTGTTGCCGATATTTTTTCTCCGTATATTTCTATGCGGCGCTGCTTGTCATTGGAGTGCCATGACAGCGTGGCTGATGCGATTGTTCCTGAAGGCATCTTTGCATGGATGAATGTTATCTCGTCACCGGATTTTCTCCTGCAGGGTCTTCCTATGCTTCCTGTGACTTCAGGCCATTCATTGAATAGGTAGTTGAGTATGTCAAAGAAATGAGGAGCCAGGTCTTCTGCAGCGTCTCTGTCTGCGTATAATGGTTCATTGTTTCTCCACACATATTCTACAGCATAAATCTTTCCGAAGCTTTTCTTGCTTATCATGTCGCGGACTTTTTCAAGTGCGTTGTTGAACCTGTAGATGTGTCCGACGCAGAGGGTTAGTTTTTTCCTGCGGGCTATTATTATCAGTTCCTTTGCTTCTGCAGGTGTCAGTGTCATTGGCTTTTCTATAAGCACGTGCTTTCCTGCAAGCAGCAATGCTTTTGCTGCGGGGTAATGCAGCTGGTTTGGCAGGCATATGTTTGCAGCTTCTATTGTTTCGTCTGCTGCAATCTGCTGGTATGTCTTTGCAGTTGCTGGAAAGCCCCCTGTGAGAAACAATGTGTTTGTGGCGTCTGTATTTGTGTCTGTGGGTATTGCCTCAACGCCTGGTATTAGCTTCCATTCTTTTGCTATTTTGGTGCCCCATCTGCCGACACCTATTACTGCCACTTTCATTTTTTAGCCCCCTTGTTGTTGCATTCTTTTATTGCGTCTGTCACTTTCTTTATTTGCTCTTTTGTTATTCCTGCAAACATAGGCAGCGTGAGCACATGCGCAGCCCATCTTTCGCTTGCTTGCAGAGAGTATGGCTGTGTTTCCCATCTTGAAATATATGGCTCCTGCTTGTGGCAGGGTATCGGGTATTGGTTTCCTGTTTCTATTCCCTGCGCTTTCAGGTATTCTGCCATCTTGTCTCTGTACTTTGCCTGAATTGCAAACAAGTGGTATGCTGGTTTCTTTCTTTTGGGTGGTTTGGGCTGCGTGATTACTTCTTCGCAGTCTTTCAGTTGTTTGCGGTATTCTGCTGCAGCTTCTCTTCTCTTGTTGTTCCATTTGTCCAGCATTTTTAGCTGTTCTAGCCCTATGGCTGCGTTGACTGTGTTGAGCCTTGAGGTGTAGCCTATGATGTTGTGTTCGTATCTTGTTTTTCTTCCGCAGTCTCTGAGGCTTGAAATATCCTTTGCTGCTTTCTCGTCATTGGTAGTTACCATTCCGCCATCACCTCCGACTGTCATATTTTTTGTTGTGTAGAATGAAAAGCACCCTGCGTTTGCAAGCGACCCGCATTTCTTGTGGTTGTATTCAGCTCCGTGTGCTTGGCATGCGTCTTCTATGATTATCTTGTCGCCCATGTATTCTGTAATTGTATCTATGTCAGCAGGGTTGCCATATAAGTGGACAGGTATAATTGCTTTTACATCATCACGTATGCGTATTTTATCTGTGTCAATGTTGCCGTCTTCGTTGCTGCAGTCTACGAACATTGGCGTGTTGCCTATGTGCACTGCTGAGTTCGGCGTTGCTATGAATGTCATTGTAGGCACGTAGACTTTCTTATTCGTTATGCCGAATGCGATTTGTGCCATTGTCAGTGCGTTGGTTCCTGATGAGCAGCTTATTGCGTAGTCTGTGCCAGTGTACTTGGCGAATTTTTCTTCGAACTTGTGGACGCTTTCCCCCATTACTAGCCTTTCATTTCTTAGCGCGTCTGCTGCTGCTTTTATCATTTTTTCTGTCATTGCTGGTCTTGCCAGTGGTATTTTCATTTTCTTGTCCTCCTTATTTTAGCCGGGTTTCCATAAACTGTGGCATTGTCTGGAACATTCTTTGTGACTACGCTGCCAGCTCCCACTGTAGCGTTTCTGCCTATTGTGACTCCGCAGACTATTACAGCCCCTGCGCATATTGAAGCGCCTTCCTTGACTATTGTCTTTGTGAGTTTCCATTTTCCTGTAGCCTTGGGATGCTTGTCATTTGTGAAGCATGCATGCGGGCCTATGAATACCTTGTCGCCTATGGTGACTCCTGGCGGTATGAATGCAAACGGCTCTATCTTGCAGTCGTCTCCTATTGTAACCCCTCTGCCTATTTCCACGAACGATGCTATCTTGCATCTCTTGCCTATGGTGCATCCGTAAATGTTTACGTAGTCTCTTATTATTGTGTCCTTTCCAACCTTGCAGTTTTCTATCGTTTGCATTTTCTCACCTTTTTTGCCTTGGCATTTTGTCACAAAATTATTGCGCAGTTTCCTGCAAATATTTTGCTTTTCTCTTCTTGTAGTATTCTGTCGGGTAGCTTCTGTGTTCTTCCCGCCACTTCTTCTTTGCTTTCAGCTGTTTGTTATAAGAATTTTCCTTGAATTTTAAGCATAGTGTGAGGTACTGGTTTTTGCATTTCTTCACGCATCTCTTGCAATCTGGGTTCATTGCTTTGACACCCTTGCTTTCCAGTATGCTTTGTCCTTCTCGTAGTTCTCTTTTCTTCTGTTCTGTTTTTCTTGTTCGATAAGCGTCTTGTGTATAATGGTTTTTGTCGGCTTAGGCGCTGTGCTGTCTTTTATTCTTGCGTTGATTATCATCAGTTTTGTGTTTTCCACTTTGTCTTCAAGGTGCCTTCTGAGTTCGACGAGGTATTGGTTCTTGTCTTTTGTCTGGCTCCAGAAACCTGCTTCTATTGCTGTTGGGTACATCTCGTGCAGCTCTTTTGTTGACAGCTTGAATGTTATCTGCGCAAGTAATAGCCTTCTTGCTTGTTCGCTGTTTGCTGCCGTCTTGTAGTCCGCAGTGAACCTTCTTCTGTTCATAAATCTTGCTGAGACCATTATACATCACCAGGCAAGTTCATTATTGCAAGTAAGAGCATGCTGGCTGATAGTGCAGTGTATGCTGCTGTCAGTTCTATGTTTCCCGTGCTGAAGCTACTATGTGCTGCAATCGCGCAGATTATTCCTATTATTGCCATAAAGAAGGAAGGCATCAGTTTTTTTTCATTCATTTTTATCACTTCTCTTCCTTTTTTCTTATTCTCCATGCGAGATAAAGCAGCACTGCAACAAGTGTTAGGAAGCAGGTGATCACGAACATGCGGAGGTTTTTCCAGTTGATGTTTGGCGTTGTATCTTCTGACACTATTGGCCCTGTTATATCTGTGTTGTTCGCTGGCATGATAACTGTGTCATTGTTGTCAGGCTGTGTTGTGTTTGTAATGTTCTTGGGAGTCCACCACCAGTAAAGCACGATGTTTTCAGGCTGGTTGTATTGGTTCATTCTTGTGTAGTTTGCTTTCAGCGTGTAGTTGTTGACAGTATTAATCTGCGTGCCGAGCGTGAGCTGTGAGCATGGGCAGTTCCATATATTGTCGCCTGTGCTGTTGCATGGCTCTATTGTATATTCATTGTCGTCTATCAGCAGTGCGGCTGTGACGTTTAATGTTGCTGTGTTGTTGATGCATCCGTTGAATTGCATTGGTATTGGTGTTGTTATCATTGCGCTTGCTGTTGTTGCTATTAGTAACAGCATTACAAGCATTTTCATTTCTATGTTGTCTTCATTTATCATAGTTTTCATCTCGTTTATTTTCTGCTGCTTACTACCAGCCCTATGAGCATGCCTGTTATTATTGAGTCTAATATTGTGTTGCTTGGCAGTAGTAAGTTTAATAGGCAGATTGGTATGATTACTATTGCAATGAAGAACCATTGTTTGTCAGGCATTGGTGTTTCTTTGCATTCATATTCTTTGTTTCTCATTTTCTTGCCTCCTGTTAGGAAGAGGGCTTTCGCCCTCTTGTGGTTTTATGCTTTTGCTACGAATGCCTGTCCTGTTATTGAGTAGGCTGCTGGTTCTATTGCTTCGTTGAATGTGAAGCTTATCTGTGCTGTGCCTGCTTCAAACGGGGCGAGTGTCATTACGTCGCTTGTGTATGTTGCTGTGCCGTCTTTGTCGTTGCATTTGACTGCCTTGGTTACATCAGTCATGTCTACGTATATTGCAGTCAGGTCGTCGCATGTTGTGTTTCCTGCTGAGTTGAGCTTGGCAACTATCACAGTTTCTATTGTTGCGTTTGCCTTGTTCTCAAGTTTTGCATACATACCTGCTGTCTCTCCGCCGTAGACGTTGCCTAATGATATCATTGAGGCGTATTCAAGGCCGTCTGTGCTGAAAGTCAAAATTAATGGGCTTTCTACGTTGATGGTTGCTGTTGCCTCATTTGACAGGTATTCTACGAGCATTGCTGTTCCTGTTACTGCTGCCATTGCTGTCATAAGCATTATGGCGATTGTTTTCTTTGTCATATCCATATTTGTATCCTCCTCTTTTAATTTGGCGACAGAGCGTCATCGTCTGTCTCTTCATAGTCATCAGGCAGGCTACCTGGTCCTTCGCTTCCGAGGTCAGGTCCGCTGTGATCGTCGTTGCCTTCTTGCTCTGGTGTATATCCACTTTCTTCGTCTTCTGGCATTGCAATTCACCTCAATAGAAGATGGTTTCTTCCTCTTCGTCTATCGGCTCTGTCTCTGCCTTATCGTCTATGTCTCTGTTTTGTGACTGGTCTATCTCGTCTTCTTGCCCTGGCTCTATCAGGTCTATCGGGCAGTCATCTTCTGGCATTCAAGATTACCTCCACATGTGGTTTCTTTGGACCAGGTCTATCATTATTTTTGCGGCTGTCTCGTCGTCCTTGATTTTGTTTCTTTCTCTGAAGGCAGATATTATCTTTCCTTCCTTTGATGTTTTCTTTATCTCCATCACTTTTCACCTCCCAAGTCTATCTTTCTTTTATGCAGTTCCTCGTCCAAGTTATCCCCTGTTGCTATTATCTTTGCTGTGCTTTTTTTTATGCCCATTTTTGTGGCGAGGATTATGAGATTTTTTTGCAGCGTTTCTTTGTTTCTTGTAACTGTCTTTATTGTCTTCTGCTGTTCATCAGGCGTCTTGTCTTCGAAGTGAACCCAGTGCTTTACTGGCTTTGGGAATAGTATTTTGTTCTCCCTTGTCTCAAGCCCCACTTTCTTTCTGAGCTGTTTTATGTGTTTCTTCCTTGAGTCGCTGCGTATGAATTTAGCATGCCTCCTGCAATATTCTAGAGTGAGCCTTTCATGCAGGCATCCTGGGTAATGGCATCTGTTTGTTTTCAGCCTTTTCTTTGCTGCTTCGTCTATGGTTATTCTTCTGTGTTTCGCGCATAAGTAACCCAGCTCAATCGGTTCATGGCAGCCTTTTATCCTGCATTCTGTCGGGCTTTTCATTCTGTTTGCACCTCTATGTTGCTGTCTGCTTCTTCTTTCGTTCTGTAGTATGTCCTTGCAGACATGCCTGTCATGTTCATGAAAATGCGTATTCTGTCTTGTGCATTATCTGTCACTCTTGCGGCTGTGTAATATGCATGCAGCAGCGGGTCGCGTATCATGTTTTTCATTGAATATTCCTTCCAATTTGCCTTGTCGTGCAGGTAGTAATCATATGTGTGTTCAAGTGTTCTTGCGCTAATCTCATATGAGGGGTCTGCCACTTCTCTCAGCCATCTTGCTATGTATATCCTTCTTTCCTGCGGTATGCTTTTGTATTCAGTTTCTTTGGCTATCTGTTCAAGCATGTCCATTGTCTGCTTGAATGTGTATATTATTTTTGCGTGTTTGCATCTGCTGATAAGCGCTTGTGTATGCGGGTTTTCAGGCATTCTGTTTGTGCAGATTATGATTGATGCTTTCATTTCGAATTCAGACGGCGTGTCTCCTAGCTTGTCTGTCGTGCTGATGTATTTTACTATTCTCTTGCCGTCTATTCCTGCTGTTGCTGCCTTGAGTAGTGACAGGGTTTTCTCGTGTTCAAGGAGCCCGCTTATGTCATCAAGTATCACTGCTTTTTTGTTGCGGTTGTTGTACAGGAGAATATAAAGCATCAGCGGCGATACGTATGTGCTGTAGTAAGCGTAGTCCTTGGTGGAAAGATTTGCTTGCACTGTTTTCATGACTGTATATGTCTTGCTGAGTCCGCCTTTGCCTTCTATAATCACCCCAGCAGCATTGCCTTCGCAGGCCATTTCTGCCAGCGTCTGTATCTGTTGTGTAGCTTGCATGGTTATCGTTTGCCCCTGTATCTTCTTATCCCTTTGTAGTATTTAACACTTTATGTTTTTTGCTTATTATTTGCGTTTGCTTTTTTTGCTTTCTTCTTCTTTTTCTTTCCGCCCAGCGCTGTGAAGCTCTTGGTTTTCTTTGCATGTTTCTTGCTCTTCATGTCCTTCTCAAAGCCCTTCTCTATTATGTCTGCAAAGGCTTCATTTAATGTCTTGAAGTTGCCGTTTTCCCAGTGTTTGACCACCGCCATTAATTCAGGTCCTGAAAGCAGGACATCGTCTCCGTCCATCACTATTGCCATCTGTTTTTGCCTCCTTTAAAATTTTGGTATTTCATATCCCGTCTCTTTCTTGTCGCAGTTTATTGTAATGGTTTCGTTGCGTGTCTCGTAAGTCTGGTTGCCTGTGAAGGTGCCGTTGACTGTTATTATGTACGAGCAATAAGACGATACAATTAGCTGCGATATATTTTCAGCAGGCTGGTATAATGCCATCGGTTGTACTTTGACGAACCCCTGCGGTCCTATGCTGAGGCATGTTTGAGTAAGGTTTGCCGTCAATACTGACAGTGTAGCATTGAGGCTGCTTGTGCTGTTTGCATCCGTGCTGTTGTCTGCGTACAGGGTTTCCATTGGTTTGAGGTATGTGCAGTTGGTGAGTTCCCTAGGCACCAGCGTTTCATCAGTGTACCATGTTAGTATTCCATATGTTCCTAGCCCCACTAGCAGTGCGGTAAGCACCATTATTGCCGCTATCTTTACGTTCGGCGATTGAATTAAACCCATTTTGCTTCCATCTCCTTTTCTCTGTTTCTTGCGATTGTTCTTGCTATTTCTAACAGCTTCATGCTGTCATGCTGCGGGCAGTAATTGTATGTGATTGTGCTTGTCTCTTTTGTCCAGACAATAGCCCCTTTCGTTGCAGCCATGCATCCGCATATGTCGCATTTGCCTATTTTGTTTTTGTTCATATTATTCACATCGGTTCGGTTGTTATTTTCATTATACCCCTGCGGGGTATGTGTATCCCTTCTGTGTTGTCAGATATGCTTAATCCATTTTTGTTTTCTAGTTCTCGTTCTATTGCCTCTAATACTTCATGTTGGTTTCCTCTCATTATAAATTGCACTTCTTGATAAGGCGGGTTGTTTAGTATTATTCTTACTCTTGTTATTTGCCTCATGTTTTATTATTCCCCCTGCATTTTATCACTCTTGGCTTCTTGTATTTGTCTATCATGCCCTTCTTCATTTGGTGGTGTTCTCCCCCGTTGTGCATGTGCAAGGCGCCTGCCTTCCCTCTTGCATTGTTGGGTATGGCTATGAGGGTATGTAACCCGAACTTGGTTGTGCGGTTCCATGCTTCTTCAAAGCCGCGGTATCTCCATACAGTGGTTACTCTTTTGCTTCCTTTTCTCATGAATATTCTTTCTATCTCGGCTCTCATGGCGAGGTAAGGCTGTCTTTTTACTGTGCCTGTTATGATTATTTTTGTCTTGTCTTCTTCGCCTTCTTTCGGTCTGCGGCTCTGCTGTGAGTTTGTGCAGCAAGTCAGCAGTGCAGTGTACTTCTGATTGTCCAGTTTGCTGTATTTTGCAATTCTGCTTAGCTCTCTTTCTAGTTCAGGGTACTTGTCTGTCACTTCTTTTTTGTCGCAGTATATTTCCGGCAGGCCTTCAAAGTAACGGATTTCAACCTTGTTTCCGTTGTATGCTAGTTCATAGGACCAGCCCTCTCCGAGGTCTTTCGCTTTTATGCTTCTCATAGGCTGCCCCCTTAGTAGATGTAGTTGCCTGTGCCTTGGTCTATGCTTGTCACTGGCAGGTCCATCTCTTCCACTTCTGCAAGCGCGTAGAAGTCTATGCCTTCCTGTTTGCAGATTTCTTTAAGGTTTTTGATTTCCTTTTTAACCAGCAACCTTTTGAGGTTCTGGCTGTCTAACACTTCATCAAAGTCTTCCAGTTTAAACCCTCCCCGCTGTAGCTTTTGCTCTTAACTTTCGTGTTGCTTTCTTTGTTAAGCAGTGGGTTTGCTTTCTTCTGCTTTCGCCTTATTGGTACCAGTAATTCTTGGCGTGCCCTTCTCCGCTGTATTCAGAGTAGAGTTTCTTTCTTCTTTGCAGGTATGATAGGGTTGCTGAAAGGTCGTTTAGTGTGAGGTCGCGGTGTACTTTGTTGAGGTCAGACCAGACATCTACTGACTTAAATCTTGTGCCTCTGTGCATTATGAAGTATTCAAGCACAGCTTTGGTTATGCCGCTGTTTCTAACCACCCTGTGTTTGTGGTATTTTTCCTTTTCTTTTTTCACTTTTGATGTTTTTGCTGTGTCTGGTGTTGTCATCAGACTTTCATTTGTGACTACGCTGTATAGCCTTTCAAGTGCCATGTTGTCTACTGCGCAGTATTTGATGATTTCTTTGTTGTATCTTATTCTGTCTAATATTGCTTTTGCGTCCATGAACTCCATGTGTTATTTCCTCCTTGTTTATTATGGGTCCCCAAGGGAAACGCTGTCCCTTGTGGTTATGGTTTTTACTCGCAGTCATTGTTGCAGTTTGACCAGTTGGGTTGGTCTTCTTCTGCAAATCTGACTGTGACAACTTGTATCATTCTGCCTTTTGTGGGGTGCAGGAATGTTCTTGTTGTCTTTCCGCATTCGCAGTTATGTCTCATGCCTGCGAAAACGTATCCATTTGCTGCCATGTTTTCTTTTATTTCCTTGTACATTTGTTTGCCTCCTTGTGACACATTCTGTTGAATGTGATTATCTTGTTTTTCTTGTCAGGGCTTCTGCTAATTCTATGAGCTCTTCATCAGTATGTACCATCAGGTAATTCTTGCCTGGATCACATATCTCGTACTTGTGGTATATCTCCACGAAGCCACCTTTCTTTTTGAAGTATTCTTTCGCTTGCTGAAGGTTCATGGTTTTTTCACTTCTTTGAATCCGAAAACCTCATCAATAATTCCGTTTATTGTCGTGTGTGTCAATTCAATATTTGGATATTTATCTATCTGTTTTCGTAGTTCTTCAACAGCCAAACGAACATCAGAGGTAAAGATAACTGCTTGTCCTTCTAATGCATTGTAAAATGTCTTGTCTTCCAAAGTCATTTCAACTCCTCCGCAAACAACTCATTATACCTTTCTTCATCATTACCTGTTGTTGTTTCAAATTCTTCATGAAATTGTTTGATTTTAGAAACCA